>Ga0209554_1000149_pt1 | contig 55746 bp, 40 predicted proteins | sample MarorgKNORR_S2LV_5_FD_188221 | JGI IMG/M metagenome (GOLD analysis project Ga0209554, IMG submission 188221) | Marine microbial communities from the Southern Atlantic Ocean, analyzing organic carbon cycling - Bottom_A/KNORR_S2/LV (SPAdes) (version 2) | ecosystem: Environmental > Aquatic > Marine...
AGAATTGGCGTAGGGGCTGAAATATTCTCCAGGTATTCCTCCTTGGCTGGGGGGGATTATCACTTCTTCAGGAGGCAATACCGGAACGCTCATCTCAAACCCGTCATTGCCAAGATACAGAATATACCCGCTCCCGAATCCTGTTGGTTTTGTGAATTCCACTTTCAAAGAAATAGCTTCCCCAATTTCCAATTGTTTCAGACTAGAGTCCAATGAGAAGTGGTATACACCGTCATCATCTTGGTGCTGCTCATTCAAAGTCACCGCAACGTATTGTTTATCTCCTACTGACATTGTAATACGTACCTGTTGATTGGGCTGCGCGCCTGCATCGTTGTAAATATTCAAATCGATTAGTCCAATCATCGGCTCTTCAGAATTAATCAATAATTTCTCCGCAACAGGAGCACTTCCGGTGAACTCGAAAATTCGGTTTCCTCCTCCTTGATTACCACTTACTCCATCATTCGCTTCACTGAAGCGATCATCAGTGTCTTGGTCTGAAGTTCCGGCATGGTTCCATGCATCCCAAGTGTCTGGTGTTCCTGTATTAGACTCACCATAGAAATACAATGTCTGCGAATCAAATGACATCGGGGTGCCGCGCGGTTCTTCCTCTTGCATCGCCACCGCAGAGACACTTGCGGTCGATGCGGAAAGGGCGATAATCACAACAATGAGGCCTGAAAGCACCAGTCGGTGCCGCCTACGATTGTCCTGCACTATCGCCACCTAATACCGCCGAGACATCGCCCCATATTGAGGCTTTCACCCGCGGCCACCTCGGCCCATAGGGCCGCGCAACCGTCTTGAGGATGAATCACGCCGCCGGTAATGGTCACATGCAGAGCATCTTGGTGGGTAGCGGCTGGCACGGCCAATTATTCGCCGCTGAGATGTCGGCATTGGTCGGCAAGGTCAACCCACTATCTGGGTCGCAAAGATTGCTTTCCAGTGCTACCGATATCACTGCATCTGACCTGTTATTTTCTGCCACCTTGGATGATTTATTACAGCCAGCGGCACATATTGTGATTTCCGGAGAGCCGAAAGTGGTGAAGGAAGATGACCTGAGGGATGCATTTGCTGAATGGCTGACTACAACCTCACTGACACCGGAAATGGGCACGGTCGCAGTGCGCCCGACCCGCCACGGAGAGAGGGCTTCGGGCTGGTCGGCAAGTGCCCTCGCCGGTCATCTGGGCGCAGTACTCTCCGCCGTTGGCTGGAGTATTGATCTTGAGAATCCACAGGTCGAAATCGGCTTGGTGGTGAATTCCCAGAGTGGCCTAATTGCCTGGGGTCTCAGCCATTTCAGCGCGCCACCGAGGGCTGGTTGGAAGCAACGCTCGCCGACTCAGCGGCCGTTCTTCAAACCGGTCAGCCTCGACCCGCGCCACGCCCGTCTGATGCTTAATCTGGTTCGCAGTCAAGGTGTTATTCTCGACCCGATGTGCGGCACCGGCGGTATCGGGGTGGAAGCGAGTCTGATGGGGATTTCCAGTTTATCTCTCGACTTGGATAAGGAAATGGTTGCTGGGGCGAAGGAGAATTTTTCTTGGGCATTGGACAATGGGGCGACCGTCGAAGCAGGATTACAGGTAGGTGATGCAACGGAGTTACCCAACATTCTCGACGCAACGATATTGGAAGAGATTACTGGAGTATGTGTCGACCCACCGTATGGCCGCAATGCCTGGCGCTCCGAAGAGGCCGGTAACCTGTTCATCCGAGTCTGTGCCAGTACCCGGAAAGTGGTTGGTGAGGGGTCATATCTCGTATGTATGTTGCCTTGTGAAGCCAGAGACGATGAGAAAATCTATGGCCAGTCGTGGTCGGAAATCTGCGTCGCGATGGAGGAGGTCGGATGGAAGGTCAACGACAAGTGGCTGATTCCGGTACACGCTTCGATGGTCCGAGTGATGGTCTTGGCCCGCACCGCCTAATCGCGGGTCTCTGCCTCAGCATTGATGAGGCGGTCCAATTCCATCAGAGCCAAACGCAATTTTTCGGTAGGTGGGTCAAACTCGGCCGTGTGAGGACAGATTATATCCATCCACGCGGCATCATTCTGGTCGAGGATGACAGGATAGATCTGGCATCCCTCGGGCCTTATTTCATGGATGGTGCAGATTCCCTCGGCGTCGAGTTCCGGTGAGTCTGTAGCGAGAAAAACACAGGCCTGTGTCGCAGGATTATTTGCCAATTCAAGAATTCCGCCGGTTGCCGATAACGGCTTGGTGAACTCTTCGATTTTCTTCCCGGTGGCGGCGGCGATCTTCTGTGCCTCGGCATTGCTCAATGGCATCTTGGTATCGCGACAACAGCGGCTACAGCCGTGCCTTAGACAGGGTGAGCTCTGGTGTCGCATGAGTGCGCGATGCTTCCGTTGATTTCAAAGGGTGTGACCATCGCCGCATCAAATGGGCGATTAGGGTAGCCTGGATATCCTGACGGGCTTCGAACCCGTCGACGCGGGTTCGAATCCTGCATCGCCCGCCTCTGCATATTGATGCTCTAATCGGCGGTCGATTCGGTATCGAACTTCCCTCGACGACTGACGTCGCCTCAGTCAAGTTCTCATTATTGGGGTAGATACAGAATATACAATTCTCTACCAAAGTTAGTAGATTCGCCCTGAATAAATAGTAATTCATTATCTGAACTAACCATAAAGGCATCTGCAGAGATTATTGCACTACTAATACTCGATGAGTTGAACACATGTGTACCTGCTACAGTCCCATCTGTTATCCATAATTCATAACTTTTCTCAAAAAAGATTTTATTTTGATATTTCACAAAATTTGTCCCATAGCCATTACGAGTCCAATTTTCATATATGATGCTCGTACCTGCTGCGGTTCCATCGCTTACATAAATGTTGAAAAATCCAGCATTACTTTTTGTTTCAAAATACCATTTTCCGTCGATTTCAAATGGTCGCATATTCCACGTCGAACTTCCGACATGATATCCCAAGCCGAAATCATCCGTGATCATTTGTGTTCCAGCAATAGTTCCATCCGATTTCCACCATTCGAAATTACTATTATTATTATGGGTAAAATATACTTTTCCATTCATTTCATAAAGTTGCATTATATCAAATGAAATGCCGAGACCAGTAGTTCCATTTGCAGTACCATCAGTACGCCAAAGGGTGTAATTTCCCCCTGCTGAAGGATTCCATCCTATAAATAATGTGTAATTCCCAAAAGAGTGGAAATTTTTCCCTTGAGTATTGTAGAATAGAGTTGTGTTTTCATAGGTGCCATCGGTAGACCATGACTTCCCAGCCGCTCCTATTACAATTTTATCTTGATTAATAAATCCGAGAATTTTCAAATCTCCTTGTCCTTCACTTGAGTTATCCGGGTCCATAGTTGAAAAGGTGCCGCTTTGAGTCCCATCAGTACGCCAAAGAGTAGCACCGTTAATTTCATCAAAGGCACAAAAGTATACTGCATTATTGAAGTTAATGTACTGTGGTCCATTACCCCAACAGAGAGAATCGTTTGCCCCAATATTAATGTCAATGAGCATATTTGTCCCTCCGATGCTTCCATCTGAATGCCACAATTCTGAACCACTAGTACTATCCGTGCCATAAAACAGAAACGAGCCGTCAGCCAGAGCATAAGGGAAATATGCTCCGTTTCCAGTGCCAGGATTAATATCGATGAAAATGTGAGTTCCAGCAGTCGTTCCATCGGTTACCCATATTTCAGTACCGTATGTACTACTGGCACGAACAAGAAAATACCAATTATTTGAAATCTTTGTGAAAGGAGAATAAATGATTGAACTAGCAGTTCCCAATTCTAAATCCTTTAATATTCCATAATATGCATCACATAAATGAGTGCTTGACAATATTTCTGCAGGTTGTAAAATATCATCACCTGCATTACCAATTCCTCTGCCATCATCGTAACCTACGGAAATATTCCAGCCAGTACTATTTCCATAGCAGGCCATCCTTTCACTCATTATTTGTAGAGAATCGGTGGTACTATTTAGAGCATTGATAGCCGACCATATTTCATTGAGTGAAGATTGATCAGTAGTGCCATTAATCCCATCAAGTCCATTTTGGCCATCATTCCCATTGCAAATATCTACCGCAGTTCTTACTTCTACTGTATCAAGAACTCCATTGCCATCATCATCAATACCAATTTGGAAAGTTATCCCTCCCGAGGTACAAGTAGTGCTGGCCAATGAATGAATCATTGTGGAATTACCATCACTCCCGCTAGAACCAGAGGCTCCGTCAATACCATCTTGACCATCAACACCAGCAGTGCCAGAACTGCCAGCAGGGCCTGCTGCACCAGTTACACCAATTGGACCAGTAATGTTAATTACTTCCCAACCTGCTGTTTTGCAAACTTGAAATTCAGCAATATCTTCAATATAATATAGTCGTCCATTTGTAATGGAATCACAAACAGGTAAATCTGCATACGTTGCTGCAAAGAAAACATTCCATTCGTCCAAGACTTGAGAAGTAGTTTCTTCCGGCTTTTCAGTACTAAGACAACCAGAGAAGGGCATTATAATCATTATTATGGTAAAGAAAAAAGCAGTTTCAGTTCTCATCACTGAGTGGTCGAATAGGCTATTTATAATGGTATTGTAAACATAAAGAATTTTGATTTAATTAGAATATTATCCTCAATAGTCTAATTTCTTATTCATGGTGCAACCCTTGAATAATTTTTGCCGCAACTTCAGAAAAATTTTATAGTTACTCAGAAATTTAAGGATAATGAACTTCGTATATACTTTAGTTCCTAACAGCCCTATCGCAGGTTCTGAAAATTTGGGCAGCGTGTCGAGATTTATTGCTGAAAGATGACCGATTCATGGCCAGTTCAGGCCTGGCCAAGGTAGGTCTTGTTTTGACCATAGTTGCACTTGGTCACCTCCCCATTCCACCTCTGCACAGAGTACCAGGTCTTTTTCGATGAAGTGCTTGGAATCGATTCCTAGGGTGAGGGGGGTGGTGAATTCAGCCTCGGTTCTGATGATTATCGCCCGGTCGATGAGGCCAGCGGCGAGGAACCGCTGTGCGGTCTCGGCTCCACCTTCGACCATGATTTCCTGAAACTCCCTATCTCCGAGCAGCGTCAAGACCCGGTTCAGGTCAACTCCGTTGTGCGAGTCTGCGGATTTCATACACACGACTTCGACATTCTCTCGACTGGACAGAGCAGTGATATTCCCATCCTCACCTTCGGTGTGGAGAATCATGGTCTGGTGCTCGTCGGCAAGGACCGTGGAGTCGAGGGGAGTACGCAGTACCCGGTCGAGTATTATTCGCACGGGTTGGCTACCGTGCCCTAACTCGATACGTCGCACTGTCAGCGAAGGGTTGTCGCGCACAATGGTCTCGACGCCGATGATTATCGCATCACAGTCGCGGCGCAGACGATGAACAGCATCAAGGCTGTCCGGCGAGGTGAAACGCTTGGATGCTAGGGCGAGGTCATCGACCGCGCCATTGCGGTCGATGGCAATTTTCAGGGTGACCAGAGGTCGGCGTTTTTCACACCAGTTCAGAAATGACTGCATCTGTACCGCCGCCTCATCCTTGAGCAGACCACACTTGACCGCAAACCCTTCTCGTCGCAGGTATTCGATACCATTTCCTCGCACGGTCGGATTCGGGTCAGCATGAGCGACCACGACCGAGGTGATTCCGGCCCATAACAAAGCCTCGGTACAAGGCGGGGTGCGACCGTGATGGTTGCATGGTTCCAAAGTCACATACGCGGTTGTGCCATTGGTCGAAATACCCCGCTTTTCGGCATCGGCGATGGCCATTTGTTCAGCATGCAATCCACCGAGATGGTCGTGCCAACCCTGTGCCACCACCTCACCATCCTTTACCAGAACACAGCCTACCAGTGGATTAGGTCTGACCTGTCCTCGCCCGCGCTCGGCGATTTGCAGGGCTACGCGCATGAAACCGACCTCAGCCTCTGACCAAGCCATCTCTTCACCCTAGCCTAGCCAGTCTTGCCCATGACTTCAAGGCGACTACCGACATGTCCTATCCATGAGCCGCATCCACGCTATCGTAAACCCTACAGGCAGAGATGGCTCGGTCGGCAAGCGCTGGCGGAAGATATTGGAGGAGATGGAATCGGCTGGCCTCACGGTCGAGGCCACGCTGACCGAACGGGTCAACCATGCCGCCGAAATCGCCTGGAATCTTCGTAGTCGATACGCCGACCTACCCGCTGATGAGCGACCATTGGTGGTCGCGGTCGGCGGCGATGGAACTGTTCACGAAGTCGCCAGCGGTCTGCGCGGTGGTAATATGGTGCTGGGCATCATTCCGCATGGGACCGGTAATGATTACGCCCGCGGCCACGGTTATCCGATGAAGAATATCGCCGCCTCAATCGAGATTCTCAAGAGCGGCACAGACCGCTCTTGCCCAGCCTATCGCCTCGAGGCTTTCGCAATGCCTGCCGAGGGAAAGTATCCTTCACCAACCAATCACCAATGGGATGGAAAGCCTGAGCAGGAAGGGAGAGTAGTTCGTTGGGTCTTCCTCGAGAGTGATGGAGGGGTGACAGCTCAGGTGAGCCGACGAAAATTGTATCAGGGGAAGTGGATTCGTGGTACCTCCAAATACACCTATCTCGGAGTGCGGGCAATCATCGCGGCTAAGAAACGGGAAATGTGGATAAAAATCGATGATGAAGACCCGAAAATCGATTGTTGTGATATGTATGCTCTCACCACCTGCGAAACTTTCGGTGGCGGTTACAAAGTCAATCCCGGAATGCACGTCGGACGCTCCAAGGGCAGTCTGATAATCGCCGGCCGGCTGTCGAAGTTCCAGATGCTCAAACTGATGGGACCGTTGAAGAAGGGCAAGCACATTGGGAAATGGGGGATAACCCAGCAGGAATTCACCCGTTTGGAGATCAGACCACTCGACCAATCCGGTAATCCGCTCGACCAACCATCTGGCAAACCGTATATCACCCAGTCGGATGGCGAGCCGCAGTTACAGGCGCCGGCGATTTTTGACTGGCATCTCGACCAGTTGGTCGTGCGCGGTGCCACTTCGATTCCCAATCAGCCATAATGGCAAGCGAAGTCCATGATATCGAAGGCCACTACACATTGTCCCGACACTCGGCCTTCGGAGGTGGGTTGTCAGGTTGCCTCACGCTTTGGCAATGATTATGCGAGTCGCAAACTCTCACCAAATCGATTCTCTTCGCTTGCTCCTTGCGGTGCATCCTTTGAATCTTGATGTTGGGGTTATGACGCTCCGGGTTGGCGCGAAGAGAGGGATTTGAACCCCCGTGGCCGAAACCACCGGATTTCAAATCCGGCGCACTACCAAGCTATGCGATCTCCGCAACTGTGTACCGCGGTCATGCTCACTCATATGAATATGTTAACCATGAGGGTTCACGCTTGTGATTAACAACCCCCTCACCTCGACCCTGCTTACCATAGGTAAGCATGGGTTCATTTTTCATACCGAGTCGCATTTGGCGATGCATGGCCAGACGCACTCTGCTCGCTCTTCTCCTGTGCGCGACGATGCTGAGCGGATGCACCGGCATCACAGCAGCAGATTGGGGCGATGATGGAATCGAAGTTGATTGGAATGGCCCCGACAATGTGGTGAACATCAAAAGCGCTTTCGGAAATAATTCGTTCATGTCGAACCTCACCGCGGTCGGTTGTAATGAAACCGGGAAGATGCCGTCATCAGAAGAGCTGTACTCAGATGCGTATACGCCGGCGATGCCCGTGGTCTTGTCCGGTTGGGTCTCGGCGGTACACCATTATCAGAATGGCGCCGGTACGAACCCGAAAAGTATCAGTCGCGCCGTATCCACCGCGGTCGTCATCGAGGCTTTATCGGCTCTAGAACCCTATGATGCGGCGGTGAAAAATTATGAGAGCGGGGTGATGGGGACCAGAGTCACGGTGAAAGATTGGGGTGACCCCAATGACGATGGCCGAGCCAAACCATATGAGCCCGCGACCATGGGTAAACCAAAGTTGGAGAGGGGAGAAGAAGAGACCGGTTTCCACGCCGCCGGGCTGATACCGGCAAGTGCCGATGTTCTTGAAGGGATGGAAGCCATCAATTGGCATAAACCGGTGAAGATCACCGGGTATATGTTACACTCTTCCTCGGCGCCAAGCCCGTATGATTACTATTACACACTAAAAGAACCAGTAGTCAAGACCATCGGTGATTGCGAACTACTTCGCACCGGCATTGATGGATTCCGGGGAAATATTCTGGTGATGACCATCGAGACCCCGGACGATAGAATCACTCTGAATGAAGGTTATAGTTCCTCCACCGGTGGGTTGAATACCTGGGTTTTCACCATCTTGGTTCTCATCATCGGCGGCGGGGGAGCATTCGGTCTGTTCATATTCTCAACCTTGATGCAACGCCATGGCGCCGCTTCCGCGGCCAAGGTCCTACTCGGTGAAGGTGGCCTTGCTGCTGCCAGGCAAGTCATGGTAGAGGCCAAAGAAGCTAGGAAGGAAGGCCTTGATGAAGTTCACACCTCAATCGCCAATAAGCCAAAAACCAAGAAAAAGCAACAAAAAGAGGAGGAAGTCTCCATCAAGGGTTTCAGCCTCGATTCAATCTTGGCTGCAGATACGAGTTCCGTCGGCCCTGCCGAAGTTGAAGGCGGTGGAGTTCAACTGACCATGGAAGCCGACGAAATATCCCGCAAGATGGAGTCTGGAGAATATGATGTCGGCGGTGAGGGCGCAGTATTCGAAGAAGAACCGGCTCCTCGCGCATTCAGTATTTCAGGGGGAAGTGCGAGCCGGGGTAGTTCCGAAGGCGGTTTTGTCGGTGGCTCAGGCCGAGACTTCAGTAGCCCGGCAGAATCGGAGCCGAAGCGACACTTTTCATCCGCTCAAGCGTCGATTAACGAACCGACCACCCCGACGCGGAAGACCATAAAGACTCGAAGAACCAGACGGTCATCTGAGCCTCAAGCGCAACCGGAGAGTGCGCCGGCCGGTGATGGGCCAGCGGAGAAGAAACGTGGTCCACCCCCGAAGAAGAAACGTGGCCCTCCACCAAAACGTCGGCAAAGCGTTGCTGAGGACGATGGTGATTTCAGCAATTTCTCTTTCTAGCGAAAGCCGAGCCTGAATTTGAATCCTAGTGATTTTCGCTGAGTAGAATGCGAATATCATTGACGACCTTCTCAGGAACCCACGAATCCCCACTCCAGATTATCCGCTTGTGCTGGCCACGGTCGAGGATGAACATCACCGTGCTATGGCCGACCGAATAATTGTCCTGCTCTTCACCGTGTTCATGACCGTCACCATCTTCGTGTCCGTCGGAGGAATCATCGGTGTCATTTTCCCCAGAGGGGTTGTCGCTGTTATTCTCGGTTTGGTTTTCCTCTCCGTGCGAATCGATGAATGACTTTTCAACCACGACGCCGAAGTTCTCCCACACCTTCTCCGATTCCTCGAGGGTTCCGCTCAGGTGCGGCCAATCGACACCATGCTTCTGGGCAAAGGCCTTGAGACGCTCCGGGGTATCGTACTCGGGGTCGACACTGATTGAGAGGAAGGACACACCTTCCATCTCATCACCCAATTGGTCGGCCACCTCGCCGAGATTCTGGGTGGTCACCGGGCAGACATTGGGGCAACGGGTGAAGATGAACATGATGACCACCACATCACCCGAGTAATCCCTCAGGCTCACCTGCTGACCATCTTGATCGGTCAGGGTGAAGTCACCGGCTACAGGCCCAGATATAGCCGTACCCTCGAATTTCAGCGTTCCCTCTTCGCCGATGCATCCCGACAGCAGCAGACACAGCACCAAGGCCATGCTGATTGTGGTTCTAGGTGACATCAAAGTGGGCGAGGAGGGTCTGCTTTTTACCCTTAGCGCAGAGTCAGAAAAATTCAAGCACCGTATGCTGGAACCCACGGCGGGGTACACCAACTCGGTAGATCTTCAACCCCGGCGGGGTTGGTCAGGCCAATTCCCCACAGCATCAGGATGACAAAGAAGAATGGAAAGATTGCGGTTCTGGTAATAATGACCGGGTCGCCGCGCAGGTGCATGAACCACGCGGCGATTCCGAAAGCCTTGACGATTCCAACACTGATCAGCACCGCCCAGGTCTCGTATCTTGGCAGGTTCATGTAGACTGCACCGACTTCGATGACGGTGAACAGCATCAGCAAAGCCAGATTGAAATTGTAGATATTGCCGAATGGCTTTGCCAGTGCATTTTCCCATTTTGCCAATTGATGTTCGCTCATAGATAATCACCTCAATACAGATAGAATGCTGGGAAGATGGCGACCCAAGCCAAATCCACGAAGTGCCAATACAGGCCGAAGTATTCGATACTTTGAGCATTGTCAGGGCTCCAGCCACCCCGCTGCGCCTTGAAAGAAAAGAATAACAGTATCAACAATCCAACGAAGACGTGGAATCCGTGCGCCCCGGTGGTCACATAGAAGACCGAACCGGCCAAGGTATCGATGGTGAATGGATGGGCACCGTTCATCATGTGATCCCACTCGATCAACTTCAAGACCAGGAACAGTGAGCCGAGGCACAGGGTTGCAACCAGATTGTTGCGCACCGCCCGGCGCTGGTCGGGCATCCACCATCCGGTCAACTTACCGGTAGGCTTCTGCCAGTCGATTTTCTTGGCATGGCTTAGAGCGGTCACTAAGGTGAACGAGGACAGAATCAGGGCGAAGGTGTTGATGGCACCCGGGAGCAGAGTCCAAAATGACTCATTGATCAGTTCACTGGCGACCACGACATAGCCGTCGGGACATGGGGTGCCATGTCCGAAAGCGTCACACTTGACATCCCAGTGGGTCGTCCAGCCGGTCCGTAGCCGCAGATAGGAAGAGAAGAATGAGCCGAAGATCATCACTTCGGACATCAGGAAAATCCACATCCCGACCTTGCGAACCTCGATGCCACCGAACGGCTCGCCGAAGGAGATTGGTTCGCTCTTGCCATCATTGCCGAAATCTTCGCGCCACCAGTTGGCGATGCCGGCGAAGGTGATGACCAGACCTAGACCGAGAATCCCGAAATTACCCTCATGATTCCATTTGATGAATCCCATCAAGAATAACATTATCCCGAAGGCTATGATGATTGGTGACCACGAACCGTGGTGGGCGTGCTCATCAGACCCATCCCCGTCATGGTCATCGTCGCCATAGCCACCGCCGGAGGCGGTGTTGACCAAGCCGACCAAAATCCCGATAGTTCCGAAAATCACCAATAGTGCACAGGCGACCATGCCACCGATGTATATGGCGTGGTCAAGTCCATGGGTGGTGTGAATGAAAGCATGCATGCCCTGTGAGGTCGCTAGAATGAAGACACCGAGGAGAATCATGCCGACGCCGATAGCAATAGCCGACATCCACGGTTCCTCGTGCTCGCTATGACCCTCGTGGCTTGAGTGAGTAACTTGAGCGCTCAATGTCTCACCTCCTTATTCATTCCCAGACCCCATAATCTAGCGGCCATTCGAGACATCCATCCGCGTTCTTCGTGTTCATTATCATCTCCTTGGGTGGGTATTTCTGCGAAGGAAGGTGTCGGCGGCGGACTCGCGGTGGTCCACTCAAGGCTCCATCCACCCCATGGGTCTTCACCGATCTTTTCGCCTTTCTTACTGCTGTAAATGAGATTCCAGACAAGTATCAGTTGTGCTAAGCCGAAGATAAAGGAAGCGACACTGATGGAATAGTTGAGAGAGGCATAACCACTTTCGACGGTATAGGTATGGGTTCGACGTGGCATTCCCATGGTGCCGACCACATGCATCGGCCAGAAGGCGGCATTGTAGGCGATGAAGGAGATGAGGAAGTGAATGACGCCGAGTCGCTCGCTCAATTTCCGCCCGAAGGCCTTCGGATACCAGTAGTACAGGCCGGCGAATAATCCGAATACCGTGCCGCCGATGAGGACGTAATGGAAGTGGGCGACAACGAAGTAGGTGTCATGGAAATGCATGTCCAGACCTACCACCGGGAAGAACATCCCCGAGATTCCCCCCAGAGTGAATGTCACCACGAAACCCAGCGCCCATAAGGTATGGGTCTTGAAGACCAGAGCCCCCCCCCACAGAGTAGCGAGCCAATTGAAAATCTTGATACCGGTCGGAATCGCCACCAGCATCGTCGTAGCCATCATCACCACCCTCAGGGTCGGGTCCATACCACTGGTCAACATGTGATGTCCCCAGACCACGAAGCCGAGAATACCGATTCCTGCCATCGCGTAGACCATCGACTTGTAGCCGAAAATCGAACGTCGGGCGCTGGTCGCCAACACCTCGCTGACGATGCCGAATGCGGGCACGATAACCACGTAAACCTCGGGATGACCGAAGAACCAGAACAGATGTTGGAACAAGATCGGGTCACCGGCATTGATGGCGAAGAATGCCGTTCCAATCGTATGATCGAGATAGAGGAATAATACCCCTACAATCAATGCCGGAAGCGAGAGGTAGAGCATGAACATCGAAATCATGAAACTCCAGGTGAACAGAGGCATCTTCATCCAAGTGACTCCGGGTGCGCGCATCACGAAGATGGTGGCGATGAAGTTGATACCCGATAATGTCGATGAAGCACCCAGCATTATCATACCGGCAATGAAAGATACCGTCCCGGGACTATTGGCATAAATCGAATCACCGGTCAAACTCGAGTATGGTGGGTACATCACCCAGGTGATATCGGCTGCTTCGCCGGTGAATACACCGGTGAAGATGAGAATGCACGAGAAGGCAATGAACCAGAACCCGAGGGCATTTATCCTCGGGAATGCCAAGTCCTGGGCGCCGATCTGCAGCGGCACGATATAATTGCCGAAACCGGCGATCATCGGCATCGCCGCCAGGAATATCATCGTCGTTCCATGCAGGGTGAAGAACGAATTATACTCAGCATATTCCAAGAAGTCGTTCTCGGGGAACATCAACTGGATGCGGAACAGCATTGCCAGAGAACCACCGACCAAGAAGAAGAAGAAGCCGTAGGCGAAGTAGAGCAGGCCAATGCCCTTGTGGTCGGTGGTGGTCAACCAGACCTTGAGATAATCCCAAAAAGTTGCCAGGCTGAAACCTTCCGGATTTCGGCTGTAGAAGATGTACATCACCGCCAATACCAACAGCGTGACCGACAGTAGGATTGCGGTCATCAGAATCCTCAACGGTGGGGCACTCGAGGTGACGGCACCAGCACTGGCCCCAGGCACCGATGTGGTGATTGAATTCCATTGGTCACCATTGAAAGAATCACCACCGTTGACAGCATTGCCTAGCAGGGTGAACTCGACTACCTTGGAATCATCTCCAGGGGCAGTCCAGGTCAGATTCCATGAACGCATCTTATTACCGGCGGTGGTATGGGTAAGACCTCCCTTCAACTCCTGGGTCAAGGTCGAATCACCGGTCACCGTTCCCTCGCTGACGATTACCCGGAAACCACCACTGCGGCCATTCCAGCCGGCCTCGGCATCGCCATCTTGCCATAAGGTCATTCCGTCATTGACCACGGTCAGGGTGAAATCGTAGGATTGGCCAGCGGTGAAATTCTCCGGCAGGCCATCGACCACAATCGTTGTCGCCGGTGAGGAATCACCATGACAGGTACAACCGCTATCACCTTGACTGTCGATTCCAGATGGAATCGAGGTCATCGTCGGAGCGGCGATAAGCGCCGCCATTGCGACTAATACCAATATAGCGGCTTTTCTTCCCAACATCAGGCAGCAACTCCCAACGGCTCGACCACGTGCACCGTGGCTACCATCAAAGAATGTTGCAGACCACAGAATTCGGTACAGGTCAACTCAAAGGTCCCGGTTTCCTGTGGGTGGAAATACATAATCGTCCAGATTCCCGGTGAAACATCTTCCTTTACCCCCCATTCACTCAGAAAAGGAGCGTGCAGAACCGCCGGATGTTCACCGGTATCTTTGGTTGTCATCCGGTAGAGGATATTGTTATTGTTGGGAATCCAAGCCTCACCCACATTGACGTGTCCAGCAGAGATGTGGTGACGCTCGGCAAGGATGATGTCATCACCACCTTCGACGATGACCTTGACGGTAATCACCGAGTGTTCACCCATCCGGTACGGATGGCCCTTGGCATCGATATCCCCGACCATCACACCATCGGAGGTCAGGTTATAGGGCTGGTCGGCCAAATCGCTCAGCACCACGACAAGTTGGCCGCTGGCGCCATAGGTGGTCGCCACATCATCCCAAATCCCGACCTCTATACCTCCGGTGGTGTTGGTGAAGGTTATCGAGCCATCAGGGGCCGCCCCTTCTCCATCCCATTCCAGATTCTCGACATAGGTGAATTCCCAAAACCACTGATAGCCGACCAGTTCCATCTCAAAGGTGTCTTCAGCCTGAGTATCGGGTATCGTCCCCCAACTGCCGACCAGGGATTGCCATGATACCCAAACCAACCACGCAATAAGAATTGACGGGGCGATAATCCAAGTCAGTTCCAGTTTGAGATTATCACGTTCCTTCGGGAACACCCCCGGGGTGAGTTTCTCGAGAGTTTTTTCCGAGACCAGACCTTGGCGATGGACGAGTAGGGTGTATGTCATCCACGCGAAGGTGAATACGCCGACAATTATCGACCAAAACATGAACTCTGAGTAGAGGGAGTTGAAGACGGTGTACTCCGCAGGCATGATTGCACCTATTTGCGGCGGTCCGACTGAAAGTAATAAGTATAGCCATAGAGCCATTCCGTAGGAATGGGTAAGAGCGATGTGGGAAGAGTTCACAGTGAGGAAAAAAGACACTTTTGCCAATTGGCAACAGCATAGGCTATCTGCTGGTTATTACAGCCGACTTCATCTGCGGAATGAGGGATGCCGATGGGAGAAGAAAATCCGCTGGATGGTATTACCGCTTGTTTACAGAAAAGCCTTGATGACGAAGTCATCCTAGCACTTGAGGTGCAACCGAATTCGAGTCGTGACGCGATTATCTGCATCAATCCATGGCGCTCACGTCTGCAGGTTTCGGTTAAGGCACAGGCGCAGAAGGGTGCGGCGAATCGCGCGGTAAAGAGAATCATCGCTGAGCATCTCAACATCAATCAAAGCGCGGTTACAATTATTCAAGGCCAAACCAGCCGGCAGAAAATGCTGAGAATCGATGGTGTTGAGGTCGGGTTGGTGGTCGAGCGCTTGGCCGAGTTGCTCAAAGAGGTGCAGGAGTAGTAGAAAATTGAGGTCATAGATCCGGCGAGTCGATGAAAATAAGGTGGGATAGTTACGGTCGATGAAGATAAGAATCCTTGGGCCAAGGCGCGTGCCAAAGCCGCTGGCCCGCCTGACCGCGCCGCGAGATTCGATGCGGTCGGAGAGATTCTTGCCACCGCTCGCCAGCGCAACCGGCCGACCGAATCTGGTGGTACCGGATGCCCGATTATAGTGGAGGGAATCCGCGACCGGAAGGTGTTGCGAAACCTCGGATACTCGGGTACGGTGGAATTGGTCAATCGAGGCTGGAACCAAGGTCGGCTATGCGCGTGGTTGTACGAGAATTATGGTACTAGAAACCGTGTCGATGGCGGTGCAGCGATGTATCTGCTGATGGACTGGGACCGCACCGGCGGAAGGCTGCAACGCGACTTGAGCCGGCGTCTGGAGAGTTTTGATATGCTGATTGATTCGCAATTACGCAAGTGGCTGAGCCGCTTCCTGACTCCCGAGACCCGCACCGTGGAAGGACTGCGCGGCTTCATCTCCGAGTTGAAGATGCGAATGCAATTATTTGATCCCCAAGAGGAGGAGTAGCCTAGCCCAGACGGATTACCAATCGCTCAACCAGGTCGGCGGAAAGGTCGTGCTCCAGTCGCTCAAGTTCAATCAAGTGCTGACGTAGTTCTTCTTGAAGTCGGCGAATCAACCCCTGTTTCATTCGGCTCCAGCGGTGCTCGACCACCTCGCCGCGTTGCTCGGCTCGCCACGTCGCCTCACGAATCTGCTGCATCTCGCGCTCAATCCGACCTTCCCAGGCCGAGCGGGTATTCCAGCGCAGTTCCTCAAGGATTGGTTGCAGGCGGCTGCGTTCGTCCTGCAAGAGCCAGGCGTGGAGATTGTCGACCGCTTCTTCGATGGTATCTTCGGCGTGCTTTTCGGGTGATACCGCGCGCATTCCTTCAAGTTCCGACCACGGCCGTTCAGGTTGGTTATCGAGAGGAATACCATAGGCGTCGAGGAGCAACCATCGGCGCATCTGGCGGCGTTGTAAGCCATCGGTCTGCCAGTCTAGACAGACCAGCCATTCGGCTGTTTTCTGCCATTGTTCGGGGCGCGGCGCGATAAACCATTTCACACCCGGCTCACCATTGCTCAGGTCGATCAGCCAGCGTACCAGTGGATGGGCCGGGGTGATGTGGGGTCGATGCTGATTTTCCCGTGCGGTGTCGCGCTCGAAGGTGACGGTCAGCCAATATGGTGATGGCGAATTAATCAGTCCTAGTACGACCTTCTGCCAATCTGCATGTCGACCATCGGCCAGGCCTGGCTGGCTACAGCGGTCGCCCAATTCGGTTATATTTTCCCTACTCAGTTCGATTAGGTCACAACCCACGTGCTCACTGTCATAGATGTCGCCACCGATTTCCCGCAGCCGAGATTTGACCCAGCGGCGCAGGTCATCGACTTCGAGGTGGAGGCCATTGTCGATGGTCTGCTGGCGCACTTCATCGATTCCCGGGTCTGGCCCGAGCCATTCCCTGGTTTCAGTGGCCCGCTCTTTATGCCATTTTTCCCGCATCGCCAGAAGTGTCTCAACCCCGTCCTCGGGGTTGGCAATCATGCCTTTATTCAGCGCTATCCCATGAATCAACTCCGGGTCATCGGCTGCGACCTCCTCGGCATCGACCAAAATAGGCCGACCTTTCACCATCTCCTCTCGAGCGATCAGTCGCATCGCCTTTCCCAGCAGTGGGTCGAGCATTCCAAGTGACTGCTCGAACATCTTGATGCGGCTGTAAAGACGACCGAGAACGGCAGCATCAATCGTTCCCTCGACGGCAAAATTGAGGACCGTGATCTCGTCGGCCATCTGACCGAATCGATCGATTCTACCGACCCGTTGTTCAAGCCGCATCGGATTCCATGGCAGGTCGTAGTTGACCATGCGGTGGCAGTGTTGCTGGTCTAGCCCTTCACTGCCCACCTCACTGGAGAGGAGGATATCGAAATCGCCATTGGCGAAGGAGGTGCGAATTCTCTCCCTCTCGCCCATATTGGTCGAGCCGGTAATCAAGTCGGTGGCAAAACCAGCCGCCCGCAGGCGGCCTAACAGGTAGGCCAAGGTGCCACGGAAATGGCTGAACAAGATTACCCCGCCGACCTCATCCTCACGCAGGCTTTCACCGAGCCAGAGAGAAAGGGCAGCGAATTTACTGTCGACCTCACCCAGATTCTCGGCCGCGGTGATGAGCGCCTGAGGGTTGCCGACCCGAGAGAGCAAGCGCTGCTCTACTCGGTCGAGGCCAACCGCCGTCACATCCCCTGCAGTGGCCATATCGTCATCGTCATTCTCGGGCTCTTGGTCGAGGTCTAATGCCAGTCTGGCGGCATCGCGCATCTGTCCCAACACATGCCCGGCGTAGGCTTGCAGTGAACTGCTCGCCATCCGCTCGGGCACCAGCATCGCCCAATCCCAGACGTCGTCATCGGGGCGGCGCAATTCCATCAATCTGTGACTCCAATCGCGTGCCGCCACGTAGAGATTCCATTCTTCTTCCACCAGACGAATGTCCAGGGTTATCGCTCTGCGACTAGGCTGTTGCCAATCGAGGTCGCGCCGGCGTGAGCGCACGACTAGGCCATTCAGTGGCCGCAGGCGCCGCACCAGGTCGGCGGTGGCCAAACGCAGGTCGGGAATGGTTTCCTCGCGCCATTCCATCTCTCGTACCAGGGTGGCGAGCAGCTCCAAGCGCGCATCACCCGAGAAACCCACCGTGTGCTCAAGATTCATCACCAGATCATCGACCGCATCGAGGTCGGGTGTCTCGGCCGCAAGCAGGTCGAGAATATTGTTGAGGATGGTTCCCGGCCGCAGAGAGCGGGAGAAGGCGTAGGCATCGGGCCAGCGGCCGGGCGCCAATAGCGAGAGTTGCACAAACAGGTCATCGGTCGAAAGGTTGACCGGGGTTGCGGTCAACAATACCACCCGCTCAGAGGAAAGCGAGAGCATTGTCACCGCTGAGTGAAGAAGAGATTTCGGATTGCGAATATGATGCGCCTCATCGACGATTGTCAGCATCGTTCTCGGGCTGTGGTCAACCAACCAATCGAGCATCGGTGAACGCCGTAGTATCCCCTGTGATACGACTAGAACCATCACCTCTCCAGCCTCGATACGCTCGACATAATGCCTGAAACTCACTCCCGAGTCAATCTCGACCGCCTCGATGTCGGCGCGGTGCCACAGCTCGTTACACCATTTTCTCCTCAGCCCACCCGGACAGATGACGATGGTCGCGCCACTCTCACCGCGCCCCTGTAGACTGACGAGAATCTGAATCGCCGAGATGGTCTTTCCCAGACCGACCTCATCGGCGATCATTATCCCCTTCCAATCCGAGGCCGATAGACGCGCCAGCGGCAGGTGCTGATGCGGCAGGTCGTCAAACCTGCCGAAGCGTAACATCGGGGCGCCATCCGAAGTTGGATTGAGGAGGTGCAGATTGGTCAGCAGGTCGCTTATTTCCGCCTCCTCACCATATCGGCCCGGCTCGGCCGAAATCAACTCGCGAGAGTCGTTTTCCAAATCACTTGAACCTGATTGCATCAACTTCCCGGACACCTATCTATGACCAACCGTTCTTGAACTCTTCATTCACTTTCACTCCAGCGATGAATTTTCATCCGGCAGGAAATTCACCGCTTCCTTGACGGTATTGAGGACAACGTGGGTAGAAGAGCGGATAATTCCCTCGATTGAAAGAACATTCTTGGTCAGGTCGTTGAGGTCGTCCGGGTCGCGCACCCTCGCCACCACCATCGAATCGAATTCACCGGTCACGTCGTAGACCGAACTCACCCTTGCGTCGGCGGCGATTTCATCCTGTACCGACATGATTGAATTCTTGGAGATTTGCAGGCCGATGAGCACCGTCATCGACCACCCGATCTTCTTCGGGTCGAGATTGACATGGTAGCCGCGGATCACCCCCAATTCAGTCAGTCGGTTCAAGCGATTGGTCACGGTTCCCTGGGCGACACCGATCTTGGTTGCCAACTGCCTTTGCGAGGTTCTGGCATCGGCGAGAAGTTCGGTCAATAATTTCCGGTCTACATCATCGAGTTCAACCATTTTTCCGGTCTCCTGGGGAAATTTTCCCGGTGTGGGAATCTCCCGCTTACCTTACGGTTATTGAAAGTTTGCACTTGAAAAAACTTCCCGGGTGACAATTTGACCAACAATAGAAGGAGATAGTTGGCATTTTCAGATTTCCGCGGCAGGGTTCATTCTTCCTCGTCATCTCTGGGGGGCTTGAGACGTAAATCCATCACCCAGCCATCTCCGGCACCTTCGACGGTGAAAGAGACGTGCACATTGACACCCCGATGCGCCATCTCCTCATCGGCGCGAACATCCAGTTGCCAACTGCTCTCACTTCCCGGCGCCAATATCTGCCGCTTCGGTGCCCGACGAATCTTCCATGGTGGGCTGGTGTCGACTTTGAGCAGTTCTGCCGGAAGACTGCCGACCTTGATATCGATTGCCACCCTGTATCTGGTTTGGTTGCCGGCGCTGGGTGCCGGTAGCAATTTTCCAGAGACTTTGGGTAATTCCATTTCCCGCCGCCGCTCGGCATGAATGACCATCGCCATCGCGGTGATGATGACCAGAGTTCCGATTATCCACGGCAGGCTATTTTCAAGGGTCGCCAACTGCCACCTCGTCGGTACCGTGGCAACCGCGGTAGCGAGGATGGTTTCATTCTCACCAGGCAGTGCCGAGCGTGGAGAATCCGAGCCGATATCGTGGCCTGAGAGCATGGCGACAACCCCCCATCGCTCGGCGTGCTCAGGTTCGATGATGATATTGGCTGGGTCGAGGTATTTTGCATCGAAAATGAATTCCACCATCCCCGATTCTCCTGCAGTTCTCGGTAGGCCTGAACGCGGCATCAGTTCTCGCACGACATTTGCCGATCGATGGGTGGATTCATCGCTGGCATGACTCCATTCAACGATCATGAAATACAGCACGGTCTCATCCGAAAGATTGGTCAGTGGGGTCACCATTGCCTGAACCACAAGTTCGTCGTATCCTTCCCGTTCATCGCCATCATTAATCTGTAATTCCAAGGTGATTTCGGCGAGTCGCTCGATGGTGGTGTTGGTGATGTAGTCTTCGAGTTGGCTCTCAACGTCGGATGTATTCCCGTCTTCGCGGCCCTCAAGGGGCTGCAATTCAGTGCGGAAGGCGGGTAATTTCTCAATCCTCATCTTCTCGGCTCGGACCGAGCCATCATGATTGCCGACCGGGTCGTCGGTGACCATTACCCCGGGGTGCCAGGATAACCACAGCACCCCCGGGTCGTAGCGCAGGTGGGAGAGGTTATCCTCAATCTCGGTGGCATCGCCATCACTATTGTCGACGAACCACTCGACCACGATCGGCCCCTCGTTATCGGGGTTGGAATGGCCACTGCTACCGGTACTGAATATGGTGACCATCAGTACCACCGCAATCAGTAGTGCCGCCCTCGCCATAGCCGGGTCAGGTGGCCGCCGTTTGATGAATATACGCCTACTGGGTTTGTTGGCAATCGGCATCGGTTTGGGATTGTAATTCGAGAATCAGCCGCTCATTGGCATCGACCATCGGGGTGAGTAATTCTCCCAGCCAGGCTGGGACGACTATTTTCCCCCCTCGTCCAGCGGCGGAAATCATCACGCTACCGGTTTGTTCACCGACCCCAAGATCGACCTGGCGCGGCCCAGGTCCTTCCAGCCATTGACGAAATTGCTCGCCGCTCAGGGTGATTGCACTCCTCTCCACCGCTGAGCGTAAAATCGGCATCGCCGCCGACTTTGGGCGCAACCCGCCACTTCTTTCCTCAAGAATCGGTACTCCTGCATGGATGACTTGGAGCGGATGCCAACTATTACCCGGCCACATTCTCCCCTTGCCACCGTATCGCTGCGGGTCGTGTAACCAATCCTTCATAGATGGTGTTCCGGCGTAGATTCTCTTGCCTCTCATCCACCAAGAGAAGTCGTCTTCCTTCAGCGGCCAGCGCGCTAATATCGAGGCTTTGAAATCAGCATCGAGAGGGACCGGTGTGTGCTCATTGGCAGGGGGGGTGGCGCGGGTGGTCAATTGCATCGTCCGGTCATAGCGCAATGCATCGGCGAATTCTCCCACTCCGGTGTGAATGAATGAGGCGACGAAGAAGCCACCGGTATCTCCACTACTCCCTATCGGTAGACGGCGGCACTTGCGCAATTCCACTCTCAGGTCCTCCTCATGACCATCCAGCGAAAAACCGTATTGGCCGGGCTTATCCAGTTCTGCCATCCCCAGTCCAACCCAATCCGGGCATGACCATTCACTGAACCCACGCGCCAGGTCGAGGCCGGGGAATTGACCTTCATCGATATCGTTTAGCGTCAACCAAGGACACCTGACCAGTAGTTCAGCCACGACCGCCTCATTCTCGGCCACATCGATGGAACAGGTGCTGTAGACCATCCTGCCGCCGGGGCGTAACAGGCGGGCGCCACGCTCGGCGATTTCGATTTGCAGACGCTGCAGGCCTGATGCACTGCTTGGTTTCCAACGCTTCCACAAGCCACCGTTCTTGCGCATCGTCGCCGAGCCGGTACACGGTACATCGGTAATCACCACATCGAACCCGGGTTCACTGACTCGGGGAAAATGGCGCCCATCGTGACGGCAGATGACGAGATTGGCCAAGCCGATTCGATTGGTATTGCTAGACAGCATATTCGCTCGGCGGTGATTCGGTTCATTTGCCACCACCAATCCCTGCCCGTGCATTGCCACCATCGCTTGAGTCGTCTTTGAGCCGGGGGCGGCGCAGAGGTCGAGCAGGGTTTCTCCCGCTTGTGGGTCGGCGATTAGAATCGGTAACATGCTGGCGGCTTCTTGGCGGGTCACTCGACCGGTCTCGTGTACTGCCTGCATCAGTGCCCTTGTCGCCTCACTATCGGGTTTTCCGCGCCGCCAAGGAAATTGCATCGCACCACCATCGCCGGAGTACCATTCGATTCGCGCCCCTCCCCTCTCGGTCAGAGTTTCTTCAGTCCATTCCGCATCGTAGCGCAATGGATTCAGCCGCAGGGTCTCGGGAAGTGGAGTGGTGGCAATATCGAGCCAGTTTTCGAAGTCATTTCCAATTCTTTCGCAAACCACCCGACCGAGTTCGCCCAGTGGTGATATGGCCGCGGCGGCGCGTAACTCTTCCCAACTTCGCCTTGCTGCCATGGCCGCTCCACTCATTCCTAAGCAATGAAGCGAGTGCCCAACGGGCGCTTCTTCATTGACTACTTACTACTCGATTGGCCATGGCAGGTGGCGGCGCGACATCGTCTGAACTATTGTTCACCGCCTCGTTATTCGCGGGAATGTTGCTCATCATTTCACCCATGATTCACAAGAAATTACTCGCCAAGGAAACGGCCGATTGGCATAAACCAACCTTGGCTATTATCGATTGGGCACCGTTCATTCTCGCTTTTGCCGCATGGGCAATCGACTTTTTCGCCTTCATCACCTTGGACTTCAGCCATGGCCGCGTAGCCGATGGTCTGGCCGCTGATGCCGGCATCTTGACTCGTTTCAACGGCGCCTTGACCGGATTGCTTTCGCTGGCGGTCGCATTCATCCTCGGCTTCGGCTTCTACCTCGGCTTTGTCCTTATCTCACTGCATAAACTGAGCACTTTCGACCTCAGCGAGATGGAGCATGCGGACTACCATCGCCTCGCTAATAATCTTCGTCGGTGGGGGGGGTGGTTGTGGCTGCTGATGCTCTATGGGTTGCTACCGAACGACCCTTTCCCACTTGCTGATGGAGTGTCCTCGGGGGGGGTTGAACTGGGCAGCCTGGGCTTGACCTTGGCGATGTGGTTGGCGATGGTGATGTTCGGCCTGATGACCGGGGTAGGGGTGCTGCAACTCGCTCTTTTCATGGAGCGGGCCGACCGTTTCCATGACTCGGATTATTTTCCCAACATCATCGGCTGGCTCTTGACAGTTCCTCTGGCCTCACTGCTTTTGATACTCTTCCTCCAGGGTACTTCGGCCGAAATCGACCCATTGAGCATGCTGCTGCTCGATCCGGTATTCGGCATGCGGATTTCATTTCTATTCGCCTTGAGCCTGATTTTCCTTTACGGGGCGACCGGATTGCGGGCGCACATCATTTCCGAGCAGAGATTACGGGTCGGGACACAGCGCTGGAAGGGCCTGGCTGCTAGCATCGGACATCACGTCCTCATCGTCTGGGTCTCGACAATCTTCCTGGTCCGTCAACTACCCAATGTGGGAAACCTGACCGGTGCGGTCTGGCTCGGCACCCTTCTGGTGATTCCGGGCTTCATCGCCGCACTGCTGGGGATGCTGCTGCCGATTGCTGGGCTGGATGACCGTCCCCGACCGGAACTCTGGGGCTTCCGCATTCTACAGGGACTGGCTCTGCCATTCATCGTCGTGTGGATGCCGTTGGCGGTGCTGACCGCACCGGGTATTCTCATCGGCGTCTCGACCGCGGCACTGATTGCACCGTTGAATGAGGATAATCCACGGGTGCGTCCCAAGTTTCGCAGAGATGCAATGCGGACGGTGTTCGCCATCGATATTGTTCTACTGCTGTTGGTGATCTCACCTCCAGCGACGATTGGACTGGTATTGGCATTCACATTTGCCGCCATCGCCTCGACCCTGCCGCTGAAAATGGTCAAGCGGGTCAGACCGACGTGAAATCACCCTGATATGGGTTACGAGAATGCCGGGTGGTATTGAGCAAGGTATCGAATAAACCACATTAGTCACTCTATTGTCCCCCGAACAGTTATCAATGCCGTGAGCAGGCTCGGCCCCGCAGGACTTGTCCTGTGGATGGGAAAAACATGGGGCGTGCCTTTAGAGAAGGAGTGGCACCCGGGCGCCGGGTAGTCACTGATGAGAGAGACCAACGATTTGAATTGGCGATTGCTGGAGGGCGTTTATCGCACCTTTGGAATCGAGCGATTCGGAGTAACCGGACGAAGCAGGAAAAAATCGAAGTTCCAGCGATGCTGACCATCGAGGATGACCAGTGGGTGTGGCAGCAGGTCTCACCCGAGGTCTTGGTCGGTCTGACCCATCGCTTGGTCGTCGCAGATGCCAAACGTGGGCGGACACTCGGTTGTACCGCTGATTTCAAGACCGCCCACGCATATGCTAACCACATGGCACAAACCAAAGGTCAAGTTGTTCTCATCGAACGTTTAGACAAGCATTGAAACGATTATGGATGGAAATATATATCCATCTTGCGTCCACAAGGTATGCGCACATCGGTAAAGGTCCTCCTCGGCATAGGGGGGGTCCTCCTGATTGGAGGAATCGCTCTGCTGGGCGTAGGCCGTGGTAGACTGGGAGAATTAGAAGACCCATTTGTTCTGAAGGAAGTCACCAACGGCACGATTATTCTCCATGACGAAGATGGCAAAGGAGAATTCGGAGTTTCGTTCTGGGTAGAGGGGGAATACATCGATGAAGATGACGATGGTCTCTGGGATCATTGTAATTCCACAAACATTTCAATCATCAGTCATCCCGAAATTGCTGATTGGAGTGAAGGGTATGATGGTGAATTCTACTACGAAGCGGGGAAATACGAAGAATATGGTGCTAGTAATTGCAATAGTGACAAGAGGAATCGGAACTTAGACCTAAAACAGGATCATGGTCTCATCAAAGTGGGAAGAGCCTGTCTATCTTGTTACGCAGGTACAATCGAATTTGAATCGAATACAACCGTGTGGGTGACTTATGATGACGAGATACTTGGTGATATATTCTACGGTTTTGGGGGCATTGTAGCCGGGGTCTGTTCATTATGCTGTGGTTTGATAATGCTGATCAGTGGTATAATAATGCAATTCACCGGCACCGATGACACTGGTGCCGGGGTGGGGATGGTGATGACACCCGATGGACAGATGGTGGTGACAACCAATGCACCACAACCCCAGATGATGACAGCCGCACCAGCGCCGACGATTCAACCGATGGTGCAGTCAGAGCAATCTGTAGAAACAAACACCGAGGGCTGGTTTGAACCCAAATAAACCAATAGTCTCGAAAGCCGAACTTCGTGGTGATTCTTAGTGGCTTTCGCTAGAACAGGTCGCCGAGCCACTGGATGACCCCGTTATTAGCGAGGTAGATGGTTACTGAAAGGACGATACAAACGAAGTAGATCATTCCCTTGGAAATGTGCCATGCATCTTCGGACTCCTCGTCGAAGTAGCGAATCAATCCAGCAGCCTGCTGAATTCCGCTGCCTTCCTTCTTTCCCTTCTTCACAGCCATGTGAACCGACCCGGCGACCGCCCCCCCATTTATCAAACCGCCGCGTCAGCAAAACCGCCGATAATCACTCTTCCTCGTCACCTTGTACCAAGTCGACGAGGGGGATTTCATCCTCGTCGTCAGGCCCCTTGCCGAGCAGCCAATCGGCCTCGACCTCATCTTCACCGCCGGTCAGGTCAATTATTTCGTCATCATCTTCACCGTCGCCGTGGCGTTTTTCCCGCCCGCCAGTGGAGGTTGGGATGACAACTTCATCGATGAACAGATCCTCAGCCATAATAGCCTGCTCAAGCGAAGGCGCGAGGTCGGGCTCGGTGAAGACCCTCTCATCCCAAGATGTTGCTGGGTCAGCACCTATCAATGCCAATTCGACCCGGTCGAGCGCCCTCTCAACCGCGAGTGAGTTGCGGTCGAGCAGGGCTCGCTGTGCGATTACAATATCCTCGTCAGCTTCTTTCAATCCGACCTCGGCGGCGACGAAATCAAACTCGGAATGCTCGCCTCGGTCGAGGCGGCTCAGTCTCTTCCGGGACTCGGCCAGATGATTTTGAGATTGCTCAATCGATTCATTCAAGGCATCACCAGCGGCGACGGTATGCGCTTCCCATGCGGCTTTATGCTGCTGCCATGAAACTCTGGTAGACTTGGCAAATCTCCCCTTCCACACACTCTCCCACGGTGACCGGCCGAGGGCGGCAACGAGGTCATAGATGAGGCGTTGTCTTCTCTCGGGTGGCCCCACCAGGATTATCTGATTGAGGAAACACTTGGTGAATAACCCCCAACCCCAATATGGCTTGCTGTGGATTTCGGCGCGCAATTCCGAATCCCTTACCTCAAGGACCCATTGCTGCTCATCGAATTTCGGCGGCACGATGAGAGTCGGAGACTGGTGGGCGCCAAACACCCCAATCAGGGCCTCGGTGACATTTCCAATCATCACCTTACGCACACAAGCGGGGTGGCGAGCGGGGCGCAGAACATCTCCATCGGGGTCGTGACCGTGGTCGGGACTCGCCCTCCTCACCTGTGCCCAGAGAAGACTGTGCTCTGGGTGAAAACCCCCCTCCATGCCCTTTCCAGCAGGATTTTCCTATTCAATAGGGAGGTCACCTTGATAGGTGAGGCCTCTCTCAGGTAAACGGGGACACGGTATGGCGGCAAAGAAAGGTTCTGATGCGAAAATGGTTGCCGCCGCGAAAAAGGCTGCTGCCACACGCAAGAAGAATGCGGCCGCCAAGGCGGCTGAGAAAGCCGCTGCACAGGCTGCTGCAAAGAGGGCTGCCAGCGCGAAGAAGGCCGCTGCCACACGCAAGAAGAATGCGGCCGCCAAGGCGGCTGAGAAAGCCGCTGCACAGGGTGATGAAAAGCCCAAATCCAGACCGAAACTCGAAGCCAGTGCGGCAACAATGAAGGCGGTGAAACCAAAGCCCAAGCCCAAGCCCAAGCCCAAGGCCAAGGCCAAACCATCATCGTCTGCGGCTAAAAAGAAATCCACTGTGGCTGGGAAAACGCCGGGCAAAAAAGGCACCGGGAAGACCATCCACTCTCCATCTCTTGCAGATATTCTGAAGCGTATCGGCGGGTGAATCAGCGGCAGATTCCACCGTTAACCTTCAATGACCCTCAGCCTAACCATCGCTCGTGCCGAGGCGAAAGTACGGAAGGTTGCGCAAGGTTGTGACCGAACCGAGTAGCGATAATTGCAGTCGCTGTCGCAGTGGAAAATTCTGTCCGATCGAAACCCACCTCGGATATAGCGTCAAACCGGAGCGTGATTGGGTTGGCCCTGCCGAACTCGAGAAACGCCGTGCCAAGAAACAACCCGGTGCCAAGTGAGTTAATCCAATGGGGAGAAGAGGGGGGAATTTCCGCCGGTCTTTTCTCAGGGGATGGGTGGTTGCCGGGGGATTATTCGGTGGTCTGAAGGCGGTCCAAGAATCCACTGATCTCGGGAATCTCCGGTTCAGGCTCCAGGGTTTGTTCAGCCTCATCCATCTCGAGTCTCATCTCCTGAGCGCGGCGGTAGACTTGACGTAGGGTCTGGTCGCTTATTTCCAGATAGACTCGGGTAGTGGCGATGCTGGCATGGCCGAGCAAGCGCTGAATCGTTATCAGGTCGGCACCTCGCTCAAGTAACCCGGTGGCGAAATTATGCCGTAAGACGTGCGGCGAGACCTTTTCCTTGGGTAATCCAGCCTCCAGCGCCAATTTATCCATCATCTTCTGGATTCCGCGCGGGCGCAATCTCCGGCCTCGTCGGCTGACGAATAAGGAAACTTCATCGGGATGCGCCCGTGACTTGCGAGTTCGCATCCAAGAATTGATGACCTCGACACTGAGTTCGGTGAACAGCACCAGGCGGTCTTTGTTTCCCTTCCCTCCGACCACTCTGGCACTGCGGTCAGCCAAGTCGATATCGTGTAGGTCGAGCCCGCACACTTCACTGACCCGCATTCCGGATTCCAACAGCAGGATGATTAGGGGTTCAGCCACCGGGTTCTCACTTCTCTTGGTAGCCTGGCACAGCAATTCTAATTCTCTATGCGACAGGGTGCGGGGCAATGAGCGACCCTTGGGGGGGCGGCTCAACCACTCGGGAAATTGGTGCCCGAGCCAACCCAGGAGATGGCTGGCCGCGGCCATTCGGGCGTGTACGGTCGTTGGTTTCAAATCGGCGAGGCCATGCACCCAGATGTCGATACGACCGTTGACCGGGTCGAGACGAAGATGCATTTGTTTGAGGTTAATCTCCTCAAGGTCTCGCTTTGAAAGGAGGTTCTCATCCGCAAGCGGGGTTTCAATGAATTTGTTGATGCCACACATATACGACTTGATGGTATTATCAGACTTGCCCTCGGTGCGCAATTGCTGCCGATAACAGGTTCGCCAAGGGAGGTGGGACAGGCGTTGCAGACGCTGCGGAAGAGGTGGTGAATCCGGCATTCCCTCCAAGCGCCGCTGGAGCCCATCAAAACCAGATTCCTCAGTCATCAACCCTCTCCCTAACGCGCATTACTCGTCTCCCCCGCCGTGGCGGGTGTGCATCCCGTGTCCTTTCGGACAGGCCCATCTACCCGCGTCGACATATCAAGGCTTCGTGGAATTCAGGCGGTAAAATGCCAAGTTCGTATAATCCATCCACCCCCGAAGGCCATTGATGGCCAGTACGAAACGCTTCGACATTCGGCCTTCGGTGAGGAGACAGCAGAGTTTTGCTCAAGTGAGCGAAGCCACTAAAATACGCTTTCAGGTTCGGCATTCACAGGAAGAGTTGAGACCCCTCCCATACCAATCGCATTCTTCAACGCCTGCCTGAGGGCGGTGAATTCACCATAGCAAATCAAGATATCATCGAATCGTAGTTGCAGTTCCGGATCGGGATTCCACAGCAGGTCATTGCCGCGCGCCAAAGCGAAAACCGGAATATCGTCGCCGAGCGAGAATAGTTCAAAGATACTGCGGCCGACCAGACGAGGGTGATGCTTGAGGTGTAGCGAGAGCACCCCTTGGTCGAGGTTGGTGCGTAGTAATTGCCCGACGTCAACATCGGCAAAGTCGGCATCCCTGATCAGGAAGTCGATGATCTCACCGGCGACGTTTACTCCGCTAGCGGCTTCGATACCCTGTAGTCCAGGCGATGAATTAACCTCGAGTACCAGCGGTCCGTCAGCACCTTCAAGCAGGTCGACCCCAGCGATATTCAAACCCAGAACACGCGCTGCCCGACGGGCGACATTGACGTATTCCTCATTCAAATCAACCGCTTCAACTGTGCCATTCAGGTGGAAGTTCGAGCGAAATTCCCGACCGCGTGCACGCCTGCGCATAGCCGCAACGACGCGGTCGCCGACGACGAGGGCACGGATATCCTTGCCGTGGCTCTCGGAGATATATTGCTGAATCAGAACTGCCTTGCCGGTCAATAGCAGAGCCTCGACGAGATTCATCGCCTCGCGCAGGGTATGGCGCAGAAATACACCTTGCCCCTGGGTTCCCTCACTGACCTTGATTATACAGGGTAGGCCGCCAACCCTCTCGATAGCGGTTTTAACGTCTTGCAGGTCACGAACATAAGCGGTGGTCGGAATCCTAATACCGTTCTTGGCGAGAATCTGGCTGGCCAATAACTTGTCTCTTGACTTACGGATACTATCGCCGGTATTGGCGGAATACAAGCCTAACTGCTCAAACTGATTCAACAGGGCGACCCCATGGCGGGTTATCGAGTGCCCGATTCTCGGAATCGCCGCATCGAATGTCACCGGCTCGCCACGATGCAATATCTCGACTCCATCGGTGCCGATGGTCAAGCCGAATTTCAGTGGGTCTAATACGATGATGTCGAGTCCACGCTTACAACCTTCTTCGATCAGGCGACGAGTACTGTACAGCCTCGGGCCGCGGGAAAGTATGGCAATTCGCATGTTCGACGAGTTCCCCGCTCATTACTATGCTTTCAAAGATTTCGCTCTAAACCGCAGTTTTTCAATCCCTGAACCGCAGGGATATACCTCCGGCCAATTGAAACGACATATTGCTTTGCGATTACTATGCAGCATGGTTCACCGAGTGAATCCTCGGAACACCTCGGCGAATCATCAGCACCGACCCACCCTGCCGATTCGCTAACATTGTCCGATGAAGATGATACCCACTCACCGATTGCTGTGACTACAGGCCAACCCGGACCTCACGGCCCCTCCGAGGGCCAAGAAAACATCCCGACAGAAAGCGATTCCGCAGATTTGGATGAACACGAAATCAAGCGGAAAAAAACCAAGCGAGAGATTGTGGAAGAACTGAAGGAGAAGACCAAAAAGGCGCGCTGGAATGTATTTCTGTTCCTTGGTATCGGTGCGATATTGTTCACTTTCGCATTATTTCCGATGTCGACCCCTGGTTTTTGGGAAGGTTCGAATCTGAAGAGCGACCCACTCGACGCGGCCGGACAAATCAATTCACCAATCTTGATTTACGGAATACCCGGGGTCGAGGTCAAGGTTGATGTCGAGGTATGGGTGATGGACAAACATGGTGGAGATATCGAGGTATATCTGGTGCCGGGTTATTGTGATAACTTAGAACTTCTTTACACCACCTCGGATATGAGAGATGAAAATTCGCCAAGGTATGCATTGATAGAAGATGCCGCTCCTGGTAGTGTGAGAGAAGTAGAATTATCTGCCGACCCGATCGGTGCCCATTGCTTCGTCACATGGTACAATAACTCGCATGTGGTAAACCCCTCACTTGAAGCCGCTGTGCACGTATACTCTAATCGAGTTCCCGCCGGCGTACTCGCCGCCTGCAGTTTATCAATGTCAGGATTCGCATTTTTTGGGGCGCAGAAATATGGTCGCAAGATGAAGGAATTACTTGCCCCAGCCAGCAAGAAAACCCCGGAAGAGGAGGCGCTCGAAGCGGTACAGTTGAGCCGCTTGAGCGCAGGTCCTGGCAAAGTTCCAATGGCCGGCACTTCTGGGGCAGTGCCTTCCAGTGCCGTACCTCCAAGTGCCAGGCCATCCGATGCGGTATCGCCTGCTACGGGGCCAACCGAGGTGGATGGCGAAGTTGGCACCCTTGAGGAAGGACCAGCCGTTGCAGGTCCATCAGATGCAAGTCATCCCGCCTCGTCCGCACCCCCCGGCCAACCGAGTCTAGTCGCTGACGCTCCAATGGAGGCCGAGCCTGATTATGTGGCGACCGGGGATGGATACTTCTACCTCCGGAATGCAGATGGTTCGTTCCAACCACAGGCCTACTACCAAGGTCCAGATGGTCGTTATTGGCCCTATGAAGGATGACTGCAGGACGTAGGCACCCCAAGGTGATTATTTCACCTCACCCGAGAAACACCTCGGATTTGCACACCGCGACCGAGAGGCTTGAAAGAAGGCCCAGTGGAGCATACTACTGACGGCCATGGTCAAATCGGGATTATCCAAGCATACAGTCGCTGAATTACGTGATATGTGCAAGGGCCACGGGCTGGCTATTTCGGGTAAGAAATCTGTTCTTATCGAGCGTCTGGAACAGTTCGGTCATGGCGATGACAGCGCCGCTGGCGGTGCCAGGTCAAGATTGGCCGACCTGAAGGCGGAGATTGACGATGAAGATGATGCCCTGATTCTCGAAGATGACGAACCTCCAACTCCTACCGAGGTCGAAGAAGACGGCTATGGTACGGATGCCGCTGCGGATGACGCTGCTGATGACGATGTAGGTGATATCGCTGACGATGCGGCTGAGGTGATAGAAGCGGAGATATTCGAGGGCGAAGTATTGGAGGCTGAGGTGATGGAAGCGGCTCTCATCACCGATGATGTGATGGCGGCCGAAGTGGTCGAAGATGAGGAGAAAGATTCTCTTGAGATCGATGAACTGGCGCCGATTCCAACAATAAGTAAATCCGCTCCCAGGAAATCTTCGATCAGGAGAAAAACGACCAGAAAATCCTCGCCGAGGAAATCATCGGTCAGGACCTCGACCAGAAAAATACCGGCAAAGCGTAAAATCATGGCTACAGCCATCGTCTTCTTCCTGCTGGCGATGACTGGTTGGTGGTACTTCACCGGTACCATCGAGCCATTTACACCAGACCCTATCAGGTACGGCGATTCGATGCACTACAGCGTTTCGGATGGCCTGTTCACCGCCGAAGGCGAGTATGTCGAAAAGGCGATTGAGGCCTTTGATTCAGATGAAGATGACATATGTAGGATTTCTTTGGCATTCTCGGGTACCGGTGATATCTCCGTCACCAAGGGTGGCGAATCACAGTTGGGTGGCCAAAGCAATAACGACCTGCTCGGTGTGGTTGGTCAACGTGGCTCATACGGCGCTGACTGGTTGACTGTGGAAAAAGAGTTTGCGCAGGATTTTGATGACGTCACGATAACACGCTACAAGAAGAATCTAATTGATTCGTCCAGATGTAACGACAAAGGCGCCTCAGTTTTCGGTAATACTCTCGAATTGAAGACCACGACGTGGACCGAGTTGCGCAGCGAGGATCTGTTGCGCTCGCAGATAGATTATCAGGTGCAACTTGAGTCGAGTGCCTACGAAGGTTCGATTACCACCTTTGGATTATCCGGAATATTCAGCAGTCTGGGTTCACTTCAATCTTCTATTTCGATGGCCTTCGCCCCGGTCGAATTGAAGGAATTAATCGGTGATACCTTGATCGAAGATGGCTCCAGTGGGAGTCGTATGGGGTGGTCTTGGCGGGTTGTCGGCAGTGAAGAGAAGGGTGGTGAGATGGCTTGGCGAATCTTCATGGAGAGTGATGAGATCAAGAAATACTGTTTAGGACACGCCCACATCACCATTTGGGCACAGTCCGACTCACCTTGGGCCTCTCATCAAGAGGTGGACATTCTGATCGGCGGAGGTAATGATCGAGATTCCTGTGATGCCACTTCGCAGATCATCAACGAGTGGGTGGTCCCGGATGGCACCCTTGAAATGCGAATGAAGATGCAGAGTTCGTCGATTGAACGCGGCGAGAAGGCAGTGGTGTTCGGACGTGATTACCCGACCCGCCCCCGCTCCTCGGATTTGAAGCCGGAAGCCGTTGAGTTGAGCGATTGGGGAGAAAATGGCACCCATCTGCCAGACACCTCAACTCGGCGCGAGCACCCACTGGAAACGGCCGTTGCCTGTGTTGCCCTCTTAGATGGTGCCTCCGGTGCCAAGGCGGCGCTGTCCGGTGAAGGCTATGTGTGGCGGGCGGTTGACGACCGGTCTCAAACCGCCACCACCGAGTGGAACCTGTCGTGGGTCGATAGCGACGGCATGAGCGGCTGGGTGAGATTCACCATCTCAGGAGATAATGCCTCAGCCGAAAATTGCACCTACCTAGAGGCCGGTGCGTATGAGGATGGCCCCAGTCATGACCGTAACGATATCCCCGACTCACTGACTCTGGCGGCGATGGAGTCACGCTTATTGGATTCCGATCGTTATCCTGAATTGACCACTGGACAAGCATACCTGGGGGACTCGACAACAATGCATGATACGGTGCGCTACGGTCATTTGATCACCACCACCGGCTCTAATTTTGAGCAGATTGCCAAATGGCTCGACCTCGATGATGGCGCTGGTGCGGCGACGGTGGATTTCCGCCGTTCGTGGGACCAAGGGCAGTGGTCTAATTCGTTCATTCTGGCCGCTGACGCCAGCGATGGCAGGGTCGTCGGTTGGTCATTCGCTCGTAGCACATAGTCGTGAAATCGCAATTATCGGTAGAACTAGTGCGTCACCGTCAAAAGGGGTGCAGAGTCCCCGAAGTGCGGGATGCACATGCAGGAGTCTGAGCGGGAGCCGGTTGTCGAGGCCGAATTCGAGGAGATTGAGATGGCCGAGGTAATTCCTGAAAGCGCAGAAATCCTATCCGCGCCAAATCCCGCCGATGAGATTTCAATCGCTAGACCGCGCCCCGTTCTTGAATTACCCGAACCACCATCAACCCGAAAGGGTATGGCCCGTGTCATCGTCTGCATCAACCAGAAAGGGGGGGTCGGAAAAACCACCACGGTAATCAATGTCGGTGCCCATCTTGCGACCATGGGTCTCAAAGTTTTGGTCGTTGATTGTGATTCACAGGGTAATTGTGCGACCGGTCTCGGGATTGATAAATCCAAAGTCGCAAATACCACTCGCACCCTGATGTTGCAGCCCGAGCTTGCGGCACAATGTCGCTATGCTACCCCGATTGAAGGCTTGCATCTGGTGGTCGGCGACCGCACCTTGGTTACTCTGGAACAGGAACTGGTCTCTGAATTAGGGCGTGAGCGTCGGCTGTGCGAAGGCCTGGCGCAACTGATGCCGCATTACGATATCATCCTCATCGACACTCCACCTTCACTGGGAATCGTCACCATCAATGCCCTCGTCGCCGCCGACGCGGTGATGATTCCGGTGCAGACGGAGTATTTCGCCTTGGAAGGGCTGGCTCTGCTCGCCACCACCTTGCGCGAAGTCCGTTCCCGACTCAACCCTCGACTCGGCGTCGATGCGGTCTTCCTGACCATGCACGCTCCGACACTGTTGAACGGCCAGGTCGCCGGTCAGGTGAGGGAGACCCTTGGCGAGATGGTGGTCGAGCCTCCGATTCGCCGTAATATCCGCGTCGCCGAAGCGCCTAGCCACGGAATTCCGATTCACTTACACGCCCCGAATTCACACGGTGGAGAAGACTATCGTCATCTGGCTGAAAATCTGGCCTTGCGCTGGGGACTGGCAACTCGCAAAAACGGAGGAACTGACTGATGGGCAAGCGGCGCGGGCTCGGTCGGGGCCTCGACGACCTGATGGCGAGTCACGATACCGACCTGCCCTTCCTCGATTCATATGGTGATGCGGATGGCGAGCCGGAGGCGGGCCCGCCCCTCTCCGCCGGTGGAGATGAGCCAGCGGAATTACTCTCCGCCTGTGTTCGCCTGCTGCGAAGTGAGGGTGCTGAAGTTGAATACGACTCTGACCGAGGCCTAGCCAAGGTCGGCTCTTGGCTGGAATTGAAGTGTGAGGCTAATGGAGTGCGCCTATCGGTCAGAGTGGATTCACCTTTGCCCTTGGTCGATTCCGATTTGTCCGAGGCCGGTTTTGAGGGCGGCCAACTCAGTGCTGACCGCGCTGAGGCCGCGGTAACCCTGACCAGATGGGGAGTGCCGGTGCGGCGACTGCTGAGCCGATTGTATGAATCTCAATCATAGTGCGTCCAAACCCGTGAAGCAACGCCTGCTGCGAGCAGTGAGGTCAAGGTCAGGACAATCCCGAATCCGGGTAGAAAACCATCCTCTGAATCGGCAATTGCCGGTTTAGGGCAACCATCCCCCCCACTTTCGGTGAGGTAAATCCAACATGAGCTCCAAGTGGTGTAAAAGCCGGTTTCGGGTATAGTCGAGAGATTACCTTCGCTATTGTTCAAAGTGACTTTCCAATTGACATATGTGCTCAAACATTCGAAATCCGAGAAAGTGCATTCAGCCCAATGGGGAATGGTTTGGCCACTCCAGTTATTGCCATGGCGGTCAAGTTCCATTGGCTTTGGACTGAGACAGATTCCCTGATTCACACAGATCTGCACTGTGACCATCTCAACTGTGGTTCCATTGGCGATTGCCTCGGAGGCAATCTCAATGCTGAAAAGCCACGGTTGGTTTTCCTTCGCGACTTCATCGTGGGTGATAGATGCGATTTCGGTTCCGGCCAGGTCAGGCTCGGTATTAACCCCTGGCGCACCTAATGCGGTGACAGAATCAATCATCATCGTGGCGAACAAAACGGCCACGAGCAAGGATATCGACTTCTGCACGACAACTCCACCCGATTCATGATATTTGGTTGTTGATTGGCCGTGCCCATTTGCAGAAACGGGACTCAATTTCATTTCTTCCATTTCTTTCTGCCGCGGCGCTCGCGTGCCGAAGCTGCCCTTGATGCCGCCTGTTTTGCCGCTGAAGAGACCTTACGCTGGGAGCGACCCTGCTTATCGCCGACCTTTGGTCCAATCGAACTGGCCTTTTTCTCATCCTCCTTGCGCTGTTGCAGTAATTCGCTCCACTGGGTGCCAATCATCTGGAGAATCTCCTCTTTCTTGTCGCTACCGATCGAACCCGAGGCCGCCGAAGCGGAGACCCACAGTCGCCCTTCCTTGGCATGAGGCCTCTGCGGGTGTGAAATCCCCTCCTCGCGCTTCATCTTTTTCAGGCCAAGAGTTCGTGCCGCCCATACCAGTCCATCGAGGTCGGGCTTGGCGACCGCGGCATCGGCGGAAACCCGTCGCCCCGAGCGCCGACTGCTGCGGGCATTGAAATATCCCGGCCAGATTACGATGCGGTCGGGATTGTGCTGCATGGCTCGCCCTCATTTCCCCGGAACCGCCGTTCCCATTCAAGTTGACGCTCCAATAATGGCCAAGAAAAACTCGCGCCGGCCGCGCCGGAAAGCGAATCCTGGTGGACTTCGCTATTATTCGATTAGGATGCCGTTGATCACGCCATCCTTTCCGGGTCGACTGGTAATCCGGACCTGACCCTTATCGGTCTCGATGATCGCACCCTTGGTCAGGATGTTACGGCGAACGTAGTTCGGGTCGCAGGGGTTGTCGACGACATTCAGGATGTTGGCCTTCTCGACTTTTCCAGTCGAGCGGTCAGCCACTGAGACTGAGTTCTCGCTGAGAACTTTGGTGAGCGGGTTTCCACCGGTCTTACGGTAGTTCTTGCGCTTGGGCTCGCCGATGAAAGCCCACTGTTTCTCTGTCGAAATTTCGGTGCGTCGCTTGCCACGGGCCAAGACTTTTCTCCCACCGGTGTTCTTGCGCCGCGACTTGCCGTGCCAGTGTGCCATATCCAAACCTCTGCGACTGGCCGACCCACAGCCCATATTTCAAAGCGGCGGTCGCGGTTTAGTCTTGAAACGCTCACGAATCGATTGCTGTCATGATATGGCGAGAGGGGAATCTTCTTCTCAATCACCCCACATCAAGTATTGATGGGGCGTACCTCAACCGGCCAGATTATCGCGGTGGTGGCACTGTTTTTTGTGCTCGCCACACTATCTCCGGCAGTCGGTGATTTCACCGCAGAGGCGCCATTACCGGAGCCTATGACCGAGCGCTCATTAGCCCTCAGTGTAGGCAACCATTCGCTTGGCGGCTATCACATCGCCACCGGTGATTGGTGGGAAGCAGAACGTCCATTCACGGTTTCTCTCAGCGATTGGGATGGTGATGGAGTGCTGAACAACGCTGATGATCACCCACTGGACCCAGCCTTGCCGGCGAGTGGAACCCTAAGTGGTGCATCGTGTGTCGTACCATTGGTGAATTGTGTTTCGGAAACCGATCTGACCCCGTTTGAACCGACTCCGGTACCGATATTGACCCAAGGCTCGCCGGCGATGTCTCTCGATTGGGGAGATGTCGACGGTGATGGCGACCTCGATCTGGCGGTCGGCAATAATGGCGCCCCCAATGCCCTCTATCTCAATCATGGCAATGGTTTGGATTCAACCCCGGCATGGACCAGTTCCGACTCTCTGGTGTCGATGGATGTGGCTTGGGGCGATGTCGATGGTGATGGTGACCTCGATCTGGCGGTGGCGAACTTTGAAGGCCCAGTGCAGGTTTTTCGCAATAATCAGGGCACCCTATCCTCAAGTGCGGTGTGGAGTTATCTGCATGGTGGCACCTCCACTTCATCTCGGGTCACCAGTCTTGAGTGGGGCGATGTCGACGGTGACGGCGACCTCGATCTGGTATTGGGAATACTCGATGAGGGGATTTACCTGTTCCGAAATTCTGGCTCTTCACTATCTTGGGGAAGTGCGTGGAGCGGTGGTAGCAATGAAAGTATCATGGATGTGAAGTTGGCCGATGTCGATGGTGATGGTGACCTCGACCTTTTCGAAGCAGTTTCGGGGGGGGTGAATTCGGTATACACCAATAATGGTGGTACTTTCTCTTCTGTGGCCGTATGGCAGAGTCCGGGAAGCCTAGCGACCAGATCTCTGGCCCTGGGTGATATCGATGGTGATGGCGATATCGACATGGTGGTCGGAAATCACGGTGAGGTCAATCAATTATTCCGCAACGGCGGTTCAGGTCTTTCTTCCTCTGCTGTTTGGTCTAGCGCTGAGAGCGAGGACACCATGGATGTACGCCTAGGGGATGTGGATGGTGACGGCGACCTAGACCTCCTGGAATCAAATGCCGGTAACCCTGATCATATACGTATCTTCAACGGTACGGGATATGGGTCCTCCCCTGAATGGTCTACCGCAGCCGGGGGTGATTCTTCGGATTCAGCTTGGGGGGATTTCGATGGTGATGGAGACCTAGACTTCGCCACCGCCGATGGCAACGACGGGCCTAAGACTGCGGTAAACGGTGGGCAGATGATTGCCTCGTCATCCTCTTGGAATGATGGCCAGTCCTATTACACCTACTCGATGGACCTCGCCGATTTCGATGGCGACGGAGACCTCGACCTAGCTATTGGCAATGATGGTGGTGTTAGCATGGTGTACAAGTATGAAGGTGGAACATATTCAGCTTTTTGGAACACACAGACTTGGAGGCCCCATGCCGAAGATATATTATGGTTTGATTACAATCTTGACGGCTCTCTCGATGTGGTAATAGGTGATTACGATGGGAAAAATATTGTTTTTGATACTTCGAGTTGGCTTGCCCAGTCTAGCTCACCTAGTTGGTTTAGCCAAACCTCAGATGACACTCAAGATTTGGTTGCTGGAGATATCAACGGTGATGGTCGTCCTGATTTAGTTGCTCTAAATGACGGAACCAACAGGGTAAACCTGATCGCGGTTAAGGGTCAGGGTTTCGAACTCTCTACTCAGGCTTCATGGTCCAGTGGTGATTCAATGGACTCGATGTGCGGCGCTCTGGGTGATTTCGATGGTGATGGCGACCTCGATCTTTTCGTTGCCAACAAGGACGAGGTCGACCAGATTTTCTTCAATACCGGCACTGCTCTACAGACCACCGCAGGTTGGCAGAGCGCGGCCACGACCACGGCGCAAGGTTGCGATGTTGGCGATATCGACGGGGACGGCGATATCGATATTCTGGTGGCGAATGAAAATCAGCAGAACCAACTCTATCTCAATGGTGGCAACGGAAATTTTCCCATAACCCCATCTTGGGTTTCGTCGCAGGCCCTCGATACCGTAAGCATCGGCCTGTGGGATGTCGATGGTGATGGAGATCTTGACATGGTAGAGGGTAACTACGGCCTGCGCAATTACATCCGCATCAACGAGGGTGGTTCCTTCACTAACACCGTTTGGCAAAGCCCGGGTATCCTAGACACTTGGGTGGTTGAGATGGGCGATGTCGATGGTGATGGCGATCTGGACATGGTGGTTGGAAATGAACAACAGACCAACCAATTATTCCTTGCAGAGCCTGACCAGGATGGTGACTGGGTCAGCGAGCCCACTGACGAGATGCCAACCGACCCGACCCAGACCGCTGACGTTGACGATGATGGCTATGGCGACCGTCTACTGGGCTGGCTACCGGATAGTTGTAGCGGATATTGGGGTGATTCATGGCGTGACCGCTGGGGCTGTCCCGACCTCGACCAAGACGGTCAATCCGATTTGTTCGACCCGTTCATGCAGCAGCCGACTCAGTGGTCGGACATCGATCTGGATGGCATGGGTGATAACTGGGCAAACTTCTCCCACAACTCGTATCGCTCAAGTAGGGGGCTTGGTGAATTCGTCACTGATGCTTACCTCCCCGACCCCTCTCCGTGGGATTACGATAATGATGGTTACGAGGATCTAGGTTTGGCAGCATTGGGTGCTCAGATGCCATACGACAACTGCCCGATGCAGGATGGCACTTCGATCCGCGATAATTACGGCTGTCGCGACACCGACCGCGATGGTTGGTCGGACAATGGTGATTCTCATCCCGGTGATGCGACCCAACATCGCGATACGGATGGTGATGGTTATGGCGATAACCAGAGTGGCTCGAATCCGGATAAGTTTCCCGATGATGCGACTCAACATGCCGACAGCGACGGCGACCGTCACGGCGATGACCCCAATGGTACCGATGGTGACCACTTCCCATTCGATGCGACCCAATGGGATGATAGCGATGGCGATGGCTATGGTGACCGCCACAAGGGCACGACCCCTGATTCATGCATATTCGAGGCCGGAAATTCAAGCGTCGACCGCTATGGTTGTCCAGACAGCGATGGTGATGGTTGGTCTGATGAGGGTGACTTGGAACCCGAAAATGAATTGGTCTGGAGCGACGCTGATGGTGATGGTTACGACGACCAGATAACCGACGATTGCATCGATGACCGCGGCACCAGCACGATTGACAGACAGGGCTGCAGAGATGCTGACGGCGATGGTTATTCCGACGCTGATGACCAGTGGGACGCCCATCCTGATGGCTATGGTGATGCATTTCCAGACGATGAAAGCCAATGGTTCGATAGCGATGGTGATGGCTACGGCAATAATGTAATGGGGACCGAAGCCGATGGTTGCCCGACCGAATGGGGCACTAGCACCACAGCCCTTGACGATGGCGAATTAGTCGCGCGGTTCGGGTGTGATGATCAGGATAACGATGGTATGGTCGATGAAGATGATGATTGCCCATTGACCGGTGGCACCTCTTGGCTTGACCGCCACGCCTGCCCCGATACCGATGGCGACGGGGTCAGCGACATCGCTGATGATTGCGACCTGCAGCCCGGTGATTCGACCATCGTCTATATCGCCTGTCCCGATGCCGATGGCGACGGAATTCCCGATTCCATCGACCCGATTCCTGACGATGGTAATGGCACGGCGGACGATTGGGATGCCGATGGCTGGCCGAATCCGGCCAATCTTCAAAATGTCACCTCATTGGAAGACGCCTTTCCCAGTGACCCCACCCAATGGTTGGATTCCGACGGCGATGGCTTGGGTGACAACCCTGAAGGTTCCAGCCCCGACCTTTTCCCCTTCGATTACGATAACGATGGGGTAATGGATGTCTTTGACCCCTTTCCTCTCGACCCGCGCGAGTGGAGTGATTTCGACGGTGACGGCATCGGCGATAATGCTGATACCGATGATGATAATGACGGCTATCCGGATATCTTGGAGATTAACCAGTTGACCGACCCACTCAGTGCCTCATCTCACCCGACTGAAAGTTGGGAGTTGATAGTCCCTGGCACGACGATCGGATTGGGGGCCTGGGACATGATTGGCATCCTGGGTGGTGGTCCGTTGGCGATATGGCTCGCCTTCGGCCTATTGACTCGCTCGGGCAGAACTGCCCGGTATCAGCAGGAATTGGAGTCGGCACTAACCAGAGAAGCCTTGGAGGGAATCGCCCACCGCTACGAATTCTCACTGATGTTACGCCTCATCGGACCGCATCAGGGTATCAGGCTTGAGCGCCTACGCGCCGAACTAGATGACGAACTTGAGTTATTGCCTTTGAAGATGAACCAGCCTTTGGATACTCCAATTACCGAAGTAGATCAGACAACTCAGGTCGAGGCGAAGATGCAGGGCAAGGAGATACCTGACCTCAATCAGCCTGCATCGACCGCGGTCGGGGTCGTGGATGACGACGGCTATGAGTGGGTTGACCACGGTGGCGAGTCTTGGTATCGAATGTCTCCAATCGATACCTGGAAGATATATGTTGACGAATCTGGCGAAGCGGATGATGAGAGGAAAACCGCTGGCGAGGATTGAAGCACCGCTCGCCCCTCAGACAGCACATGGTCAAGGATTGGCGGATTCGTAAACGCAAGCCGGTCCGCCGTAAGCACGTCGCACCCCTGCTCAAAAGGCTCGAAGAACATCTGGAAATCAACTTGAATGTCGAGGATGGTTTTCTTGAGATGGCTGAATACGGACCATGGCAGCTCGTCATCATCGACCGCGTCGCCCACGTCATAGAGGTTGAGAGTCCGGAAGGAGAGCGAGTGGTATTCCTGACTCTCAGGGGACTGCTGGAGCGCGTCCCGGATAAGAAATTCGTCGAGGTCGACCACGGCGCCATCCCCTTTCTGATGAATGGTGCCGACTGCATGGTGGCTGGGGTTCATGCGGCAGATTCACAGATTGAGGTAGGTGACCTGATATGGATTCGCGACCAGACGCATGGGCGGCCGCTGGCGTTGGGATGGGCGCTCATGGATGGGCTGAACATGGTTTCAGAAGCCAAGGGGAAGGGAATCAAGACCATTCATCATGTAGGCGATGAGTTGTGGGAGATGGAGCTCTAAAAAGTAGATTTTTGGTAGCGCTACACGAAGGCTGCCATCACCGGCTTTCATCGAGCGTTGTCGAAGAATCGCCGACGAAAGATAAACAGGTGGCTAGAAGAATAGAAATCAAGATACCAAACGTAAGTAGTCTACCGGTATTCTGAGCCGGGGGAAAGGTGACTATTCCGAGCAGAACGAAGGCCGAGGCCGAGGTGATGGCGGCCCACCATCTGGCCGAGGTATCCATGGCGGTAGGAGAATGTTCGGAGCTGGCGTGTGAGAGGTAATCAGCGGCAAAACCCATACCCAGCAGTACAGAAAGTGAACTCGTGATACCTCGACCGCCAACTAGTCCGGCAATTCCGTCCAGTGCCGCTCCGACCGCGACCGTACCGATGGCGATACGCGAGGCTCGAATTGGCGAATTCAGAATTATATGGGCAACGAAGAAAATCGCAATTCCGGCGACCAGAATCTGGGTGATTCTGGTCTCATCAAAGCTCTTCGCCAGTTCTGCACCGGTGGGTAACTCACCACCGACTCCTCCGGACAGGTTATTGGTTACAAGCAATTTCTCGACATCATCTTTGAAGATGAGACCAGCATCGATATTCTTGCCATCGATGAATACTGCGATCGCCACACCGGTGGTGATACCATCCTTCTGTAGACGCGAATCATCCATCAACATCGAGCCATTACTTGAGGTTGCGTACTCGTCGATGGTGGTGCCCTTTCCATCGCCGGACAGGCCGATGACCAGCGGCGAGCGAAACATTCCCGAGTCGATTGAGATGATGCTCGGGTGCTGTTTCAGTTGTTCTTGGAAATCGATGACCTGCCGTAGGTCATCTGCAGAATCACCTTCGACCTCCACCAACACCCAGGCGATTGTGCTCGAGGCCAACACATACTTCGATTGCAGGTCTTCCAACTCGACTAGCGCCGGGTCACCCTCTGGAAGGAATTGTTCGATATCCAGGACCTTGACCCCCCCTGGGGAGGCCGCTGCCAGTGCTACCAAGACCAGCAGAGCCACCGGCCAACTCCATGTCAATGCCGGATGGGGAGCGGTTTTCTTCTCCTCTTCGATGAGGTGGTTTTTCTTGCGCCGTTGTAGATAGAAGTCTTCAAGGACGAATCTGGTCATCGCCCATCCCAGAACAATGCCGAAGACTATGACCTTCGCCAAGGAGCGTTGTGCCTTGAGCGGTGAGACCATCGCCAGAGAGACGGCAGCAACGGTGGTCATCATCGCAACGAAAAGCATGCTACGGACATCATCACGTTCTCGAGACGAGCGACAATACCAGAATGCACCGTCCACAGAAACTCCGAGAATTATTGGAATTGCAATCCCATCGACGATTGAGAACTGGTAACCCGAAGCGGCCAGAGCCCCGAGTTCAGCACAGATGACCAGTCCCACCCCAGCAAGTGTTACCGCGGCGATGACCGGGTCTCGCAGGCCGATGGTGAGTATCAACGCGAGGATCACAATCGAGGGAGGGAGGATGAAAAGCAGGTCGTGTTCAGCGATGTCCTTGGATTTGGCGAACATCATGTTCACCCCCACGGCACGAACTTCAAATTCGGTTGATTCGGTGACCTTCTGAGCCCACTCATCAAGTTCCCCCCAGTCGGTATCGCCCTCTCCGGTCAGCCAGACCATCCACAACAACTCGTTGGCATCGGGCGGTTGGTCGGCCGAAGCACCGGCGAAGGCCGGGCAGGCTATGCCGAAATTGGTGTTCTTTGGTAGCAACATCATCGTTACCTCAAAAGCTGCCAGTCCCTCCTCACTTGAGCCATTTCCACACCAGCCATCCTCGATGGTCGGTTGCATCACCTCGCTCCATTGTGTCGCATTGGCCAGAGAGCGATTGTGAACCGCAAAAGCCTCATCCCAAATCTGGAACGGGGTTAAGATACGTTCTATCCATACGTGTGTCGCTTCCCACGAGGTATCCGGGTTTGAGCCGTCGAGCGCCTCCTGCTCAAGTTTCATCAGCGCTTGGAGGCGTGAAAGATTGCTGGTCAACTTACCGCCATCATCGTGCATTATTCGCAGTATCAGTCCGTATCTGGTCGAATTACCGATAGATTCCTGCTCAATTCTATCGTCGACGTCATCGTCGAAGAGAATGTCTGCTGACATCTCCGAGTTAATAGGGTAAACCAGCATCAGCCCGGCACACAACAACATCCCGACCACCAGGATGAGTCGTACGCGCTCAGGTTCCATTCTGCGACCTCGATGTTAGGCCTCATCATATTTGCTTAGTCATTCTGGCAAAGGCGGGTAATACACCGCCGAATTGACTGTGCGGAATTCCTACCGTAATGGCCGAACGAGGTGTTCAGGCCCATTCCATCCATTGGCCGGTTACGCTGTCCTTGTACCACCATGAGCCGCTATTGGTCGGATATTCGATGACTTCGTAACCATCCCTCATCTCACCTACCGTGCCCGGCGAAGGCTTGGTGGGTGCTTCGGCAGGTGCAGTCTCGTATGTGGCCGGGCTGTCGTCGTAGAATGCTGCCGGGCTTTCATCAAAGGTATCCCATTTGGCATCGGCAGATTCGTCCCAATCATCATCACCACCACGGCCCTTACGCATCATCACGGTGACCAGGATGATGATAACCAGCAGAAGCACGGCTGCCACCGTGCCGCCAATCACCATCATATTGTTTGATCCATTTGAATCAGTTGAACCACTGAGGGCGTCATTTTCGGCATTGTCGCCGATACCGTCGCCATCCGAGTCGGCGGTCTCATCAGGGTCAGTAGGGAAGGCATCGGCATTGTCGCCGACCCCATCGCCATCGGTATCGGTGGTCTCGTCAGGGTCATAGGGGAAATCATCCTCTTCATCGAGGAAACCATCACCATCGGAATCCGCCGGTAGTTGTTCTCCATCATCGGTGGTCATTCCGTCTTCATCGACGATGATGGTAATCTCATATGGGATGTACATCTCACCGGACACATGAAGCGTAATAGTTCCTGAAGGAATTATGAAAGAGGCTTGCCCAGTATCATTCAAGACGATACCGAATAGAATCGTGTTATCGCGCGAAAGGATTACCGAGAGGCCATCGACCACTTGATTTTCATCGTCCGTGACGATAATCGTGACGGTATCACCAGCCTTTGGATTGGCTGGGCTGAAACCAAGTGTGAGGTTCTTCATCTCAGGAGGTTGTGGATTTACAACTGCCAGATGTGTGCCCAGTGCAGGCATGACTGTCGCTGATTCTCCTGAGCCCAGTTGAGCCACTACAATCACCGTATAGTTGTCCTGTGGTGAGGAAAGCACCGGTAGATGCAGGTCAGCGCTTGAGCCAATCCCCCATGCTACCGAGTTCATGCTACCGAAGAAATCATCGAACATATCGAAGATCTCCTCATCTGTCATGTCATTCTCACCGCCACATATATCGCCATACCCGTCTTCAACTCTGTATTCCTCAGAGTAGAATTTGAATTCGTATTCTAGTCCCAGCCCTGAATTACTTGCAAAAGTGTAGGTCACGCCCTCCTCATCCTCGTTGTCCGGCAGAAGGTAATTGGCGTAGTATGCCTCATCCCATTCCTCTAGATACCAGTCTTTAACGGGCTCGATATCGTTTCCGCCATCATCCGTCAAAACTGCGTCTTCGGGGTCATAATCACTGATGTCTGCATTAGAGAAATCGTTCGTCGATGCCGTCCACTTGATTCGGACATTGCTCTGTCCTGACTCCTCACGCCACTCATACCAGGCGTCGGATTCTTCGCAGACCCGATCAATACTGTTTTCGGCATTGATCCATCCTACTCCCCCTCTTCCCCTTACCGCTTCTCCATAAATCAATTCTGAGAACGAAGCAAAATCTAGCGATGCGGGGTCGAATCCTATGCTAGGTGCGGCTACAGCTAGTATTCGGGTGGCGACACCATCATCAGCGCTCAGCGCGATGTTGGTAGTCTGTCCAGGGCCCAACCCTCCAGTCATTTCCAGTTCTCCCGGGTTATTGAGGACAAGGCCGATACTCATGGCGGCCGGGAAGGGGATCTCACCTGCATCCTCTGGAATTAGAAATACTACCAGGCCAGTGACCGGCGCCTCTAGGCGAATCTCCAGACTCCTGCTGGTGTCACCAGGTTGAAACTCCAACTCATGCATCTCAGGTTCGCCCCATGAATCTTCATCGATGTTTGGGAAGGGAACAGAGAGATCGATTGGAGCGAGTCCAACCATCGCAGTGTATCCCTTGGTTGATTCAAGACCAGTAGTCTCCACTGTGATGGTGGTCAAACCACTGGAACCTGTGGTCGCGGACCACACCGGCAGACCAGCGATAGTCGCCACTTCAATCAAGCCGGAGACCGATGTAGATGCCTCAGTCGCCGCCCCGAGGTTCATGCCAAGGCCAGTCAACGTGCTGCCATCTTCACGGGTGTATTTCGACTGCACGATGGTAACATATGCCCCAGGTAAACTGGGGTTGACGGTCATGCTCGCCTTCCCATCCGCATCCGAGGAATAGATTTCCTCTTTCATCACCTCGAACGGTCCATCGGTGATGAAACTGTCAATGACTTGAGGACTGGGTATGAAATCCTCATCGCTCTCAAGCCAGCAACGACCGCCATTATCAGCCCAACCTTCGTACCACTCTTCACCATCATCTTCATGATGGAAACCTTGATTCATTTTGTACGTGTACCAATGGGTGATGGTGTTGTCATCACCCTCAGGGATGATCTGTACCTGGATTTCATATTCCTCGCCACCCGGCGCACCTTGGTCACTTTCAGGATATTCGTGGTTTGTTTCTCCATAGTCATTGGCCTCCGAATCTACCCACCAATCGGAACCATCTCCCCAATTAATTTTTACAGCATCGAGCGGCGTTTTATCATACCATTCGTCTTCACTCTCGAAGTTCGAATATTCCCATCCAATGTTGACCCATCTACTGCCATCCCCGTTACCCCATGTTCTAGCACAACCAGGGGTGCCTGGAAGCGGGATTGTATTCATGAAGGAAAACTCAATGCCATTGTCGGTTGTTCCGCTGGTGGTAACCTCAGCAATGCCTTTCTGACCCTGTATAGTTGCTTCCCACAAACTGCCTGAGCCCTCACCTTCGTCGTAATGCCACGAGTTCTGCGGGTGCTGCCTCAACTCCTCCTCATCATGATAGGTTCCCCACTCTTGAATCTCATAACTGACATCTCCATCCAAATCGCTGCCAGTGTATCTTCCTCTCAGTTCTGACGTTGAAGCCAGGATGGTGAGTTCAATATCACCCTCAGGTGCCAAACTTCTGGCCGCATCCTCAGCGGCTTGCGGGGATAGACGCAAGACCGCGATATCCACCTCAGCACCTTCAACCGGACCATAGGCGTCATAGGTAAGAGCACTGACGGTAAATGGCGAACTGACTGATGTAGTCTCATCCTGAACCACTAGTACTCCTATTGCTGAGACTATGAACTGTTCATCCATTCCCTCATAGGCCATCACTTCCATCATGCTTGGAACAAGTGATTCCATCCTTAGTTCCGCGTTTTCGACATCGCCTTGGTATTCATCCATCGGTTGAGAGAAAGTCCACTCTGTGGCAATGATATTGTCGGCAACCAACCTACCAATGTATCTGTGAGGGTCATCATCTTTCTGCATCAAGTTGGTTGAGATGGTTTCACCAATGTGATTTGTCATGCTGATAGGGAAACTGTTTGGATATTGGGATTCATCACCACCCCAGAACTTCAACTCTACTCCAAGGGTTAGAACATGAGGGTCGTAAAATGAAGTACTCACATCGTATAACTCGTCGAAGTAAACAGTGCCACCACTTTGTTCCGTTTCTCCCGGTTCACCATCATCTCCCTCATCGTAATTTGGCCAATACATGTATCGGTCGACGCCAGTAGCGTTGTCAATCCAATCAACAAAGTAGGTAATCGTTTCACCAACGTCTCCCCACACAGGATGCTGAACTGAATCCATCAAGTGTTCAATGATATCTTCCGGCAGAGTGTCGAAGTCATCGAAAACGTCGTTTACCCAAGGAGAGTCTGACTCCATCTTTGCAGCCCATGCCTGACCTTCAGTTGTCTGCATCAGTTTCTCGTATTGCCAGATGATATTGTCCGGGATATCATCTCCATCGAAATCCTGCATATCTTCTTCTTCAAGATGCTCCGCCATCTCCACGAATCTGACAATCAACTGCTGGAACGGAGTCATGTTGTCGAAATCCCCCTCCATCAACGGCTGAAGATATGCCACAAGCCCATCAATGATGTTCTCAGGATGGCTTGAGACAGCCAACAGAGCAATGTTGTGAAGAATTATCTGGAAGGATTCGAATGGCTTGACGTTGTCAATCAGATTCTCAAGCGCCTCCTCCATCGCCTCCCACTCTTCGCTTCCCAAGAGCGCATTATAGGCTGCCTCAAAGTCGCCGGTTCCCTCGAAACGGGTGAAGTTCTCAATCGGGTCAATAGCCATTAGATACTCGCCAACAGCAGGGAAATCGTTGAATGTACGCGGCAACGGAAATTCATCGAGATATATCAGAAGTCCTGTAACGAAAGCCATCGCAGCATCAACATCCTCAGAGTCTAGGAAGACCATCAGGGCTTCAAGGAAGTTAGAGCCAGCCGACCAGTTGTACTGATTGTGGCCGGCATCAATCATGGTATCCCAGAGTTGCTGACTGCCACCGGACCCGCTACCTTCGGATGCGGTTCCAACAAAGTTAGGCCAACCTCCATGACCAGATACCCCATCCGTCAAGTCGTCGAACTCATCCTTGATGTCCATGGTCGGTTTTGCAGTGTCCCAGCCATCGTCGATTGCCTGTAATACCTTCTCTACCTCATCTCTGAGAATCTGATTCAGTTGAGTGGGGTTGTCGGTTGCACGCAGTAAGCCATCTTCTGCGACTATGCTCGCTCCGTATACCCCACCCAGTGAACTTACCGGAACGACGTAATTCCCCTCCCACATCATGGTATCAGAATCTTCCTCGTGTACTCCGGTACTGGTCAGGACAACCCTGTCGATCAAGACCCCTTCATCAGCCATCATTCCAGAGGAAAGAAGCATTGACATCGGGTCAACAGGGTATCGCATGATATTCGCGGTCACTATCGTCTCATCGGTATGACCTCGGGTCATGGCGATTATCTCGACATCCGAGCCGACACTGGCGAACTTGGTGGTGACGTATCCGTCAACACTCAAGGTGTATGCCTCACCACTGCTTATTCCGTTATCGTTTGGTGCAGGGACGGTGGCTATCACCGAGGATAGGGGCATCATGCATAGTAGTATTACTAACAACAAAGCTCTTCGCATCATGCCCAAGGCGATGCTATGCACGTTTTTAACTGTGTTTGGCTGATGAAATGTCACCTATTTCAAGAAACTGAAATACCCAACCTTAACTCATCTTCACCATCGAGCAGAGATGCGCAGGTGGCATCAGCATATTCCACTTCGCTCCAAACCTTCCCTTGAAGAGAAAACGCCGCACTTGAGAGGTGCAATGCATCGAGCCAGATTCCCATCGGCCAGAAAGTTGTCGAACTGGATTGAGTGACCTGCCAAGATTTGGCGGACACCACTTCCCCCGCTCCTGAGGTGCACCAATAATCATGTCCTTCGACTTCATCTCCGATGCTGAACTGTTGGCGCATTTCCTGTAATCTGGTCGGGGTCTCATCAGTTCCTAGGTCGTTGCCGAGAGAACTCCAGGTACCGAGGTGCTGAATCAGAACAGGGGTCCGCGCCGCCCTGAGAGTGGAGTTCAAATCGATGTCGTGAGTGGTGGTACTGCGGCAGGTCGGGCTGTTGGGCATACAGCCGTGCACGTTCACACTATTGTCTAGCAGGCTATGAATCAGCAACCACGGTCCGGTGCGACTCTCCATTCCCTCATCGACTTCGATGAAGGCCGCTCGGAATCTGTCGTTCGGTTTCCATTTCGGTGGGTCGTGAACGACAATCATCTCCCAAGTAGTCGACTCATCTCCCGCCACCCAATCGATGGAAACCCACTCTCGGGTGATGAAATCATCCCCCTGAAATTCGCTGAGGTGAGTGATGTTGAGTTCTGCCTCGATACGACCAAGCCGACCATCATCATCAATCAGTCCGGTGATGTTGACCCGGCCCGATAACTGCATACCTGTGGGAGTGGAGGCACAATCGGTACATCCTTCGCTGACCACCCGGTGAACTTCCATGTCGACCGTGGCCAGTGCCCCGCGCTCAAATTCTTCCAGACCAAGTATATCCATCGATGCCCGTGTCGATAATTTGATTGTACCCGAGAGTTTGCTCACTTCGAATTCGCCAACTTCTTCCTTAGACGGCGCCACATCGAGGCCAATGGTCGAGATTACCACAATAACGAGAACAATCCATTCTACCACAGAGCCCGAACCCGTCGCAACAACCACTTTACTCAACCCCGGATATGGCTGGCCTGTATAACGGCAACCCCTCAATCCCGAATCAAAACGAAAATAAGTTTGCTTGTCGGTTACCGGCCAAGAGTTCCTTCGCCGACCAATTGAATGCCTCTGTGACCCGCCCGAAGGCGGTCGCCAGGCGCTCGGCATAGAATTCACCATCGTAGGCAGAAATGCCGCCATTCTCCTGACCCTCATCCCAAGGCTCGACCTTCATTGGCCGAGTGCGGGCATCGGTGACGACGAATGCGACTTTCATCCCCGGTGTGAACGGCAGGTTTCGCTCGATGCGCTTGCGTGCCGCCTGCACCGAAGCCTGACCGTCGGGGTTGGCATAATGATGGCTGAAATCGACATTGCCCTTTTTATCGACCTTGCCCTTGCAGGTCTTGCTGATGACCAATTGCTCGATCGGAATCTCATTTCGCTTGGCCGCCATGATATACTCCATCGCGGCTTTGACGGCATCGTCGTGATTGCCATCCAACACGTCGTCGAAGATACCTTGCATACCCCCGGTCAGGGCATCGAAGGAATCGGTTCTCTGGGTCTCATAACCACGGATGATGATTTCTTCGGCCGGATAGACGACCCGGCCGACATAGCGCTTCTTGGCACCGTGCGAGAAGAAAACCGACAGTCCCTTTTCAAACTCCAGAACCGCGCCATCGGCGGTGAATCTCTCAGCCAGCCCTTCGCCGAATAGGATGAGGTCGTTGCGTGCCCGTTTCCACTCATCCATCTCCGGTGTGGTCAATTCAGGCTCAGCGTTGGTCGACGTCTTACCATCGATTTCCTTGCTTACCTCACTCATACTTGTTTCCGTGTCCTGCTCGCCATCCCCAGCGCGGGGTTTGGTGGGGTTGGTCGCGAGCCCGGCCTTGACGAAAATCGAATCGGTATCCGAATAGACGACCTTGATACCTTCTTTCTCCAGGCCCTGGATTATCGCTTTGATATTGTAACGCGCCCAAGCTGTGATAGACGAGCCGAGGTCGATATGGGTAAAGCGATAGAAGGTCGAGGCGAAGACACCATAGAATGAATTCATCATTATCTTCACCGCGAATTGCATCGCATCGTGAAAGGCGATTTCCTTGTCATCACCCTCGGTTCTGGCAACCGCGAGTGCGGTCTTGTGGAGGTCACGGCGCGCCATCAGATTCTCGAGCAGATGGGGAATCATCCCCTTGATATTGTCGGCTGAGCGGAATTTGGCACCGGTTGGAGAGGTATGGATCTCCTCCCCCTCCTTGGGTTGGTCGGGGTGGTGGTCATCGATTCTGGTGGTGTAACAGATATTGTTCTTGATCATGATGGAGGGGTACATCGACTTGAAATCGAGTACTGCGATCCACGGATGCAGACCAGCCTCGACATCGTGCACATATCCACCGGTGATTTTGCTGTCGGAGGTGACCCTATTGGTCATCGGCACGGCGATATTGCGCTTATCGGCCAGCCTTATCACCAGACTGTCGAGAAGTTGGCTGGTCGAGCCGTTGGCGGCGGTGTCGAAACTGACCTTGGCGACCACGCCGAGCGCTTCCTTGCGTCTTACCGCCTGAATGGCGCGCAGGATTGCCAGCGGCAGTTCAGCATCTCGGGCACAGTACTCGACCACCTCATCGGGGCGGTTCGCCCACTCCTCGTCCATCTTGCTGGCATCGATATCCATCTTCTGCAATTCTTCTCGCTCGGGAAACAGCATCCCGGCGACAAACTTGAGCGTCTCCCGTTTCGGCCGCAGTGACATCCTCGCCTGCCACCAAGTATCCATCACACAGCGCCCGGCGAGATTCCACACCCTGGTATTACCACGTTTCGGTACCACCGAATCGCGGTTTCTCTTGATTTCCGATTCGGTGCGTGGAACCCGCCCCCATCCACTGAGTTCAGCTCGCCGCCGCCATCTTCCCCGGCCGCCGAGCGCCTCGGTACGCTCGGCGATACGCGGCAGGTCGAAATTATCGATATTGTAGCCGGTGATGATATCGGGGTCGCTGGAGCGGACAAACTCGGTTAAATCGGCGAGAATCTGTTCCTCTTCACCGACGAATGTCCGGGTCTCTTTCTCACCGCTCGCCCAATTCTCGACGCAGGCCGCGGCGCACAGAATCGCATTGCTGGCGATGCTGGTCTCAAGATCGAAGGAGAATACTACATATGGTGCTTGGAACGGCTCGCAGGTCTTACAATCAGAGAATTTGGCGGCGATTACGAAATCTACCGGATAGATTCCAGCACCGCCATGTTGGCGAATCATCTGGGCGACGGCCAATTCATCGACCTCTACGTTCCCGCCACCGGAATCACCGTCTCCGCTGTCCCCACCGTTTCCGCTAGTCCCACCGGAATCACCGTCTCCGCTGTCCTCACCGTTTCCGCCAGTCCCACCAGCCCCGGTCGCCGCGGCACGGTATTGCTCGGGAGCACCCTTGCCGGCGTAAATGACCTCACCTTCTATGCTGAGGTGGGTGCCGAGGTCGGCATCGAGAAAGAAACGCCGATCGAAGACGATGTCGGCGGCGGTCAATTGCCAATTCTCCTTGGCCAGTTTTTCCCGCAGGCGTGGCACGACGTAGGGTTGTGTGACTTCGACCCGCCAATGCAATTTCACTCCTAGATCGGTCCATTTCAATTCGGGCTCGTGCAGGCGGGTGACCTCATCATGCGCCAGCACCCGCTCGAGTCGGTGGGCGAGGTCAGCTGGCAACGAATTGGGGTCCTCACAGATTCCGGGCACCGATATCTCGACCCATGGGCGTAGCCCATCGACCAGAACCACCGCCGAATGCCCACCGCGGGTACGCACCCACAATTCGATGGTCGTGACCGGTGAATCACCCTTGGTAGAAGAATGATATCTGGCATTGACAACCGCGCAATCGAAACTCGCTCGCATCTGACCCAACCCCGTATCCCTCCCACTCGGCCAAGAACCTTCACCTTCAGCAACGACCTTTACCAGCCATGAAAAGTCACGCAATCATTGAAAGCGCAACACACATGCGTAGAAGTGCGACCGCGGTAGAGGAGATAATGATGACAGGCCCTGGAGAGAATTTCGATTGGGATTCCCTGACCTTTTCATTGACCCAGACCGACATGATGTACGTGGCGAAATGCAATCTCGACGAGGCTTGGGATGAGGGCGAGATAAGACCCTACGGCATGCTGGAGATCGACCCGGCTGCCGGAGTACTGAATTATGGTCAGGGTATCTTTGAGGGAATGAAGGCTCAGCGCACCCTGCAGGGAAGAATCACCCTGTTTCGCCCCGAGGAGAATGCCCGTCGATTCCAGCGCGGGGCGGCGAGACTCGGAATGCCGCCGGTACCCGAATCGATGTTCATCGATGCGGTCGAGCAAGCGGTTGCGGCGAACTCGGCCTGGATTCCACCCAGTGGCCGTGGAGCACTATATGTCCGGCCAGTACTATGGGGAACCGGCCCGATAATGGGGGTTGCGCCGGCTCCTTCCTACACCTTCTGTGTCTACGTCACCCCGGTAGGGCCTTACTTCCGCGGTGGTCTATCCTGCATCGACCTGCTGATTTCCGACCAATTCCACCGCGCCGCTCCCGGCGGTTCAGGTGAAGTCAAGGCGATTGGAAACTACGCCCCGGGGATGATGCCGAGCAAGAATGCCAAGAAATCGGGTTATGCCGAGGTCATCTATCTCGATGCCGTGCACCACGAATACATCGAGGAGGTCGGCGCGGCCAATTTCTTCTGCATCAAAGACGAGGTCTTGTATACCCCGGAATTGACGGGTACGATATTGCCGGGAATCACCCGTGATTCAATCATCGAAATCGCCCGCCATCGCGGTTATGAGGTGGTTGAGACCTTGGTATCGAGCGAATTTGCTCTGGCCGCTGACGAGAGTTTCTGCTGCGGCACCGCGGCCGTCATCTCACCCATCGGCTCGATTACCTATGGTGATAGTAAGACATTATTCGGTGATGGCGGAGTAGGACCAATCACCCGGGAATTGTACAATGCCCTGATTGGCATCCAGACTGAGATTGCGGCTGACCCATTCGGTTGGTTACATGCGGTCGATGCCGAATTGCCGCTCAATCTCTGCTGACAGTGTTGATTCGGTGTTTACACAAACCCTTCGCTTCATCGTAAAACAATTTGAACAGGGTTCGAATCCTTGTGCGTCTAAACCCGGGATTTTAACACGTATTTCCCGGGAACATTGGGTAGCCTATCGAAGGGCCCACTCAAAGCCCTTTGAAATATAATATCCGTTTCAATGGGCATTCGGATAGACCCTTTCGAATTATCTATATTCGATTATTTCATACTCAGATTTCTTTTCTATGAATGGGATAATTCTAAATTAGTAGTAGGTATGGAGGTAATGTGCGCATATATCTCTTCCTCATACTCCTCTTTTTACTGACTCCAATGTTTTCTGGTTGTATCAGCGATGAAGAAAGTAAGATTACCATTACCGTTGAAGGAACATTTGAGGATGGAAGGGATTCTGGTATCATTTGGGATTCGTTCGAAAGTAATGCTCGTGAAGAATTGTCGTTTTCGTCTGTATACTTGGAAACATGTCTTAGAGATGACGATGACCCTACACAGCCTGAAGAAACCAGTTGTGAACCGAAAGATTCTGTGGTGATTCAATCAACTTGTTTTGGTGAAGCAGGTTTCTACGGAGAATACACAACAGTGGTTGCAAAAGGTGCTACAATTGGAGACGATGGACTTGAGTGTGATCATGATGTTGTTGGGCTCTACGAGGAAGGTTATCTAAACGCCACTTGGCGATTTGTTTTCGAGATTACTCCTGTATAAATTG
>Ga0209554_1000152_pt1 | contig 55259 bp, 47 predicted proteins | sample MarorgKNORR_S2LV_5_FD_188221 | JGI IMG/M metagenome (GOLD analysis project Ga0209554, IMG submission 188221) | Marine microbial communities from the Southern Atlantic Ocean, analyzing organic carbon cycling - Bottom_A/KNORR_S2/LV (SPAdes) (version 2) | ecosystem: Environmental > Aquatic > Marine...
TGCTCTACATCGTAGGTTTCTGCTGCTTTCTTGGCTTCCTCTTCAACTTCCGTAGGTTCTCTCATTACAAACCATCCTAGAACCAGTGCGGCTGTGATAAGTACGATGAATGTTAACAGGTCTGAACCTGCATCTGCTAGCCAATTCTTCCAATCTTGGACACTAAAATCTGACAATGACGGTGGAGCTTCCGCATCAGGGATTACTTGGACATCTGCATCCATCTCATCACACATATCAAGTCCATTACAGACCTGTAGTCTAATTTGTACTAAACCTGCTTCTTGCCAACTTGCAGATACTCTTGTACTAGAACCTGCGAGAGGAGATACCCAATCATCAGCAAAATCACCATTTTCATTTGCATCCACTGCTAAGTCCAAATCCCATTGGACCAATAGTCCCGATTCAATCCTCTCGTCACGGTCACTAATCGAACCATCTGCTACATTCAAATCTCTGTAGATTATCATCTCATCATTTTCTATTCCTGTAATATTAGCATTCAATGAATTTACATCTCCAGCAAATACATCTTCAGGAATATATATTTCCTCAATAACAGGTGGTTTATCAACGATTACTGTGAATGATTGTCTTGTAACATCTCCCGTTCCAAATGAATCTCTAACAGTTAATGTGACAATATATTCTCCCGGAAGAGAATACGAATGCCATGGAGATGGTTCGTGATTCAATGGCGTAGCATCGCCAAAATCCCAAGTATAACCAACGATACCATTCCACTCTGGCGATGATGATTCAAGTGGAATATACATCCCTTCATAGCGTCGGTCACCATCTCTTGTTCCTTCGGAATCAAAGAATAGTAATGTTCCAGGCGCTGCTATTGTATTTCCATCCTCGTCAAAAGTTCTAGACCAAGATTCTACTATCGTTCCTTCTTGGAAAGAGGTTTCATCTGTCACAATATCTCCTTCTAACCATGCATCCAGTATTTTCACACTAATGATTGGAACTGGGTTTGATATTCTGATAATCATTGACTTAGCGATGCTTTCTTCTCCACTCTCATCAGTAACAATCAGCAATACATTGTGTACTCCTGGCTCAATAAAAGTGTGAGTAACTTGTGGTCTATCTCCGAATGTTCCATCTGAGAAACTCCAGTTAAAAGTGAGGTCGCTTGAATCTCCGACCGTACCATCTGGATCAAAACTATTTCTTCCATCAAAAGTGTATGGAGTATCTACTTGTCCGTCTGTTGCACGGAAATCAATTAATTCAGAACCGGTTGATGCGGTAGTTCGCACAAGGAAATTCGAAACTGGAATCTGATTGAGAACTATAACATAAAATTGTGCAGTAGATGAACTTCCATCGTCATCGGTTACTATTAGTTGGACTGTCATCAATCCGGCGTAATCCCACCCAACTATAGGATTAGATTGGGCACTGTTAGTTGTTGTAAAATCATCAGTTCGATCAAGATTGCCACCGTTGAGATTGACTCCTTGTGGGAAATTCCACGCATAAGTTACAATTTGTCCATCATAATCTATGAAGACATCTGGCATAACCAAAGGAGTGTAGGTATAGGCAGTAATATTTTCAGACCAAATTTGAACCGGAACACGATTGTTTACATGAACTAGAATTGTTTTCGTGCCGATATTTATTCCATCTGAAACACTCAATGTAAGGTTGTAGGTCTGATTTGTTGAATTCAACGCACCCCATTCATGGTGAGCCGAAAACATACCGACTCCTCCTTGAGAAGAACCATCTCCCCAATTCCAATCGAATTGGAGATTATCTGTTGGCACATTATCTGCTGTTCTTCCTGCTGAAAATAGAATCCTTTGGTTTGTTAATATTGATATTTCCGTTACAATAACAACATTGTTAACCGTGATAAGAGGTACTGGTTGAGTAGTATCATTGACTACTATTTCGTGTATATCAGTTTCTGACCAAGTTCCACCAACATCTTGTATTCTCAAAGTTGCATTGAAAGTTCCAACTGAGGTATAGTGACGGACTGGAGACTTCAAATTTGAACTAATATTATCTCCAAAATCCCACGCATAAGCTATTGCAAAGTCATAATATGGCAACGAATTATTGTCGAGTGAAAGCCCCCATGCATCAAATCCATCTCCAATGAATTGAACGTTTTCCCAAGTTTGTGTTTGATTAGGTGCAACACTACCGTTTGCGGTTGGTCGCATATTTGTTAATGATTGTGGAGAGGTTGTTGTTGAATCAACCACTGTTCCCAGCATATCACGCATCTCCAAATCAAATGTATATTGGTCCGTAATCGCTGCGGTAAAGTAAACATCACCTCCAACATTAACGCCACCTCCAGCAGATATTCTATTTGTTAGAGAATCTATTACATTACCAAATCCATCCTTTACTTTGACGGTTACATCTAAATCTTCAAAAAATGCATTTGACAACACATTGTAATTGATGTGAGTAGTATCTGGTGCCCCATCCCCATCTCTATCGGATAGGGTTGTTGTATTCAATGCAATAGTTGCAGGAGAAGTAATCCTTGCTGCTTCTACATCGATTGTACCCTGTGGATATGAAGGACCACAAGAAGTGTAATCACAGTCTGCAATTGTACTTGCATACCATGTAATTGCCCATACTTCATCGGTTAAATTACCAAATCCTGGAATTAATCCCGTGGCAACATTATTTTGGAAATCCAAATCGATAACACTCCACAGCCCATCTACAGTAGATTTTGAGACTAATACTCCGTCAAAATGACTGACATCTGTTGTGAACCTCATGGTCAAAGGGGCTGGAGAGGAAGTACCTGGAGTGAATTTGAAAGAACGTATACCCCATCCTTCAACACTGTGCCCTGTTGAAGACCAAGGGCCAACCCAATCTGAATTGGTATCCGCTGGTTGTGCCCTACAAAATGAACCCGAAACACATGCTTGTGTCAATTGAAGATTAGGATATCCCCAAATTCCTTGATCACTATCCAATGTGACAGCAATTGAAAAATTGGCAAACACCTCGGACATTGTCCTGCCAACTTTACCGGATTGACCCGATTGTGGTGAGAGTGCTAGATTGACAACTCCTTGACCGCCTGTTGCACTATCCTGTACCAATTGCCTAACCGCAGGCCCTCCGCCTAAGTGTTCAGCCAAATACATGGTGAACATATAACCTGCACCATAATCTGCAATTCTTTGATTCCACCATCTGACACTTAAACTTGGATTTGCGGTCCAAGCATTAACGTGCCCTGTAAGGGTTGAATCTGCACCAAAGCAAAGATAGATTGCTACATCTGCATTTCCTTCATCTATCCAAAGATTCTCATAAGGGTCCAGAGCATTATGCAATAGATGCTCTAACTCGTGAGCAAGAATTGATTTGCCCCAAGTCAGTGTGATATCAGCATAATCAACAAAGACGGCTTCTCGTGAAGCCGCAAATGAAGGAGAGAAATATCCGCCGATGTTATACGCACCGTCAATATCGTAAATTACAATTTGAACTTGGCAATTGTTATCCTTATCTGGAGGGGCCAATCCTCTTCCATCTTGGTAGTCCTTTCCATAGTAAGTCGTCATTGTAGGATAAATTGTTTGATCCCATGTTTGCGCAAGGTTGTTTAGAACTGTAGACGAAAGTGTTCTTCCTGATTGAACGAGGAATGCTACAGAAACAGTTGTTTTAGCAACATATGTGTTAACCGAACCGCCGGAGGTTGGAACGCTTAGAGTATCACCAACTACATGTGGAGTACATGCTCTTGCTGAAGAACGACCACTAGTAGATGGTTGTATTACCATTTCTTCTACACCTGGCATTCCTGCTTCAATCCACTTTAATTTCATGAATGATGATGCCGAGACTACAATCTTATCTTCTTCGATAAACAAATATTCTCTTCCATCATCAGGATTGAACTCAGAAATGTCGCCAATGATTATCCCTCCTGCATCATATGGCACCGACTCGGATGTACTATATTCGCCAGACTGCGCTGATGCTGCTAGCATTATTGGCGATATGCCAGCCAAGAACAATACCGCTACTAATAAGAAGGCTGGACTAGAGCGTAGTTCCGACATTTATTAGACCTCAGGGAAACGCATCACTAGTTTCCGAAATCACGACTTGAAATGAGGTATTTAATACTCGGTCTATGAGGCATCAATAATGCTCTTACCCCCACATACGCAAAGCGATAGTCAAAAACGCCTCATTGGAGTTGTTTTTGCCTGTTTTTTACTCGCTAATGTTGTATCGGTAAGTGGTAATAGCGATGATTGGGGCGATTCTGTTGACATTTGCCAAAAAACAACTGAATTACAATTCAATGGTACCTTGGCAAATCACAGTGTTGTTTGGCAAACTGAACTTGGCCCAAGATTGCCTGGTTCAAACGCTTCATTATTACTGAGAACATCATTATCTGAAAACCTTACATCGTTCGGTTGGAATGTTGAATTTAGTAGCCACATTTCGCATGAGATTGAACTAACCAATGTAATCGCAACATGGAGACCTCAAAATCTAAGCCAAAATGAAACTGATAACTTAGGCAGAATTGTGTTATCTGCGCATTATGACAGCAGAAATGTTGCCGATAAAGACTCCAATGAATCTCTTCGCAACACCCCTATTTTGGGGGCAAATGATGGTGCCAGCGGAGTTGCTGCTCTCGTCGAATTAGGTCGAATCATCCCTAATATGGGTTTGAATAATGAAGTGATGCTGCTGTTTTCTGATGCCGAAGATCAAGGAGATAACTACACTCTTGGTGCAAAAGCATGGGCTGACAACTTATCTGGAGATGAAATAAACCGCACCGAATCATTTATTTTATTAGACATGATTGGAGATTCCGATTTACATCTGACAAAAATTACTCCTTCTACACCGATATTAACCCAAAATATGATGCTATTAGGACAAAAACTTGGACTATCCAGTCAAATTGATGGTTGTAATGGCCAAAGGTCTGATGTTATGTGGTCTAATCAATCGGTGAGTGTAATAGATGACCATGTCCATACATTCTATCTTGGAATTCCTTCTTTGGACATTATTGACATAGCATACGGAAAAAATGCATCACCTTTCACAGGTTATTGGCACACCACAGAAGATACTGCAGATAAAGTGAGTGCAGAATCACTTGAAAGCGTTGGTCGGATTGTTGAATTGGGGTTGTTAACGGGTGCATGGACCACAATTGATACGCCATTAGAACAACTAGAAAAGGCAACAAATTCAAATGATACAGAAACAGAACAACAACTAATTATTGATGACGATTCAAATCATGGGGCTGATTCTTCAACACAATTGGCAATATTATCTTTGAGTGTGCTTGTTCTTAGTATAGTTTCTTTGATTTTCCTAAAGCGCTTTGTCGATTGACAATGATGATTTCTTGCGCGGACTCCGCATGAAAGGGGTAATATCCGCGCACGAACACCCTATGGTTTGAGCGGAGGAGGTGATAACGTGTCTGGCAAGAGCTTTGAGGACAGAAAAGCTGCACTGAAGGCACGTGTTCAGTCCCAACTCCAAGCCTCAAAAGATGCAACAGAACAAAGAGCAATTGATTCAAATGAAGAATTGGTTATCAGTGTTGAAGAAATCGATGCTGCAGTTGAATTAGCGGCAGAACAAACAAAACAACGTTGGTTGCGATTGGAGGAAGTTGAAAGTGGACGCTGGAGAACTATCGCTGCATCTTTGATCTTATTGGGTTCATTATTGGGGATGATAAGTGGTGCTTTGATTCTGCAAGGGAATCCCAGCGACATCATCTCTTCATCATTCTTTGTATCTCCTGATTCCGTAGACATTATTGGCTCTGCTATTCAAGCAGAAGAAGGTACAGAGGTTGAAAATGTGACCGTTGAATTAATTGATATTGATACAAATACTATCCTCCGCACCACGAAAACAGATGCAAATGGTCTTTTTGTCATCGATAATGTTGTTTCGGAATTACATTTGTTAAAACTGTCCAAAGAGGGCTATAATACGATGGAGTTGAAAATAATTCCTGAACAAGCAGGCATCGGCCCAATTACAATGTCATATGGCAATGAAACAATTACAAGAAATCACCACACTGTGGCTCAGGGATGGGACTTGGAAAGTGCTGTGCGCCTTTCTACAACTATTGGAGTTCTTACGGTAATCACTGGCCTAGTAGGAATTCAAGCTGCTGTTGAGGTTAGAAGGGGCAAATACTATCGAAGAACACAATATTTAGCGGGAATTTCCCTTTTCAGTAGAGGATTGATTATTTTTGGACCAGCACTAATCCTTGCGGGAATGATTACGATGGTTTTCATTAGGGAACAATTTGATGATTATCAGGAGGATTGAGGGTGTATCTCATTACTGTTGAGGGGGGCGACGGCTCTGGAAAAGGGGAAGCCGCAAGAATTCTTCAAGAGCTAGTTACTGATTTTCCCTTTCCGGGATATCATTCAACTCATGAGCCAAGAAGGCATAGCGAATTGGGTAAACTTGCGCTATCATCTGTCGAATTGGGTGATAAAACACCTCTTGAAGAGGCCGGATTATTTGCAGCGGATAGATTAGACCATTCCCATACTTGGATTAGGCCATTACTAGCAAAAGGTCATGTTGTTATTTCGGACAGAAATATTCACTCATCGCTGATTTATCAGGGAGTGGTAGGGGAATTAGGATTAGAACAAGTGGCAAAAATGAATGCTGCATCTATGATTCCCGACCTAGTGTTTTGGATAGACTGCGACCCAGATAAGGCCATTCAAAGAATCAAGAGAGGGACCTTGAGGATGACGAGTGGAAAAAAGGAATATTTTGAAACTCCTGAAATTCAAAAGGCGATTAGAAAGGGATTCAGCGACCTATTATCTGGAAAAATTACTGTACCTGCTCCATTTGACAAGTGTTGCATAATTGGACCAATTCTCAACGAGGGGGGTTTGGATGAACTGCGTAGGAAATTACGAACGGAGTTACGTGCTTTTTTCAATAGAAGACCAGCGCCATTAAATGTTGATGCTGATGAAGTTGATAGATATCTATTGAGTACTTTAGTTACAGATGTCAAGAAACAAACAAGGCTACCAGGTGCCCCTCAAGAGAAAACATCAATGAATATTGGCTGGCTTTCGGGAGACTCTCCATCAAATTGGATGCATTTCGCTGAAAATAATTGGCCAAAGGAATCGGCAAAATCATTTGATGTCCCCGCAAGCCCCCATGCACAATCATGTTGGGCGATATTAGGAACTCTATCGCTAATTGTAGGCTCTAGCGAAATTCCAAGATTGCACAAATCACTTGGCCCTCATAGAATGGTAACTCAAAGGCATACGCAAAGATTGGTTAGATGGTTGGAGAAGGAATGGTGGATTCATAAGCAGCAATCACACATTCCTTTCGCTGAAGCACAGATGTTCAAATTGCGAGATGACAAATTAGGATATTGTCGTTTGGCATTGGCAATGTGGCCGTTGCGTCCTTCACTTGCCTCGTGGAGGAGATCAAATCCCCAAGGTGAATGGAAAGACGCTTTGACTGAGATACTGCTAGTAGGGAAAGAAAAGTCACCACCTCCAGCGATTAGGAAAGCCGTTGCTAATGTTATTTTGAGATTGGAAATGCTAACTAGTGGACACGAAGATTGCCCAGTACCGCAGAATGTTGAGGAATTGATTGTGTGGTGGAGTATGGACCCACCTCAATGAATTCATTCTTCTTCTAATTCATCTTGTAACTCAAACTTTGCCCCACCTGGTAACTCTACTTGACTTGCAGTGTCAAACTTAACCGGTCTTGCAGAATACATTGCAGAAATCAATATTGCAAGGCCCATTCCAAATGGACCTCCAGTCAGCGGTCTTGCCAAATTATTTGATTCATAATCAGTCAATAATTGCGTGAAACCATCGACGATTAACGGGATGCAAAATAGCATTCCAAAACCCAACCAAGCAACTGTTCTATGGTTCCCTCTATAGATTTTCTCTAACCAATTATCTGGGATGATAGATAAGCAAGTATCCTTAATTGTCCAACGATTATATCCTCTTCTAGAAAATACCAAACCACCAATTGCTAATCCTAAGAAAATTCCAATATCCCTAGTACAGACGGGCATTTGATTACCATTGATTTCCCAAGACCGTTCATGCTTATTATGACAATTCAAATCTCCGAATGCATAAATAAATCCGCTATAGGGGTCTAATTCGGTCCAAGCAAATTCATTGTGAGTATGTATGGTACCATCCGCATGAGAATGCAATAATAATGATCGCTCACTATTTCCAGATGAACCAAATCCGTCAAATGTAGCAAAATCAAGTGCGTTTGCCCGACCGGAAATATTTGTGACACTTCCTTCTGGCAGAATTAGGGGTGCAATAAAAAAAGATATGAAAAAGAATCCACAGACATAGAACACCCATAGACCAACTTTCCGTTCAGGCTTACGATTAGTCAACCCATTCTTTCCCATGTTAGTCCTAACAGAAGGTCAGTAATATTCTTTTATACTGCAAAGCATTGATGGCATTTGTCAATTCCCTCAATTATATGGGAGAACTTGAAGGTGAGCCTGTAGGCTTAGCCACAGGCATGCAGGCAGGTGGATTCCTAGGAATTTACCTCGGATTCTCATTGTCTGTGGTTTCTGTATTAACCGATCCAAGTGAATTACAACGATTAGCAGCCCTACTATGCTTACCACCGCTATTAATGTCAATATTTCTCGGTCCATTTCTTGCCAAAAGAAGAAGGCCTGTTTCACTGGCCGATGAGCCATTAAAAATAGCTAGAGAGGCTTTACAAGTCCATAATGAAGGACAGGGCAAATGGCGGTCATTAAGCCATATTGTTAGTGATGGGAGAACGATTCGGATTGATATGCACAATTTGACTAAAGTAGAAAATGTTGTCAAAGATGCTTTGATTTTGGCAGAAAAATACCCTATAAGATTCATTGTAGGTCAAGGGAAAAGTAGTAGCAGCCAACAAAATCTGAGAAACAAAGTTCTAACTTATGTAGAAAATAATGTCAGCATTACAAGGAGAAAAAGAAGTGCAAAATCTATTGAAGTAATTCCGCAGCCTTCTGCAGAGCATCTAAACTACCAAAGAAGGACAAATAAATTGTTGATTATTCTACTACCGATCATCTCCTTCTTAGCTTGGTTAGAAATGCGCTAAGTATGAAAATACACTACACATGAACGGACTTATCAGTAATTAACTATTGGACTATAATATGCGGGAGGTGACATTCTTTTGGAAAAAAGAGCGCCTGCTCAACATCGATGTTGGCCCAATGTATGAAATCGTCAAGGAAATTGTCTTTTTATCATATGTAATAAGGATCCCAAAAGACATACGTTGCGTATTCAAGGTAATTTTCTTAAAAGGAAAAAAACCTGAAATGCTCAATGATTTATATTACTTGAAAGTTCTTGAAATCCTACATAAGCCGGATGATGATTCTGAACCATATCTTATTTTGATGCGATTAGATCATCCATTACCGAATATGAACGCCCGAACTGGCGGTTCGACTACAATGGCTGGAAGCAAACTTGATGACGAAGGGTTGACCTATACAATACAAGGGCAGGCAATGAAACTTAGATTGTTATCTGGATTAGCAAGGTTGATGTTAAAACCGGATAGAACCAGCGCACGAACGCTTAATTTCAGCGTAAATAGTAGTCAAGGTCCGCTGAAACCAAAACAGATGCAATTGGCAAAATACGCCTATGACCAAGGATATTATGACATCCCTAAACGTGTAAGAATAACAGACTTATCCGAAGGAATTGGCCTTGCTAGAGCGACTGTTTCAGAGCATTTGAATCGTATTGAAGCGATAATAATGGATGATATGTTCTCTGCTTTTGACCGCCAATATTTGAAGCCTGAAGAGATGAAGATGATAGTGGAAACGATAGAAATTGAAGCAAGTGACAATCGCAATAATGAAGATCCAAGTTTCCAAAGATTGCTAAGAACAATAAAACAAAACATTGAGGCAGAAGATACTTCAGCAAATCTGAAAAAAGAATTGTTTGAAGAGATATCTGATGATGAAATTGAAGAAGAAATAAGACTCTACAATGAAAAAAATAATAGTGAACCTTAGTTATGGCAATGTTGAGGGGGGATTTCATGAGCGACCAATCCGAAATGAAATCTCTTTTGAAGCGCCTAGAAAAGAGCGGGATTCCTCTAACGAAAGACATTAATGAAGCGATGTTGGCAATAGAAGTTGATTATTTCACAGATTTTGAGACGGTGGATTTTTTTGCTGACCGCCCCATTACATTCCTCGAAAATGAAAATGGCGCCGTAAAAACTATTTCAGCACCTCATATGATTGTAACTCTATTGTACCATTTAGAACTACAGAAGGGCAATGATGTCATATTGATTGGCTGTAAAAGCGGATATATTGCGGCATTGATTGCAATGATTGTTGGTGAAGAGGGTAGTGTCATAGTGTTAGATCCTTCGCAAAGTGTCATTCAACATGCAGTTTCTCGATTAACTCATTGGCCTACTATTGAAGTGCGGCATATTGAATCTTTAGAGATATCTCCGATCGCATTCCCTGGCGAATTAAATCGCGTATTAGTCACAGGGCAAATAAAAGAGTTACCAGAATGGATTAATTCTAGAATTTCAGAATCTGGATTTGTAATAGCGCCATTAGGCGGGATTGCTGGACAAAAATTGATGAAACTAGAATGCCAAGATGGCGAATTACTCCCCACAGATCTCGGCCATGTCAGTTTTGGGCCAGTTGATTTTTCTGATGCAGGAATATTACCAATAAGTCCTAACGAATTAGCAGATATTCTAGAATTGGCTATAGAAACTTTCCAAGAAATGGAAGCAATCACCAAAGAAGAATTCAATTCAATAAAGGATTTGATTATTGATTTGCGTGATTTACCCGATGATTTATCACCTCCGGGGGAAGCAGGTGTCGCAATCGAAGAGCATCCTATGATTCGTTTATTGTATCAGGCATCACCTTCGTTTATTCGCTTATGGCCATTATTGCAACTAATGATTCAACCAAATTTAGCAAACCCTGGAGGATATGATATTGACTCCGATGAAAACTTTGAGTTTGATGATTTTGGCATCTGATTAGTGCCACAGCCGCTATAATGAGTTGACAGGTGGAGTGTTCATGGCAGGCGGCCTAAATACCGAAATGGCTCGTTTATCCCATCGAGATATACGTCAAAGAAGAAAGGCCGTACGCGTATTATTTGACTTGGATATTGCGCGTGCATTAGAAGCATTTGTCCCATTACTAGATGACAATGACCCATGGTTCAAGTCCAAATCATTGGAAGCACATAGAAAGTGGACTGCTCTAAATGGAATTGAAAGTCTGAAACCATTAGTAGAGCATAGTTGGATAGAAGCAAATCGATGTGCTGCAAATCTATTGAGTAAGTTTGGCACTGAGTCGGAAGAGTATGCTAACATTTTGCTAAATAGTGATGATCTAACTTGTCAAAGAAAAGCAGCTGCTTCATTATTGCAGGACTCTGATAATTTGAAGTTGGCAAAAAGATTGTCAGAAAACACCGATCACCATATTCGTAAACTCGCATATTGTAGCCTATCTGCAGACAAGGAATTACGTTCAAGAGGATTGAAGGACTCAAATAGCAAAGTGATAGAAGCGGTATTGAAAATCATTATTTCAAATGCTGAAACTATCACTGACCATGATATTATCAATCTAATTAACTGTGGAATTGATAGTTCATTGCTAAGTAAACCTGCGATTCTCCAAGGTGGAAATACTTTTCTAAAGTTGGTTGAATCATCTCCTTCGAGCAAAACCCAGAAAATTAGCCAAGTTCTATCTGAAATGTGCAATGATGTTGATGATGAACAAATACAATGCTTGCTTGAAGCGGGTCAACTTTCAATTATCGCTCGCTGGTTAAGAGGGAGGAGAGATCTCAAAAGCGATGCACTATTATGGCAATTGATGGATGATGACAGACTTGCAACAATAGAAAAATCAATACTACTTGAACGCTTAATTGGAAGAGCAGGAGAGCCTGAAATCAATGCAAAAGCAGTAGAGTTTGCTAGTCGTTGCCAGGACACTTTACTGAAGGTAACAGCAGAGAACCTTTCAACCGCCGCTGATGAACTCAACTCATGAGCCCAGATGAATCAGGCATTACCTTCTCAATCGATGCCACTGAAGGTAGTTCAAGGCGAGTCATTGTCGGTATTGATATCGATGGCCCATTCACACAGCCAATTCTCAAACTTCATTTTCCGAGATGGGTGCCAGGGTCGTATTTTTTAAGAGAGCCAATTCAACATATGACTGAATTTATTGCAACAGATGATTCGGGCATTGTACTGAATTCATTTCGATATGAAGTTGATTCTATGAAAATAAAAATACCTCGGGAAACAAAATCAATTTCCATTACTTACAAATTATTAGCAACTGAATTATCATGCAGATCTAACCATTTAGATTCAACCCATATTCACATGATGCCTCCCTTCACTTGGTTCCTACCAACCTCTGGAATCGATAATAAAAGGATGAATAATAAACACACTATCTCATTGCACACACCATCTACTTGGTCTGCTGCAACCCAATATAAACTTGAGAGCAGTAAGTCATGTAAGGGTCTGCTTACCGGAAATTCCGGAATTACCTATTTGTTTTCATCGCCCAACCGTGATGAATTGTTGGATGGGATTATTGAAGCAAATGAAAATGAAAATATTAATTGGCAAGTAGATGGCAGAAATCACATTCTAAAATTATGGGATAGTGGAGGCCATCCAATAAATGAACAGATGCTTGGAAAATTCAAGAATGACATGAATAAGGTCATCAAAGAATACCATGCACTATTCGGAATACCTCCTTGGGATAATTATGTCACTGTGATTCAACTAACTGAAAAATCACGAGGAGGACTTGAACACCTGAATTCACAAACCTCAATGTTACCTCGGCAATGTTTAATACCTAATCACATAGAAGAATACCGAGATTTGGTTAGTTTATTTTCGCATGAATATCTACACCAGTGGAATGTAAAACGATTAAGACCGAGAAATTTCCTTGACTATGATTTACAAAGAGAAACACATACAGAGTTACTTTGGTGGTTTGAAGGGTGTACCTCATGGTTAGGAGATATGATTTGTGTCCGTTCTGGTGCATGGTCCGAACAAGACTGGCGTAAGGATTGGATGCGTAAAATGAAGCGCACTACAACAAGTAATGGTATGCAATTTGAATCTTTAAGTGAATCAAGTCATGATGCTTGGATCCACTTGTATCGTGGCCACTCATTTTCTAGAGAGAGTCAAATCTCTTACTATAATGAAGGAGAGCTCGCAATATTTTGTTTGGATGCAGAATTACAACGTCGCTCAAATGGTCAAAATGGAGTCTGTGACTTAATGGTTGAATTATGTAATCGTCATGCTATAGAATATGATTCAGCAGACCAACTTGGAGTAACATATAACGATATTAGAAAGGCACTGACTTCAATGAATGGAGGTTCTAGATTAGGAACAATGCTCGATTCTTTGATGAAAAGTCGCCAATTGCCTAATGTGGAAAAGGCGTTCAAATATTATTCTCTCAAATTGATTAGCGATGTCAAAAAGGATGATGACAAAGATGATTCTATCGATGCATGGCTAGGTATTGCGTTCAAAGATTCTAAGGGCCAATTGGTAGTCACCTCTCACCAAACTGGTTCACCCTTACGTCAACTATTGATGCCAGGGGATGAAATAATTGCAATTAATGGAAGAAGAACTGATTCAAAAAACAAACTAAACAGTTCGCTGAAGGGCCAAAATGGGAAAAAAGCCAGCATTATTTATAACCATGAAGGAGTTGTGAAATCTGCTGAAATAATGATGGTTGGAAAGGTTCATCAGAAGGTGAAATTAGATGGTAAAGGCAACCAAAAATGGCGAGATTATATCTCCAGCCGTCAAGGTTGAGAATTACCTTCCATCTTCAATTCTTGTAGAGAAATAAAGATTGGAGGAAGATGTTCGGCAATAGTGTGGCGACTTGTTTTTGCTGGGAACAAATCTCCTGACAAACTCATCTCCAATACTTCTTGCTTGGAGAGTGTTTCTCTATCGCTTCCAGGCCAAATATCTACTGTTATTCTTTCATCAGCCAAATAATCAACACAAATAACTGGGATTCTTTTCAAATCAAGTTTCGCTGCAATCGCAAAACGGTGGTGGCCATCAAGAATCGCACCAGTTACTTTATCGACAATTAGCGGTTTTGTATAACCTTGCCATCTTTTTGTCATGTCAAGGAGTTTTTCCATATTCCTATTCTTTATCCTTTCATGTGGTTTGAGCCACTCAAGAGGCACTAGCCGCACATCAATCTCCTCCCACATCATGCCGTTGCCAACCTCCAACTAGCGATAATGCTTTGGCGCACTTGGGCTTGAACAACATTGGAGGGGATGATATGGCTGCACAACGGAATTGGCCAAAACCTGGTGCACTGTCCGATGTTATCGCCCAACAATGCCCCCAAAAAATGACAAAATGGTTGCAAAAACTAGATGCTGAGTTATTATCAATTCTCAACAAGATTGCAGAGGAAGGTGGTGGAGTTTGGATTGTAGGTGGTGCGCCGAGAGATGTCATGCTTTCTACTGATGTTACCGACATTGACTTGGCAGTAGACCTAAATCCACAAAAAATGCTGAAATTATTCCCTGATGCGATTCAAACGGGCGTTGAATTTGGGACATTGACATTACGAGGTGGAGATTCAATGTATGAATGCACAACTCTCCGTACTGAATCACAGTATCTTGATGGCCGCCGCCCACAAGTCGTCAACTGGGGGGCAAGTTTAGCACAGGATTTACAGCGACGTGATTTTACAATCAATGCTATGGCAATCGATGTATCTAGAATGAAGCTACACGACCCACATAATGGGATTCTTGATCTAGAAAGAGGAGTACTCCGAGCAGTGGGGCATGCATCTCTTAGATTGTCTGAAGATGGCCTTAGAATAATGAGAGCATATCGATTCATGGATAGGGATGAGGCGGGTATTTGGTATCCTGATAACAACCTAGCAATCGCATTGTCAGAAAAAAGGAGGATGTTGTCAAATGTCGCATCCGAAAGAATTTGGAGCGAATTTAAGAAAATACTCTCTGGGAAAAATGTATCAACTATTTTGCAGATGATGCTAAGGGACGAAGTTCTTGGAATGGTTTTGCAAACTGAATGGAATCTTGCAAGTCCAATTTTTGAAGCCATTGCTGAATTTGCACAAACTGAAACGGATTATTTGTCAGTATTGTCAATTCTCCTTAGTGAAACAGATACAAAAATTATTCCACAATTACTGAATAAGTTGAAATTATCTAAGCATGAACGTGATTCTGTTGTCGGCAGACTATCTCGAATGGGACATGTTCCACTGAATGAAATTGGCAAATTACGAGTGCATTATCATGTACTAGGTGATGAAGCATCAAGGCACCTTCATTTGGAATATCTAATTAGAAAACACTCAATTCGTCTTGCATTAGGATATTCAATTGATTGCAGTCTGCAAGAACTTGATGCCATTATTATCAATTCATCCAAGTTGAAACCTCTATCATATGGGGAAAAATCAATCTTAGATGGAAATATATTGATGAAATTGACATCGATTAATGGTGGACCGAAGTTAGGTCATTTGAAATCTTGGCTGCACCGAATTCAAATTGAAAGAAATTTACAAACTGAACAAGAAATGATTCAAATCTTATCTACAATAATTTGGCAAAATAGCGATGGCAATGAATGGCCCAAAGTTCAGTTTCCGGAATTTTTACCAACAAGGTAATGAACAAGTTCTTCTAACATTATAATATCAATGAGGTGTTTCAGTGGGTATTAAGATGGGTAGCAACGTTGGCAAAAGTTATACTGAATTGCAAGCAATAAAGTCTGATATTGAAGATGCTTTTGCAAAAAGCAAAGGGAAGTTGGAGGCTCTATCAGACAGCCAACTTGGAGTCATTGCAGAACAATATGGAATTCAAATAAATATTTCTGACCGTCTGCAAGCTTTGGAGATATTACAGTCGAATGAATCTATTTCGGCTTGGCGCCTACCTTTCTCTAAAAACGATGTGGCCGTCGCTGTATCTGCTGCTACTGCCGGAGGTGCTGTTGGAGTAGCATCTCAATTAGGTAATGTGAAAGATGAATTACAACAAAAAGCAACACAAACGGCAAGAGAAAAAATTGCAAAAGCTTCTTCATCTGTAGTAGAAAACATTGAGCGGAAAGCCTCTGATAATCCAATGGTAGAAATGATAAGAAAGAATTTTGGACAATCAATAATGCAGGCAGGATATTCTGTACCAGAACTAACAAAGATGCTGGATGTCGATGCGGATGGAATTATTACACATGCGGAAATTATGCTCCTGCTTGTCAAAATGACTGGAACTCCTCCACCTCCATGGGTCGTTACCACGATTTTTGAAATATTGGATAGAGATCAAGATGGTGTGGTTACCATAGATGAATGGTGGGGTTTCTTAGAAGAAATGGGCTTTGAAAGCGAAGTTGTTTCATTGACTACTCCTGTAGTGGTCGAAGAAAACGCTGTTGATGAGGTCTATGATGAAATTGACAATAGGGTTGAAGAAATTACTCAACCGCACAACATTGAAAGTACAATTTCGCCTCCAGTTACTGAAGAAATTGCACAACAATCTAACGCTATTTTGAGTGAAGATACAGAAACTGATAATGAGAACATTATCCAACAATTATTATCTGCACGATTATCTTCAGAGGAAAGAGAAATCATTACAGAAGCCAATAATAGCATTTGTAGCGTTAAGGTTGAAAGAGTTGAAAGAACTTTGATGGTCACAGATCATTATCGTGGAGGGCACTCCGTCTTAGGAATATTAGGTGAAGGGAAATACAAGGTATCAGTAATGCTCCCTAAAAGTGAAAATGATGTTGTAACAAAATTCAGCAAAGGAGATATCATTGAAGCGAATGCAATAATCATCTCTTGGTCAAGCGGTTTGAAAATAGCCAAAATGGCTGGAACCGATGCAAGAAAAGTCTGAATCAAAGTAATGCACGTGCAATAACAATTCGTTGAACTTCTTGCGTTCCTTCGTAAATTTGAGTGATTTTTGCATCTCTAAAGAATCTCTCAACCGGGAATTCCTTGGTATACCCATATCCACCCAAGACCTGAATTGCTCTCTCACTAACCCACATTGCTGTATCACCAGCGAATAATTTTGCCATACTCGCTTCCTTGGAATGTCTTGGCCCACCGTTTTCGTAATGCTGTTGCTTGGCCCAACTCGCTTTGTATACCAATAGTCGAGAAGCATCTATCCGAGTAGCCATATCCGACAAATATGCCATTATCATTTGGTGATGCGCAATTGGCTTGCCAAATGCTTCCCTTTCGTGAGCATACTTCAATGCGCATTCAAAAGCACCTTGAGAAATTCCCAATGCTTGTGCTGCAATACCAATTCGGCTGTTATCCAATGCGTTCATTGCAATAGGAAATCCTTTGCCTACTTGCTTGATCACATTTTCCACAGGAACTTTGCAATCCTGTAAAATTATTGTACAAGTATCTGAACTTCTAATCCCTAACTTGTCTTCCTTCTTTCCAACCGAAAAACCATCAAAACTTGATTCTACAATAAATGCTGTAGTTCCGCCATGCCTCTTCACACCATATTCTGGATGGTCAACATCTTTTGCAAACAATACGATGATTTTTGCTTGTGTTCCATTTGTCACCCACATTTTCTCTCCGTTTAAGATATAATGAGTACCGTCGTCACTCAATTTTGCTTTACATATCATTGCTGCAGCATCGGTTCCTGCACCTGCTTCACTCAATGAATATGCTCCAACTTCTCCTTCTACCAAACGAGGCAAATATTTCCTCTTCTGTTCATCATTACCATGAAGTGCAATAGTTTTACAACATAATCCTACATGGACACAATACATTACTGCAAATGAAGGGTCTACCCTAGCCAACTCTTCAATTATTATTGATTCGGAAACATCGTCAATCGGCGAGCCACCAAATTCCTCCGGCACTGTGACACCTTGAAGTCCGTATTCAAGGAATTGTTGCCATTCTACACTTGGAGCGATTTGGTTCTGGTCACGATGCGAAACTGTAGGGGCTAATACGGTCTCTGCAAAGTCTCGAACCAACGCTCTAATCATTTCCTGTTCATCGGTTTGTGCGAAATCCATAACCCTACCTATCAATGCCAAAGGGCTCGCTTTCTTAATCCGTTTGCACGATTATTTAAAATGCGATTCATCCATGTGTTGATATAGGATAATTAATGCGGCGAATTAAGGAGACAGCATGATGGATGACGATATTGTTGAATTTAGCATTGCTCACAACAGAAAATACTCTACCAACCACCTTTGGTTTCAAGAAAAAGATGACCGATTGATGATTGGTGTCAGTGAATATTTAGCTATTGAACATGGAGAAGTGTTGCGAGTTGTATTACCACAAACCGGATTAGAGGTAGAAGAATTTGGCGCTGATATGTTCTCGATTTGGACCTCTAAAGAAAAACTCTCATTCCCATCACCATTCTCAGGACAAGTCGCCGAAGTAAATGGTGAAGTAGAAATAAATCCAGATATTGTAAATGAATCTGCATATGACCAAGGATGGATTATTCTCCTTGACCCTCATGAAATGGATTTAGAAAAACTCTTGGAACCAGATGAATACATTGAGTATATTTCTGAACTTTAAGGCAAAGGTGATACCCTACCAACAGTGGGTTTCCACTATGGCGGATGCAATGCAACAGCTACGAAACAGTTTGCAGAATGCACCTGTGATTTGGAAAGGTGATTACCCGTACTTCATTCATCCACTTACCGATGGTGTTCCCAGACTAGACCCTAAGGTTCTATCTGCGGTAACAGATTTGTGCTTAGAAGCAATCGACTGGCAACATGTTGATCTTATTCTTGGAATTGAGGCTATGGGTTTACCTCTTACCGCGCCACTTAGCATTAATTCTGGAAAACCACTAGTTGTGATAAGGAAAAGGCAATATGGGCTTGAAGGAGAGGTGATGATTGACCAATCAACTGGATATTCAAAAGGTGAAATGTTCCTAAATGACATCAAAGCAGGAGAGAGAGTTGTTATTGTTGATGATGTATTGTCGACTGGTGGAACAATTCGAGCAATTATCAAGGGGATTGAAAAAACGGGAGCAACAATATTGCATATCATCACTGTTGTTGAAAAGGGTCCTGGACTGAAGAAACTTCAGCAAGAGTATCCAAATATCAAAATTGAATCTTTAGTTCGTCTTGAAATGGATGGAGAAAATATCATAATTCTTGACTGATTTGTTCCATTTCAGCAAAGCATGGTTTGATGAAGGGGATTATTACCCCCTGCAAATAGGGGAACCTCATGGACTTAGACCGTCACGATTTTGAACTCACAGAGTTGATGGAAAAAATTCGCTCCAATGACCACCGATTAATTGCTCTTCAACTTCCGGAAGGATTGAAAATCCAAGCCCTAGAGATGATGGATGAAATTGAAACTGAAACAAGTGCAAAGGTAATACTTGCAGCAGACCCATGTTACGGAGCATGTGACCTTGTTCATGACAAAATGAAGATGATGGGGGTTGAATTGGTAGCGCATATGGGACATAGCCAAATGAATATTGAATCCGGTATGCCGACACAATTTATTGATGTAACCTATGATGGAGACCCTGAATTAACCCCTGTCCTACCTTTCTTGGAAAATCACCTAGCAATGGCAAAGAAGCGTCTTTTAGACCAAGAAAACACTGCTGAACTCAGTACAGAAGATGCTCAAGAGAAGTTTTTGGATGCAGTTGGCCGTCTATCTCCTCTCACCGGTACAAAATTGGGATTGGTTGGTTCAATTCAACACCTGCACTTATTGCCAGATTTCCACGACCGTTTAGAGAAGGCCGGTTATGATGTAACAATTCCTCTAGGTGGCGCTCGCCTATCCTTCCCAGGACAAGTTCTAGGGTGTAATTATTCAGGTGACCAAGATGATATTGGACATTACTTATTCCTAGGTAGTGGAGATTTTCATCCAATCGGATTAGTATTGCACACTGGAAAACCACTTGCAATGTTAGACCCATATAGTGGGGATGCAAAAGAGATGTCTCTTGAAAGAATTGAGAGGATACTAAGGCAACGGTATGGACTTATTAGGGCTTGTGATAACGCACAAAGTTTTGGAATCCTCATAGGAGAAAAACCTGGTCAAATGCGTCGCAGCCTTGCCCTAAGGATGAAAAGAATGCTAGAGAAGCATGGTAAGAAAGGTTACTTATTAGCATTGGAACATATCGGCCCAGAACTGATAGACTTCTATCCTGTTGATGCATTTGTCAATACAGCATGCCCGAGAATCGCCATAGATGATGCGGTGCGCTATAGGAAGCCATTACTAACTCCGTTTGAGTTAGAGGTCGCACTCGGTGAAAAGCAATGGGAACTTGGTTACCAATTTGACGAAATACCTTGAGTCGCAATATTCTTGAAATCAAAAAGAAATGTTTTTTCTCGCTTCAACAGCCCCTATGTTCAATAACGGTTGACGAGAGCCTTCCCATGTTATGAGTAACTACCTTGACCGAATTGGAGCGGGTTTCGTCCTAGCTAATCCAGAAGGTCTAGATTTTGATTTTATGCCTGATGAATTAGTTGGAAGAGATGACATTCAGAAGCAATTGGCGAGCAAATTTTCCACATTATCACATCCGGATGGGGCAGGGCGTGCGGTCATCACCGGCCCCGTCGGTAGTGGGAAAACGGTCCTAGCGGGGACATTTTGTAGAGACATCCAACGACATCTTGCAAATAAGAGGCAAATAAAAACCGTTCAAATAAATTGTAGAAACGCATCGACAAGCATGCGAGTTGTTCAACGAATCCTCCACAAATTAGATCCTGGTCATCCAGATAGAGGACTTTCAATGGGGGAATTGTTAATCAGTCTTCGCAAATTAATTAGAAGGGATTCTGCTCACTTAATCGTTGTATTGGATGAAGTAGACCATATGTTAAGACGCTCTGGTGATGACCTTCTATACCAGCTGTTAAGAATAGATGAGGACCAATCTGGAAAGGGAACGATATCTTTGATAATAATTAGTCAAGAGCAAGTTCTTGATCTACTAGAAACTTCCGTGATATCAAGAATGGGCAGCACTAATCATATTATGATCCCACCCTATTCGGTTGATGGACTTGAACAAATTATCAAGCAGAGAGCAGAATACTCTCTAGTCACTGGAACATACTCGTCAAAAATAATCCGCTTAATCGCTGAAAAGGCCGGTTCAAGTGGTGATGCTCGAAGAGGCATTGAATTATTATCCGCCGCTGTTGAACGATGCGAATTTAGGCAAGATTCTCATAGTGAAAGAGAGATATTAGTTGAAGACATTCATATCGTAAATGACGATGTCGCATTACAAATTGGAGTCAAGCTAGAAGTTGTTGACGATCTCTCGGCTCATCAAATGTTAGTTCTTCTGGCATTGTGCAGGAGATTGAAATCTGAAGAGACTATGACGATGGGAGATGTCGAATCTCTTTATGCAGTTGTCTGTGAAGAATACGAGCAGAAGCAAAAGAGTCACACGACGATTTGGAAATATGTAAAGCACCTAGAACAGCAGCAGTTGATTGATTCTAAGGTCGCAACAGTTAGTGATGGACGAGGTAGAACAACCCATCTTAGTATGCCACATCACCTACCTGCAGACCTTTCAAGTCGTCTAGAATTGCTACTTCCTAAACGACTGCAACGCCAATAATAATTCTATGCCTATGCGGTGAGCCTAAATATGGGTCTCTTGTCGGCGAGTTATTCTAGTGGTGTAGATAATGGCTGTTGGACAACAAGGAGAATTCGTCGCCGTCGTAAATGATACAGATCCTGCCAATGGTGGCAAGTCTTACTCATTGACAATTAGTGGAAACAATCATGCTCAATTATTGGGCAAGAAAATTGGAGATACTGTTGACGGTATTTTCGTCGGAGAGGGTGAACAAACTCTTTCCGGTTTCAAGTTACAAATCACTGGTGGATCAGATAAGACTGGAACGCCTCTTCGCCGTGACCTTGAAGGCGGTTCCCGCCAATCTATTCTGGTCACCGCTTCTACAGGATTCAAGGGCCATTCCCTCGTTTTCAAGAACAAGGGTGGAGAGAAGAAGCGTTTCCGCTACAAGTTAGACGGACTACGCAAGCGCAGAAACTTCCGTGGTAACACTATTACCCAAGATACTCGCCAAATCAATTTGAAAGTAACTGAAGCAGGCAACAAGAGCCTTGCTGACATCACTTCGTCTGGAAGCGAAGAAGCATCGGAGTGAAACCCGAGAGGGATTTCGTAAATTGAGGAGACTGGAAGCATGGCAAGAAAGCTTCCTTATCAACCTGAAATCAATATTGGCCTTGTAGGTCATGTTGACCATGGAAAAACAACTCTAACTCAAGCTCTTTCTGGAGTTTGGACCGATACCCATTCCGAAGAAAGAAAGCGCGGTATTTCTATAAAATTAGGATATGCCGACACTGCATTCTATCAAACCAAAGAAGGGCAATACTACGCAACAGGTCGTCGACCTGATGGTGGAGATGATGTTGAAAAGGAACTGAAAAGGGTTGTTTCATTCGTCGATGCACCTGGTCACGAGACATTGATGGCGATAATGATCACTGGCGCATCCATTATGGACGGCGCAATGTTGATGGTTGCTGCAAATGAAACATGCCCTCAACCTCAAACTAGAGAACATTTGATGGCTCTAGAGATCGCTGAAATAAATAATATTGTAATTGTCCAAAACAAAATTGATTTGGTTAGCAAAGAACGTGCTATGGAGTCTTACCAGGAAATAAAATCCTTCTTGAAAGGAACAATTGCTGAAAATGCTCCAGTAATTCCAGTTTCCGCACATCACGATGTGAATCTTGACATCCTAATCGATGCAATTGAACAAACAATTCCTACTCCTGACCGCTCCAAGGATAAGCGTTCAATTATGCACGTAGCTCGCTCTTTTGACATCAATCGACCTGGTACACGACCAAGCAAGCTTAGGGGCGGTGTAATCGGTGGTAGTATTGTCGAAGGTGAATTCAATACTGGTGATGAAATTATCATTGGACCTGGGCGTAAAATTGAGAATGGAAATAAATCAACTTGGGAACCGATTGAAGCGATTATTAGCAGTATGCAAGGCGGTGGATTAAATTTGAAAAATATGCACGCTGGTGGGCTGTGTGGAATGGCAACTCAACTGGACCCAAGTATCACAACCGCAGATAACTTGAGTGGACAAGTTGTTGCAAGAAGGGGCGATTTACCTGAAGTGCGCTCAAAACTCGAAATCTCTGTTACCCTAATGGATAATATGGTCGCTGCAGAAGGAGAAGAACCAGAGAAGATTCACCCATTGCGCAATAACGAGATGTTGATGCTTAATGTTGCTACTGCAACTTCTGTTGGCGTTACCAAAAACGCTGAAAAAACTCGTACTAGTCTCGAATTAAGACTTCCAATTTGTGCTGATGTTGGCCAGAGAGTCTCATTATCACGTCGTGTTGGTTCTCGTTGGAGATTAATTGGCTACGGAACAATACAATAACTGGGTTGACAGACGCACATTTCATCAAAGATTGCTGTTCAGCAGTGAAATGTGCAAAGAATTATTGTTGATGCGTGTGGCTGGGTTGCAGTAATTGATGCTGGAATCAACATTGATGATGCATTATTGAAGTTATTAGGTTCAAGTCAGCTTCTTTTGCTGCCTGATGTTGAGAAGGAATTAGAAGAACTCAACTCAAAAAGGCCAAAGAAAAAATCCCTATTACTACAATTGCTAAAGGCAAAAACAGTAATGATCGATGCCCCAGCAAATTCAGGGAATCATCCTGATGACCAAATATTATTGTTAGCAATAAATGAAGGGTTTTCTGTTTTGACAGTTGACACAGATTTGAAGCGCCGATTATTTGATTCTGGTATAAGAATTATCGAAGTCGCAAAAAACAAGAGATTGAACATGATTGACAATCTATAGAAGAGTTTGCTAAGTCATTTATTAGTTGGTAATTTTCAAAGTGTCGGCAATAAGGTTATTAATATCAACTGCTCATTTTGAAAACGGAACATGAATGTTGCCGGTAGGAAGTTCATATATGAAGATAGTAACGTAGTAAATATGCAGGCAGAAAGTAGTTTTCAAAAAATTACTGGTTTCTCTAACATAGAATCTTCTCAACAATTGGTTTCCACATTGATTAAACTTGGTGTTCAGAGCCATACTGCAAGATGTTTGGTATGCCTGCATGTTCATGGCCCTTCAACATCGAAAATGCTACAACAGAATTGTAATATTAGACAGCCAGATGTAAGTGTTGCAATCGCTGAACTACGGCGCTTTGAGGTTGTGAAATTGGATTCTTCTGCTGCTTCAGGTCGAGGTAGACCATCTCACATTTACCAACTTACGGGAACGCTTAACGAATGTATTATCCCGTTTATTGAAGAAGCACAAGACAAAATCACATACATTGTTTCAGCGATTATTAAACTTGAAAATTTAGCACAAAGAAAAAATAACTGATCATTATGGCAAGGTGAATAAAACATCATCGCCGTGTCCATCTAATAATCTAAGTTTTACAGCAGCGTCAATCCAAGCATGGGCGTAATTTATTGCTCCAAATGCTCTTACTCTATCTCCAATATTTAAAAAATGCATGGCGTCTGATGAATAATCATCTGCCATTCTCATCATAATTGCCAATTGTTTTGATTGTTCACTACCTTCAGGATAGATAGGTGTTGCTTTTTCTCTTGCTCTTTTGGTAATGTCAAGATAATGCATCACCTTTTCCTCTGATATTTCAACAAGTTCATCGCTCATTCCCCGCCCTCCTTTTGGCGTTTTAAGAGACGGCGGACATCTTCTTTACGGCCTAGCGTACCATACAATTCAACTGCAACCGATAACTTCCCTTCATCTTCTGCAGTTTGTGCTCGCATGAATAATTCCTTTCTTTCATCCCAATTTCTTGCCATTGCAGCCTCTGCTGCAGCTTCATATCGACCTTTTCGTTCAGATTGTGCTAAATGTGGTGCAGACCACTTACGAATTAATCCAGAACGTGTTGCAGTTACCATTGAATCAGGTGTTAAACCAACCAATAAATCTCCCAAGTCCATTGACTCTCCAAGGATTTCAACATCCTCTTCCAGTGTCCTAGAAATATGATAGAGACGCCCTTCAATACCTAATACCCACCATCCGTCGGCACTGATTATTCCTTCCATTGCTTCAATGGAATCTTGTTCAAGTCTAATCAAATCATCCCACCCGAATGGATGAGGGATACCTTGCCACAAACTTCCATCGTTTGATTGTAAAATAATCCTGCCATTTTCTAATTCACTAGACCAACTCCAAATTCTGTCTTCAAGGCATCTTTTTTTGTCTGAACCGGTCAACCTACCGCACCAGATTCTTCCATCGCTTGCTTGCCACATCAAATGTTCTCTATCAAGCCAGCCAATCAATCTCCTAACCATGCCACTATCCATGCGGCGAATTCCTCTACCCTCTTGTGAAAATAGATGTAAGTTGCCATCTCTGCCAGATAGTACCCAACCTCCACCAGGTCTTGCTCTAATTCCAGTGAAACCACCAGGGCTGCTTCTTCCTTCATGTAATAGTGTACCATCCCTAGTTGACATAACATAAAATCCATGAGCGGCTAATACCCCAAGAATTCCTTGCCCACTTTCAATCGCATGAACTTTGAATGGCATATCAACAGACCATCTTTCACTACCATCATGTTCAAAGAATGATAGGTTCAATCCGTTGCTAACAACTAATCCACCTTCGCTTGCCGCTATTGTGGCAATAATGCTTGGTACTTGTTTTGACCAAGTAATTTCCCAAGCCATTAGGACTCACCTCCCATCATATTCCAAGCCGTCAATTGGGCTCTTGCAGATTGAGTCAATGTGAACATACGGCTTTTTCCAACCTTGCGCACATTGAGGACTCCCCCTTTATGTAAACGATTACTTATCTGTGACAATCTAGCCCTCTTTATCTTCAATTCTTGTAATAATTCTATATCGGATGGAGAGTACTTCCTTTCGTTTGCAGTTGCTACTACTACTGCTTCATGGGGTGATAAATTTGACAATACACTTGGATTTAATGGATGGTCAATTCTTTCCCCGACCTTCGGTTGCCGTAAACTTGTCAGAGCATCGATTAACTTTCTCCGGTCAATTGTACCATCCGCTTCTTGTGGTGCCAGCAATGCAGTTTGAAGTGCATCTACCAATATTGAGAACTTCTTCATTTCAGCATTTGTCGCAATTCCAGATTCTGTATTACTATTTTCTATTTCTTGATAGATATTTTCATCAATAATTTCATTGCTATCGAATTCTTCATCCATTAGACCTGTTTCATCATACAATATCACTGTACCATCTCCCTCTAAGTCATCATCGTTTGATTCATCGATTAGGTCAGAATCTTTGGCAACCCATAATTCTGCACCATCAACATCATTGGCGACATAATAATCATCTGGGTTTTGTATTGACCTAGCAGGTGCATCCCTCATCCTTCCGACTAGTGAACCGAACATACCTACTGATTCCAATGGCACTTTCTTCACTGATTCATTATTGATCTCTTCTGAATTAAAAATATCAAATGGAGTTTCCTTTAGTGGTTCATCGCTATCCTGTGAATCGCCTAAATCGCCTAAATCTAAATCAAATCCAAACAGCGAACCTCCAGAACCAGGTACTTCTTGCCATTCATCATCTTGTGATTGCTCTGCGTTTGATTCGTCATCTTGCACTCTGGATTGCCAAGGTGTAGATGCATCTAATATGGCAACTTCGTCGTCTTCTGAAGACTCTATTGATTTTTCTATCACTTCATTATGTTCAGTTCCAATTTGATCCATTAATCCACCAAAAATGTCAGATTGTTGATTTTGTGCCATAGATGCATCTAATTCGGCCTCTTCACTATTTTGTGCATTACTTGACTCAACTGTCAAATCATCGCCATAACGGCCTTGTTTGGAGGTGAAAATGCCCGCTGTAGATGCATCGGGCTGTTGCGTAGGCAAAATTGCACTCGTATCAAACCCCTTTCTCCCCTGAGAATCATTATTTGTGCTATTCTGAGCGACTTGGTTTTGTGCCATTCTATTGGAATCAACAGCATCCCTCATCACCCTAATTATTGAAGCGGGTAATCCATCAGTAATGGATAACAAGTGCTCAGCATCCTCTTTTGGTAATGAATATTGAGTGCTACATACCGAACGGATCCTCAAATTCACCAGTTCTTGAACCGATTCAATACTAAGTGAATTCAAAGTACTTACCAAGTCGAATCTCTCCAATACCGACTCTGGTAAGTGTGCTTTTTGTTTATGATCTAATACTACAACCATCAATACTTGCAGCCTCTCAATTACAGGTAATGTGTCTCTCAGTGCAACATTTAGAACTGAAGAATCAACAGTAGGGACATCGATGACGACCAATGGTAATTTACCAGTGAACGATTTACTAGTTTCAACCATTTCTGATACAATCGCTGTATACTGTGAAGGAATATTTGGCCCAACCAATTGCGAATATAATGATTCTAACAGGCTTTTTGCCGGAGCAGATGCGTGAATATGGTCTACGTGTAGCGCTTTTGGAGGAACATTTGCCAAGCATCGTAGCAAAGAAGTCCTCCCTGAACCAACGCTTCCAACCATCAAAATGCGTCTGGTAGAACGGAAACTGATATGTTGAGTTAGATTATTAAATATCTCATTTCGGCCCACTAAGAGGCCTTTTTGAGCTTCTTCCAATGGTGCTGTAGAAAAAGGATTCTGCAATAATAGAGGAAGTTCAATCTCTTTACCTTCAATCCGCATAACTCGAGCAATTGTCAATGGGTATTTATTGTTTGACCTAATCAATAGGCTTCAAAGACGTGTTAAGACACGCTAATCAAAACACCAAAGCAACTATTTCAAGCCATTATTGCCCACTTTAACACATCGTTAACATATTGTTAACGCGTTAGGTAAAGCGTTAGATGTGTTAAAATTAGTAGAGATCATAGAATCCATAAACAACACATACACACCAAATCAAAGCGATGTCTTGATGTGATTGCGGTTAGTGGCTAAGCATAGAGGAAGTGAAGATGTCGGTTGAAAATAGTCGCCTACGTGGTTTTTTCAGATTATCTGTTGCTGAACGTAGACAAATTGTTGCCGAAGCAGCCGGCCTAAGTCAAACGCAAATCGATGCACTGGCAGCCCATGGCGAGTTATCGGAGGATGCAGCAAATAGCATGATCGAGAATGTCATTGGTACAATGTCGTTACCTATAGGAGTCGCAACAAACTTTGTTATTGACGGAAAACACTACTTAATTCCATTCTGTTTAGAAGAATCAAGTGTTGTTGCAGCAGCATCAAATATGGCTAAACGTTGCCTTTCTAGAGGTGGTTTTCGTACTAATAATGACGGCCCTATGATGATCGGTCAGATGCAGATCCTTGAATTGTCTGACATTCCATTGGCAATCTCAATCATTGAAAATTCGAAAGATGAACTGATGGAAATATGTAATGACCGCCCAAGTACGATGATAAAACTAGGCGGCGGGTGCAAAGATATTGAATTAAGAGTGGTTGAAACACTATCTGGTCCAATGCTAATCATGCATATTTTAGTTGATACAAGAGATGCAATGGGTGCTAATGCAGTCAACACTATGGTCGAGTTAATTGCGCCGGAAGTTGAACGATTAACCGGTGGCCGAGTTCATTTAAAGATAGTATCCAATCTCGCAGCCCACCGATTAGCAAGAGTAGAAGCCACTTTTACTGCAGAGGAGTTATCCGATGATGGTACTCGAGAAAATGGATTACAAGTCATTGCTGGTATTTTAGAAGCACATCATTTCGCTGTTGCTGACCCCTATAGGGCAGTCACTCAAAACAAAGGGGTGATGAATGCCATTAGTAGCGTCAGTCTAGCCTGTGGACAGGATTGGAGAGCAATAGAGGCAGGATGTCATGCCTGGGCATCTCACAAGTCAGGAATATACACATCAATGACGCAATGGACCCAAGACAAAAATGGTGACCTTGTAGGCTCTATTGAGACTCCTATGGCCGTAGGAATTGTTGGTGGAGCGAGTAAGGTACACCCTGCTGCCATGGCTAATTTGGCTATTCTCGGCGTCAATTCTGCCCAAGAATTGGCTGGTGTTATCGCAGCATCAGGATTGGCGCAGAATTTGGGGGCATTAAGAGCACTAGCAACCAATGGTATTCAAACGGGTCACATGAAGTTACACTCTCGCAATATGGCGGTAAGCGCAGGTGCTACTGATGACGAAATTGAAATCGTTGCTCAACGTTTGCAAGCCTTTGCAGGACCAAAAACTCAAACAAAAGTCCAAGAATTACTTGAAGAACTAAGGAATGAATGATTTCATTCCTCTGTTTGGGCTGAAACGGGTAGAGTTGATTGTATTGTTACGTCGACATTATCCTCTTCCTGTAATGCTTCAGAACCCACCATTCCTTCCAGCATCCCGGAAGATTGGACCTGTTCTCTAAACCATGCCTTTACCTTCTTTCTTTCAGTAAACGGACACCCAAAGGACTCTGAAAATCTCCGTGTGGTTATCAGACGACGAGTATTACCATCTTTTCTCCTATCAACCATACCCAATTGTGCTAGTTCTCGAACGTAATCATATGCCTTCTGACCTAATAATTCAACCAATCTAGATTGTGCCATAGGCTGGTGATATGCGATTAGAGCTGCGGCTTTAAGCAACTTTTGAGGCATCTCAGTTCTTGCTTCTTTAGGCAGATGATCGGCTATTTGTGGTTTGACTTCAATCGCCCAGCGGTTACCGATTTCTGCTATTTGTAGAGCGCCGCCACGCCGGCGCTTCAATGTAGCCTTTAGTGAATTGAGCGAATCTATCATTTCCTCAGAATCATATCCTAATGATTCTGACAATTCATCTACCGTCATGGAACGACCTGCCCCAAATAAGGTTGCTTCCAGTAATGAATCCAAAGGTAATTCGCTCATGTAAATAACTCCTTACTCCACTAACCATTCGTGATTTGCCAATGATTCTTCGCCATTGTTTGAACCATGTTGATTTGACTCAATAGCAACCTCTTCATCCGCAATATGTTGTGTTTGGTCTGGGCCTAGAACAATTTCCACGACCTTTTCTGCTTCGGCTAATTTTGCAGCCTTCTTCAGTGACCTCTCTTCCTTTTCCTTGGCCTTCTTGGCTCTGTCTAACAAATTGTCTGCATGGTATTGAGAGCCTGTAACTTGAGTTTGAATACGAATGGATTCTTTTTCCTGCTCTTCTTTTATCAGTTCTACAACCTCCACAAAACTATTGTTCGGCATCAAATCTTCTAGCATGATTATCCCCTCTGGGGCAATCTCTTGAGAAATACTAGCAAATCCACGATGCGTAAGGAATAATCCTGCAATAAATGAAGTGACCTTTGCTTCGTCTTGGTAACCTTCTGGCACTGCACCGAATGTTTGCTCAAGAATTGTTTTCAATTCATTCATCACATCAACAACTGGCACCTTATTGACGCCTAATTTCAAGCAAGTCTGCCTCATTGCCCGCCAGCAGCGCTCAATATCTCCTTCTAGGTCTTCATCGTGCATCCTATCTCCGATATTGGCTAAGTAATCCGCTAATTCCTTTTCGTGAGCAATTCTATTGGCCTCTCTCAATTTCAATTCTTCTGCATCATCTGCAGCATCTTTGAAGGCGGATAATAACTCTCCAAGAGTCACTGGACGTCCCTCAGCCCTACGAACTCTCTCTCCAAATAGAGATGGTAAAACTGAGTCAGCGCCACCTTCTAATACAGTATTTGTAAAGAAAAATGCTTCGTCGTCGTATTCTGTTTCCCAGCCGAATTCCATTTCGTCACCCCAATCATCTTCTTCATCTGCGCGTTGAACGCGTTCAAACAATATTGCTGCCTGGTGATTCAACACTTCCCATGAAAGGCGGATTAACCGCCCACAGGCAGGTAAATCCAAAACTGTTGCTTGAGATTTTACTCTTGTTGTGAAGACTTTTAAGAATGCAGACAAATCGATATCCCATGCATCCAAGCCCTCTTCTTTAACCAATGACAGAACCAATGCTACAGAACGGTCAAATGGATCCTCTAAACTTTGATGTTCGGCCTCTTCAGTTTCTGCAATCCGGATTATTCTGTCGCTGAAATACTGAGCTTCATCGCTTTCTTCACCAGACTCCAATAGTTGGTCAATGATATCCTGTCTGAGGAACCATTTGTCTAAAACAGCTTGATGCTCGGCCATTTTTCTCACTCCAATGTGTCCTCATCTGTTGCGATTTGTATTTGTTCAACTTCAGATTCTTCCTCTTCATCGGCTAATATCGCCTTGGTGATTTCAGCCCTTTGTTCAATATCTTCAGTCATATCAGCAGTACGCTCACTCAAAGAAGCAAGAGTGCTAGATTCGGCTTCGGTTTCTGACATCTCATCCTTCAAATGAGCCAACAGACCTCCTAAGGAGTGAGGAGTCTCCACTGATTCTGGAACCAAAGGCATCTCAACTGATGCGGCTGCTTCTGCGTCAATACGAGATTGGTTTTTATCAACTGCAGCCTTTGCTTCTTTCAATGCTTTAGCACCTAATTCCAATGCTCTTACCTTGTCAAAGTCAACGATACGACGACTGCATCCATCGCCTCCATGTGTAATGCCAATATGGTGATCTGCTAATCGCAATGAAACTTTACGAAGTGTTACCATGATAAATTGCGCGCTCTTTGAACGCTCCCTGCACATCTTAGCAATACGTTCTGCGTTGAATCCGTCGAGGTTTTGATCTACTTCATCAAAGTAATAGAATGGGCTCGGGTCATAATCTTGAATTGCGAAAATCAAAGCGAGCGCTGCCATTGATTGCTCACCACCAGATAATTGATGCCGTGTAACCTTGGCAGATTTTCCACGAGGTTGCGCCCATAACTCTAGGCCGCCCTTGAATGGTTCTTTTGGATTTTCAAGGAATAATTCGCCTCGGCCTCCGTCGCTCAATGCTTCATATGCAATCTTGAAATTCTCATTGACCTTCTCTAGAACTCCTAACAAGCGTTCCTTTCTTTGTGATTCCAATTGTTCTGTTACATCCAATAGGTGCTTACGTCTAGCCTGTAGAGTTTTGAAATCATCCCTCATTCCATCAAGACGTTCTTGGCAGTGGTCATATTGCTCAATTGCAAGCATATTGACAGGCCCATATCCTTCAAGGCGACGTTCGATTCCTCTAACCTTCTTTTCTGCATCCCCAACGCTTGGTAGAGTGATGTCACTTGTTGCTGGTTCAATATCTGCATCGGACATTTCAGATAATAATTCATCCAGTGTTTCCTGCTTCAATGATAGGGAACGGCCGATTTCTTCGGCCATTTGAGTGCGTGATGTTGCATCATTTGATCTCTGAGTTAAATCTGCTCTAAGCGAAGCCCTTTCTTCAACCAATTGAACACGCTCATTTTCCAACCCTTGATTTTCTTCAAGGAATTCAGAACGTTCAAGTTCCTTGGCTGTCAATTCTATAGAATCAGTTGCTATAGCGGCTTGCATTTGGTCAATCTTTTCGCTTCGAGAAACAATAATCACCTCTATTGTGGCTATTCTGTCACCAATTTCCACAACCCTATTATTGAGTAAATCTCTATGATCTGAGCCACTACCAAGTGAGTCTTGTGCCCTATTTCTCAATCCTTGGGCTTCCAATCTCTTGACCTCTGCCTTGTGCAATCTTTCCTTTAGATGTGCAGGGCTAGCATCTTCCAGAGCTGATTGGGCTGTAGCCCTATCAATTTCCGATTGTTCGAAATTCTTTTGCGCAGTATCCAATGCGGAAAGTGTTTGACTTGCCTGACTTTCTAATGTGCTTAATTTTCCTTCAATATCTACGACTATGCCAAGTGACTTGTTATGGTTTGTTCTAGCTTGCTTTAGTTCAGCACGCCATTCTTGTTGTTTTGAAGCATGTTCTCCATCTGTCAAATCATTGATTTTAGCCCTAACTTCTAATTGTACCTTTCTTGCATCGGCCAGAGCGCCATTCACAGTTTCTGACATCAATCTAAGACGGTCAACTTCTGCGCTAAGACTCTCAACTTCGTTAGCACCTTGAACTCTGCCTCCAAAAGATACTGACATTTTTCTCTTTGAACCACCTATCATTGCACCGCCTGTTTCTGTGACATCTCCACGCAGTGTCACCAATCGTACACCGCCCATATTTGCCCTAGCAGTAGACATTGAATCTACAATCAATGTATTTCTCAAAGCAAAACGAACTGCGATGTCAATTCGAGGGTCGTAATCAAGTAATTCGTAGGCAAATCCGATGACACCTGGCTTCCTTGCAACCATCACAGCCTTACCGGCTGCTCTTGTATTTGCCAATCGGTTTAGAGGAAGGAATGTTGCTCTTCCAGCCCTCTTCTCTGAAAGCCATTTGATGGCATTTGCTGCTACTTCGTCATTCTCAACAACGACCGAAGTCATTCCGCCGCCAATTGCAGCTGCCAATGCATCATCATGTGAACTATCTTTTGGAGCACACAATTCAGCAATCGTTCCGATAATTCCGCGCAATTCCCCTCTATCTCTTGCCGCAATAACAGCTGCTGAACCGCCTGCTAATCCTTTAGCACCAGTTCTTGCTTCCATTTCATTTCTTGCACTGATTAATTTTCGTTCGGTTTCTCGAAGGCGATTTTCAACCAATTGAGATTCTTCTGTCAAGTTGGATTCGGCATTTTGTGAAGCGTGTAATTCCTTTGCTAGTTTTACTCTATCCTTTTCGGGATCTTCGCCACCAAACTCTTCACCTTTAAGTTCAAGTTCTTCAAATGCCATGCGTGCTTCCTCAGCAGCATCTTGGGCTGCAACCAGTTGTTCTTCTATCACTTCTGCTTGAGCCGCTGTACGGTCAACTTCGCTTTGTGCATCTGCCATTGCCTTCCTACAAATTTCGACATTCTCAGTTGTCTTTGATAAGTTACGTAATAATTGCGCAGTTGAATCTCCAGAGGATTCCAGTAATTTACTAACAGCAGCCTCTTCTTGTTCAGCTTCTTTGAAAGCGAGTTTTGCACTTTCTAAGTCACCTCTTGCCGAAGTTAGACTATCTGCAAATTCGGATAATGAATCATTTGCTTCCTGAAGACTAGCAAGCAACTCTTGTAACTCTAGTTTATCTTCGCTATCCTTTTCTTCAGCATCTCGAATTAAGTCCCCATTGGTGGCAATGGTTACTTGTAATTGCTGTATCCGTTGCTGTAATCCATTATTGTCCCCCCCCATTAGAGCCTCTATTTCTTTCTGCAATTCACCAATTTTATCCTCTAATCCGAGAAGTACTTTGCTTCCTTGCTTTACCTCATCTTTCAAGTTATTTGATTCGGCAATATATCTGCTTTGTTCGTTGACCTGATAGGCAATTTCAGATTTTTGAGATGCATACTTTGCCTGATAAGAAATAACTCTTGATTCAGTAAGTTCTGCCACCAAATCGCGCACTTTTATTGCAAGGTCTTTCTCCTTGCGTAATTCTTTGAGGCGGCCCTTTTGTTCCTCTTCGAGCATAGCGATTCTTTCAATATATCCTTCGACTTGGTCTCTTTGTTTGTCAGCCTTTCTGATTTCATCATCGTATGAAGTCACTCCTGCAACGCCATCAATTACCTTGCGACGCTCCTTAGAAGTCATCTTCGCTAGTTTTGTTACATCTCCTTGAAGAACGATGTTATACCCATCAGGGCGAGCATTTGCTGCACCAAGAAGGCGGTGGAATGATTTTTGACTGCTCTCTTTACCATCCAATAGATATTGAGTTACTACATTATTTGCTTTGGTTAACCGTATAGTACGAGATAAATGTACTTCTTCAGAATCTAGTGGAAGGCGGCGGCGCCCATTGGACAGTTTCGGGTTAGCAAAGACCAATGTCACTGAACATGAACGTGCAGGTCTGCTGTTTTTCCCACCATTGAAAATCAAATCCTTTGAATTTTGAGCCCTGATCACTTTGTTTGAACGTGGTCCTAATACGAATTGAATCGCATCACCGCAATTTGATTTACCAGAACCATTTGGCCCAGTAATCGCTGTGAACCCTCTATCTAAAGGAATTGTTACTTCGCCCTTAAACGATTTAAAATTACAAACTTCAAGTGCTTTAAGATACATCCCTATCCCTCTTTGTCGAGAATTACGCCCCGACCTTAATCTCAACACCCATTCGCGACAGGTATTAAACAATCGCTTTCTCAAGGTTCAGTAAAACGCTTTTGAATACCAAATAAAAAAAGCCAGAAGTAATTATTTCGGATGTAATGTTGTTTTTGACAGCCTTCAAAACAACTCACAGTGAGCCTTTTCCACCACATTTCTTACAACCTGCACCTGCACAATATGGACATGTAGCATATACCTTTAGTCCATAACTTGATTTATGCATTGATAAATTGTGGTCATTTCTTAACAAGTTGGAAGTTCTTGATATTGCAAGATTACCAGCTTCTAATGAACTAGGTCGTTGATTGAAAGTTGACCTGAATTTATTTGCTACCACCCTTCTCCTTTCGATTGAAGTTTGTGTTAGTTGCTGTGCTTCGGAATCCAAATATTTTGGACCTCGTAATAGCAATACTCCAATGATTGCAATGCCTATTTGGACCATCCATGGAGATACATTGACGGGCATCAATTCCGCTAACCCGATTGAATTGGCAGGTGTTGGCAGTAATTGTAATCTGTCAAGAATTGCCAGTAAAAATAACACGCTTCCAGTAACCACTGCGAGTTTCCTAGATCGTTTCAACCATCCAATGTCTTTGGGTAATTTGAATCTGCCAGCAAAAATTAGTACTAGGCCTTCTAAAGCCATGATAAAATCCGCCCCATCCCAATCACCGGTTGAGCCCAAGCAATAACTTTGACCACCACTTTTGAGATTCTCTGATATTTCTTTAAAGGAACAATGTGGCTCGGTCATTTTCAAAACATCAATTTTTGAATTAGGTGCTCCATCGATTGCAACTGGTGCAATAATACCAAGTTGAACATTGGAGATAACGAATAGAACGATTGCAACACCAAACAAGGTTGCAATCTTCCTCCTCAAACCCGCCATGTGCCTCTTTATCCTCATCTATGCCATAGTGCTATCGCAACCGATGGCGTGAATAAGTGCAGAGTTGTGGCAATACTAATGAGGACGAGTGGCGCTTCTCAAATCGTCATCATCGGTAGTGGAATCGCAGGATTATTTTGCGCCATTCGCCTTGCAAATGCTGGACATTTTGTCAAAGTAATTACCAAACAAAGGCCCATTGATTCTTCAACAAATTGGGCCCAAGGAGGAATTGCTGCAATCCTCGACAAAACAGATGGTATTGGACTAGCGTCACACATTGAAGACACCTTGAAAAGTGGCGATGGAGAATGCGATGTTTCTGTTGTCAATAGCGTCATTGGCGAAGCGGGTGATAGGATTAAAGATCTACTGGATATTGGCGTCAATTTTGAAAGGGGTGCTGACGGTGAGTTCCATTTGGCTAAAGAAGGAGGTCATTCAAATCGGCGCATCTTACACTCCAAGGATGCTACTGGAAAGGAGATAGAAAGGGCTCTTAGCCAAACTGCTGAGCAACACGAAAATATTGAATTGATGCCCAATAATTTAGCAATCGACCTAATTCAGGCAGAACATGGCAACCCTGATGCGGGCATAGCAGGAGTTTGGTGTTTAGACCAGAATACTCAAGAAGTAATGACAGTATATGCAGACACCTTAATCTTAGCAACTGGAGGTTTTGGCCAATTATGGTATCAAACTACCAACCCAAAGGTCGCTACTGGTGATGGTTTGGCAATGGCTTACAGAGCGGGTGCAAAAGTCAAAAATCTCGCATATATTCAATTCCACCCCACTGCATTGGCAACAAAAAGTGATAGACCATTCTTGATCACTGAAGCGGTGCGTGGCGAAGGAGGAGTAATACTTGATGATGAAGGCCTAGAAAAGTGGCAAGAACAGTGCAAGAAAGATGGTGCAATCACATCACCTGCGCAATATTCTTTCACATTGAAGCATTCAGCAATGGGTTCTATGGCAACACGTGATATCGTTGCTAGGGCGATTGATAAACAATTGAAAATTACAGGAAAGCCACATGTTTATCTAATCACTTCACATTTAGATGAAACTCTTCTCAACTCACATTTTCCAACTATTAGTTCAAGATTGAAAAGACATGGTTTGAAACTTGGACATGACCCTCTACCTATTTCTCCCGCTGCACATTATGTGGTAGGCGGCCTAGAAGTAGACGATATAGGACGCCCAATAGTTAGAGAAAATGGCAAGATTTTTCCACGATTATATGCAATTGGTGAAGTCGCATGTACTGGAATGCACGGTGCAAACCGATTGGCATCAAACAGTTTGTTAGAAGCGGTAGTATATGCTTCAAGAGCTGCCGAACACATTATCTCAAATCCACCAACCAATTATCAAAAAGAACTGCCAAATTGGAGAGCAGATGGCCTCAACAACCTCTTTGAGCATGCACCTGTAGTTCATGATAAAAATGAATTGAGGCAAACCATGTCGCAAGAAGTAGGAATTGTCAGGCGCTTCAGCAGATTAAATCGGGCTGCAAGACGACTGGAATTATTAGGACAAGAAGTTGATAGATTATGGATAGCATCATTACCTTCTCGGTCAATTATTGAGTTAAGAAATCTAATATTGGTTGGTCAACTTGTTACCAAAGATGCTATCGTAAGAAAGGAAAACTGTGGACTTCATTTCAATCAGGACCTGGTCAAGGAGTGATCAGTTCAATAATTGAAGCGAGCATATTGTTCAATGGAGTACTAATGCCAAGTTTCTCACCTCTATTAGCGATTTCTCGATTTAGAACCGAAATTTCAGTAGTAATTCCTTCCTTTACATCTTCAAGCATACTGCAAGAGTTTGAAGATGTTAATGTCAACACTTGCCTTAATTTCTCTTCCAATTGCTGATTTGTTCCGACATCTATCTGTTCTGCCCTAGCAACATTGGCACCTTCTATCATGGTAAATACGGCATTAGCAAACATCTCTGTTTCCAACAAGTCTCCGTTTTTCACTCCTGCTAATGCTGCAAGCGGATTGATTGCAATATTTATCAAAACCTTATTCCAAACCAAATTGCGACCATCTTCCACGATTTCACAATTTATTCCGCTTCCTGCGATACTATCACTGAAAGTTTGCACCTTTTCATTTTGTGATATTGTGGATACTGCAAGATTTAATTGACCCTTTCCCGCCCATTCAACTGACGATTGAATTGGAATGTTAGCTCCGTGTGTTGTTGAAGCGTATACGACCCTGTGTATTCCCAGTTCACTGGAGAGTCTCTCAGCATGACCCAATCCATTGGTAATAGCGAAGGCAATACCATCTGTTGTGAGTAATTTGGCAGCCAATTTACTTAGAGAATCAAGTGAACGTGCTTTCCCTGCAATTATTACTACATCAGAACTACCGTCAAGCCGACTAGGGATGCCAGCCTCATCAAAAGTCAACTCAAATCTTTGACTTTCCACAGAAAATGATTCTTCTCCAATAACATCAATTCCATTTATTGCAATCATCGCTAAATGTTCACCGCGGCCGTGAAGATGAAGTGCGTGTTCAGTACGCGACAATAGAGCCGCAAATAATGTACCTATTGAACCTACACCCAAAATAGAAATTCTCATTTTCAAACCTCAAATATAACTTCCTAAATGTATGACTACGCTACCATCTTGATGACTAATCCACATTGTTGAAAATGTACTATTCGATGGTGCGAAATTATATTCGGTAAGGCCTTGAACAAGCGATGCTGAACTGCTAATTATTTGCCATTGTGAACCACTGCCCTCATGTGTTACCATTACAGGTACAGAGATGTTTGATGGATTATAGAATGAGAATGTGGACATGCCATTTAGAGTCCCATTTATCGCTGCAGCCCAAATATTATTCCATAAGCGATAACTGATATTCGAACTGACTAAGATTAATTCAGGACCTTGCTCTACTGCAAAGGTTGTTTGTGGATTTGGATTTAATTGATTTTGGCACAAACTAACATTGACACCTTCTTCCATTATCAGTGTCAAATTTGTTTCATTTACAATCGCTGGAATTTGGCCTTCTTTTCTAACACTCATATCCCAGACCCATTCTCCATCCTGTGGACTCGGAGGTATGCTAATATGGGTGTCTATTGGACATTGTTCTCCTTGTGTGAGAAGACCACCCATCTCAAATCCAGCACCTAATCCTCGTAATTCATCACTGTATAATTTCCAGCCATCCTGTGGGACTATTGCTTTCAATGGTTTTGCTGGCATCGTACCTTCGAAAATATTACCATTTAGTGAAATGAGATTTAAATCCCATGCCCTCCATATTATTATCGGATCCAGCCCAATTACGCAAATTTTTTCAGGAATTTCACTCAAATTCGCATTCATATCGGTTTGACCTTCAATCCAATACAACCTAGTTTCAGTAGTAATAGTAGTGTTATCGTTAGGGAATTTGACTAGTAACGAATCATCAGGACCCAGATTGCCATTTAACTTGATGCAACGTTTTATTTCACCATTATCCTCAATAATGCCCCAATCTGATTCTGGATAAACTTCTAAGGCTGGGCTAACTTGTAGGGAATGTAATTTGTAGCCGTCCTCAGTCCACAATACCAAAGTGAAATTTTCGCCCAATGGAGAATAGGTTGAGTGACTCCAACTAAGATTCAATGCAAAGGTTGCAACTCTTCCGGGCAATAGGTCTTTACCGCATCCTAACCCGTTGATATCAAGTGAATCTACACCTTTGCAATTCCATTCATAATCCCATTTACCAATAGACTCCCCACCTTCTCTAACCACATCGATGGCGAAAAAAAGTTTAACAGATGAAGGATTGATAACTTCAATTGTCAAGTTGGTCATCCAAACGCCATCATCGCCTCTAGATGCTGCCTCAATTTCATCACTAAATTGGAATTCTAATGGTGATTGCCACTCATCGCGCAATAATACAGGCGATTGACTTGGTAGTGCTAACATGAAAAACAAGAAAAAGAATATACCAAGTCTCTTTTCGGTTGTACTATCTAATCCTGCAGGTTCGTCCAATATTATCGGTATTCCGGGCTCCCCACCCAGATAATACAAGAATGGCAATATTAATGCGAGTACAAGAGTCCAAACTGAAAATCCATCAAAGGCATTGAATAGCCAAGCAAAAATTAGAATCACAAAGAATAACCTAACTTGGGTCCCAGAATTTCTAGCCATCACAGAACCAAGGCGTGAGACCATCAATCTTCCACCTGGGAATGTTGGAATCGGCAATAGCGAAATCCAACCAAAGAATGTCAGAACTGAACCTGCTTTAGCCAATGGATGTGCCCAAGCAAGTCTAATGTGGATATCATCAAAAAATGCAGTTGCAACTAATTGAACAATTAGCGGAGGTTCTATAGAGCGGGGTGCTGAAATCAATTCAACAAATTCAGGGGTTAGGAATAATCCAATGGCCCACAAAACAAAACCGCTACAGATCATTATTGATGGTGCGATAAGTGATATCGTTCCTAATTGCTTCCTATTATCCCACGGGCGTGAACTCATACGAGGTAATGTTGAAATTAGCAATAGACCAAAGGGCCATATTAATGATGATGGCGAAAATAATCCTACAGACCAAAAAGCAATTGAAATATCTGGAATTGGCGCAATATGCCCTACTCTAAGGCCCTGCTTTGCTGCGGCCTTGACCTGTATTAGTGATGCAATAAATAGTGTTGCTAAAACTGGCAATGTGAATCCAATAAATGAATCAATGAATAGTCCATGCCCGAACCAACCTCCCGCAGGAGAGGAGTTTTCTATCCATAACGACCCTGCTAATGTTGCTGTTAATGCGGTCATTGACCACAAGAAAATGTGCATTGTAATAGGAGGGAATTGCCGGTCTGGAATTGGAAGAAGTGTTACTAACCAAGGTTCATCTTCAGTTAATCTCACCATCCATCCAAGTTTATCCAAATGATGATTGACCTTTTTCAAAGATTGGTGAACATCTCCATCTTGTTTGACGTCGATTACCCAACTTGGCCATCGACCTCCTATTTTCTCAATCAAGTAATATTCTCGGCTTAGAATATTTGCCAAAAGAGCGTGCTGGTCCCATGCCTTCTTGTGAGCATTCATCTGTTCAAGGTCAACTGTTGAATCAGTATCATCGCTCATGCAATAGCCACCTCAAGATAACGCTCAACACCACTCCGTCTTCAATCAATCCCCCACACAGCCTCAACTGTAGTGAAGATATTAGTGAATAAGATTCACTTGTTCTTGAATCTCTTAAGACGGAAGATTTCTTCTCTTTCCATTTCCTCAAGACGAAGTTGAATGAAAGCTCTTGCTTCTTCTAATTCAGGGATTACCTTGAATTCAAGTGCATTGACTCTCCTCTTTGTTGCTTCAATTTCTGAAAGCAATCTTTTCAGAGTGCCCTCCATTTCTGCAGCACGAACAATCTTCTCAATTAAATTACCAAAGGAATCGCTAGCCTCATCAATATATGGTGAAGAACCAATGTATCCAACACCTCTTTCCGAAAATGTTGACTTCAAATTACTTCCGCTGACACTTGGCACTAAAACGCCCATGATGTTTCGGCGTTCAACTTCAACTTGCGGAGTGGCTGTGTTGGCTATTGCAGCAGCACGAACAGCCAAACCACCTTCAATTGCATTAGCCAAGTCAATACGTTGCTTTGCTAGACGATAAGTGACGATAAGGTCGCGCTTCGCTTCAATCATTTCAGACAATAACTTACGGAATTCATGAAATAGTCCATCACGCTTCATCTTGAGAAGTTTATACCCATTTTTGGTTTGCTTAATACGGCCCTTGAGTTTGATAAGTTCGCTGCGTGTTGGTTTAATATCAAGTGCCATAACTTTCACCTCTCTTCAATTCCACGCTAGAAAGTTCACTTCCGGTTATCAGGGTGATACTTGTCAATCCACTTTTGGTCCAAACGTACTAGGTATTTGGTGTCTATTGCAGACATCAGGTTCCAGCATAGGTCAAGTGTTTCTTCGATACTACGGTCTTCGTCACGGGATTGACGAAGGAATTTATCTTCAAAAACACCGGAGAATTCTAGAAGTTGCTTATCACGTTCGTTGAGCGCATCTTCACCAACAATTGCTACTAGACCACGTAGTTCACGGCCTTGTGCATATGCAGCATACATCTGGTCGGAAACAGACTTGTGATCTTCACGAGTTGTCTTCTCTCCGATACAGGAACCCATTAGACGGGACAATGAAGGTAATACATTAATCGGCGGATAGATACCTTGCTGGTGCAATTCACGAGAAATAACGATTTGGCCTTCAGTAATATAACCGGACAAGTCAGGAATTGGGTGAGTAATATCATCACCTGGCATTGTTAGAATCGGGAATTGAGTGATTGAACCCTTTTTACCCTTAATCAATCCAGCACGCTCGTAAAGCATTGCTAAGTCAGTGTACATATATCCAGGATATCCACGACGTCCAGGTACTTCTTCACGAGCAGCACCGATTTGGCGTAGTGCATCACAATAATTTGTCATATCGGTCAAGATGACCAGTACGTGGTAATCCTTTTCGAATGCAAGATATTCTGCAGCGGTCAAAGCAAGACGAGGAGTAATAATACGCTCAACAGCAGGGTCATCCGCTAGGTTAACGAATAATACCGCCTTTTCAAGTGCACCAGTTCTCTCCAGATCAGCACGGAAGAAATTGTATTCTTCAGCGGTGATTCCCATAGCACAGAAAACCACGATAAACTCTTCATCAGATGCTGTTAACTTAGCTTGACGAGCAATTTGCAGTGCGATATCGTTGTGCGGTAGACCTGATGCTGAGAAAATCGGCAACTTTTGTCCACGAACCAAAGTAGTACAACAGTCAATAGCGGAAATTCCGGTTTGAATGAAATCGTGTGGGCTACGGCGGCTGAACGGATTGATAGCTGCGCCGATAATGTCGTCGTACTGTTCTGCAACGATATCGGGTCCACCGTCACGAGGGCGTCCTGCACCGTCGAGAATACGGCCGATCAAATCTTCCGATACAGGGAGCTTGAAAACGTCGCCCATGAAGGTGACTCCAGCATCTCTGTCAATCTTTGCAGTTCCTTCGAATACTTGGACGATGACCATGTCTTCGGAAGTATCGAGAACTTGTCCATTCTTGATGGTACCATTGGATAATCGTAGAGATACGATTTCACCAAATGCTACAGGTTCGGTCTTATTCAAGAAAACTAGAGGTCCCTTGACGTCAGTAATTGTTCTATATTCCTTTCCAGTCATGATAATTCCCCCTCAGTTCTCCTCCACCGTAGCGGCGATTTCTTCACACATGGTTTTGACCATGTCATCGATGGTATCGATATATCCCTTGTTCAAGCGACCACGCATTAAATCGGAGCGGGATGGAATATTGACAACATCATTCAGTTGTGCTCCACTTGCCATTGCATTCTTTGCAGCCTCTTGGAAAGATAAAATTGCCTTTGCCATCTTGTATTGTAATTTAAGATCACAATATGCATCTACTTCATGGAATGCATTTTGTTGTAGGAAATACTCACGAATCATACGAGCGACTTCAAGAGTCAATTGCTGGTCAGCAGGAAGTGCATCAGAACCGACGAGTTGTACAATTTCTTGCAACTCAGATTCTATTTGCAGCAATCCAGAAAGTTCAACTCGGACTTCTGGGAAATCTTGTGCAATATTATCTCTAAACCATTGGTCTAGACTCTGTGGGTAGAGTGAATATGAATTCAACCAGTTGATAGCAGGGAAGTGACGTTGTCTTGCAAGACCTGCATCCAGACCCCAGAAAACCTTGACAATACGAAGTGTACCTTGTGATACAGGTTCTGAAATGTCTCCTCCAGGAGGTGAAACTGCACCGATAACGGTAATTGAACCGTCTTCGCCGCACAATGTTTCAACACGACCTGCACGTTCGTAGAACTCAGCAATACGAGTTGAGAGGTAAGCAGGATAACCTTCTTCACCAGGCATTTCTTCAAGGCGGGAGGAAATCTCACGCATTGCTTCTGCCCAACGAGATGTGGAATCAGCCATTAGAGCAACATCGTAACCCATGTCACGGTAGTACTCGGCAATTGTAATTCCTGTGTACACAGATGCTTCTCGTGCAGCAACAGGCATATTTGATGTATTTGCGATCATTACTGTTCTTTCCATCAATGGCTTTCCAGTATTTGGATCGATTAGATGAGGGAACTCATCCAATACTTCAGTCATCTCATTTCCACGCTCTCCACAACCTATGTAAACAACCAGTTGTGCATCGGAATACTTTGCTAGAGATTGTTGAGTAACGGTCTTACCGGAACCAAAAGGTCCTGGAATACCTGCTGCGCCACCCTTTGCCAATGGGAAAAGGAAATCAAGAATACGCGTTCCAGTTACAAGAGGAATTACTGGTGGATACTTTTGTTTGTATGGGCGAGGAGTTCGAACAGGCCACTTTTGCATCATTGGCATATCGCTTCCATCTTCGAAGGTACAGATGGTTTGTGTGACGTTGAAATCTCCAGATTCGATAGACTTGACTACTCCGCCCTTTCCTGGAACGACCATAATCTTGTGAACGATGGTATCTGTTTCTTGGACATGTCCAATGACCTGTCCTTCAACGACGCTATCTCCGACGGAGACTTGCGGCTCAAAGGTCCAAATCTTCTCTAGGTCAAACGCATCAGCATCTACACCACGAGTTAGGAAAACACCCATTTCTTTTTCAAGTGTAGGAAGAGGTCTTTGAATTCCATCATAGATTTGAGTCAGCAAACCTGGTCCAAGAGAAACTGACAGAGTCTCACCGGTATTTACAACGATTTCCCCAGGGCGAATTCCAGATGTATCCTCGTAAACTTGGATAACAGCCTTATCGCCGTGTAATTCAATCACTTCGCCCATCAGTCCTTCCGTTCCAACACGGACAACATCGTACATTGCCGCTTTCATGTCAATGGCGGTAACCACTGGGCCTGAAACACGGTAAATCAATCCTTCATTCTTCATTTTTTATTCCTCCATTATATTTTGGAATTTCACTTCCATAGGTCGACCCCTATTGCCCTACGAATTGCGTCTCGCAAGGCGGTGTCCTCCTCAGTACCGATACCAATAACGGTTGGGGAGACAGATGATGAGAGTCTTTCACGAAGACGCTCGGGCAATGTGGATTGGGTTGCGGAGTCAATTACGACAACCCCCACATCTTTGTTATTTAGCAATCCACTCAATGTTGAAGCCATCGCTTCATCATTTTCGGGATTGTAGAGTGTAGAAATTCCAGCTAACTGGAACCCGAGTGTGAATTCTGGTGTGCCGACTATTACGATATCCATATTTTCACCTCAGAGTATGTGTGCCTCTAACACTTCAGGTGACAGTCCTGCTAGACGACCACGTACGATTAAACGCAAATCTGTAACTTCCTGTACCTTCATTGCCACATAATTGACAATAGGTAAGGCTGAAACAGGGTGTAGGTAGCTCATGCGTTGTAATAATGCGTGTTCTCTAGCATTAAACCAAGTAATTACTGAATCAAGGCTATTTTCGGATTTTGATACTGTTAATGCTTCTTCAAAAGATTGCATCTCAAATCGATTAGCACTTCTCAAAATGTCAAGTGCAGCTCTCTTTCCACCTGCTGCAATAGAAGAGAATGCTCTTTCTGGAATCAATCTTCCTCCAGGAATTAACATCTCTATGATTTCATCGTTGCCGATGCCAACTGCTTCGGCCTCAAGAATATTGAGGATGTTGCGATGGTCGATTTCTGACTTTAACAAATCTCTCAAGAATCTAACATCTGCACCTTTTTGGCTAAGAGAGATTAATGACTTTTTGAAATAATGTCTGTCAAGTGCATTTTCATAATCTGCTAACTTTGCATCATCTGGCAGAGACATTAAGTCTGAACCGAATGACATTCTGCGCATTTGAGTTGCGGCTGACCTTAGGTCATCGGCATTTTCTACCATTTTCAACCAAGGGGTATTGATATCATTCAATGCTGGCAAGATACTGTGTGACACTTTATCTTGGTCTACATTGTTGATTACTGCTCGTAGAACTACTTTGGCATTTTGATATTCAAAACGAAGAGTGTATATTTCTACAATTGCACGGATTGGACCATTGCACATTCCTACCATCTCCTTCAACTCATGTTCTAAGTTGTGTGTAAGCGCTGCTTCAACTAAATCTCCACCAGAATATTTTCCGGCATACAAATCCATTTCTGTACGGTAACCCATATCACCAACAGCAACGGTCATTTGTTCAGGTGATTGATTGATTAACTGACGCAGTCGTGCTCGATCCGCTAGTTTTTGCCTACGCGATTTAGCGCGAGTGGCTACATAGGGTTTACTACCGAGCATTACCATAATTATTCCTCAATTGAAAAGTGTTGAATTGATTAAAGCACGCTTATCTATCCATACATGGTCAAGAAGCGTATCAAATCTCATATCGAAAGAAACTGAGCCGTCAGTTGCTTCAAGAATAAAGCCGCCTAAGCCTTCAACATCATCGCCTATGCCTCTAGAGCCGGCGATATCAGAAAGAGCCGCACGATCAATTGCAACTGGGCGAATAGTAAAGTCGCCAACCGCTACTCCATCTGCTTGAGCCATCAATCCTTTGAGAATTGAAGCCCTTCCAGATAATGCTGGGTCTGCTAGTTGCCCTCGTGCTGCTTCAAATGTGGCATCCAAACCTGTGCGGCGTGCTACAAGCACGTCCTTTTGATTTGATTGACGAGCACTTGCAACGATTTCTCTTGCAAGTTGTTCTGCCTCACGTGAAGTACGGCTTTCTGCTTCCTCGCGGATAGTATTGGCCTTGGCTTCTGCTTCTGCAACAATCTTCTTGGCTGAAGCCTTTGCCTCTTTCAGGATGGCTTTTGCTTCTGCTTCCGCGGATGATGCGATGTCTTTTGCTAATGTTTCGAGCGTCATGGTATTTCCTCCAAATTTTTCCAGATGATTGGGCGAACCCAATCTAGTAGTGTCATTAACTACCCATGAATAATGGCAATGCACCTAGAATCACGATGGATTCAGGCAGAGCTGTGAAGATAATTGCAGTACCGAACTTGCTACTGTCCTCAGCAAGCATACCAACAGCTGCGCTGCCGATTCCTGCTTGAGAAATACCTGCACCGACTCCGGCAAGGCCAAGTGAGAGGCCGACTCCGACATCTCCTCTCAATCCAGATGTTGCGTCATCGCTTGGTTCTGCTGCTACACCTTGTGCTACAAGGGTTAGTGCCAGCATTACAATCAGTGCGCGTAGGCTATTTTTTAGGGTGTTTACATTCATTTTTGCTACCTCCGTTATTGTCCAGTGGACTGTGATTCACCCTCGACGTGTAGGGTATGGCCGCCTAGTGGATTAAAAATCACACCAGACCCGTCGTAAAACTTGCCCATCCATTCCACAAAGTGGAGACGAATTGCGTGAATACTTGGCGATACTATTCCTAGGACTAAAGCGAATATTTGTATAAAGATGAATATAATGAATCCGAAAATGAAACTAATAATACCTCCACTCCACATCATGTGCCATCCCATCGTGATTGATATTTCTGCGATTTTTACACCGGATACGCCGACTGCCATAATACGCAAATATGAGAGCGTATTTGCAAGAAGACCGAATGTCTCAATTGGCCCCATGATAATTCCACCAATCCATCCTAATTTTTCAAACACTGCAAGGCCAATGGTGAGGCTTACAATTCCAATCAATAAAAATGCAGTCCATAATTGGAATTCAAACAACTCATTGTATCCGTTAACCATATTTCTACATTGCATGAAACCACCGATTAGAATCAAAATCCATGAACCCTTTTCGAAATATGCTGCTGTAAGTCCGTGAGCCTTGTAGACATTTACAAATCCAATAACAGACCCAATGAAGAGATGTACTACTCCAATATAGACTGCAAGAAGAATATATTCTTGTAAGCCATGTCCTTCCGTTGCTCTGTGGAATGGCATGTGCAAGTTAGTTAATCCAGTCAAATCACCAATGAAGGCCGGAACATGGAATGCGTTATATGTCCAAGTATAGAAATCGGTAACTATCCCAATATGTGGCCCTGTTGCACCATCCTGTCCATCCCAAATGAATCCAAATCCTTCAGCGAAAATAATTCCCCAAATGATACACCAAACACCCATCCATGTTAGGATAGTCATCCCATTCTTCGCTATTGGATTAACTGCGAAAGGCTTGCTTCCAAGCCATTTTGCTAAAAGGAGAATAATTATCCCGTAACCCCAATCTCCCAATATCAGTCCATAGAATATAGGGAATGTCATCATCATCATTACCGTAGGGTCAAATGTGCCATACTTTGGGCGACCTACTAAATCAACAAGCATCTCAAACGGTTTTGAAACAGGCCCATTGTCTAATGCGATGGGTGGGTTTGCGTGAGGATGCCCATCGTCTTCATCGTGATGATGATGGTCGTCAACATACTCTTCAACCTCAACATGAGACGCGACTGATGAAAGTGCACTCTCTATCATGGATGCATTAGAAGTTGGAACCCATGCATCGATTGCAAATGCTTGATTTGATACTGCGCAAAGTGTTGGTGCTGTAAAAATCGCATCTTCTCTTGTTAGATATTCTTCCATTATTACGAGGTCTCTGCCATGGGTTGCAATCCAAGAATCTCCTGCTGTGGAGTTCTCACTCACGGACATCATCAGTTTGCCAAGTTCTTCGGTCAGTGAGGAAATTACCTCTGAAGGTGAACCAACTCCACTAGGGACTTGAATTGCTCTTGCATTTTGCTCATTCATTATCAATTGAACATCGGTGGCATGTTTAGGGAGGCATGCGATTGCTATTACATTTGATTCAGTATGCACTTCTACATCCTTGCCCAATTCTTGGGTAAATGTGTTGTAAAGTGTTTTTGATTTTGCTGATTCTACCACATAAACCTCCAAACGGTCTGTGCTTGTTAGCAAATCTAGAGGAATATTAAGTGGTTCAATCCGCTTCAATATTGCGAGTTGCTTGCTCATTGATTCAATCTCGGCTTCAGCATCTCTTACGGCATCTGCAAGTGCTAGTCCTTGATCTACAATTTCTTCAAAGCCAGAATTAATTATTTTTTGAACTTCAGAAACTGACTTTGGCCCTTTGACATTGTGTGGTGAATAATGTGCATTAGCGCCACGAACTTTTGTCAGCAAAGAACTGACCGAATTTGCATTTTCGCTATCAATTGCTTGACCCACTCCAATTCCATCTTCAAAATTACCATATTCCTCAATGTGTACGCAACCCATTTCCGAACAAATACGTAGTATCTGCTCCATTTTATTGACAGGGGCAGCCACTGTCAAACGGGACATATCAACGGTTACAAACATTGAATCACCATTATTGTGGCATTAGAGAATCTACGATTAATTGAACTGCATCGCCTTGGTATCCATTTGCAGAGGACTCAATTGTTTTGACTCCTTTTGCTCCTTTGGCTTTGACCTTATCAGCATCTTTATTTGCTGCTTTACGTGATTTATCCATTACTGATTGAGTATTCTTAACAGAATCATCTGCTGCTTCGATGATTAATTCGGATGCTTTTCTTCGTGCATCAGCCATTATTTTTGAGGATTCGTCATGTGCGTCAGACAAGCGCTTTTCAGCAGCTTGTTCCGCATCCTTGATGCTTCGGAGAACTTCAGCCATACCCATTGCAATCACCAATACTGACGGCGAGATGAAAGGGGTTTATGAGATTAATGGGGCTTCAAGTTGGTAATTTCGCCCCATGAAATGTCAAAAACAATGATTTCCTAAGGTTTTGACCTTAGCAAAGGTTGCTTATTGTGGCTTTCTTGCGCGGAACCTACTTGCCATTCCGAAAGGAAGAAGTAAGCGACCTTGTACGTCATTATAGCCGACTTCTCTCATCATTTTTCGATAATACCCATTGCTACCATAATGTGTATAAGTCCTCGCGAGTCCTTTCCAAGGATGATTCTTCTCTTTGGTGACAATTCGTGCCATCAATTGGACAACTGTTGCCATCCAAATGGCGCCGAATAGCCCATGTAACCAATTTGCTTTTCCAGCGTCACAGATGACTAGTTGGCCACCTGGTTTTAGAACTCTAAAAATTTCCGTTAATCCCTGCTTTTTATCCTTGAAATCTCTAAACGAAAATAAACAAAACACCATGTCAAATGTGTTGTCTGGCAAGGGGATGTTTTCTGCAATCGCTTCTACATAATTTGCCGGTGACTCTCCACGAGAAACCCGTGCCGCATCAACACGTTGTTTGGCGAATTTCAACATCATCGCTGATGGGTCAAGGCAAGTGACATCCAAGCCTACTAAATCTTCTGCAAAAGAGCCTGGACCACATCCTACTTCAAGCACTTTCATACCTTCAGTAGCATGGTTTCGGACATTTTTTCTCCACCTTTTATCTTGCCCGAAAGTCATCCATCTGTTGACTTTATCATAATTTGGAATGGTTGCTTCAAGTTGCAACTTCAATTTATTCCATTCCTCTTCATCGATGCCGGATGGGTCAAAACCACCAGTAGCATCACGCGTAGCCATATCTTTCGCGGGCTAGGGCTTGCCTTTTGAGTTGTCGCCTTGAATGCAGAAGCATCAACCAGGAATTACAATCAATACTCAAGCAATACGCTCTACAGTTTCAGGAGTGATACCTTCATCAGGTGTAACTCTGAACACGAGAATTTTTAAATTCTCAGGTGCGTTACGAAATTTTGAAACGATCATCGATGTTTCAAAATCGGTTCCAATTGTTCTAACTTTGAATGATAGTACCATGTCGGCAATCGATGCCAACTCTTGTTTTATTGCAGGTTTTAATCCATCGTTAGAGACGTTGATTAACAATAGACCACGCATCAGTTGTGCATGTGCTTGTAACATTCGCACCATGGCGACAACTCTGGCATTATCTTCTCTTTGTAAGAAGAAATCTAAATTGTCAATTACAACCCTAAAATATGGTCCAAGCGACATGATTTCATTTGTTACTTCAGTTAGGTAATCTTGGTGCGTTTCATCAACAAATCTTGTTTGTGCCAGACGTTGAATGTCCTCTAGCTTAAATCCCTCAAGCCGGTATCTGCTAGCCAGAAGTTCCTTCTCCAAAACTTCACGATTATATTCTACTCCAATGGTTCTAACATTGATGTCCAAAGGCCATCCATACTTATTGAAAACGCGGGCTATTTCTTCTTGCCCTTCATTGGTTGAAACATATAGTGTGTTTTCTGATTCCTCTGCAGGTGATGTGAATTGCTTGCCAAATAATTCAGAACCTGACCCCGTGTCGGTAAAACTGATCATCGTGAATCCCCTTGGAACGCCACCATGCATTTCACCATCGAATTTCGGAACTCCAAAAGAGCCCACTGCTCCGAAGAACTCTTCGTCTTCTTTCTTGAAAATATATTGTTTATTCATCACAAATACCTCAATTAATTACGACTTGTCCTCTGTCGATTAAATCTGTGCAGTACAAATCAAGATTTGATAATACCAATGGAGGTGTTTGGTCTGGAACATTCAATATCACGGAAAGGACATCTCTTTGTCTAAAGGTGTTAATGAATGTATGAAGGTATTCTGCGAGCATCCTATCCTCGTTGTAAATCGCCAATGAATTTACACTATCCAATATTACGAAATTACGTTCAAGGGATGTTGTTCTCAACAGATAGAGAGTTCTAAGTAAAATAGATTCTAACATAATTGGTGAATCGACGAAATGTATATTTGTTCTACCGACATCTGTCCCACCTAATATACCTGAAGATACTAAATCAATAAACTGAATACGAGACACATCTATTCCAATCGTCTCAAAGGCCTCTATCATTTCCAACGCACTTCTGCTTCCAGAAATGTAAACTCCACCCATATCAAACATTTGCATTAGCGGCACCATGGTACTAGCAGTAACCATGAACGCATTTGAGTTGCCGCAGCGAACTTGAATTGCACTGTTTAGAGCAACTTCTGTGAGTTGTTCTGCGATTCTTTGGTCTAATTCAAACATTGTCAAGAACCCCATCCTTGCTTGTCACTCTGAGCGCCCCATTTGAGCATAGGAGTTAACATTACACCAATCGGTGTCAATTCAATAGCGTGTTTTGCCCTAGAATGTGCGGTTCCGCGCATTTTCACTACTTGTAAAAATCTCAGGAGGTGTCCCATTCGTTCAACGTCGCCCATGACAATAATACCGTCAGCAATTGCCTCCTCGACACCGAAAGATGACCAATGAGCATTTTCTGTAGCGGAAGTGATTTCTGAAACAAGTATGGTTGTACAACCCAAGGTTGACAATTTCTTTCCTAAAGTAAAAAGGAAATCTCGGATTAGTTGCTCAGATTTAATCTTGTAACATAGTGTCGTTACGGAATCAATTACCAAGCGTGTGACACCAATTGTATTGACAATGTCAACAATCGCTTTGATTAGAGCGTGAACGTCATCCAAATCAAAAGATGATTTTTCCAATCCCAACCAAGAATATAATACATCCATATCGAAAACATTGATCAATCCGGCGTCAACCATATTCATGTCAAAGAATTCAAATTGGCGCATGTTTTCTAATAACTTGACCGAAGGTTCAGTCGCGGTAAAATGCGCGCATGCCTCACCTGCAAGTGCCCCTCTAACTAAGAATTCCATGGCAAGTGTGGTCTTTCCGGAACCACATGTCCCTGAACATAATACTGTTGAACCATATGGGATTCCACCGCGAAGAATTTCATCTAATCCGTGGACGCCTGTTATGCATCTATCACGAGTGTAAACTGCTGCGGGCTGCATGGGAACAAATACGACGAAACTGTTTGGGTTGATGAACTGTGCGCTGCCAACCGTTTGTTAATTGTGTTGTTGTCAACTCCAAAGATTGATGTAAATTGTTTTCAAAATCAATTTCCTGGTGTAGGGTCATCGGAAATTGACCATGAAGCAGAATCAAACATTGATGTGCCATCCCAAACAATTGATTGGCCATTGATTAGGAATAATCCTGTGTCGCCACCCCAATTAATTCGCTGAATATCAACAGGACGTGATTCGAACACTTGCGTATATTTCAACGCCAATTGCCCGTTGCCATTTGCCAAATTATCAATTGAGCCTACTCCAAGAAAACCTTCAACCCCCAAATCAATAACTTCGCTTGCATTTCCAGATTCTTGACTTGAGGGGTCTCCGGTGAATATTGCAGTTGCGTGGCCGGTGATTATCCCTTGTTTTAGAAGCAGATTTGAGGTTGATGAACCAGAGGTGTGTGTGAGTGACCAACCATACAAAGATACGGCAAAGTCATTCGGATTATAGATTTCAATCCATTCTGGCCCGAGCTGTGTTGGACGTGGATATACTTCCGTAATCTGTAATTGATTCTCTTTGCGCCCTCCATCATGAACTTCAAGAATAATTTGAATTGTTTCATCATTTTGATAGAAATTGCGGTAAGAAGTTGAAGATGAGCGCGTACCGTATTTCTCCGTACCACCATTGAACAATACTTTGTCCACTCGTTGCAGGTCACTACTATCTGTAATCATGATATTTAGATGGAAACTATACCCCTCCTGTAATCCAATTCCGATTGCAAAACCATCCTCACTGACATTGTGTAATGCATTGATTTTTGTTTCGTTTATTTCACCATTGACCATTAGCCCTGTTTGTACTCTTCCCGCATCTAATTGCTCGGCTGAATACAAATGCCAATTTGCAGTTGCATTATCAAAATCCAATACCTCATCATTTAGAGGTACAAACCATCCTTCGTTAGAACTGATACGGTCCATACCAAGAACTGCAGCACTGTCTAATCGGTCTATAGCAGGGTCATTCGAACCCATTTGTAATTGGGCTAAAGACAAAAATGCAGTTAGTATCATCAAGAATAATACAAATGCTGTTAGGAATTCAATGACTGCAGTTATTGCTCCTTCTTCCCTCTCAGTATGAGAGCAAACGGGTTCCTGCATGATACGAGGTGTTGTTTGACGATTGAAGAGGTTGCCGCATATATATTCAGCGTAGGCAATATAAAATCGCTTTTCATAATAGGCCGAAAATGTTTTTCGGCTAATAGTAAAAGTTCATTTTTTACCATCTCAAACCCTTTAGTGGGCGATGACTCTTTGAATCCCCCTTGTAAGGCACTGGGTGATGTCGCAGCGCGAGCCATATCGGTACAGGTCCAAAAGCAGTAGTTTGTGTCTCGTAATATTGCTTCTTATTTCTTCACTCGGAGGCCTTGCGACCCTACCAAAAGTGAGTGCTTCTGTTACTGGTGATTTGGCAATTACCGATAGTATTTCACCTACTAAAGATATTTGGGCTTCATCTTTTGACACATTTTCATTTACTGCCCAAGTAAAGAATCAAGGTTTGACACCTGCAGGATTAGACAGAGTGATGCGTTGGCATGTTTGCTTCGGCGACATAGATGCTACTATTTGTAAATCAAACTTTGATTCTAGGGGCCAATTTTCAATGTTAAATATTGGTCAGGGTCTATACTCAAATGTCACATCTTCCAATACTTGGACTCCGACTTCAGGTGCGGAAGGAATAATCACTGTAGTATTTTCATTTGATGAATCAGACCAAATACCGAGCAATGATTTATTCAAATATAATTTCAATGTATCTCAATCATTTGTTGACTTAGATGTTGATGACTCATGGAAAC
>Ga0209554_1000153_pt1 | contig 55255 bp, 43 predicted proteins | sample MarorgKNORR_S2LV_5_FD_188221 | JGI IMG/M metagenome (GOLD analysis project Ga0209554, IMG submission 188221) | Marine microbial communities from the Southern Atlantic Ocean, analyzing organic carbon cycling - Bottom_A/KNORR_S2/LV (SPAdes) (version 2) | ecosystem: Environmental > Aquatic > Marine...
CGTGATGACACGAAAAGACACACGCCGTGACTTCTCACGGTTCTCACGCCCGGATTTGTCCACGACTATCTTTGACGAGGAGAGTCCAACCGCTGCTATCTGCGATTGAACCCATTCCCGGTCACCCCTTACTTCCGGGATGTGGTAGGCGTAATTCAAAACAGATCGAGTGCGACCTTGAGATAGTTTCATATTTCTGAAATATGCTTCGTCCTCGGGTGTCCCCCTGTTCCAAATGCTGCTCGGGCGATGATTCGCGAGCTGCGGCAGAAATTGAGAAGGTTCTCGCAGGCTGAAAGCTGAGCGCGTTGCGGGAATCGTTGCGGGACACTCCGCTCCAAGAGCCCCCCAACAAAAACACCCCCGGCGTAACTGGCCGAGGGCATTCACAAATCTTGGAGCGCGAGACCGGGATCGAACCGGCGACCCTCAGCTTGGGAAGCTGATGCTCTACCAACTGAGCTACTCGCGCGTCGGGGCCACGGTAGCAGAGGCCGTCCTCTGGGGACCCGCTCATCCCCGGGAGCGAGTTCATCCTCTTCGACGAATCCGTCGGCGTCCACGGCGCCTTCCTCAATCCGCCGCCGTCGGGCGATGCATTCATGGCGCGGGTGCGCGACTTCTTCGAGCGCCGCGTGCAAGGCGCGGGCGACTGAGCGCGGGTTGGACCGCTCACGACCGATGTTGGCGGGAAGCTACGCCGCTCGGATCGTGAGGCCGGCCTCCTTGAGCATCTCGACCGAGATCGAGAAGTCTTCCTCCCAGCGTTCGGGGATCTCGCAGCCCGCCGGGTACACCACTTCGCGCACTCCCGCCTGAATCATCGAGCGCGCACAGCGCGAGCACGGCGGCCAGGTGACGAAGGCCACGCAGCCCTTCAGGCTTACGCCCACGCGCGCGGCGTGCATGATCGCGTTCTCTTCCGCGTGGCAGATCAGGGGATATTTGAGTGCGCGATCGGCCAGGCGGTCCGCACGATCCTCGATGCCGCGCGGAAAGCCGTTGAAGCCGGTCGAACGGATCTCGCGGTCTTCGCCGACGACCACGCAGCCGACCTGCGTCGACGGGTCCTTGCTCCAGCTCGCGATTTGCGTCGCCAGAGCGAGAAATCGCAGGTCCCACTTTTCGCTCAACGCATTCTCCCGGGCTCCAGCCGCATCAATTCGACGCGCTTTGGCAAACGTGGTCCAGGCACTGCAAGCCCGCATCGCAGCCGCCATCGGGCAGGCACGGCCCGCCGTAGGCACCGGGCGATCCCGCTTCGGGCCCGTCGCTGCCACACCCGAGCGCGACCACTGCCAGGAGTATTCCGAGACGCACGAGTTGCTTCACGTCAGAAGTTCCTTCGTATCCGACCGATGCTAGCGCCTCGGCTCTTGCCGTTAGCGAGCATGCGGGGGGCGCTATGCGCAGACAAATTCAAATTCTTTTTCCCGTTGGGTTTTCGCCGCGATGTTATCACGAGACTCCCCGGGAACATCGCCCCGCGGCAACCGTCCGTTGTCGGCGATGCCGTTTCACTACACCACGTCGTTCTGCCGCGCTTGCCTTCGCGCGCTGGACTTCGGATGGTCCCATTCCGACGCGGCGCTCCCCGTCCGGAGTGCCGCACCGCATCTGTCCCCTGTCGAACGCAGAGGGGTGCCGGATGTCCTCGCGATGGCTGCCTTTTAGCTTCGTGTGCCTGACCTGCCTGCTGGGAGCCCCGTCGGCTTTAGCCGGCGAACGCGTCTCCCACGACGTGGTGATCATCGCCGGGGACGACGCCCGCATTGCCAACGTCGTGCTCGGGTCAAGTCTGAGCGGAAACGCGCTCACGCTTTCGCCGCTGCCTCTAGACGAGGGCGGAACCGGGCAGCCCGGCATCCACCTGGAAGGGGACGAAAACTTCTCGATGCTCTTTGGCGTGAACGCCCTCGCGCTCAACTCCGGACACGCTGCCGTCCAGAGCATCACCATCAACGCCTACGTCGTGATCCAAATGCCGGGTGCCGAGGGCGGAGCCCTCGAACCGCTGTTCGAGGCGCCGGTTCCAAGAGAACGGCAAGCCGACTTCGAGCGCGCCGCCCCGGTCACGATGGCGACACGACCTTCGAGGCGGCTTTCGGCGTCCGCCGTTCGGTCAGCGCTCGGCGCCCGGATGCTTCCAATGCGACACCGCGATACCGTTCTGGTCGCCCAGCCCGGCGAAGGCCTCGGTACCTCGCACCTTCAGATCGATCCGGTGGACGCCGTCGACATCCCGCACCTGGATCCCGGCGTAGTCGCCGTTCTGCCCCTCAGCGGTCGCGATCTGGATTCGATTCTGGCCCGAGGGATCGAGGAACGCCACCCCGGCCATCTCGTCGGCCTTTGAAAAGAGCACCACCCGCGAGCGCCCCTGGTCATCGACCAGGGTCAGCTTGCGCACGGTCAACTCGCGATGAACCGAGCCGCCCGCACCGAGCAACACGAGGCCCAGCACCACGCCACCGAGGGCGAAGAGTGCAATTCGGAGCCTTCGTACCTCGCCGCGAAGTTCGTCCATCCCCTGCCGTTCTCGCATGCTTTGCCCTCCCCGATTCCCCGCATCACGAGCGGGGTACGCGGCGCGAGTATGGCACGGCCACGCCTGCGTGGCTGCTATCTTTGCCGCCGAAAGGAGAGCCCCGCAGCATGCGAATCCTCGTCACAGGCGCCGCCGGCTTCGTCGCTTCCCATCTTGCCGAGCGGCTGGCCCGCGACGGCCACGACGTGCTGGGCCTCGATAATTTCAGCGACTACTACGCGGAAGCCTTGAAGCGTGAAAACGCGGCAGCCGTTGCCGCGTCGGGCGCAGAAATACTCGAAATCGATCTCGCGAGCGACGACCTCAGCCGCGCCCTTGCCGGCGTCGAAATCGTCTACCACCTCGCAGCGCAACCCGGAATCTCCGCCAGCACGCCCTTCGAGAGCTACCTCCGCAACAACTTCGTTGCCTCCCAGCGCTTGCTGGAGGCGGCCGCGGCGGCCGGAAATTTAGCCCTCTTCGTCAACGTCTCGACCTCCTCGGTCTACGGCCGCAACGCGACCGATCCCGAAACCGCACCGCTGCGGCCAGCCTCGTATTACGGGGTCACCAAGCTAGCCGCCGAGGCGCTGGCGCTCTCCTACCACGAGAATCGCCTGCTCCCGGCGACCTCGTTCCGCCTGTTCTCGGTCTACGGCCCGCGCGAACGCCCCGAGAAGCTTTTTCCGCGACTGATCCGTTCCATCGTCGATGGAAAACCCTTCCCGCTCTACGCGGGCGCGGCCGAGCACTCGCGCTCCTTCACCTATGTCGGAGACATCGTCGAGGGCCTTGTCCGCGCCACAGAGGCCACCGATGCCTGCGCCGGCGAGGTCTTCAATCTCGGCTCCGATTCCGAGTTCAAGACCCTCGAGGCCATCCGCATCGTCGAGCGCCTCATCGGCGGAAGCGCCCAACTCGACGACGTGGCAGCCCGCCCGGGTGACCAACTTCGCACCGCCGCCTGCATCGACAAGATTCGCGAGCGCCTGGGCTACCAGCCGTGCGTCACCCTCGAAGAAGGCTTGGCGCACAGCGTCGATTGGTTCCGCGATCGCCCGCTTCCCCCGAACTGAGACACTCGCCCGCTCGCGCACTCCCGCGGCGCGAACTCAGCCCGCCCGTGCGCCGAGCCACTCCGCGATCCGAAGCGCGACGGCAGCGCGCGCGTCCTCGGGTTGCTGCAGGTAGTGGTCCCCGTCGACCCAGTCGAGTCGTTTGTCGCGGGCTCCGAGCGAGGCGAAAATTGCTTCCGCATCGCTCGGAAAGACGCCGGTATCGCCGCGGCTCTGGATCACCAGCGAAGGCTCGAAGATGCGCTCGAGGTGCGGCGCGCCACAGCACCCCGAATCGTCGAGACTCCACATCGAGAGCCAGGTCCGCAGCGTGCACGAATAGCCGATGCCGAAGGGTCCGAAGTTCGCGCGGGCGGGTTTCCCGGCGTAGCAACTCCCAATCGGGCGGTCGGACGGATCGAGTGTGCCGTCCATAAAACGCAGGTCGGCCCAGGTTCGCGGCAAGGTGAAGACCCGATCCGAATAACCTCGCGATGCGAGGTTTTCGAGCTCTGCCCGGGCCCACGCGCTAATGCGATGGTTGCGCGCCACCTGCCCCGCGCGATAGCGCAGAACGAACTCCGGGGCGTAGGGCGGCCCATTCGCCGGATCGAACATATCGAGTGCGGGATCCACCGAGAAGGCGTCCGATTCATCGACCACCGACGGGTCCATCCACGCCGTCAGCACTTCCGGACGCCCCGGGTGGGCATTCAGCGAGATGTAGAGGTCGGCGGCGGGCAGGTCGTCGAGGTGCGGCAGGCGCGGCCAGCCGGGGATCCGGTGGGTCGGCGCCTCGCCCAGCTCCCCCGCCCGCGCGTGCGACTGATAAGCCGCCAGCAGCGAACCGCCGCCCGAATTGCCGAGCAGCACGACCTGTTCGACGCCCGCTTCCTCGCGCAACCAGCGGATCCCCACCGCGATATCGATCAGGGCATGGTCGAGCAGGAAATAGGTCTCGGCCCCCCTAAAACGGGTATTCCAACCGAGGAACCCGAACCCGAGGGCCGCCATTTCATCGGCGAGGTAGTGCTCGCTGAAGTCCACGTTGTAATGCGTCGCGATGAGCGCAGTGCGCGGCCGCGCCCCCTTGGGCGTGTGATACAGGCCCTGGCAGGGATGGAAACCCGCGCCGTTGCGAGCGGCCGTCGGCGAGGCGAGGGATACAAACCGGTGCGCGATCTCCCGTTTCAAAGGCTCCATCCCGATCTCCCTTCATAGAACGTCTCGCTCCGTCCGTCACTCTCCGTCAGGTCCGCCGCCTCCCCTACGAGAAACGACCGCCCCGCGACTCGGCCCCAAGACCTAGCCCAATAACGCCCGCGCCCTTCGTTCCCCGAAAAGAGCGCGCGCTGCCCCCGCCAGCGCTCCGCCTCCACCCAGTCCAGCGGTCCAGGCCGCCAGGGCACGCAGCCAGTTGAACTCGCCCGGCACACGCTCGATCTCCGCCAGCACCGGCTCGACGAAGAAAAGCTGGCTCAGATAGATCGAGTACGACGCGTCACTCACCCAGCGCACCGCGAGCGGAACCCGGCCGATGGCGCTTGCCGCGCAGCCGATCAGTGCAAGGGTCGCGTAGATCTGCATGAACTCGAGGGTCCCGAGGACCGCCACCGACCACGTGTGCGTCAGCGCGAAGGCCAGTCCACCGCAGACGACGAGTGCCGCCCCCGACCACGCCAGCGCCCGATCGCCCAGGGCGGCCAAAATCCGATCGCGCTGGCCAAACAACCACCAGCCGACCAGAAAACTTCCCATCCAACGCGCCGGATCTCGAATTGACCAGAAGGGAAACGCGTAGAAAATCACTTGAGACTCGATTGCCCACTGGAGACACAGGGCCAACAGAACCACGAGCCCTAAACGCCTTCGCGGTATCCGCGCGACGAGGGGCGCGAGTAGGATCAACCAGAAGAAGACAAAGACGTAGTAGTAGGTCCCCATCGCCGAACCCGTCAGCAGTTGCTCCCAGACCGGCCGCTCGGGCAAGGCGTAGGCCGGCACCGGGTAGAAGAGCCGAAAGGCGACGGCGACCAGCGAGAAAACGATATACGGCACCAGCAGGCGCCGGAGGCGCCGCACGAGCGGAGGCGCCCCCGCGCGAGCACTGGCGGCATACAGGAAGCCTGACGCGAGCAGAAAGCCAGGCACCGCGAACCGCGTCACGTGCTGGAACCACTGGTCCAGCCACGAGAGATCCGTCGCGAAGAAATTGGGGATGCAGTGGATCCAGACCACCGCGGCCACCGAAATCGCCTTCAACCAATCGATTTCGACGTAGCGCTCCGCCGCAGTCACGACGGAAACCCCCGAGCCCCCGGTCTCGCCCCCAAGCTCATGACGCAAGCCTACCGGATCGCGGGTCCGCCGCCTCGTAGCACTCGCACCGGCGGCTGATTATGCTGGCTGCGATCGCAGCGCGTGGAGGGAACCTGAATGGGGGGCCGTTGGGTGCGCTGGCTGCGCACAGTGGAGCCTGCACCGCGACACGGCATCAAGGTGTGCCTGGCGCTGGCCATCGTCGTCGCCGCCATCGCGGCGACGCTGCGCCTGACTGCAGCCGCGGCCCTCCCGGTGAACTGGGACGAGTTCGTCACGCTGCGGGCCGCGCACGTGTATGCCGCGCAGATCGAGGCCCCCCGCCCTGGCGGCATCGCCGGGGTTTCGATCAACAACGAGCACCCCCCGCTGGCGAAGCTGCTCTACGGCCTTCAGTTGGCCGGGGAGGAGCGCCCCGCGATCCCGGCCCTGCGCTCCGGCGACCCGATCCCCGAAGCGCTGCGCGACGAGTGGCACGGGCTGCGCAGGACGGCCGCGCTGCTCGGCGCCGCACAGGCGGGACTGCTGGCGCTGGCCCAACCCGCAGCCGGTCTCTGGCTCGCGCTCGAGAGCTACCACGTGCGTTACACCGCAGAGATCCTGCTCGAGCCGTTGGCAGGACTCTTCTCGCTCCTTGCGGTGATGCTCTTCGGGGCCGCCTGGCGCATTCGGTACGACCGTGAGCCCGCGACTCTCCGCAGCCTCCCCCTGCTGGCCAGTGCCGTCTGCCTCGGCCTCGCCGCAGCCACGAAATATACCTACGGCTTACCGGCGATCGTGATTGCACCCTTCCTGTTCGCGCGCTCGACGCGGGCCGCCACACCCCTCCTCTATGCCGCGGTCGCCGCTCTCGCGTTTTACGCCGCACACCCCGGCCTCTGGAGTGCCCCCCTCGACTTCGCCGCGGCGACCTTCGCCTTCCACGGCGAGTTTGCCTCGGACCACGCCGCGCCCTTCTGGCACCCCATCGCGCTGCTCTCCCGGGTGACCCACGATGACCACCACGCCGTCTTCTTTGGGGTGGTGGCCGACCGCCTCTTCCTGCTGCTCGCGCTCATCGGCGCGCCTCGCGCGGCGAGGCGACGGCCGCTGTGGTTCTGCTGGGCCGTCGTGGCCGTGGCCTTTCTCCTGCTCTGGCCCACGAAGTGGGCGCACTACCTGTTGCTGGCGCTGCCCCCGCTCGCAGTCTGCGCAGCGGAAGGCGGCGCGACCCTGTGGCTCGTTGGCCGCGGTTGGTGGCGGGCGCGGACCCCCGAGGCCGGGGCCTGATGCGGTCCTGGGCGCTGCTCCCCCTCGCCCTTGCGCTGGCGTGTGGGCCGGGCGACGAGCCGCCGGCGACGCCGATCGACACGCCGCGCCTGCTCGCGGAAATGGTCGACCTCGACCACCTCACGCGGTTTCCGGACCCCGCCTACCGGCTGCTCCTCGCTTCGAGTACCGATCGCCAGACCCGCGACCCCAACCAGAAAGCAGGCTGGTTTCGAAACCACGACCTCGGGAATTACCAAGCGAGCGAGGAACGCAATGGTCGGCGCGAATTCGTGCTGCTCGAGACCGAGGGCCCGGGAGTCCTGGTCCGGATCTGGTCTGCCAACCCGGCGGGCACCCTGCGGATCTACCTCGACGGCGCCGCCGAACCCACACTCGAAGCCGACATGGCGGATCTCCTCGGTGGACGCGTCAGCCTCTTCCGACCGCCCTTCGCCTACGTCTCCGCCCGCGGCAGCAACTTCTATTTCCCGATCGCTTTTGCCCGGGGTTGCAAGGTGACGATGGACTCGGACGGGGCCTTTTACCAGGTGCACTATCGAAGCTATCCCGCTGGCACCCCGGTCGAATCGTTCTCGCCTTCAGCTCTTCCAAACCTGGTGCCGCAGATGCGCCGCGTCGCGGGCGCACTCGAGCACCCGGCGCGCCTGGTCGAGGCCTTCCCGGCCCAGACGTTTGAACGCCGGATCGCTCTGACGGGTCCCGGCACGCTGCGGGAACTCGAAGTGACTCCCAGCCGGGTCGACGCGGAAGCCCTGCGCACGGCGGTCCTCGTGGTGAGCGTGGATGGAAGCGAAACCGTGCGGGTACCCGTCGGCGACTTCTTCGGAACGGGCCCCGGCCTGAATCCCTTCACCTCGCTGGTGGCCGAGGTCCGAGCGGATGGCGCGCTGGTTTCGCGCTGGCCCATGCCCTTTTTTGAATCACTCGAAATCGCCATCGAAGGACTCCCGGAGGTCGCCTTCCCCGGGCGCGTGCGGCTGCAGTCGGGGGCCCCCCGTACCGACGCGCTCCGCTTTCACGCGGCGTGGCGCGAGCGGCCGCCCGGCCCGTCGGGCCCCCCCTTCGATTGGAACCTGATCTCGATCCAGGGCCGCGGCCTCTACACCGGCACGAAGTTCGAGGTCTCGAACTCGACAAAGGCCTGGTGGGGCGAAGGCGACGAGAAAATCTGGGTCGACGGCGAGCGCAGCCCCAGCCATTTCGGCACCGGAACCGAGGACTACTTCGGCTACGCCTGGGCGACTCCGAGCGTCTTCGCGCGCCCCTACCACGGCCAGAGCCGCGCCGACGGACCCGGCGGCTACGGCCGCTTCTCGATGCACCGATGGCACATTCTCGACCCGATTCCCTTCGAGCAGGCTCTCCGCTTCGATCTGGAGGTCTGGCACTGGGAACCCGACGCCACCCTGGCCCTCGCAGCCGTTGCCTATTTCTACGCCGAGCCGGGGGTTTCTACCAACGCCCTCGAGCCCACCGCCGGCAGCGCGGGCAACTACCCACCCCCGCCGCTTCCGCAGAAGGCCGTCGCGCACGCCATCGAAGGCGAATTGATGCGAGCCCAAACGACGCACGGGTCGGCCGCGCCGGAGAGCACCCTGCGCTACCTCGGGGGCTTCTGGAGCCAGGACCGTCAACTCCGCTGGCGCGATCCCGCGCCCGACGACGTGCTGCAGTTGGGCTTCGATGTCCCCGTGACCGGGCGCTACCGGCTGGCCGCAGATTTCACCCGCGGCCGCGACTACGGACGCTTTGCGGTCCGGCTGGAAACGGCGCGTGCGACGACCCTGACCCTCGACCTCGGGCACCCGATCGTTTCGAATCTCGACGGGGTCGATCTGGGCACGTATGTACTCGAAGCCGGCCCGTACACCCTGCGGATCACCAGCCTGGGCGCGAGCCGCGTGGGCGAAGGCCGCGGGCGCGATTTCGGCATCGATCTGCTTCTGGTCGAGCCGCTCGACTGAAACGCGCCTTCCCGCTGGCGCGGACTACTGCCAGTCGACGATCTGGTAGCCCTTGTTCTCGAGGCAGATATTGACGTAGCCCTTGAAGGTTTCCGTCGGCTTTCCCGCGTCGTAGATCGTTTTACCCAGACCGACAGTTCCACCGACGGCTGCACCGGCGGCGGCACCCATGCCCGCGTTCCCAAGAATCGCACCGCTGATGGCACCGAGTGCGGCCCCCCCGGCGGCACCGCCGAGGGTGTTCACGGCGGCATCCTTTGCCTGGTTGCGCTGGGTCGGACCCTGCTGGGCGACGTACATGCATTCGGCGATGTCGCCCTGCGCCTTCTGGGGGCCCACGTCTTTGTAGTGGTTGTTCGGGTAGAGCACCGGTTTCTGGTGGCGCCAGCCGTCGCCCGACGTCTGGCAGCCCGCCAAGCCGGTTGCGAGGAGAAAAAACACGGCCAGGGGCGTCACTGCCCACTTCGTGAGTCGCGAGTTCGGGTGTTGCATCACAAAATTGGAGCGCAAACCGGAGAACTTGTCCACCCCATGCTCCGGTCTCGGCAGTTTCTGCGATCCTAAGGCCGTGACCCCCGAAGGCCGCAATCCATCACGACGCGTGGGGCTGATCGCCCTCGCGGTCGGCATCCTGGCGCTCGCCGGCACCGCGTTCTGGGCTGCGCACAACGCACGTCCGCTGGTGACCCAGCGCCTCGCAGCGGCCTTCGCCTCTCGGGAGCTCGGGCCCGTCTCGTTCCACTTGGAACAGATCGGTTTCAGCCGCATCGAGATCGTCGATCTCGAAATGGGAGACCCCCCCGACCTCGTGCTGCCGAAGGTCACGCTCTCCTATTCGCTCCTCGGCTTGCTGGCGGGCCGCATCGACGAAGTCGAAGTGCACGGCCTTCGCGTGAGCGGGCATCTCGGCGCGGCGGGGCTGCGCCTCGGACAGCAGCCCGACCGCCCCGGGCCGGCGGTAGCCACGCCATTTCCGCCACCGCCGTCGAAGCCTGGGAGTCAACCCTGGCCGGAACTCCCGATCGACCGGCTGGAGATCGAGGAGGCCCATTTCGATTTCAAGTGGGGGGACGTCGCGCTGCGCGGTCGCTTATGGCTCAGCCTCGACGATGGGCGGCAGCTCGCCTTTCGAATCGAGACCGATGCCTTCCGGGTCGAGGGGCCGAGCGGCAACATCGACGTTCCCGCCGCGGCATTGGACGGCGAGGCCGTTCTGGACCCGGCCGAGCGCAGCCTACGCCTGCTGCCGAGCGAAGTCGTCGTGCGCGGCCCGGCACCCGACGCGCTGGAGGTGGCCATCCATCTCCCCGCCCTCACGGCCTCGCAATCGGGCCCCCTAGACGCGCCGATCGATTTCAAGGCCAGCGGCGGGCAACTGGTCTTCGCCGACCCCCCGATCACCCTCGTTGGGATCGGAGCGAAGGGCCGCTTTACTCCGAGCCTCGGGGCGCTCGAAGCCCAGATCGAGATCGAGGCGTTGACGTCCGGTGCCGGGTGGTTCCCACCGCTTGCTGGACGGGGCTCGGTGAGCCGCAACGGCAACGACCTCCGCGCCGAACTTTCGCTCGAGGACACCGACCGCTGGCTGGCCCTGCGCCTCGAAGCCAGCCAGAACCTCGGGACTCGTCGCGGGCGGGCTCGCCTCGACGCCCTGCCCCTGGTGCTGGGGCCGGGGCACTCGCTTCTCGACCTCGTGCCTGCGCTCGCCGAGGCGGGGATCGAAGCCTCCGGCGAAGTCGCCCTCCGCGCGCGGGCGCGCTGGTCCCCGGGCGCAATCGTGTCCTCCGCAGAGGTCGACCTGATCGACCTCAGCCTCGCGCGCGGCCCGGTGCGAGCTTCTTGCCTGCAGGGCGAACTCCACTTCCAGGGCCTGCCCTGGCGGACGGCCGGCCCACAGACGCTGACATTGCAGGGTCTCGACGCCGGTCTCCCCCTGCACAACGGACGCATCGAATTCGAGTGGCACCAAAGCCGGGGAGCCGAACGCCTCGACGCTCGCTTTGACCTTGCCGGGGGCCAGATCGCCGCGCGCGGAAGATTCGGCGACGGCGCGACCGGAGAGGGCTTGATGATCGAGGCGAATCAGCTGCGCCTTGCTGACCTCTTGGCGCTCCTGCCGATCGAAGGCCTCAGCGGCGATGGGGTCCTTGAAGGCTCGCTACCGCTTCGCTTCGCGGACGGTGCGCTCGTGATCCAGAACGGCGCGCTGGGGGACGAGGCGGGCGGCTGGCTGCGCTATCGGCCGGCCGAAGGGGAAGGCACACTTTCGGACTTCGGCATTTCGGAACTCATCGACCTCGAAGCCGCTCTCGCAGACTTCCACTACCGCAGACTCCACCTCGGCCTCGACGGCGATCTCGGCGGTGAGATCACCGTCCGTGCCACTCTCGACGGGGCGAACCCGGCGTACCGCGACGGCCAACCCTATGTCTTCAATCTCGAAATCGTTGGGCGACTCGTCGATCTCGTCGATCGCACTGCCCGCTTCTACACGCTGCCGGCGCAGATCGAAGAGCAACTCCATGCAAAGGGCGAGAGGCCGGCGGCCCGTGCGACGCCTTTCCCCGCCTGCGAACACGGTCTCCCCGTTTTTGGGCCGGCCGACGCCGACCCCCTTCTCGACGCCCCGCCGCAAGGCCAGTAGGCTTTCGGTCGAGCGACCTCGGAGGCGCAGCGCTGTGACCGAAATTCGACGAATCCTCGCCCTCGCCTGCCTGCTGGGCGTTGCGGCGTGCCAGCCGAGGATTGAAGTCGTGCCCCCGAAGGAACCCATTACGATCAACCTGAATGTCCGGATCGAGCACGAGATCCGGGTGAAGGTCGATCGCGATCTCGATCAACTCTTCGAGGAAGATCCCTCGATCTTCTAGCGGAGGTCCACGTTGTCCGTCTTGCTACGACCGACCCTGCTCGTCGCCCTGTTGGCGGCGCTCTGCCTCTCCCTCCCCGCTCTCGCAGACCCGCCCGACTCGGCGAAGGCCGCGGCATTGGCCGCGGGCAGCATCGGAGAGCAGGCCGACGGCTACCTCGGTGCGCTTCCCGGGGCGCCGGCGCAAGCCGACGCGCTGGTCGCGCAGATCAACGCGGAGCGCCGCGCCTACTACGCATCCATCGCGGCGAAGAACGGGACCGCGGAGGGCGTCGTTGCCCGCCTCGCCGGGAAGAAATTGCTCCAGCGCACGCCTTCAGGCCAGTACACCCGGAACGCTTCTGGACAGTGGCAAAAAAAACCCTGAGGAAGCGAAAGCGGGCCCCAACAGGGTGAAACCCTCCGAATACACCAGCTTCGATGCGACGGGCCTCGCGGAATGTGTCTCGCGCGGGGACGTCACCGCCACCGAACTCATCGACTGCGCGATTGCGTTGATCGAGGAGCGAAACCCCGCGCTCAACGCGGTGATCCACGAGCACTTCGAGCGAGCACGGAAGTTCGCGGCGGACGCGCCGGCCGTCGGCCCCTTTGCCGGCGTTCCCTTTCTGCTGAAGGACCTCGGCGGTGGCCACCGCGCCGGAGACGCCATCCACTACGGCAGCCAGGTCATGAAGGACGCGAAGCACCGGGCGGCGACTACTTCGTACCTGGTCGAGGACTTCGAGGCGGCCGGGTTGATCGTCGTGGGCCGCACCAACGTTCCCGAACTGGGCGCCTGGACGACGACCGAACCCGAGGCCTACGGCCCCACGCGCAACCCCTGGAACACCGATCACAGCAGCGGAGGTTCGAGTGGCGGTTCCGCCGCGGCGGTCGCCGCTGGCATCGTGCCCTTGGCCCACGCGAGTGACGGCGGGGGTTCGATCCGCATTCCCGCAAGCGAGTGCGGGCTGATTGGCCTGAAGCCGACGCGGGGACGCATCTCGCTCGGCCCCGATGTCGGCGAGGCGTGGGGCGGGTTGGTCAGCGAATTTGCGGTGACCCGTTCGGTACGCGATACCGCCCGGCTCCTCGACGCCGTTGCAAAACCCCGGCCTGGCGACCCCTACTCGATTGCGCCCCCGGCCCGGCCCTACGCACGCGAAGTCGGCGCGGCCTGCGGCGAACTGCGCATCGGTATCAACACGGCGGTGCCCAGCGGTCCCATCGACCCGGAGTGCCAGATCGCGGTGGAAGCGGCCGCTCGTGCCCTCGAGGACCGCGGCCACAATGTCGAGGTAGCCCGACCGGAAGGCCTCGAAGGCACTCCCGAATTCACCGAGGCGATCGTCGCGGTGATCGCCAGCCACCAGGCGCGCGACGTCGAACGTCTCGGTGCGTACCGGGGCCGCGAGTTCCGCGAGGGCGATCTCGACCCCGACAACTGGCTCCTCACCACCGCCGGCCAGCAGATGAGCGCGACGCGCTACCTCGAGGCGCTCGAGAAGCTGCATGCCGCCCAACGGCAAGCCGCGCGCTGGTGGCAGCAGGGCTTCGATCTCCTGATCACGCCGACGCTCACCAATCCGCCGCCGAAGATCGGCACTCTCGTCCCGCACGCCGATCGCCCCCTCGAGGCCTTTACGCGTTCGAGCCACCAGGCGGGCTTCACCGCCCCCTTCAACGTGACGGGCCAGCCGGCCCTCTCACTTCCGCTCCACTGGAGCGCGGACGGGCTTCCGGTGGGCGTGCAATTCGTGGCGGCGACGGGGCGCGAGGACCTGCTGCTGCGGGTCGCCTCGGATCTCGAACCCTCCGAAGGCTGGCGCTGTCCAGCACCCTGAGGCCCCGCGGCGCGCCCGGTGACGCGCCGGGCCTGGCGCGGGTGAGCGCAGTGGTCGGGCCGGCGGGATTCGAACCCGCGACCTCTTGACCCCCAGTCAAGCGCGCTACCAAGCTGCGCTACGGCCCGAAGTGCGGAGAGGTAGCGATCCCTAAAGCCGCTGTCGAGCGCAAAGGCGGGGAGCACCACCGGGCTCGGCACTCGCCCTGCTGGCCACGCGCTAGAGCAGCGCGCGGATCGCAGCGAGTTCGTCGCGAATCTCGCCGTAGCGCGTCCGCGGAATCTCGGCCTCGGCGTCGATCCGACCCTCGAGTGCGCGGTCGACACCCAGTTCGCGCAGTCGCCGCTTTGCGCCGGCGATCGTGTAACGCTCCTCATGCAGCATCCGGCGAATCAGGAGGATCGTTTCGATATCCTTCTTGCGATACAGCCGCTGTCGCGACCGCGACTTCTGCGGCGCCATCCAGCGAAATTCGGATTCCCAATAGCGGAGCACGTAGGGCTTCACGCCGGTGATCTCGCTGACCTCGCCGATGCGGTAGTAGAGTTTCCCGTCCGCCAGCAAGAGGGGTTGCCCCGACGCCACGGCCTTGGTGCTTCGCTTGCGCGCCGACGATTTCTTCGGCTTGGCCTTGGTTCGACTGGGCATTCAGCGTCGTTCCTCTTGCTGCAGCGAACCGGCTACAGGCCCGAAGTCCCGGTCCGCTCGGCCGAGCCCGTTGACTGCGGTGAATCCGTTGACTGCGGTGTGTCGTTCAACACAGTCTTTAGCACGAGACTCGGCTTGAACGTGAGGACTCTTCGCGCATCGAGGAGGATTTCTTCACCCGTCTGGGGATTTCGCCCCTTCCGGGCGTTCTTGTCGCGGACGACAAAGTTCCCGAACCCCGAGACCTTGACCTTTTCCCCGCTGGCCAACGTCTGCTTGATCGTGTCGAAAACCTTCTCGACGAGTTCCGCCGCCTCCTTCTTCGAAAATCCCACGCGTTCGTAGATCTGCTCGACGATTTCGGCCTTGGTCATGACATCCCCTTCATTGCTAAAGCTACCGAAGCTCGCCGCCGAAGCGATGAGCCAACATTCTGACCACCCGGTCTGTCGCCTTCGACACCTCGGCGTCGCGAAGCGTCCGATCGGCGTGCTGGTAGACCAGGCGGAAGGCGACACTCACCTTTTCCGGTCCCAGGCCCTCCCCCTCGTAGCGATCGAAGATCTCGACGCTTTGCAGGAGCGCGCCCCCAGCCTTACGGATCGCCAGGGCCACCTCCCCCGCGGGTTGCGAAGCCTCCAGCAGGACCGCCAAATCCCTCTGGACCTGGGGATGCTTCGACACCGGCTCGTAGCGCGCGGGGCGCAGCGGCAGGGCCAGGACCGCTTCGAGATCTATTTCGATCACGGCAACTGGACCGGAGAGCCCAAATGCAGAGGCGGTCTCGGGGTGCAATTCGCCCACGTACGCGACCGGCTGGCCCGCGGCTTCGAGCGCCGTCGAAGCGCCGGGGTGCAGATAGGGAGCGTGCCCAGACTCACACGAGCCCACGGGGCCGCGCTCGAGGCTCCCCAGCAGACGTTCTGCGAGCCCCTTGGCGCGGTAGAAGAGCGGAGGCGCCACGGCGTCCCAGAGACCAGCATCCGACCCGGGGGCCAGGACCGCACACAGGGCCAGCGGCTCCTGGGGCAGCGCCGCTGCCTCGGCCTGCCGCAAGAACACGCGCGCGATCTCGAAAATCTCCACGCTGCCGACCTGTCGGCTGCGGTTCTCGGCCACCCGGCGCAGGAGCGAGGGCAATAGCGAGGTTCGCAACTGCGCCTCTCCGTCGACGATGGGGTTCAACACCGAAACGGCGCCGCGCCGGGGATCGTCCGCCTCGAGCCGAAGCGCCTGCGGGTCGCTGGCCGGTGAAAACGGGAGGCACAGCACCTCGGTGAGCCCCTCGGCACACAGCCGGTCCTGAAGGGCCGCCGTCTCTCGCGCGCCGGCGGGTCGCGTTGCGAGCCCCGGTTCGATTCGCGGCTGCTTCGATTCGATTCCTCCGAAGCCCCGCAACCGAGCGACTTCCTCGATCAGGTCTTCTTCGAGCCAGAGATCGTTTCGAAAGCTTGGAATGGTGACATCGAGGCAACCGTCCTTGCGGGCTGAGGCCGCAATGCCGAGGCGGCCGAGCGCAAGGGCCATGTCTTCGCCGGATATCGGGGTGCCCAGGAGGCGGGTCGCCTGCCCCGGATCCGCTCGAATGACCCCAGGTCGTGCCACCGCCGTGCCCGCGGCGCGGACTCGGCCTTTCGATACCTCACCCCCCAGCTCGAAGAGCAGGCGTGCCGCGCGGTCCACCGCGCGTGCAGTGCCCTCGGCGTCGACACCCCGCTCGAAGCGGTACGAAGCTGCACTCGTAAGTCCGAGCCGGCTCGCCGTGCGACGAATACGCACCGGGTCGAAAATCGCGGCTTCGATCAACACGTTTCGGGTCCCGGCGACCACCTCGGTATCGCGACCCCCCATCACGCCCGCCAGGGCGATCGGGCCCTCGGCGTCGGCGATCACCAGATCGTCGGCTTCGAGGCTCCGCGTCTCGCCGTCGAGGGTCACGAGCGTCTCACCGGCGACGGCGGCACGCACTTCGATCCGTCCACCCCGAATCCGATCGAGGTCGAAGAAATGAAGCGGTTGCCCCCATTCGAGCATCACCTGGTTCGAGATGTCGACTACGTTGCTCCGCGCCCGGATCCCGGAAAATCCGAGCCGCTGGACCCATTGCGCTGCCGATTCGGCAACCAAAAGGCCGCGCACCACGCGCGCATCGTAGAGCGCGCAACCAGCGACATCGCGGATCACGACCTCGATATCCTCGGAGGCCAGACGCGTCCCCTCGCTGGGCTGCGTCGGCGGCAGCGCGATCGTCTTCCCGGTGTAGGCGTGCACCTCGCGAGCCAGCCCGAGAACCGAAGCGCAGTCGCCGCGATTGGCCAGCAGGGCCACTTCGAGAATCGTGTCCCCACCCGACAACCACGCCTCCACAGGCGTTCCGACCTCGGCAGAAGCCTCGAGAACCAGGATCCCCTCTTGCTCCGACGAGAGGCCGAGTTCGCGCTCCGAGCAGATCATGCCCAGCGAAACCTCGCCCCGGATCTTCGACTTCTTGATCCGGGTGCCATCGGGCAGCTGCACTCCCGGGCGCGCCACGGCAACCTTTTGCCCGGCGTCGACATTCGCGGCACCGCAGACGATCGCAACCGGCTCGTCCTCGCCGACATCCACCCGGCACAACGAGAGGCGGTCGGCGCCGGGGTGCGCGCCCCGTTCGAGGACCTCACCCACGACAACGCCGTCGCACTTCGGGCCGGTGCGCTCCAGGGCATCGACCTCGAGCCCGGCCATCGTCAGGCGCTCGGCGAGGTCTTCCGCGCGCGCGGGCAGCTCAATCCATTCCGCCAACCAACCGAGGGAAAGTCGCATCAGAGCTGCTCCAGCACCCGGACGTCGCCGTCGTAGAGCAGACGAATATGGTCGAGGTTGTGGCGCAACATGGCCACGCGCTCGAGGCCCATTCCGAAAGCGAAACCCTGCCACTCGCGCGAGTCGATGCCGCAGTTTGCGAGCACCTTCGGGTGGATCATTCCGCAGCCGCCCCACTCGATCCAGCCGGTAGACGAGCAGGTGACGCAGCCATCGCCCGCACACAGCAGGCAGCGCAGATCCAACTCAGCCGACGGCTCGGTAAAGGGAAAGAAGCTGGACCGAAATCGAATTTCGACCCCGTCCCCCATCACGTGCTCTGCCAGCGAGAAGAGCAAGCCCTTGAGCTCGGCAAAACTTGTCTCGCGGCCGACCACGAAGCCCTCCACCTGCTGAAACATCGGACTGTGACGAGGCGATAGATCGTGGCGGTACACCCGGCCGAGCGCCGCGATCGCAAAAGGGGGTTCGCGCTCGGTCATCGCACGGATCTGCACGGGCGATGTGTGCGTCCGCAATACGCGATCCGACGCGACGAAGAAGGTGTCCTGCGTGTCGCGCGCCGGGTGGTGCGCGGGCATGTTCAGCGCCTCGAAATTGTTGTACTCGGTCTCGACCTCGGGCCCCTCTTCGAGCGAGAAGCCGCGGCTCCAGAGAAAATCCTCAATCTCACGCCGCACCCGCGTGAGCGGATGCAGATGCCCGCGGCCGCCTCCCGCCCCCGGAAGGCTGACGTCGATCCGGTGCTCTGAGAGCGCCCGCGCCTGCTCGCCGGACTTGAGTTCTGTGCGGCGGGCCGCGACGCACTCTTCGATCCGTTGCTTGACGCGGTTGATCTCGGCCCCGGCCGCCCCTCGCTCCGAAGGGTCGAGGCGGCCGATGCCGCGCAGCAGCGCCGAAACGGAGCCCTTTCGACCCAGGAACCCTGCGCGCACTTCGGCCAGGGCCTGCGCGCTCGAGGCCTCGGCCACGGCGTGCCGGGCCTCTGCTTCGAGGGCTTCGAGGTGGGGCGGGACGACGCTCATCGACGCAAGTCAGGCGGCGTCGGTCTTCGCTACCTCGGCCAGGCGGGCGAAGGCTATCGGGTCGCTGGTGGCGATCTGCGCGAGAATCTTCCGATCCACTTCGACTCCCGCCGTCTTCAACCCGTTGATCATTCGGCTGTAGGACAGCCCATGCTCGCGGGCAGCCGCGTTGATTCGGGAAATCCACAGTGCCCGGAACTGCCGCTTCTTTTCTTTCCGCCCGCGGTAGGCATAGAGGCCCGCCTTCTCGACGGCTTCCTGGGCTACGCCATGGAGCTTTGATCGCGCTCCGCGATAGCCCTTTGCTTCCTTCAGTACGCGCTTGTGGCGCTTGTGCGCTGCGACCCCGCGTTTGACCCTCGGCATTTCGTCTTCCCTTCTTCGATCCGTCGCTCCGACCGTCCCGACCCGTCACGCAATCTGCGCCTACAGGTAGGGCAACAGCCTCCGAATACGCTTCTCATCCGCAGGCGAGATGAGCGCCTTCAGGCGAAGCTTCCGCTTTCGCTTCGTCGTCTTCTTGCTCAGGATGTGTTGCTTGTTGCTCTTGTTCCGGGTGATTTTCCCCGAGCCGGTTTTCTTGAACCGCTTCGCAGCCCCTCGGTGCGTTTTCATCTTCGGCATCTCATTCTCCCTCGGAAGGTGCGCTCGCCTCTTCGGCTTCCGGCGTCACCTGCCCGGCTTCTTCCTTGCGTTTCGTTTCGGCGATCACCTCGCGATCTGCCACCAGGATCGTCGACATGAACCGCCCTTCCATCCGCGGTGGATTCTCCATCTTCGCCATCGGCCCGAGCAACTCGATCACCTGTTGGAGCTGCTTTCGCCCCCGCTCGGGGTGCACCATCTCGCGCCCCCGGAACATCACGGTCACCTTGACCTTGTCTCCATCCATCAAGAAGCGGCGAGCATTGTTCAGTTTGAAGTTGAGATCGTGGAGGTCTGTCCCCGGCCTCATCTTCACTTCTTTCAGCGACGCCGTGTGCGCCTGCTTGTTCTTGCCAGTCCGCTTCTTCTTCTGTTCATACTTGTACCGGCCGTAGTCCATGATCCGGCAAACCGGCGGTCGCGAGTTCGCCGCCACCTCGACCAGGTCCAGCCCCGACTCTCGCGCCTTCTCGAGCGCATCCTCGGGAGCCATCACTCCCAGTTGTTCCCCGTCGGCGCCGATGACCCGAATTTCGCGAACGCGAATTTTCTCGTTGACGCGGACACTGTCTTTTTCCGGCGCTACTACGCGATACCTGGATCGAATGGTGATGCGAAGTTCCTCCTAGTTGAACGGCATCGGGCGGCGCTTCGCACTGGCTTCCACCAGCATCGCCACCAGGCCGTCTGCGTCCTGTGCGCCGGCGGGCTCATTCCCGCCGCCCCGCAGTCGCGGTGTCACGGTTCCATCCGCTGCCTCCCGGTCACCAACGACCAGCGCCAACGGGATCTTCTTCGTTTCCATCTCCCGGATCTTGAATCCCAGGGTCTCGCTGCGCGCGTCGACCCGACTTCGAATTCCCGCGTGCAGTAATTTTTCGCCGATCTTTTCGGCCTGCGGCACATGGCGTTCAGCAATCGGCAGAACCGCTACCTGCACCGGTGCCAGCCAGAATGGGAAAGCGCCGCCCGTGTGCTCGATGTAAATCGCCAGGAAGCGCTCAAGCGACCCCAGCACCGCACGATGCAGCATCGCGGGCTGATGGCTCTGGCCATCGCGGCCAATATAGGCCAACCCGAAGCGAGTGGGCAGCGCTACGTCGATCTGGAGGGTGGCCAGGGTCCAGGAGCGGCCTAGGACGTCGCGGAAGTCCGCTTCGACCTTCGGCGCGTAAAAAGCGGCCTCCCCGGGCTTGATGCGGCAGTCAAAGCCGGCCTTCTCGACCCCCTCCTGCAGTTGACGCTCGGCGAGGTCCCAGTCGGCCGCGTCTCCCAAGAAACCCTCCGGCCGGGTGGAGACCGCCATCTCGACGCCCTCCAGACCGAGGATTTGGTACACCTCCGCCGTCAACACGAAGAAGGCCTCGATCTCGGCACCGACCTGCTCCGGTTCGCAGAAGATGTGCGCGTCGTCCTGGGCCATCGACCGAACCCGTGTGAGGCCACTCAGCGTGCCGCTCCGCTCGTTGCGATGCAGCCTGGAAAACTCGGCGAGCCGCAGGGGCAGCTCGCGGTACGAGCGCTTCCTGCTCCGAAAGAGCTGGCAATGGCCCGGGCAATTCATCGCCTTGATCCCGAGTTCTTCGCCCTCGTCCGCACCGGCAAACCAGAACATGTCGTCGTGGAACTTCTCGTAATGGCCCGAGATCTGGAACAACTCCGCGCGGAACAGTTGCGGCGTCATCACCTCCTGGTACCCGTGGCGCCGATACAGATCGCGCATCAAATCGATCAACCCGTTGTAGACCGCGGTGCCCTTCGGCAGATAGAAAGGCGATCCCGGCGACAGCGGGTCGAGATAAAAGAGTTCGAGTTCGGGACCGACTCGGCGGTGATCGCGTTCCTTCGCCTCCTCGACCCGCTTGCGGTAGGCCTTCATTTCCTTTTTCGACGCGAAGGCGGTGCCATAGATCCGCTGCAGTTTGGGCCCGGACTCGTCGCCACGCAGGTAGGAGCCCGAGACTTCGAGCAATGAAAAGGCTCCGATCTGCCCGGCGTGCGCGACATGGGGTCCCCGGCAGAGGTCGACGAAATCGCCGTGCCGGTAGAGGGTGATGTCCTCGCCCTCGGGAATGTCGTCCAGGCGCAACACCTTCAAATTTTCGCCGAGGTCGCCGAAAATCCTGCGGGCCTCGTCGCGACTCACCACTTCGCGCTCGAAGGCCACCTTCTCCTTGATGATCTCGCCCATCGCCTTCTCGATGCGCTCGAGATCGGCTGGCGTAAAGGGCTCGTCGACGAGAAAATCGTACTGGTACTTCTCGGAGTGATCGGTGCGTCCCACATCGATCTGAGCGTCGGGAAAGCAACGCTTCACGGCGTCGGCCATCACGTGCTCGGTCGAATGCCGGATCACCTCGCCGGCGGCTTCGTCACGGGTCGTCACCAACTGCAGCGCCACGTCGCGATCGAGGGGAAGACGCAAGTCGACGAGCCCGCCGTCGATGCGCCCGGCGACCGCCGCCTTCGCCAGGCCGGGGCCGATCTGAAGCGCAACCTCTCCCACCGTGACCCCGCGCGGCAATTCGAGCACCGCACCGTCGGGCAGCGTGACCTTGATTTCACTCATGAATGCGGGCAGGTCATGGGTCGGGTGCTCTTCGGCGTCGAAGGTGGGCTGGGGCGCGCAAGACGCGATGCGTGCCGCTGGTAGGCACGAGCGGATTTGAACCGCCGACCTCCGCCGTGTCAAGGCGGCGCTCTAGCCCCTGAGCTACGTGCCTAAATTCGGCTAACGAGCCGGAATCAATATCGTTTTGCCTATTCTCTGTCAATCCGGGAACGACCGATTTCGCGAAGGAGCGAGACGGCCCCGCGCGCCGCACCCGGCCCGGCGCAATTCGGCGACTAGCGCAGCACGATCCGCAGGCCACCGGCCACTCGCTCAACATGCCACACGCCCTCAACGGACGGCTCCATGCCGGAAAGCTCGACGGCGAATGCCTCTGGCGACTGGCGGCTGGCGACCCGAAGGCGGACACGACCTCGCTCGTACCCCCGGACCTCGACGTTCTCGACCGACCGCCTGGCCAGCAACTGCTCTTTGACGATCACGATCTGGGCCGGCGACACGACCCCCTCGAGCACCACGCGGTGGTCCGAAAGCGGCGCCTCCTCCGCCTCGATCACCAGGCCCGCCTCGAGCAATCGGCGTCGCACCCGGTCCGAAGCGACGTAGACCTCGACCAGCGCGCGGTAGAGCGTCTCCCCGGTCGCCTCTCCCTGCGGATCGAGGCCGGGACCCTCGCCATGGTCCTCCACCACGCGGAAACGCTCGGTATAGACGAGCGGATCGCGACCCAGCGCGGCCCCGAGATCATCGCTGTCGGCTTCCGGCTCCCGGCCCGCCTCCCGAAGCGCCACTTCGATCACGGCTTCGCGGATCCCCTGCGAAAGGACCCGTTGACGCGAACCCACCGAACCGGGCTCAACCACGACTTCGGCCAGAAGTTCGACGCGGACGCGATCCCCGCCCGCAGCCGATCCCGCTCCCAGCAGGGCGAGGAGCCCCACTGCGGCAAGCCACCCGGCCTGACGCGGTCGCTTCAGACCCCGCACTCGGCCACCGGCCTCCCAAAGAGCGCGTCGACATCCCGCCGCAGCGCTTCGCTCGGCGCGACGCCGCGCCCCGCAGCGAGTGCAAGCACCGTCTCGCTCTCCCCGGCGATCGTGATGTACAGATACACGGCGCACTCGCCAGGGCTGCGCTCGAAGACCCGGCGCAGCCCCTTCATGCGATCGGAGGTGATCTCCTTCTCCTGGATGCGGACCCGGAAGCGGCTGACCAACTCGCCCTCGGCATCGTCGAGCTTCAGCACGTGCTCGACCAGGATCTTCGGGGGATCGGCAAACTCGAGCTTTCCCTGCACGAGCAAGGGTATGGGATCGCCGCCACCCTTCGTCGATGCCTCGGCCTCGCGCAGCAGCGGCGCGAGTTCCCCGAACTTCTTGGGAAACACCAGAAGCTCGAAAGTCCCCTCGAGGTCCTCGAGGATGGCGCGAGCCATCGGATCCCCCTTGCGCGTTCTCACCTCGTTGAACTTCACCAACAACCCGCCGGCGCGCACCTCGCGCCCATCGTGGCCGCTGGCCTCGGTGGAGCGCACCGTCGTGAAGCGAACGAGTTCGGGGCCCCGCGCCCCGAGCGGGTGCCCCGTGACATAGAACCCCAGCAGTTCCTTCTCGAAGCCGAGGCGTTCGCGGTCGGTCCACGCCGGAGTCTCGGGAAGCGCCGGGACGTTGTTCCCCCCTCCGCCTGAGCCACCGCCGTCAAACAGGCTCCCCTGGCCAATCTCGCGGTCCCGTTGAGCGGCGGCCCCGCGTTCCAGCGCCGCGTCGAGTCCCAGCCAGACCGCGGCACGGTTGGGATGCAGCGTATCGAAAGCCCCGCATTGAACCAGCGCCTCCACCACCCGGCGATTGACGCCCGGCCCCACGACCGCTTCCGCGAAATCGAAGATGTTCTGGAAGGCGCCGCCCTCGGCCGCCGCACGCGCCTCGAGGATCGCCTCGATCGCGCCCTCCCCGACGTTTTTTACGCCGGCAAAACCGAATCGAATACCCCCCTCCACCACGCCGAAATCACGCTCGGACTCGTTGATGTCCGGCGGCAGGATTTCGAAACCCTTCTCGCGGGCGTGCGCGATATAGCGTGCCAGCCGATCGTGGTTCCCGGAGTCGGTGGTGAGCAGCGCCGCCAGGTATTCGCGCGGGTGGTTGGCCTTCATGTAGGCCGTTTGGAAGGTGATCAGCGCGTAGGCCGTCGAGTGGGCCTTCGGGAAGCCATAGCCCGCAAACTCGGCAATCAGGTCGAAGACCCGCTCGGCCTTCACCGGGTCGATCGAGCGCGCGGCGGCGCCGTCGAGGAATTTCTGGCGCTGCTCAGCCATCACCTCGGGCTTTTTCTTGCCCATGGCGCGGCGCAAGAGGTCCGCCTCGCCCAGCGAGTAGCCCGCGAGTTTCTGCACGATCTGCAGGACCTGATCCTGGTAGACGATCACCCCGAGGGTCTCCCGCGTCACCTCCTCGAGTTCCGGCAGCATGTAGTCGATCGGCGCGTTGCCGTTCTTGCGCTTGACGAAATCGTCGACCATGCCGGAGCCCAGCGGGCCCGGGCGGTAGAGCGCATTCAACGAAATGATGTCCTTGAACTCCGTCGGGCGCAGCTTCACCAGAAGCTCGCGCATGCCGCTCGATTCGAGCTGGAACACCCCTTCGACATCACCCTGCCGCAGCAACTCGAAGGTGCGCTCGTCGTCGAGAGGAACGTCTTCGACCGTAAAATTCGGGTGCCCCGCCGCCCGCACCAACGCCTGGGCATCCGCCAACAACGTCAGCGTCTTGAGCCCCAGAAAATCAAACTTGATCAGCCCGATTTTCTCGGCGGAACTCATGTTGTACTGGACCATCACGTCGCCCGAGCGCGGATCCTTGTAGAGCGGAACCATCTCGATCAGCGGCTTCGTTCCGATCACCACCCCGGCAGCGTGCTTCGAGACGTGGCGGGTGATGCCCTCGAGTTTGCGCGCGGTTTCAATCAACTGCGCGATCTGGCCATCGCTCTCGATCCGCGCCCGCAATTCGGGCGTCTGCTCCACGGCTTCGTCGAGACTGATTCCGAGGGTCTCGGGGATCAGCTTTGCGATCTTGTCGACGGTGCCATAGTCGATGCCCATCACCCGTCCGACATCGCGAATCACCCCCCGGGCTTGCATCGTCCCGAAGGTCACGATCTGGGCCACCCGCATCGTCTCGTAATCTTCGCTGCCGCCGTACTTCTCGGCGACGTAGCGAATCACCTGATCGCGGCCGCGTATACAGAGATCGACGTCGATGTCGGGCATCGAAACGCGCTCGGGGTTCAAGAAGCGCTCAAAAATGATGTCGTACTCGATCGGATCGACGCCCGTGATCCCGAGGCCGTAGGCCACGAGGCTCCCCGCCGAAGACCCCCGCCCGGGCCCAACGGGAATCTCGCTGCGGCGGGCGTAGTCGATGAAGTCAGCCACCACGAGGAAGTAGCCGGCGAAGCCCATCGAGTTGATCACGCCGAGTTCGTAATCCAGACGCTCGGCGTAGTTCTTGCGGGGGCCCTCGAAGGGCTCGTCCGGCGCCATGCCGAGCCGCTCGCGCAGACCGCGCTGGGCCTGCTCGGCCACGACCCCCTCGAGAGTCTCTCCGGCCGGGACCTGAAATTCGGGCAGGTGGTAGGTGCCCATCGGGATCTCGACATTGCAGCGCTCGGCGACTTCCAGCGATGCCTCCACGGCGGACGGATGGTCGTGGAAGACCTCGCGCATCTCGTCCCCGGAGCGCACGAAGAAGCCCTGGCCGTCGAAGCGGAAGCGGTTCGGGTCAGCGAGATTCGAGGCCGTCCCGATGCAGAGCAGCGCGTCGTGATCGGCGTGATCTTCGTGCGCGAGATAGTGGGCGTCGTTGGTGGCGAGCAGCGGAATCCGCATGTCGCTGGACATCTTCACCAGTTCGGCGTTCACGATGTCCTGCTCTGGGATGCCGTGGCGCTGCATCTCGAGATAGAAGCGGTCGCCGAAGAGATCTGCGAAACCCTGGGCGCGCTGCCAGGCGCTGTCGAGTTGGTTGGCGATAATGTCCCTGGGCACCACCGCCGACAAGCACCCCGAGGTCGCGATCAGCCCCGCCTGGTGTTTCTGGAGCAGCTCCATGTCGATCCGCGGCTTGTAATAGAAGCCCTCGAGGTAGGCCTTGGAGACCAGGGCCATCAGGTTCCGATAGCCCTCCTCGTTCATCGCCAGCAGCAGCATGTGGTTGATCGAATCGAAACCCGTTTCCGCGCGATTCACCCGCTCGCGATCGAAGCGGGAACCTCCGGCGAAATAGACCTCGCAGCCGATGATCGGCTTGATCCCGTTGGCCAGCGCCTTTTCATAGAACTCCACCGCGCCAAAGAGGTTGCCGTGGTCGGTCATCGCCACGGCCGGCATGTTCAGCGCCTTGGCCCGTTCGAAGAGCGGGTTGTGCTTGATCGCGCCGTCGAGCAGCGAGTACTCGGTGTGCAGGTGGAGATGAACGAAGGGCTTCGGCATGCCCTACCCCTGCCCGATCGGCGCGACGTCTGATTCCTGCCGGCCATCACAGAATTGAAACGGTCCCGCCGCTTCCCGGTAGCCTGAGAATCGACCCACGCACCATTATTAGCAGAGATCGTCCGGGCCAATACCCGCGCCCGCCGAAAGAATCGGACGCGACCAGAACCAGCCGACCCGAGGTCGATTCACATTCCCAGTCTCACTCCCACTCAATCGTGGCGGGGGGCTTCGACGAGATGTCGTAGACCACGCGGTTGATGCCCTTGACTTCGTTGATGATGCGGTTCGAGATGCGCCCGAGGACTTCGAAGGGCATGTGCGCGAAATCGGCGGTCATGGCGTCGCTCGAGGTGACGCAGCGCACGGCGATCACGTTTTCGTAGGTCCGTAGGTCCCCCATCACCCCAACGCTCTGCACCGGCAGAAAGACCGTGAGCGCCTGCCAGATCTCGTCGTAGAGCCCGGCCTGCCGGATCTCCTCGAGCAGGATCGCGTCGGCCTGGCGCAGGGGGACGAGGCGCGCCTCGGTCACTTCGCCCATGATGCGAATCGCGAGCCCCGGCCCGGGGAAGGGATGGCGTCCCACCACCTCCGGCGGGAGCCCCAGCCGCAGACCCACCTCGCGAACCTCGTCCTTGAAGAGTTCACGCAGGGGTTCGACCAGTTCGAGCTTCATGCGCTCGGGCAGGCCCCCCACGTTGTGGTGGGTCTTGATCGTGGCCGAAGGGCCGCGCACCGACACGCTCTCGATCACGTCGGGATACAGGGTGCCCTGCACCAGGAAGTCCACCTCCCCCACGCGGTTCGCCTGCTCTTCAAACACTTCGATGAAGAGGCGGCCGATGATGCGGCGTTTCTTTTCGGGATCGCTCACGCCCTCGAGCGCGCCGAGGAAGCGCGCGGAAGCATCCACCGAAATCAACTCGACGCCGAGGATCTTGCCGAAGAGTTCTTCGACCTCCGCGCGCTCGTTCGCCCGCATCATGCCGTGATCGACAAAGACACAGGTCAGCTGGTCGCCCACCGCTCGGTGCACCAGCGCCGCCGCCACCGAAGAATCGACCCCGCCCGACAAGCCGCATAACACCCGGCGGTCCCCCACCTGGGCACGGATCGCCGCCACCGCCTCGTCGATGAAGGCATCCATGGTCCAGGAGCCGCTGCAGCCACACACGTTCTTCACGAAGGCCTCGAGAAACTCGCTGCCCCCCTCGCTGTGCACCACCTCGGGGTGGAACTGCACGCCCCAGATCCGGCGGCTGGCGTGCCGCACCGCCGCGAAGGGCGAGTTGTCGCTCTCGGCGATCACCTCGAAGCCGTCCGGCAGTGCCAACACCCGGTCGCCATGGCTCATCCAGACCGTGCGCTGGCTGCCGGGGGCCGCGTCGCCAAAGAGCACATCCGCGGCGCGGTGGTCCAGCCGGGCGCGGCCGTACTCGCGGTCTGCCGCCGCCTCCACCCGGCCCCCGAGGCGGTGAACCAACCATTGCAGCCCGTAGCAGATTCCGAGAATCGGCACGCCGAGCTCGAGAATGCCAGCATCGACGTCCGGGGCGCCGGCTTCGAGCACGCTCGAAGGGCCGCCCGAGAGGATCAGGCCCGAGGGCGCAAAACCTTGAATCGCCTCCAGCCCAACGTCGAAGGGCTGGATCTCGCAGTAGACCTGCTGCTCGCGCACGCGCCTTGCGATCAGCTGCGTGTACTGCGAACCGAAATCCAGGATCAGGATGCGTTCGTTCTGGGGAGCGGGACCCGACGGCTTCACAGCGTCGTCACCTCGTGAGCTTTGGCCCGGAGGCAGGCCGCGTGCGAAAATTGGGGGACCATCCGGCGGGGGGGAGTAGGCAAAGAACAGAACTCAGTCGATCCGGTAATTCGGCGCCTCCTTGGTCACGATCACGTCGTGGACGTGGCTTTCCTGGAGGCCCGCTGCCGACATGCGAACAAAGCGGGCCTTCGAGGCGAGATCAGCCAGGTTGGCGGCACCGCAGTAGCCCATGCCCGAGCGCAGGCCTCCCATCACCTGGTGGATATTCGAAGAGAGGCTCCCCCGATAGGGCACCCGACCTTCGATGCCCTCGGGCACCAATTCGCGATGGTCCTCGACGTCGGACTGGAAGTATCGGTCGCGACTGCCATCGGCCATCGCCCCCAGCGAGCCCATGCCGCGATAAACCTTGTACGAGCGCCCCTGGAAGAGGACGACTTCGCCGGGCGCCTCGTCGGTCCCCGCGAAGAGCGATCCGATCATCACCGTCGACGCTCCCGCTGCCAAGGCCTTCACCACGTCACCGGAGTACTTCACGCCTCCATCGGCAACGACCGGGACATCGAAGTGGTTCGCCACCTCGACCGCGTCGCAGATGGCAGTGAACTGCGGAACGCCGACACCGGCGATGATCCGCGTGGTGCAGATCGAGCCGGGGCCCACGCCCACCTTGACCCCGGAAACACCCGCCTTCGCCAGCGCCTCCACGCCCTCCCCGGTGGCGACGTTGCCGCCGATGATGGCGAGATCGGGGTAACTCCGGCGCAATTCGGAGACCATGTCGAGCACCATTTGCGAGTGCCCGTGGGCGGTGTCGACCACCAGCACGTCGACCCCCGCATGGATCAGGGCCTCGGCGCGTTCCATCTGGTCCGCCCCCACGCCGAGGGCCGCCCCGCAGCGCAGCCGCCCCATCGAATCCTTGCAGGCATCGGGGAAACGCTCGGTCTTCTGGATGTCCTTGATCGTGATCAGGCCGCGCAGTACACCCTCGGAATCGACCACCGGCAGCTTCTCGATCCGGTGCTCGTGTAGCAGCTCTTTGGCGCGCTCCATCGTGGTCCCGGGCGGAACCGTGACGAGGCCATCCTTCGTCATCACCTGGGAAATGGGCTGCTGCGTATCCTTCACGAAACGCAGATCCCGATTCGTCAGGATGCCCACGGCCTTGCCGTCGCGCACCACCGGAAAGCCGGAGATGTGGTACTGCGCCATCAGTGCGAGGGCTTCCTCGATGCGCTGTTCGGGCCTCATCGTGATCGGGTCGACGATCATGCCCGATTCCGAACGCTTGACGCGGTCGACTTCGCGCGCCTGAGCCGCGGCTGGCATGTTCTTGTGGATGATGCCGAGCCCACCGCTCTGCGCCATGCTGATCGCCGTGGCGTGCTCGGTCACCGTGTCCATCGCCGCCGAGACCAGCGGAATGTGGAGCTCGATTTCGCGCGTGAGGCGCGAGCGCAAGTCGACGTCGGCGGGAAGAACGTCGGATGCACCGGGCACGAGAAGGACGTCGTCGAACGTCAACCCCTCGCGTATGCGGCTCTCGTCCATGGGGCGTCTGCCTGGCTGGGTGGGAAGGAGCGCGCAGTCTAATCGCGCACCGAACGGCGGTCAAGCGGAACGCACCGCTAAACCACCTTCGGCACACTCAGGCGGGCGAGCCCACGCCCTTGGCGACGCCCTCGATCCACAGACCTTCGCGCGGCGAAGCCTCGGGCATGGCGCAAGCGTCCTCCCCGATCAGGGAATGCGGCGTCGCCTCGACGATCTCGACCTCGACAAAGGCCCCCGGGCAGACGCTCTTGGCCCCGCTCACCAGGTTGACGACCCGGTGATACGGATCGCGCCCCGCCCACTGCCCATTTCCCCGGCGACTCTGCCCTTCGACCAGCACGCGCGCCTTGTCGCCAACCCGGCTGCGGTGGTAGTCGAGGGTGAGCCGGCGTTGGGCGTCCTGTAGCCGCTCGAGGCGCTCCTGAGCCACGTCCGGCCCGACCTCGCCATCGAGAGCGCCCGCCGCCGTGCCCGGCCGCGGCGAATATTTGAACGAATAGTGGTCGACGAAGCCGACCTCCTCCACCAACGAGAGCGTCGCCTCGAAGTCCGCCTCGGTCTCCCCGGGAAACCCGACGATCAGGTCGGTGGTGATCGCAACATCCGGGCGGGCTCGGCGCAGCGCCTGGACCAGCGCAACGTAGGACCTCGCGCTGTAGCGTCGTCGCATCCGCTCGAGAATCCGATCCGACCCGCTCTGCAGCGGCAGGTGCACGTGTGGACACAGGCTCCCCAGCGAAGCATGGGCCTCGATCAGCGCCTCGTCGAAGAAGATCGGATGCGGGCTGGTGTAGCGAATGCGTTCGATCCCCGGGATCGCATCGAGGCGCGCGAGCAAATCGGCAAACGGGAGCGTTCCCACTTTCTGGGCGTGACCCCGTCGCGCCTCCTGACGGCCGTAGGCGTTGACCGTCTGGCCCAGCAGGGTGACCTCCGAGACGCCTCGCCGGGCGGCCGCCTCGACTTCCGAAATGATCCACTCCCCGGGGCGACTGATTTCGCGGCCGCGTGTCGTCGGCACGATGCAGAAGCTGCAGAACATGTCGCAGCCCTCCATCACCGTGATCCAGGCGCGCCCCGGTGTGAGGTCGGGACAGTCTGGGTGCCGCTCGGGCAGTTCGAAGCGGTCGAGCGAGCGCCGCTCGGCCACGTCCACCGACCGCCGCCCCTCGAAGGCCGCGCTCGCCATCGCCGGAACCAGTTTCAGGTTGTGGGTCCCGAAGACGAAGTCCACCGCCGGGAAGCGCTTCAGGATGCGGTCCCCCTCCTGCTGCGCGACGCACCCCCCCACGCCGATGGCGCGGCCTTCGCCCCCACGCTTCCAGGCCGACAGCACCCCGAGATCCGAGTAGAGCTTATGCTCGGCCTTGTCTCGAATCGAACAGGTGTTGACGAGCACCAGGTCCGCCTCGTCCTCTCCCGGGGCCAGACCGTACCCGGCGTGGTGCAGCAGGCTCGCGAGCTTCTCCGAGTCGTGCTGGTTCATCTGGCACCCATAGGTGCGCAGCGCGTAGCGGGGCCTTTGCATGGCGTCCAAACCTACCGGACAACGGTGCCGCGGCAAGTCTCCACCGGGCGCTTCGCAGGACCGCAAAAAAACTTCGGGTTTAACTTCTCGGTGCGATCGTATGTGCCTGGTTCTACTCGGTTTCCATGTGGGTGCATCCGACCCCAGCAAAATGATGTTTGACAAATTTGGCGCCATCCGCATAATGGCATCACGGTTCAGGAGCGGCGGTGGATTGGCTGTCTCCTCGCGAGACGGTCAACCTCTCACCCCCCAATTGAGTCCACCGCCCTCCACCTATCCGAGCGCCCTGCTGGCCCACCCAGCGGGGCGCTCCTCGTTTCAGCGCACGCCCGGCTTTAGGCGGCGTGCGGAGCGCTGGCGGGGGCCGCGCGGGAGCGAGTGTCCGGCGCCGCAGCCCAGCCGCCGGGCCAGGCGGTGGCGCGCTAGAGGACGATCTGATCGACGATGCGGGAGAGCTGCCGCAGGTTGCGGCACTCCTCGACGATGTCGCAGTAGGGCACGTAGCGGTCCATCACGCTGTCGCCAAAGCCCCAGGCACTCGGACTCTCGGGATTCAGCCACACCACGTTCTTGGCCTTGCTCTGGATGTCGCGCAGGCACCAGGCGCGGGGATCGTTGTAGTTGTTCCGGGCGTCGCCGAGAATCAGCACGGTCGTCTTTTTGTCGACCGAGGACAGGTGGTTTCGCCAGAATTCATGAAAGGCGAAGCCAAAATTGGAACGGGTGTAGACGTTGATCACGTCCCCTCCATCGAGGGCCTTCTCGATCGCGGTGGTCACCTCGCGTTCCTTGAAGACCGGCGTCACCTCTCCGATTTCGGCCACGAAGACGAAACAGCGGATTTTGGTGAAGGCCTCCTGCAGGCCGTACATAAACTGCAGCATGAAGCGCGAGACGTTCGCCACCGAAGACGACACGTCGCACAGGATCACCAGCTTCGGCCTCTCCTTCTTGCGCTGCTTGAAGACGACTTCGAAGGGGATTCCGCCCCGCCCCATGTTGCGGCGCAGCGTCGTGTGCAGGTCGAGCTTTCCTCGCTTCATCCGTTTTCGGCGAATCGAGAGAACGTTCTTGATGCGCTGGGCCAGCCGAACCACCACCTCGCGCATACGCCGGATCTCGTCCTCGGTGAGGTGATAGAAACTCTTCTCGGTCAGCATCTCGCGCCGGAACTTTTCCATGTAGTCGTGGTTGCGGGTCTGTAACTCGCGCTCGGTGTAGTTCCGCACGGCCCGGCGCATGGTCTCCAGCAACCTCTGAAGCAGCTCGCGCATCGCCTCGATCTGCTCGCGCGGCATGCCCCCCTCTTCGAGCTGCTCCATCAGCGCCTGGAGCTGGTCCATGGCGCCTTCGACCCCCAGCTGCTCGGTGGTCCGACGACTGAAAAAGCCCACCTGGAGCATGTTCTCGATGCGCTCTATCCCCGCCGCCTCCGCGGCCGCGCGGATCATGCCCTCGAGGCTCGAGAGGTCCTGGGTGAGGAGCGCCTTGGCCAGCTCTGAGAGGTCGACGCTCCCCTCCATCTGCCCGAGTTGTTCGGCGATCTGGCGCAGCAGTTCGTCGAGATCGATCCCCGATTCGGCGAGGGCCGCGCCCATGTCGCCGAAGCCCTCGCGCAGGTTGTCGTAGAACCCCGACCAGAAGAGATCAAAGAGCTGGTCGTAGGTCTCGATCTCGTCGCCGCGCTTGACCATCGCGGCCCGCAGCGCATCCTTGAAGAGTTCGCGCTCGTCGAGCGCCAGCACGTCGATAGCCTCGAAGGCATCGATCGCCTCCGATACCGAGACCCGCACCCCGCTCTTTCGGAGCAGGTTCGTGAACTCGATAATACGAGCCTGCATCGTCAGTGCAGGATCCCCTTCTTTGTCGCGGCGGAAGCCGGCGCTTCGATCGGGCCCTTCGCCTTCTCCTCGCCGGCCTTCTTTTCGAGCAGCTTCGAGAGCTCGCCCTGGGCTTTGCGCACGTCCCCTTCGTACTTGAGGATCACGCTCAAGGTGTCTTCCACCAGCGCGTCTTCGAGCTTGTCCGCGTTCAGCGCCAGCAGCGCACGCGCCCAGTCGAGGGTCTCGCTGATCGAGGGACTCTTCTTCAGGTCGAGCTGGCGGATTCGGTTCATCACGCGCACGATCTCCTCGGCGAGGCGCTTGTCGATCTCGGGAACCTTGTGGTCGAGGATCTGTATTTCGAGCGCTTCGCTGGGATAGTCGATCCACAGGTGCAAGCAGCGGCGCTTCAGGGCATCGCTCATCTCGCGAGCATCGTTCGACGTCAGGAAGACCATAGGCCGGTGCTTCGCCTTAAAGGTGCCGATCTCGGGAACCGTCACCTGGAAATCCGAGAGAATTTCGAGCAGGAAGGCCTCGAACTCGGGGTCCGACTTGTCGATCTCGTCGATCAAGAGCAGCGAGGGTTCGGGCGAGGTGATCGCACGCATCAGCGGGCGCGGCACCAGGAAGCGGTCGGAGAAGAAGACCGAGTCTTCCGCGGCGACGCGATCGGCCGCTTCCTTCAGGCTACTGGCCCCCGCCATGGTCTCGGCGAAACGATCCTTCAGGATCTGCGTGTAGAGGAGCTGCTTCGAATACTCCCACTCGTAGAGGGCCTTGGCCTCGTCGAGACCCTCGTAGCACTGCAGGCGAATCAACTCGTGGCCCAGGGAGCTGGATACGACCTTCGCGAGCTCGGTCTTGCCAACGCCCGCCGGCCCTTCGACCAGCACCGGCTTCCCCAACTGCTGGGCGAGGTACACAACCGTCGAGATTCGGTGACTCGCGACGTAGCCCTCTTTTTCGAGCTGGACGGTGACGTCACTCACGGATTGGAACATCGATTTCTCCATCAAGAGGGGGCGAAGCGGGGCCGGCATTCACGGCCCCTTCGACCTCGTAAGGCGGCGGTGAGAACGCACCGGCCCGGGGTTCGGCGCTAGCTCATCAAGTGCAGGACGTGCCCGAGCTTGTCCTTCTTGGTCTTGAGATACTTGAGATTGTCGCGGTTGGGCGTGATCTCGAGGGGGATGCGCTCCACGATTTTGACGCCGTAGCCCTCGATTCCCGCGCGCTTCATCGGGTTGTTCGTGATCAGGCGCATCTGCCGCACGCCGAGATCCGAGAGGATCTGGGTGCCCACACCGTAATCGCGCTGGTCCGCTGCGAAGCCGAGGCGGTGGTTGGCCTCGACGGTATCGAGGCCCTCTTCGTCCTGCAGGCCGTAGGCGCGGATCTTGTTCTTGAGCCCGATCCCACGTCCTTCCTGGCGCATATACAAGACGATCCCATTGCCCTCGCGGCCGATCATCTCGATTGCCGCCTCGAGTTGCTCGCCGCAGTCGCAGCGCATCGAGCCGAAGGCGTCCCCGGTGAGGCACTCGGAGTGCACCCGCACGAGGATCGGCTGGTCGGGATCGATTTCGCCCTTGACCAGCGCCATGTGATCGACATGGTCGATCTCGTTCCCGTATACGATGCAGCGAAACTCGCCACCGGCCCGGGTCGGCATGCGTGCTTCGGCGGCCCGGTGGACCAACTGCTCGTTCCGCAGCCGATAGGTGATCAGGTCCTTGATGGTGACGATCTTGAGATCGTGCTCCGCCGCGAACTCCGCCAGGTCCGGCAGGCGCGCCATACTGCCGTCGTCCTTCATGATCTCGCAGATCACACCGTGCGGACGGAAACCCGCCAGGCGCGCGAGATCCGAGGAGCCTTCGGTCTGCCCGACGCGGCGCAGCACGCCGCCTTCGCGAACCCGAAGGGGAAAGATGTGCCCGGGACGCGCAATATCGTTCGGGGTCACGTCTTCGCGTATGGCAGTCAGAATCGTGTGCGCGCGGTCGTGAGCCGAGATTCCGGTGGTCACGCCTTCGCGGGCCTCGATCGAAACGGTGAAACCGGTGCCGTGGTTCGCCGAGTTCTCGTGGTCGGGCACCATCATCGGCAGCCGGAGTTTCGTAAGTTGAGCCTCGGTCATCGGCAGGCAGATCAGCCCCCGCCCAAAGCGCGCCATGAAGTTGATCGCCTCGGGCGTGACCGCCTCGGCGGCCATGCACAAGTCCCCTTCGTTCTCGCGGTCCTCGTCGTCGATCAGGATCACCATGCGCCCCGCCCGGATGTCGGTGATGGCCTCCTCGATCGTGCTCAGAACCGAGTTCGGATGGGCGGGGTGCGACCGCATCCCGGTTTCCGTGTCGGTCGCGTCGCTCGGCACACGCTTTTTGGGCATCTGACTTCGAACCTCCGTGTGGACGGTGTGAACCGTTCCAGCGGTTACGCAACCTGCTTTCGCGCCGTCGATCACCCGCGCTGCCATGACCGCAGAGCACTGTCGGGCGATCGCCTTCGACCGGGCCGTTGAGTCTGGATGTGGGGGGCGCGAAAAGTCCTGCTCCGTTGCGCCTGCGGGAGCGGGCGGCTCCAACGGGCACCCTATCAGCGCCCCCGGGCGGTGTCAATTACGCTTTGAAAACACAGCGATACGTCCGCGCTTGGCACTCCCGCGCGCGCTTTCGAATCGGGTGTAGACTGCCTCCCGCACGCGCCCCGAAGCAACGCCGGTCCGCAAGGGAAGCCCATCATGCAGCACTCGATCCGCGCGTTGGCGCTCCTCGCATCGCTGCTCTGCAGCGTCGGCGCAGCCGCGGTAACGAAACCCCCGGCCCCGAACGTCGTGATCTTCCTGGCGGACGATCTCGGCTGGGCCGATGTCGGCTTTCGCGGCGGCCCGATCGACACGCCCGCCATCGATCGACTCGCCCGCGAGGGAGTCGAACTCGGACGCTTCTACACGACGCCGATCTGCTCGCCGACCCGGGCGGCCCTGATGACCGCTCGCGACCCCATGCGCCTCGGTGTCGCCTACGCCGTCATCATGCCCTGGAGCAACAACGGCATCCACCCGGACGAGCACTTCATGCCCGAGAGCTTCCAGGCCGCCGGGTACCAGACCGCGATCATCGGCAAGTGGCATCTGGGCCACGCCCAGGAGACCTACCACCCCAATCGGCGGGGCTTCGACCATTTCTTCGGACACCTAAACACCGAAGTCGGCTACTTCCCGCCGTTCAAGAACCAGGGCGGGAAGGACTTCCAGCAAAACGGCCAGTCGATCCCCGACGACGCGATCGCCGAAGACGCTTACGAATCCTTCGTCCTGGCGGACGAAGCCGTTCGCTTCATCGAGGACCGCGACAAGAGCCGCCCGTTCTTCCTCTACATGCCCTTCATCGCGCCCCATACCCCCCTCGATGCCCCGGACGACTTGAAGGCAAAGTACAAGGACCTCGAGGACGACCGCCTGCCGACGCGCAGCCGCAACACCGACCGTTCGCGACAAATTGCAAAGCTCACCCTGCGCCCCAGCGCACGCCCGATGTACGCCGCCGTCGTCGACGGCATGGATCAGGCCATCGGCCGGGTGCTCGACGCGATCGACGAGCAGGGCATCGCCGACGACACCATCGTGCTGTTCTTCAGCGACAACGGCGGCGCTGCCTATGCCACCGGCGGCGCCGACAACGTCCCGCTTCGCGGTGGCAAGGGAGATACTTTCGAGGGCGGCATTCGCGTGGTCTCGCTGCTGCGCTGGCCGGGCCACCTCGAGGCGGGCTCGCACTACGACGAGATCCTCTCGGTGATGGACGTCTTCCCCACCCTGGCCGCGGCGGCCGGCGTCGAACCGGGAGCCTGGCGAACCCTCGACGGCCGCAACGCCTGGCCGGCTATTCAATCGGGGGAAGCGGTCCCCCTCGACGACTACCTCTTCTTCGCCTCGGAGACGCCGCTCCGCGGTTCCTTTCACCTGACCGCATTCGACGACGATTGGAAACTCGTGCAGGAGATCGAGCAGGGCTTCCTCTCCGCCGAGGTCACCAACCACCTCTTCCAGATCGACAACGATCCGCACGAGCGGAACAACCTCGCGGCCCAGCACCCCGACGTCGTAGCGCGCATGTCCGACGCGATTCAACGCTGGCGCCTGCGCTACCCGGTCTCGGGCACGCGCTCGACGCTGGTGCCGCCGCCCGGTTGGCGGGCACCGCGCGACTGGGCGACCTACCCCCAGCCGGTGGCTGAACTCCTGTCGGAACCCGCCCCCGGCATGCCCCCTGCGAATGCCCTGCGCCCCCTCGACTGGATGCAAGGGGAAGGCGGCCGGCTGATCTACGATTGCGAACCCTGGGGCTTCGTGAAGGGTGGCCTTTGCAAGTAGCTCGCGGGGTGCGACTCGCCGCGCTCTTTGCGCTGGCGGCGCTTCTCGCCTGCACGCCGGAAACGGATGCGCCGGCCGACCCCTCGGCCGCTGCTGCCGGCGACGGTCTGGCCACCCGCGAGGAGCAGCGAGATCACGAGAAGCCCCGTTCTTCGCATTTACGGGGGGTAGCCAAACCCGGCGCGCCTCGCAGCCCCGCGCGCGTCCGTTACGCTCCCGCCACGGGAGGATGAGCATGAATCTTCGCGGCGAACCCGCTCAGGTCGGACGCCACTGCGGCTCCAACGAGTACACCATCGATGCGGCGCGGGTGGAGGCCTACCGCGACGCCCTCGAGGACCGCTCGCCCGGCAGCGACCCGTTCGCGCCGCCCCTGCTGCTGCACTCTGAATGTTACGAGTTCCTCGCCGAGTGGTATCTCCCCACCCTCGTCGGCAACCTCCACGCCCAGCAGGACTGGGAGTCGTACGCCCCGATTCCCCTCGGCACGAAGGTCCGAACGCGTTCGACGATCGTCGATCGCTACCAGAAACGCGGACGCGACTACGTGGTGAACGAAACCGACGTAATGTCGGTAGAGGGCTCGCGGTTGCTCGTGCGTGGCCGCACGCACCAGTCATTCCTGCCCCCAAAGGAGCCCTCGGAGGAGCCGAAGGCCCCCGCCCCGAAGCGCTCCCACCCGCCCTTTCCTGTTGCCAGCGGGCGCGACCTCGAGCCCGCCGAACTGACCATGGACGAGCACCGCTGTTGGCTCTTCTCAGGACCGAAAGCCAATTATCACAACGACCGCGAAGAGGCGCGAAAACTCGGGTTTCCGAATATCGTCGTGCAGGGAATGCTCTCGACCTGCCTGGTGTCGAGGGTGATGCAGCAGGCCTTCGGCATGGGCTGGCTCGAGGGCGGGCGCATGTCGGTAAAGCTCACCTCGGTGGTCTGGGTCGACGAGCGCCTCCGCTGCCATGCGCGGGTGCGCGAGACGGCGCCGGAGGGCACACGCGAGCGAGCCCACTGCGACGTGTGGGTCGAGAAGGACGACGGTACCCGAAGCCTGATTGGCGGGGCTTCCGCGCTCTCCTAGGCCTCGGCTTCGATCAGCGCGGCGGCCTCGTCGGCGAGCGCTTCGAAGCGATCCGGGTTTCCCGCGAGAAGGGGCACCAGGAGTTGGTCCACACCGGCGTCGGCGTAGCGCGCGCGGGCGTCGGCATCGACGTGACGGGTCGCCGGGGCCACGCTGACCTGGATCTCGCTCCGGCTGCGACCGGCTTCGGCGAGCAGGCGTTCGAGCTCGCGGATGTGTACCAGAGCTTCCTCCGGCGACATCCGGAAGCCGTACCAGCCCTGGCCGATCTCGGCGACGCGACGCAGCGCGCCCGGGCTCTCGCCCCCAAAGTGGATCGGCGGGTGCGGGACCTGCACCGGCTTGGGATTCTGCAAGCACTCGGGCAGCGTGTAGAACTCGCCGGCATGCTGCGATACCTCGTCGCACCAGAGGGTCTTCATCACCGCCAACGCCTCGCGGGTGCGCGCAGCGCGGCGCTCGAAGGGAACGCCGAGCGCCTCGAACTCCTCGCGCAGCCATCCGATCCCGACACCAAAATCGACCCGGCCCCCGGAAAGGAAGTCGAGGTCCGCGACCTGCTTCGCGGTGTAGACCGGGGAGCGCTGGGGAACCAGGCAGATCCCGGTCCCGAGGCGCAGCCGCTTCGTGTGCGCCGCCACCCAGCCGAGCGCCGCGAAGGGCTCGAGGGTGCCAATGGGATCGCCGGGGATGCGCCCATCGTCGGAATAGGGATAGCGCGAGGCGTACTCCCGAAAGAAGAGCACGTGCTCGGGAACCCAGAGCGAGTGGAACCCACGCTCCTCTGCGATCTCCCCGATCCGTCCGAGAAATTCGGGCGGCGTGTGCGCCCCCGCTGCCGTCACGATTCCGATCTTCATGCGGCCCCCCTCCGGACGTACTGTAGACCCCCGAGACGACGCGAGCACCACTCCGCCTTGACGCCGGCGTGGTTTCTCGTGCAGGCTGCGAGGAGTTGATCTCGGGGGACCGCAGTTTGCTCCAATCGCTCCATCGAAGGTTTGCCGCGGGCCTCGCGGCCGCGATCCTCGGCGTGATCGCGGCACCCGAAAGTTCCCATGCGGTCAATCAGCACACGCTCTTCGTGGGGACCGGCGAATTCAGTGCCACCGCGCCCTGGGACGCGATCCTTCGCTTCGAGGGGGCGGACGCCATCAACGGCAATCGCTCTCCGGATGGAACCCTCGATTTCGGAAGTGTCGGCGGCAACTTCCCGCACATGTTCGTCTACCGCGCGTCGACCGACGAACTCTACGTCACCAGCCTTTTTACCGACCAGATCTTCGTTTTCAGCAATGCCAGCGGTCTCTCCGGGACGTCGGTCCCGAGTCGAATCATCGGCGGACCCCTCACCAGTCTCAACCAGCCCCACGGCCTCTGGATCGACGAGAGTCGCGACATCCTCTACGTCGCAACGCGCCTCGACATCTTCGGCGGGCTCCCCGGTAACGTCCTAGCCTGGGACTCAGCCTCCACCGCCAGCGGCGGCACTCCGCCTGATCGCATCATCGGCGGCCCGACCACCGGCATGGCCCAACCCTTCAACGTCTTCGTCGACGAGACCAACGACATCCTCTACGTCGCCAGCGCCAACGAATCGTCGCCCGGTGTTCCGGACCCGGCCATCGTCATCTTCGACAACGCCTCGGACCTCGACGGCGACGTTCCCTACGACCGCAAGCTTGCCGGATCAGATACAACCTTCTTTTCGCACCTCACCGTGCACAACGTTTTCGTGGACACCCTGCGCGACGAGATGTACGTCGCACACCACCAGTCCGACGTCCTGGTCTTCGCGAACGCCAGCACCATCACCGGCAACCAGGCGCCAACGCGAACCCTCAAGGGTTTCCAGAGCGTGTTGGGACTGTTCCTACTGCCCGACGAGGACGTGCTCTACGTCTCCGACGCGGCCGCGAACCTACCGGGCTGCGCAGCGGGCACCGGCCCCTGTCCAGGCTCCCCGCCCCAGGCGATCCGCGTCTTCGAGAACGCCTCGACCTTGGACGGCATGGTGGCCAGCAGCGCCGACCGGGTGATCTACTGGGAGCCCGAGGCCTCGACCTACTTCCCGCCCCAGCCGCTGTGGGTGCACTCGGTCAGCGTGACGCCGGCGCTTTCGCCCCCGGGCCTTGCTCTCCTCGCCCTGTCCCTCGGCGCGGCCGTGTTCGGGCTGCGGCGCCTGCGCCGCGCGCGGTAGACCACCGACTGCTGGCGACGCGACGGCCTTCCCGAGTTCTCGACCGGAAGCTAGGATCGCCCGGGGGTCCCGATTTGAAACATCTCGATTGGAGCCCGGAAGCCGCACGCTGCCTGCTGGGCGCCATGAAGGGCGTGGCGAGCGAAGGCGACCGCGGCAACAACCGCGCAACGACCTGAATCGCGAAACCCTCCCAGGAGATGCTGAAATGAGCTTGGCGGCCTTCCTCAAGGTGTTCATGGCGCTCTTCGCGATGATGAACCCGATCGGAAACACGGGGATCTTCATCAGCACGGTTGGCGACCTGCCGGCGGCCTACAAGGTGCGCGCTGCCCTGAAGACTTCGTTGGCCGTACTCATCATCCTCGAGATCTCGATCTTCGCAGGGACTGCGATCTTGCAGGTTTTCGGCATCTCGCTAGCGGCGTTCCAGACGGCGGGCGGCCTCATCGTCCTGTTGATTGGGCTCGGCATGGTGACGGGCAAGGAGAACAGCTCACACAAGACCGAAGGAACCGCGCGCTCGCTCGCGGATGTCGCCGCCGATGAGAAGGCCGTCGACTCGAAGTTGATCGTGCCGTTGGCGATGCCGATTCTCGGGGGCCCGGGCTCGATTACCACGGTGATCACGGTGGCGGCTGCCTTTCCCACGCTGGAGGGTCGAATCGGTACCGCCGCCGGGACCGCGGCGCTCGTCGTCACGCTCTTCCTCTGTTTCGCGCTCTCGGGTTTCGTCTCCCGGTTCCTCAGCGATCACGCCCAGGAAATCATTCTGCGTTTCATGGGCTTGATCCTGGTGGCGATCGGGGCCGACATGATCCTCGGAGGGATCGAAACCTCGGTGGGCCACGCCTTCGGCCTGGCCGCACACACCGGGCGCTGAGCCGCGCGCTCGCTAGCGGCCCGCTTCGCTCGCCAGTAGAGTCGAGCCCATGAAAGCTGTCCTCTGCCGCGAGCACGGTCCGCCCGAGAGCCTCGTCGTCGCCGACCTCCCCGACCCGGAGGCCGCTGAAGGCCAGGTCGTGATCGACGTCCGCGCCTGTGGCGTAAATTTCCCGGACGTTCTCGTGATCGAGAACAAGTACCAGTTCAAGCCGCCGCTGCCCTTCTCGCCCGGCGCGGAGGTGGCGGGCATCGTTTCGGAGTGCGGCGCCGGGGTCAAGGGCTTCGCGATCGGCGACCGCGTGCTCGGCTCCTGCGGCATGGGCGGCTTTGTCGAGCGCATTGCGGTGCCCGAACGCGCAGCCATCAAGATCCCCGACGCGATGTCCTTTGACGAGGCGGCGGCTTTTCTCATGACCTACGGCACCTCGCATTACGCTCTGGCCGATCGCGGCGCGCTGAAAGCGGGCGAAACCCTTCTGGTCCTGGGCGCGGCCGGAGGCGTCGGCCTCGCCGCTGTCGAACTCGGCAAGACCCTCGGCGCGCGGGTGATCGCCGCAGCGAGCAGCCCGGAAAAGCTCGCCGTCTGCAGCGACCACGGCGCAGACGAAGTCATTGACTACGAGAAGGAAGACCTGCGCAAGCGCATCAAGGAACTCACCGACGGTCACGGCGTCGATGTCCTTTACGACCCGGTCGGCGGCGATTACGCCGAGCCCGCGCTGCGTTCGATGGCCTGGGGCGGCCGCTACCTGGTGATCGGGTTTGCCTCCGGCGAGATCCCGCGCCTGCCGCTCAACCTCACGCTGCTGAAGGGCTGCAGCATCGTCGGTGTCTTCTGGGGCTCGTTCACCGCTCGCGACCCCAAGCGGCACCTGCAGTACGTCGCCGAACTGATGCAACTCTACGAAGCCGGAAAGCTTCGGCCGCATATCTCCGCGCGTTATTCCTTCGACGAGGTCGCCCTGGCACTGCGCGACCTGGCCGAACGCCGGGCGCGTGGAAAAATCCTGCTGATCCCGCCCAGCGCCGGGTGAAGTCAGCACCCAGGCGGCCTGCGCGCCATGCGCGCGGTCGCTGAGAGCGATGGCCCCCTCGACGCCGCCGAGCGGGAGATGCTCTCTGCCGCCCAGCGCGTCTTCGGTACCCAGATCGACATCGATACGCTGCCCCCCATCACCCCCGCCGAGACCGCCGCAGCGCTGTCGGATCCCCAGCTGCGCTGGCAGCTCGCCCACGGCCTGATCGTGATGGCGCTGTCGGACGGCCGACCGAAGAAGGCAACGAGGCGCCGCGATGGACCGCGACCTCACCGACGCCTGGGATTGGTGGCCGGTGATGGATCGGCCCCTCGAGGAAGTCCGTCGCGACTTCGGCATCCCGCCGCTCTAGCAGTCCGAGGTCCGCCGGGTCCGGGGACGGTCCTGCTTTTTGCGCTAGGGGCGGAAGGCTTGCATCAGCCGGCGCACCGCGGCACCCGGAGTCAGGCGTAGCGCTTCGACCTCCGCCTCGAGGTCGGGGATCGCGGCGGCCACCTTCGGATCCTCGCGGAAGGCGCGGTGGAGATCCTCTTCGAGCAGACTCCACATCCAGGCCCGGGCCTGGTGCCGACGCCGGGGCTCGAATTCCCCCGCCTCTTGGAGCGCCCTGCGGTGCTCGAAGATCGCCTCGCGCACCGCGTCGATGCCCTTCCCTTCCAACGCGCTCGCCATCAGGGCGCGGGGCTTCCAGGCGTGGCTGGTGGGACGAATCAGCTCGAGCGCCGAGGCGTACTCGCCACGCGTGCGCTCGGCGGCCTTTCGGGTGTCGCCATCGGCCTTGTTTACAACGAGTGCGTCGGCGAGTTCCATGACACCGCGCTTGATGCCTTGCAACTCGTCGCCCCCCCCCGGCAATAGCAACACCAGGAAGAAATCGACCATCGAGGCGACCGTCACCTCGGACTGGCCGATGCCGACGGTCTCGACCAGGACCACGTCGTAGCCCGCGGCCTCGCACACCAACATGGCCTCGCGGGTCCGCTGCGCCACTCCGCCGAGCGATCCCCCGGACGGGGAAGGCCGAATGAAGGCCGCGGGGTCCTGGGTGAGACGCTCCATCCGCGTCTTGTCGCCCAGGATGCTTCCGCCGGTGACGGGGCTGCTCGGGTCGACGGCCAGCACGGCCACGCGGTGCCCCGCCGCGATCAGCCCGAGACCCATCGCCTCGATGAAGGTGCTCTTTCCCACGCCCGGCGGGCCCGTGACGCCGACCCGTACCGCGCCGCCAGTCTTCGGAACCAGCTGCTCGAGCACCGCTTGTCCACGCGCGGCAAGGTCGCCGCGTGTGCTTTCGAGCCAGGTGATCGTGCGGGCCATCGCCCGGCGATCGCCCTCGGCGACCGCGGCGGCGACCTCCTCGATGGGTTCGGGGTTCGCGCTCATTTCCGCCGTTCTCGAAGCACCTCGAGCACTTCGCCCGCCGCCTTCGGGATGGCCGTCCCCGGGCCGAAGATCGCGGAAACCCCATTTTCTCGCAGAAATTCGTAGTCCTTCGGCGGGATGATTCCGCCCACCACGACCGCGACATTTTCCGCATCGAGCGCCTTCAATGCCTTCACCAATTCGGGGACCAACGTGTTATGCCCCGCGGCCTGGCTCGACACCCCCACGACGTGCACGTCGCTGTCGACAGCCTGTTGCGCGGCCTCCTCGGGAGTCTGGAAGAGCGGACCCACGTCGACATCAAAGCCGGTGTCCGCAAAGGCCGTGGCGATCACCTTCATGCCGCGGTCGTGCCCGTCCTGCCCGAGTTTCACCACCAGCATGCGGGGACGGCGGCCCTCTTCCTCGCCGAAAGCCGCCACCCGTTTGCACACATCAGCGAAGTCCTCATCGCCGTGATAGCTCGCACCGTAGACCCCGGAGACCGACTGCACGCTGGCACGATGCCGGGTGTAGACCTTCTCGAGGGCGTCGGAAATCTCGCCCACGCTGGCACGCAGCCTGGCCGCATCCACCGCCGCTTCGAGCAGGTTTCCCTCACCGCTCTTCGCCAGCGAAGTCAGATGCGCGAGGGCCTTCTCCACCGCCGCCGTGTCCCGGCTTTTTCGGATCTCGACCAACCGCTTCACCTGCGCCTCGCGCACCGCCGAGTTGTCGATATCGCGCACTTCGAGTTCCTGGGCCTCGTCGACCGTGTACTTGTTCACGCCGACGATCACGTCTTCGCCGCTATCAACCCGCGCCTGTCTCCGCGTCGCGGCTTCTTCGATCCGCAACTTCGGCATCCCCGCCACCACCGCCTTGGTCATGCCACCGAGGGCCTCGACCTCTGCGATCAACTCGTTCGCCGCGGCATAGACACTCGCGGTGAGCGATTCCATGAAATAGGAACCCGCAAAGGGGTCGATCACCGCCGGAATGCCGGACTCTTCCTGCAGGATCAGCTGCGTATTGCGCGCGACCCGGGCCGCCATGTCGGTGGGCAGGGTCACGGCCTCGTCGTAACCGTTGGTGTGCAGCGACTGGGTGCCCCCGAAGACCGCGGCCATCGCCTCGATGGTCGTCCGCACTACGTTGTTCATCGGATCCTGCTCGGTGAGGCTCGCCCCCGAAGTCTGGCAGTGGGTACGCAGCATCAGCGAGCGCGGATTCTTCGCCCCGAATTCGTCGCGCATACGCTCCGCCCAGATTCGGCGGGCGGCGCGCATCTTCGCCACCTCCAGGTAGAAATTCATGCCGATGCACCAGAAGAACGAGAGTCGTCCAGCAAACTTGTCGACGTCGAGTCCCTTCGAGAGTGCGGCGCGCACGTAGTCCATCCCGTCGGCGATGGTGAAGGCGAGTTCCTGCACCGTCGTCGCCCCGGCTTCCTGCATGTGGTAGCCGCTGATCGAAATCGAGTTGAATTTCGGCATCTCCTGCGAGGTGTACTCGATGATGTCGGCAACGATCCGCATGCTCGGCTCGGGCGGGTAGATGTAGGTGTTGCGAACCATGAACTCCTTCAGGATGTCGTTCTGGATCGTACCCGCGAGTTTTTCCCTCGAAACGCCCTGCTCCTCGCCGGCCACCACGAAGCACGCAAGGATCGGCAGGACCGCACCGTTCATGGTCATCGAGACCGTCACGTCCGAAAGCGGGATGCCGTCAAAGAGGATCTTCATGTCCTCGACGGAGTCAATCGCCACACCGGCCTTGCCGACGTCACCCAGGACGCGGGGGTGATCGGAGTCGTAGCCCCGGTGGGTCGCAAGATCGAAGGCCACCGAGAGCCCCTGTTGCCCCGCTTTGAGGTTCGCGCGGTAGAAGGCATTCGATTCCTCGGCGGTCGAAAAACCGGCGTACTGCCGCAGGGTCCAAGCGCGGTTCGCGTACATCGTCGCGCGCGGGCCGCGCAGGAACGGAAACATGCCCGGGAGCGTGTCGACATACTCGAGACCTTCGAGGTCCGCTGCGGTGTAGAGCGGCTTGATCTCGAGGCCGTCGGGCGTCGTCTGGACGAGGTCGTCCAGGCTGCGACCGCGCAATTCCTTCGTGGCCAATTCGTTCCACTGTTCCACTTCGCTCTTCGATGCCATTCCGTTCTCCTGTTGCGGCTCGCAGTCGGACCCCGGGGGAGCCCCGGGCCCGGGGCGGCGCCGAGTCTAGCAGCCACTCGTTCGGGCACCGGGGTGCCTACATCGAACGCCGGTAGCGCCCCCCCACGTCGAAAAGCGCCCCGCTGATCTGTCCGAGACTTGCGCGCTTCACCGTCTCCAGCAGTTCCGCAAAGACGTTTCCGCCCTCGAGGGCGACCCGCCGAAGCGCTTCGAGCGCAACCTCGACCTCGGCGTTCCAGCGCGCCTCGAAGCTCGCCAATGCGGCGAGCTGCGCCTCTTTCGCCGCGTCGTCCGAGCGCCGCAACTCCGGTGTGGCCAACTCCAGCGGCGTAGCGCCGCTGTCAAGAAAGGTGTTCACGCCGACGATCGGGATCTCTCCCGAGTGTTTCTTCGATTCGTAGAGCAGGCTCTCGTCCTGGATGCGGCCCCGCTGATACAGGCTTTCCATCGCCCCCAGCACGCCGCCGCGCTCCGAAAGGCGCTCGAACTCGGCAAGCACCGCCTCCTCCACCGCATCGGTGAGTGTCTCGCTGAAGTAGGAGCCCTGCAGCGGGTTCTCGTTCTGCTGCGGACCGAATTCGCGCTGGAGGATCAACTGGATCGCCAACGCGCGACGCACCGAAGCCTCGGTCGGTGTGGTGACAGCTTCGTCAAAGGCGTTGGTGTGCAGGCTGTTGCACTGGTCTTGCAGTGCGGTCAGCGCCTGCAGCGTGGTGCGGATGTCGTTGAAGGACATCTCCTGGGCGTGCAGCGAACGTCCAGACGTCTGGATGTGATACTTGAGCTTCTGGCTGCGCTCCCTGGCTCCGTAGCGCTCGCGCATCCCTACGGCCCAGATGCGACGCGCCACTCGGCCCATCACGCTGTACTCCGCATCGAGCCCCGACGAGAAGAAGAACGAGAAATTGGGCGCAAAATCGTCCACCTTCATTCCGCGCGCGAGGTAGTGCTCGCAGTAGGTGAAGCCGTTGGCGAGGGTGAAGGCGAGTTGCGTGATCGGGTTCGCCCCGGCTTCCGCCATGTGATAACCCGAGATCGAAACCGAGTAGAAGTTGCGGACACCCTTCGCGACAAAGTATTCCTGAATGTCCCCCATCACCTTCAGCGAGAACTCGGTGGAGAAAATGCAGGTGTTTTGGGCCTGGTCTTCCTTCAGGATGTCCGCCTGCACCGTACCCCGAACCCGCTGCAGCACGTCGGCCCGAATCGCCTCGTAGACCTCGCCGGAGACCGCGAAATCCCCCGGGATGCCCAGCAGACCGAGACCCAGCCCGTCGTGACCCTCGGGCAGCGGGCCTTCGTAGCCCGGCAGCGCTGTGCCCGTTTCTTCCTCGAAGCGCGCCCGCACCGCCTCGAGTTCCCCGCTCTCAACGAGATGTCGCTCGACCTGCTGATCGATTGCGGCATTCAAGAAGAAGGCCAGAACCGTCGGTGCCGGCCCGTTGATCGTCAGCGAAACCGAAGTCTTCGGATCGCAGAGATCGAAGCCCGAGTACAGTTTCTTCGCGTCATCGAGGCTGCAGACCGAAACCCCCGAGTTGCCGATCTTTCCGTAGATATCCGGACGCCGGTCGGGATTGCAGCCGTAGAGGGTGACGCTGTCGAAGGCGGTCGAGAGCCGCGCCGCGGGCTGCCCCGCCGCCAGCAGGTGAAAGCGTCGGTTGGTGGCCTCGGGCCCCCCCTCCCCGGCGAACATCCGGGCGGGGTCCTCGGCCCGGCGCCGAAACGGGAAGACGCCGGCGGTGAACGGAAAAGCGCCCGGGACGTTTTCGTTCCGCAAAAACCGCAGGCGATCACCCCAGTCGCGCAAGTTCGGCAACGCAACCCGCGGGACGGCGGTGCCCGCCATTGTTGCGCTGTGATTCCTGGCCTTGGTCTCGACATCGCGCACCGTGTAGGCCTGGTCCTCGGTCTGGTAGCGCGCCAAGAGCGCGTCCCAGCCCGCGATCCCGGCCCGCGCTTCGGGCGCGAGCGCCGACCAGGCGTCGCTGGCGGCGGCCTTGATCGAGACGTCGCCCGAGATGGCTTCTTGCGCCCGTGCCAGGCCGTCCGCCCGGGAAGCGGCCTGCGCCCAGTCCGCCGTTTCAGCGTGGTAGCCCCGAACGGCTTCGGCGATTTCGGCCAGGTAGCGAACGCGCTCTGTCGGGAGCAGCGCTTCCTCCGCGTCCCGCCTCGAAACATCGCGGGGCAAGGTCGCAAGGGCACTCGCGCCGAGTTCGACCGCTTTTGCAGCAAACGCCAGATGGAAGCGGTCCATACCAGAGTCGCGCCAATCACGCGCCACGGTTGCGAACACGGGCAGCGCGTCATCCGCAATATTGCCCACAGCCGACGATGCCACCGCGCTGCGGTTTCGTCGCCACTGCTTCCGCACGTCGCGCAGCGCGTCCGCACCTCCAGGGCGGTCGAATTTGTTCAACACCACGAAGTCTGCGAGTTCGATCATGTCGATCTTCTCGAGCTGCGAAGGCGCCCCGAACTCCGGGGTCATGACGTAGACCGAGGCGTCGACGCGGTCGACGATCTCGGAGTCGCTCTGGCCGATCCCCGCGGTCTCTACCAACACCAGGTCAAAACCGGCGGCCTGCACGACCCGAATCGCGTCCGCAACCGCCTCGGAAAGCGCCCGGTGCGCCTTGCGGGTGGCCAGCGAGCGCACGAAAACCCGACCTCCGTGGATCGCATTCAGCCGGATCCGGTCGCCGAGCAGGGCCCCGCCGGAGCGCCGCCGACTCGGGTCCACCAGCAGCAGCGCGATGCTGGCGGTGGGCGAATCCAGGCGGATTCGGCGCACCAGTTCGTCGAGCACACTCGACTTCCCGGAACCTCCCGTCCCTGTGAAGCCGATCACCGGGATCCGTCGTTCCACCGCGCGCTCTTCGAGGCGCGCGCGCCGTTTCTGGAGTTCGCCCGCGGCCGGGTCCTGAATCGCGGCTTCCTCGAACCACGAGATCGCGCGCCCGATCTGCCTCGGAGCGCCGACTTCGAGCGCCTCGATTTCCGCTGCCTCGAAGGGCAGTGGGGCGTGCGCGCAGGCATCAAAAATCTCGCGAATCATTCCGTCGAGACCCAGGCGTCGCCCGTCTTCGGCGTCGAAGATGCGCGCCACGCCTTCGACTCGCAGGGTCTCGATCTCGGCGGGGGTCATCGTGCCCCCACCGCCGCCGTAGACCGCCACGCTACCGGCGCCCCGTTCAGACAGCCGCGCCTTCAGGTAGCGAAAGAACTCCATGTGCCCGCCCTGGTAGGACGAGACCGCCACCGCGTGCGCGTCTTCCTGCACCACTGCATCGACGATCTCGTCGACCGAGCGGTCGTGGCCGAGGTGGATGACCTCGGCGCCCTGCTGCTGCAACACCCGACGGATGATGTTGATCGAGGCGTCATGCCCGTCGAAGAGCGAAGCCGCCGTCACCACGCGCAGCTTCGAGGCCCGCAGCGGTTCAGTCATCCTCCGGTCCCCGCCGCCTGGATCCTCGCGCCCACCCGATCGCGGTAACGGTGTAGTTCGTCGCGCAGTCCGCTGAGGGCCTCCATGCGTCCCTCCACTTCGGCGAGGTGCCGCCCGAGCAACTCTTCGAGATGCAGCAGCATGTCGTGCGTCGAACCCGCAAGTCCGTAGATGGCACTCAATTCCTTGATCTCGGCGAGACGCAGGCCCATCTGTTTCAGTCGCTGGATGAATCGCAAGCGCTCGATCTCGTCTGGGCCGTAAACGCGCCGCCCCCCTGCGCGCCGCCGCACGCCCGGGAGCAGACCAAGCTCCTCGTAGTAGCGGACCGTGCGCGGCGATAGACCGGTCTCGGCGCAGGCGTCGCCGATGGATTGGTCGCCCGGGCGGGCCGCGGACGGAGGGGTCGTGGCGGTCATGAAGCTCCCGACACCTATAATGCCAGTTAACGTAAGCTGGCAAATTAGCCACCCGGCGCTCAGCGTGCAAGCCGGGCCCCCCATTCCCCCTGCTACGGTGCGCCACGTGGCCGAGGAGAGCAGCCGTCGATCCTGCCGGGGCCGCGCCCTCCCGCGCGTGGGCCTTCTCGGCAACCCCTCGGACCTCTACGGCGGCAAGGGCCTCGCTTTCACCTTCGACGACTTCGAAGCTGTCGTCACCCTTGAAGCGGCGCCCACCGTGCAGATCGACCCGGGCGCGGCCCACGGGATCGACGGCGCGATTCTTACCGCCCTGCCCGCCCCGCCACGACACCCCGATTTCGACGGGGCCGCACCGCTGCTGCTGTCCGCGACCCGCGGCTTCGTCCGACAATTTCCCGAAATCGCCGAACGCAACGCCGCGGACGGTTTTCGCATCACCTACCAGACCGACATTCCCCGGCAGGTCGGTCTCGCGGGGTCGAGCGCCCTGGTCGTGGCGACGCTGCGGGCGCTCTCGGACTGGTTCGCCGTGGAACTTTCTCCCTTCGACCTCGCGCGCCTTGCGCTCGACGCCGAGGTCGAGGATCTCGGAATCGCCGCCGGTTTCATGGACCGCATCGCGCTCGCCTTCGAAGGGGCACTGGCGATGGACTTCGCCGACAGCCTCGAAGAATCGACGGTCGAACGCATCGACCCGGGTCGGCTCCCGCCGCTCTACCTCGCTTGGGACCCAGACGGTGGCGAGTCGTCGGGCACCGTCCACGCGGAGATCCGGCGACGCTGGCTCGACGGCGACCCGGAAGTCCGAAAGGCCATCGACATTTTCCCGGGGCTGGTGGACGAAGGCCTCGCCTGCCTCGAGGCGGGCGATTTCACCGGATTTCACGCGGCCATCGATCGCAACTTCGACACCCGCGCGTCGATCTGGCTGATCGGTGAACGCGACCGGCGCATGATCGAGATCGCGCGCAGCACCGGCGCGTCGGCAAAATTCTGTGGCTCCGGCGGTGCGATCATGGGGAGCCTTTCCCAGCACGATGACTTTCCGCCCCTGGCCAAAGAGCTCGCGGCCGAGGGCTTCGAGAGTCTCGTGCCCACGATCTCGCACCGATCGGGGAAGACCTCGTGAAGATGATCGTGCTCGCCGCGGGTTACGGGACGCGTCTCGGCCAGGCCGGGCGCGACAGCGCAAAGGCCCTGCTCGAGATCGACGGGGAGCCGATCCTCTCGCGCCTCGTCGCGCTTGGTGAAGCCCTGAGCGGCATCGACGAGATCCTCGTGGTCCACAACGAGCACTTCGCTGCGGACTTCGAGGACTGGCACCGCAAGCGTCCGCCCGGACCGGCGCTCACTCTGCTCAACGACGGCTCGACCGCGTCCGACAACAAGCTGGGAGCCCTCGGCGATCTCGCGCTCGCCCTCGAACGCCCACCAGCGAGGGGACACGATCTGCTGGTGATGGCCGGCGACCACCTCCTGGACGTCGATCTCGTCCCGGCCCTCGAGGTCTTCCTGCGGTACCGGGACCCGACTTTGATCCTGCGCGAGCGCGATCCGGAGCCTGCCGGGAAACCTTCTCGCTATAACGAAGTGAAGGTCGACCCCGAAGGGCGGGTCACACGCTTCATCGAGAAACCCGAGGAGCCCGAAAGCCCCTTCGCAGCGATCGCGCTCTACTTTTTTCCGGAGAACGTCGGGGACCGCCTCGGTGTCTACCTCGCAAGCGGCGGAAACCCGGATGCACCGGGTCACTTCGTCGCCTGGCTGGTCAGCGAAACCACCGTACGCGCCGTACCGATACAGGGGACCTGGCGCGATATCGGCGATCCCGAGAGCCTCGCGGCCGCGCGCGGGCCTAGTAGCGGCTCGGGACGGCTCGAGCGTGCCGAGGATGCGACGGAATGAGATACGCTCGCTTTCACCACTAAAGGCCCACACGGTCTGGAGCCCAGATCCCGATGCCCCGCCCCTCCCTGCATTGGAAGCTTCCGCTGTTCCCGCTGGTCTTTGCGCTGCTCCTCGTGCCCACCGCGGTTTCCGCGGACCCCGCCCAGGGCGCGGGAGGGAACGGCAGCCTAACGGCTCCACCACCGCCACAAGAACCACGTGGCTCGTTCACCGAAGCCGACCTCGATGGGGCCTGGACCGGCACCGCCATCAGCGACGATGTCACCGAGAACGATCCGGAACTGACCGACCTCTTATTCGTCGTGGAAGACGGTTCGGTGACCGGCATCGTCTCGAAATTCGACAACGAAACCGAGACGGTGACCCACCTCGATATCACCGCCGGCGAGTTCTCCATCACCAAATACGGGGCGGTTTCGGGCAGCTTCGAGGTCGATGGGGTCTCGGAGTCCCACTCGTTCTCGTACTTCCAGATGAACGAAAGCCGCGACTTCATCGCGGGCGTCTTGGACGACTCGAACGCGGTCGACCAGGAAGTGGTGCTGGTCGCGCTGGCGAAGATCGATCCCGACCGCGACTACACCGTGACCGACCTCGAAGGCACGTGGGCCGCCTTCTTCTACTCGGAAAACATCGACCAGAACGATCCCAGCTCGGGCTACGCCGTCTTCGAGATCGACGCCGCTGGAGTCGTCACCAGCGGATTCAAGGAGGGCCCCGAGGGCCCCGAAGCCTGGCCGAGCGGACTCCAGTTCGAGATCGACGAGTGGGGGCGGATCTCGGAGATCAGCGGCCAACTCGGTGGCGAGCCCGTCCTCCAGTTGGCCGAGGGGCGGCACATCGCTGTGGGCTCCGCCGTCGGTTTCTTTCCGGGTGGTGAGGGCGACCACCGGATCGTCTTCTTGGTGAAGGAAACCAGCGGCGTCGTCGCGAGCGACCTGGCGGGCGACTGGCTGTTCTTCGGCATCGAGGACGACGGGCAGGCAAACCACCCCGCCACCTTCCATGGAGACGTTCGCTTCGACCCCACCGGAAGCCAACTGTTGGACGGCACGATCTACTCGAGCGATGGCACGATGGAACCCGACTTGGTCGCCCCCCACGTCGTCGACGTCCAACCCGACGGCGAGGTGACGCTCGAGCCCAATGCCATCGCGGCTTGGGGGGACAATACCTTCGGCCAGCTCGCGAACACTCCCACCGGGGCCGGATTCAAGGCCATTGCCGCAGGTGTATTCCACAACCTCGCGCTACGCGACGATGGTTCGATCGAGGCCTGGGGGTACGATTACTCCAGCCAGGTCACGAACACTCCCACCGGAACCGGATTCACGGCCATTGCCGCAGGTGGAGCCCACAACCTCGCGCTACGCGACGATGGATCGATCGAGGCCTGGGGGATCGATTACTCCAGCCTGGTCACGAACACTCCCACCGGAGCCGGATTCAAGGCCATTGCCGCGGGCACCTATCACAGCCTCGCGCTACGCGAGGATGACTCGCCCATCACGTTCCAGTTCTCGCCCGAAGCGGGGGTGATGATCGGCACCCACCAAACCGAAGACGACCACGCCGAGATCATCCTGGCCTTCGCCCCGGAACCCGGCGCGGGGCTGCTCGGCCTGGCCGCGTTGGCCGCACTCGGCGCCCTGCCGCCGCGTCGGCGCCGCTAGCCCGTTCGCGCGCCCAACACCTCGACCAGGTCCTCGTGCTCGAGTTTCTCGGCTTCGAGGAGCCGATCGGCGAGGCGGTCGAGGAGATCGCGCTTCTCGGCAAGTAGTTTCGCGGCGGCCTCGTAGGCGCTTCGCAAGGCTTCGAGGAGTTCCGCGTCGAGGACCCGCGCGGTCTCCTCCGAATAGGCAGCGCGGCCGGCGCCCTGGCCGAGGAACCCCGGCGACGTGGAGTCCGCCAACGAGAAGTTCGGCAGTTGCTGGCTCATGCCGTGGACCCCGAGCATCTCGCGCAGCAGGCGGCTCGCCTTCTCGAGATCGTCACTGGCACCGGTGGAAATTTCCCCGAGCACCAACTCTTCGGCCGCACGCCCGCCCAGCAGCACGCGCACGCGGCCCTCGAGTTCTGAACGCAAGAGCAGCAGGTGGTCTTCCACCGGGAACTGCAGGGTGTAACCGAGCGCGGCATGCCCGCGCGGCACGATCGAGATTTTCTGCACCGGATCCTGCCCCGGCGTGAACCACCCCACCAGCGCGTGGCCCGATTCGTGGATCGCGACGCGCCTGCGGTCGGCGTCCGAGAGTACCCGCCCCTTTTTCTCGAGTCCCCCGATCACGCGTTCGAAGGCGTCCTGGAAATCCGCCATGGCGATGCGTTCGCGATCGCGGCGTGAAGCCAGCAGCGCCGCCTCGTTGCACAGGTTGGCGATTTCTGCGCCCGCGAAGCCCGCGGTCTCGGCCGCCAGGCGGTCGAGGTCGACATCCTCGGCCAGGATGAGTTCGCGCACATGCACCGCGAAGATCGCGCGACGTCCCTCGCGGTGAGGCCGATCCACCAGCACCTGTCGATCAAAGCGCCCGGGTCGCAACAGTGCCTTGTCGAGAACCTCGGGGCGATTCGTGGCGGCCATCAACACCACCCCGGCGCGGGAGTCGAAACCATCCATCTCCACGAGCAATTGGTTCAGCGTGTTCTCGCGCTCGTCGTAGCCTCCCATGGCGGCGCCTTGGGCCGCGCGACTTTTCCCGATGGCGTCGAGTTCGTCGATGAAGATGATGCACGGGGCCTTGGCCTTTGCGGCCTCGAAGAGCTGTCGCACGCGCGAAGCGCCCACGCCAACGAACATCTCGACAAAATCGGATCCGCTCATGGCGAAGAAAGGCACCTCAGCCTCGCCGGCGACTGCCCGGGCCAGAAGCGTCTTGCCCGTGCCCGGAGGGCCTACGAGCAACACGCCCTTCGGCAGTTTCGCCCCGAGCCGTGTGAACTGCGCGGGTTCCTTCAAGAAGGCGACGACCTCACGCACTTCCTCCACGGCCTCGTCGGCTCCGGCAATTTCGGCAAAGCGCACGCGGTTCTCGGGGTCGACCTCGACGATTTTCGGTTGCTTCCGCCCCATCGAGAGCGCCGCCGGCCCCTTCCCCATGCGCCGCATCAAGAAACCCCAGAGCAGGAACAGCGCACCGAAGGGCAGCACCCAGTTCCAGAAGAGGTTGCTGGCCCACTTCGACTCAATGCGTCCCTGAAATTGCACGCCGTGCTTCTGCAAGAGCGGGATCAAGGCCGCGTCGGGCAGCGGCGTCACGGTGAAGTGTCGCTTGCGTTCGGCCACCGCCTTCGCCTGCTCGGCCTCGAGCTTCGCGTCGAAGCCCGCGACCCACCCCTTCAACCGATCCCATTCGAGACGCCAGGGGGTGTGCTCACCGGGCGGGTCGATGCCCGGTCCCGCCGCGGGCTTCGCCGGCTTGGCGGCCTTCGAGAGCCCGTAGATCACGTCTTCGGTGATCACCACCTCCGCGACCCGACCGGCTTCGACTCGTTCGAGGAAGGCGCTGTAGGGAACCTTCGCAACGCCCGGCCCCGAGAAGAGCCAGTAGTTCAGCGCGAAGATCGTGCCGAAGACGAGGAAGTAGTAGACGAGCGAGAAGCCCGCGCGTCCGGGAAGCCCCGGCGGCGTGGCGGCCGGCGGCACGCCCGCC
>Ga0209554_1000154_pt1 | contig 55115 bp, 48 predicted proteins | sample MarorgKNORR_S2LV_5_FD_188221 | JGI IMG/M metagenome (GOLD analysis project Ga0209554, IMG submission 188221) | Marine microbial communities from the Southern Atlantic Ocean, analyzing organic carbon cycling - Bottom_A/KNORR_S2/LV (SPAdes) (version 2) | ecosystem: Environmental > Aquatic > Marine...
ACAAAACACTCTGCAAAAATCAATTAAACCGCTTAGATCAACTTTAAGAAAATGATTTTACTAAATCAAAGGCAGGCGGTCGGTAGGATTCTTTTCTAAAAGTTGTCGGTCATGAAAGTAACGGATTGTGGTATTGGCGGAAGCATGGCGTGCGTAGGACTGGACTTTCTGTAAAGGTTCGCCCAACTCCAGTGCAAGTGTGATTGCGGTGTGCCGCAGATAATGCGCCGAAATATCTAAACCGACTGCTTTTCCCAATCTTGAGACAATGTCATTAATTCCTTTTCCTGTCATTTGATGGCCGAGTGTACGGAAACCGAGTGAAGGAAAAACATGTGGAGAATCGATGTCGCTGCCCTGGAGTAACGTCCACCAGTCAGTTAATTCTTGATACAATTCCTGTCTTAGTTTGATCCTTTGCTCTTTACCACTTTTCGTCTGGCGTAGAACGGCGACGTGAAACGCACCATCCTGTACGATATCATCCCAACGCAAATCCGCCGCTTCGCCACGTCGCGCCGCGGTTAGATAAAGAAATTTCAGTACAAGTCCATTTCGAAATCGCAGCAACCGCGCGGTGCGTACGTCGTATTCCATAACCTGATTTGCCTCTATCATGGCATTGAGCTGCGAAACCTGGAGCGCCCCTTTACTGGTTGCCGTGTCAATTTTTTCCGCACGGATGATTGAGGCTTTGAAAGGATTTTGTTTAAGATAGCCAAACTCTGTCAGCACCTTGCAGACTTTACGCAAGGCACTCATGGTTTGGTTTATTGTGGATGCTTTTTTGCCCTGGGATTTCAAGTGGTTTTTGAATTCGAGCATCCGGAGAGGTTCGAAGTTCTCCATTTCTCGCAGCTCCTTGAGCTCTGCCCATTCCTGCAAATTTCGGAACGCACGCGCATAAGCACGTTGAGTATTGGCCGCATATTCGCCAAAAACTAGATTCAAAGCCTCACCTGGAGCAAGAGATGGTTTTTTAACAGCAACGGCTCCTGCTTCAGGATTTAGCGTTTCAGAATTTTGTTCTTCCACAGAAATAATTTTCATTCTACTGTTTTTATTCAAGGCTGAATCAGTATTGTAACCACATAAGGTGGATGACGTATCAAAAGCTCCATCGGCGGAGGCAGTTTCAGCAAATCAACCGAATTAAGAATTGAATGATCAAAATTTTCGGAACCGCTTGCTGTTAATAAACGTCTTTCAATCACCTTGCCAAATTTATCAATCTGCAGCCGTAATCGTGCTTTTAAGTTCTTGATGGAGCGATTACGGTTCTTTTGCCGAAAAAACATTAAATCTTTTTTGATTGTTTTCCAAATCAACTTATTGTAGCGTCTTTGGGCAATTTTGAATTGCAACTCTTCCAGCGGTAATTTGTCTTTCTGTTTCAGAATTACAGCGCTTTTGCTCAGCTCAGGTTTAGGCAAAATCTTTTTTGCGCTACTTTTTGCTTTTGGAGTGTCAGCAGTCATGCTTGCTGATTTCAAAGCAGCTAACTTTGAAAACGGCTGCGGATTTGTGTTCTCCACTGCCATTGGCGGCCGCACGTAACTTTCCATCCTGAGCACGACATTTGTCAACCTTTCTTCCGGAGTCAATCCACAAAGTATGCAATCTTCATGTTTGACTCGCCACCGTCGATTTTCTCCAATCATGACCAGTGTCAGTCGTTGAATTTCCGGCCTGCTTGCTAATAAAAACAAACTTGTCCGTGGAAATGTGGAGTGTACTTTCAGCATACATTTTAGTTGCAAACAAGAACGTTGTTCAGCAGTCTGTTCCATTTTGTGCAACGCTATTTCAAAAGCGCTTTGACGGCTCAAATCAAAGTTTCGTGCTAATTCGTTCCGTAAATTTTGAAGCAAGATTTGTTCCGAAAATCCTGGTGCAGAAGCTGAGTTTAATCCCATAACCACCGCACGTGGTTTGAAATCCTGTGGCCAAACTAATGTTGTTTGTGAAATGAAAAACAGCGCGCTCAGTATTGAAAAGATAGAGAACTGAAAAGAACGACTAGGGAAGTTAGCAGTGCACACAGAAAAGCCAAAATATTGAGAAAGGTAATCAACGAGACGGCCTTTTGTTATACAGTTGTGCAACAAATATGGCAAGAAGATGCAGAAAATTCGTAACAACTTTGTATCTTATTTGGGGTTTACTAAAATATTTTTCTATTGTCATCCAGGACTTGATCCGGGATCCAGATTTCAAAGCCGGTTGAGTGCAAGAATATCTCCGCCCGCAGCCTCCGCATCAATCGGATCATGGGTTACGAGTAAGGTAGGAAGTTGTTTTTTTTCTGCATGAGCAAAAACCAAATTTCGGAAGCGCCCACGCAGTTCCTGATCAAGTTTGGAAAAGGGTTCGTCGAGCAGCAAGGCTTCCGGTTCAGCCAGCAAGGTGCGCATCAACGCAACTCTTGCCCGTTGTCCGCCGGATAGACTTGCGGGATCTCTTGCGGACATTCCGGACAGTTCAATTTCTTCCAGCGCTAGTTCTATTTTTTCTCCACGTTCCGTCCGCTTAATCTTTTGAGGCAGGGCAAAAGCCAGATTTTCTCCTACAGACAAATGCGGAAATAGCAGATCATCTTGAAACAAAATCCCCAGTTTTCGTTCATGTGGACTGACTTCATTCAACTCCCTTCCGTTCAACCAAATCTTTCCGGAAGTTTGAAAAATGGCCGGAAGTGTTCCGCACAAATGGGACAGCAAACTGGATTTTCCACATCCACTGGGTCCCATCATAGTCATCACCTGTCCCGCCTTCACTTCAAGGTTGAGTGCGCGGAACAGCGGTTTGCCGTCTATTTTCAGAGAAATATTTTCTAGTTTTAGCATTTTTTAATTTATGTCAGAGCAGCGCGGTTCCGGAAACGCCAGCGTGGAATGGCTAAGGCCAGCAAAAGCGCGATCCACGGAAACAGAGCCTGCAAGAATCCGTAAACACCAATCACACGCCGGTCTGCGCCCGCGGCATAACTCACGGCTTCAGTGGTGAGTGTGACGAAGCGTCCTCCTCCTGCGAACAGAGTTGGCAAATACTGTGCGACGCTGACGGCAAATCCGATAGCCGACGCAACGAGCAGTGGTTTCAAAAGCAAAGGCAGTTTTATACGGAACAAAATCCTCAACGGAGAAGCGCCCAAACATTGTCCGATCTGTGGAAAACGCGCATCCAGGTTACGCCATGGATCTGCCAGTGTAAGAAAAATATATGGTAAAACAAACAGTAAATGACTCCAAACGAGCAACAGAAATGTGCCGTCCATTTCAAGTCGTACCGCTAAAATTTGGATGCCGAGTAAAAATGTTGCCTGCGGAATCAACAAGGGCAAATAAAGCAGCCACTGCGAACGAAATGAAAATCTGACCCGCCGCCACTGCTCATTTTCCAAACAACCCACTACTAAAAAAAGTGCAATCACTGCCGCAATCACCCCAACTTCCAGAGTCGTGAACGCGGTTTCACGCAAACTGTTCCAGTGCCTTTCCCAATTCCGCTGTGTCCAAATCTGCGGCAAAACATGAGGATACGGCCAACGCAAACTTAAAGACCAAAATGCCAAACCCAACACACTGAAAAATGCTGTTCCGAGTAAAAGAAAACCGCTCATTGCCGCAAGTTTGTTTGCTTCGTTTCCGGAACCACGTTTGCCGTTTGAAAGCCAGTTCCGCCATTTAATTAAGAGCAACCACTCTGAAACACGCCAAAAAATCAGTGATGCCATTGTGAGTCCCAAAAGCAAAACCGCACCAGCTGATGCCAAAAAACGAAATGACAAATCCGGATTGTCGATCCAGCGTAAAATCAGCACCGCAAGCGTTGGTGGTGTGGTGGGCCCCAGGATCAATGCCACATCAACGACAGACAGAGAAAACGCCAGTACCGCAAAAACAGGTAACCGAATCAAGGGATAAACCTGCGGCAAAACCAGTTTCAGCCAACTGCGGAAATTCCCATAACCCAGAGATTGTCCGATGCGAAGGTATTCCCGCGCACGGATTTGAGGCAAGGCGGCAAGAATCATCAGCAGCAAATATGGTGTTTCTTTTAAGACTAATCCGAAAATCAAACTCAGACCAAAAGGATCTTGTACTGTCACCAATTCAGGTGGTGTTTCCCATCCCAGCACCAGCAGAGAAAACCAGCGAATAATCCAACCGCTTGGTGCAATTAAAAACGCCAACCCCAAGGCAATTGCCGCATGAGGTACCGCGATCAAAGGAATCAAACCTCGTCGCACAATTACAAATAAACGGTTTATTTTATTATTATTATTTCCGGAAAGACTTTCGCGCGAAAGCATTGCGGCCAGTAGAATTGCCAAAGACAAGGAAATTAATGTTGCGGCAATTCCAGAAAAAAGAGTCAGCCAGACTGAATACGGAAGCGCCGGATGTTCGAGCAATTGGCGGAAAATATCAAAATGAAATTGATTTCCGCCCAGGTCAGGAAAGTAGCCCAGGGCCGGAAGCAGGACGCCGAATAGTCCTGCCGAAATGGGAAGCAGAAACAGAAGTTTGGTGAGAATGGGGAAAGCAGGAAGGAAACTCACTGCCCGTAGCGTCGTTGCCATTCTGCGTCAAGTTGGTTTTTCCAATCCGGATGTGGATTTGGCTGAGTCGGTCCGAGTTTTTCCGGCGCTAAAGTAGCGATTCCGAGTGGCAGTGATTTGAATTTTTGCTGATCCTGCGTGGAAAGTTTTGCGATTGACAGAACCGTACTGTCCCCCCAGATTTGCGGATTTTGTTTTTGCATTTGTGCTTCCGGACTCAAAAGGAAATTTGCCACAATCATCGCACCTTCACTTGATCCGGAATTGAAAGGAATTGCGACAAAGTGTGTGTTACCGATCGTACCTTTTTTCAGCACAAAAGTTCGGGCGCTTTCCGGAAGAGAACCATTGGCAATGGCCGCAGAAGTCGCGGATGGATTAAACGAAAGCGCGATGTCGAGTTCACTGTCGTTGAGCATTTGCTGCTGAACGGAACTGCTGGCAGGAAAACTTTTTCCGGAACGCCAAAGCAGCGGATGCAGCTGATTCAGATAATTCCAAAGCTGAGCAGTGGTTTTGGTAAACGCCGCTTTGCTTTTTACGGAATGATTCAGTACTTCCGGATTTTCAGTCAACTCAATCAGCGCCTGCATAAGAAAAGTAGAACCGAGAAAATCAGTCACGTGCGGATAGCTAAAGCGTCCCGGATGCCTTTCGGACCACTGCAGCAGTTCCGGAATACTTTTTGGCGTTTCGGAAACTCGTGCTGAGTCATAAACAAAGTTGAATTTAGCCATCCCCCACGGCGCCTCGTAACCGTCAACTGGCACATGAAAATCAATCAGCGTCGTTGGTTTTCCTTTGAAATCAACCAATTTGAAATTTGGGAGATTTTCCGTAAATGGTCCGTAAAGCAATTCGTTTTCCTTCATTTTGGCGAAATTCTCACCATTGATCCAGATCAAATCAACCGAACCATTGTTGGTGCGTCCCGCAGCTTTTTCCGCTAAAACCCTTGAAACTGCGTCAGCGGTGCTTGCAAGTTTGACGTGTTTGAGAATCACGCCGTGATCGTCTTTGACTCTACTTCCTACCCAGCTGATATAGGCATTGATTTCTTCGGAACCGCCCCAGGCGTTCCAGTAAACGGTTTGTCCTTTGGCTTTTTTGGTGATGTCCTCCCACGAATTCCCGTAGGCGGAAAAACTAGTGAGTAGCAAAAAAATTATTGTAATAATTAAATAATATAGCGGTTTTGCAGTAGTTCCGGATTTGGTGGAAGAAATTGTATTGAAATTAATATTCATCTGAGTTTTGAATGAGAAAAGTTAAAAAGGAAATGAACTGCAAAGCATTATTGCATAAGCGAGTCTCGACTCTTTTGAGATAAAGGCGAAACGCTTTTAAGTAAAATATTTTCATAGGATTCTCTGTCAAGAGTACTCCAGATATAAGCCGGAAGTGTAACTGCAACAAAGATTATCAAGACCCACATAATTGCTTTAAGCAGTCCATGCATGTTAATCTTTCAGCAAAGGTTCATCCGGAAATTGCTAGATAATCTTGACGGCATCACAAAAGTCTGTAATCCGCGATTTGTCATTTCGACCGTAGGGAGAAATCTTAATGATATTATAGTGGTAACTTTTACAAGATTTCTCGCTTCGTAAGCAATGACACGGTTTTAGGACTTTCCATATCGGCATCGATCTTCAGCAGATTGGCAGCATGTGAGTTGCGTTTCCACTGATTTTGTAGTCGAACACTAGAGATAATTATTACAAAACTGAATGGCCAATATGTTGAATGAAAATGAAGTAAAAGAAAAGATTATAACTCGGCTTTCCGGAATGCAGTGCGCAACTCTCTGCCTTCCTGCAAAAGCGTAGTAACTGAATCCAGGTGAATGTCCGCAATTCTTGTTCTCAACAGGATTCGAAATCTGGATCCCAGATCAAGTCCGGGATGAGAAAAGAAAATATTTTCAGGGATCAAAGTTTATTCGTTATTGTCCATGTTGTTCAAAAAACTTTCGTAATTATCTGGTGTGATAATATCGGATATGGCCTGCGGATAGTTGTTGATAAACGTTTTCGGAATCTTGGCTCGCCCCGAAGATTTCCACTTAAATTCCCAAGCACGAAGTTGTCCATCATACTCCTCCAGGTAGTCAATTTTCTGCTGTGCGTGTGTGCGCCAGAAATAGTGATTGGCCTTAATGTTTGCGTGGCTTCGGGACTTCATTCGTTCGGTGATGAGATAATTTTCCCAAAGCGCGCCTACATCATTACGCAATATGAGCGGATTAAAATTATTGATAATCGCGTTACGTATTCCATTGTCATAAAAATAAATTTTACGACTTTTCTTCAACTCATTTCTTAAATTACGGCTAAAAGTTCTAAGTCGGTAAATTATGAAAGATTTTTCCAACAATAGAATGTAACGCTCGACTGTGCTGTTATCAAGTCCTGTCAGTCTAGCCAGTTCATTGTATGAGACCTGTTGACCCAATTGCAGTGCAATTGCCTGTAACAGTCGCTCCAGTCGATCTGGTTTCTTGATTTGTTCCCATGTCAGTATATCTTTATAAAGATAGCTGTCAGCGAGTTGCTGGAGACGTGCTTTACGATCTCCCGGATGAGTCACTATTTCGGGATAACTTCCGAAAATCAGTCGATCTTCAAGCAATCTTCGTTCATCGATTGCGCCATAATGCGACTGCAGTTCTTGCCAGGAGAGGGGATATAGATGAAATTCCCATTTTCGTCCTGTAAGCGGCTCGTTGATTCGATTGGCCAACTCAAACGCAGATGATCCAGAAGCAAAGACCTTCACACCCTCCAGATTGTCCACAATCAACTTGATGGTCAAACCGATGTTTTCGATTCTTTGAGCTTCATCAATGACAATTATTTTGTGATGACCAATCAGATTTCTTAAGCGTGTAGATGTAGTGTTAGAAAGTTGCTCGCGTGTGTCCACCTCATCCCCGTTAAGCCATAGGGGGGGCGGATTTGTGTCCTTAAACAGAGTTTGCAATAATGTCGTCTTGCCCACCTGCCGCGGACCCACAAGGATAATAGCCTTGTTGTCATCCGCCCTTTGTAATATCAGAGGGGTAATATTTCTATAAATCATAGAGCTAACCCAAAATATTTATATTAAATTTTTGGTTTTAACCGATTAATTTAGATAATAGCCCTGTTAATTCAAAATGTCAACTCTATTTGATTTCTATAATTATGAATCATTTTCCGATTCAAATGCATTGAGAAATTGCTACAAAAACCATAATAGTTTTTTGATTTTAATTTTTATTCATGTGTTGCCGAAATTAACGTCTCCAGGAGTGAAATTTTTCCAGCCAGCGTAAAACGCCGGCGGGAGCGTGATTTTTACGCCAGGCACCAGCCAGCATTTTGTTTGCTTCTGACATGGTGGGATAGGGGTGAATTGTACCCAAAATTTTGTTGAGTCCGATTCCGTGTTTCATGGCCAAAGTAAATTCGGCCAGCAAATCACCGGCGTGAACTCCGCAAATTGCCGCGCCCAGGATTTTATCTTTCCCGGGCGGAGTAATGACTTTGACTTTGCCGTAATCCGCACGGTCGGTGATTGCACGATCCAAATCGTCGATGCCATAAGTTGTGACTTCGTGCGGAATGTTGTTTGCTTTTGCTTCATCCTCGCTGAGTCCAACCCTTGCCAGTTCCGGATCGGTGTAGGTACACCACGGAACAACAGAATAATCCACCGCAAATTTTTTGAAAGGCGCAAAAAGGGCGTTGACGGTGGCATACCACGCCTGGTGTCCGGCCATGTGAGTGAATTGATATGGTCCCGCCACATCCCCGCAAGCGAAAATGTTAGGAATGCTGGAGCGCAAATACTTGTCGACTTTGATAGTTTTGTTTTTATTCAGTTTCACTCCCAGATTCTCCAATCCAAAGCCGGAAGTGTTTGGAACACGTCCGACGGCAACCAAAATATTATCCACATCCAAATGTTGTTTATCGCCGTGTCTTGAAAAATGAATTCGTGATGTGTCTCCAAGTTTTTCGATACGCTCAATGCTTGTTTCATCCAGCAAATTAATGCCGTCTTTTTCAAAAGAATCACGGATGAACTGCACCATATCCAAGTCTTCGCGCGGTAAAATTCCGCGATCAAGATTAATAATTGTTACTTCAGATCCGAGTCTCCGGAAAGCCTGTCCCAATTCTGAACCGATTGGACCGCCGCCGATCACAGCCAGATGTTTTGGTTGTTTACGGAGTTGCCAGAGATTGTCTGAATGTGAAAACGGAACATCTTCCAAGCCCGGAATAGGCGGAATAAAAGGACTTGCGCCGGTTGCCACCACGATGTTTTTTGTCGTCAATACACGACCATTGACTTCAACTTCATGCGGGGTGCGAATGGTGGCTTCGCCGAGATGACATTCTACACCAAGTGAGGTAAAACGCTCCACGCTGTCATGGGGTTCGATTTTAGCGATGATGTCCTGTACCCGTTCCATCACTTGAGCAAAATCGATTTCGTAACTTACATTTTTCAAACCGTAGAGGGAATGTTTTTTCATCAGCTGAACAGCCTTTGCGCTGCTGATGAGAGCCTTGCTGGGAACACAGCCGGTGTTGAGGCAATCGCCTCCCATTTTGTGTTTTTCAATCAAGGCAACTTTGGCTTTGACTGCGGCTCCGATAAAAGAACTGATTAGTCCACCGGAACCCGCGCCGATGCAAATAAGGTTATAATCTGTTTTAGGCATTTGCTTTTCCCCGCTTTGTTTCAATGAATGAAATTAGTTTTTTTACCAGTAACGGAAATATTCCCAGCAGGACGAATGAGCCAATTAGTGTCGGTGAAAGTATGTCGCCTAAAGATTCAATTTTTGCGAGTTCTGAACCGGCGTTGATATAAACCAGGGTTCCCGGAAGCATTCCCAACTGGCTCACCCAGTAAAAGGTGAAAGCGCGTAGCGGAGTCAAACCCATGCCCATGTTGATCACAAAAAATGGTACAACCGGTAAAAGGCGCAAAGTAAATAAATAAAATCCACCGTCCTTTTCTATGCCGGAATTTATGGTTTGCATTTGTTGCTTAAAACGACCCTGAACCCAATCCCGCAACAAAAATCTGGAAATTAACATGGCGAGTGTCGCGCCTATTGTGCTGGCGAATGAAACTACTATTGTGCCGCTCAGCAAGCCGAAAAATGCGCCGCCGCCCAAAGTCATCCAGACCGCGCCTGGAAGTGAAAAGGCGGTCATGATTACGTAAATCATAAAAAAACCGCCCAGCATCAAAAGGGGGTTATTCATGTAATATGAAGAAAATAATGCTTTTGAAGATTTTAGATATTCGAGAGAAAAATACTGTTGGAAATCGAAGGCGAAGAAGAATACAACGGCAATGGAAAAAATTGCAATCAACAAAATAAATTTGATCTGCTTTTTATTAACAGTCATATTTTTGAAATTATTCCAATGTGACAGGAAAGGAAATTATAAGGAGAGAACAAATTAATTAAAATTTACTGCTCGCGCAATGTTTGTTTGATACGTTCTCTCGATTCATCCGGCAATTTAATTTCCTCATTTGCAGAAGCATCGTCCAGACCTAGGAAAATTTTACGCAGTGCAAGCATTTGTTCTTTAACGGCAGTGCATTTGCGACACATCAGCAGATGAGTCTGCAGGAGCAAGCGTTTTATCGGCGAAAGCGAAACATCCATTTTTTCTGACAAAAGCAACGAGGCTTCCTCACAAGTAAGCATAAATTTCAAAATTCCTCCTTGTATTTTGGAGTTGGCAGTGGTTGATCCGGAAGGCGAATACTGCACTGAAAATAATGTCGAATGCAGATTGGGTTTCTTACAATGTCCATTAGTATTTATTTTAGAGAAAGTGAGGGAAAGCCTTTTTTCAAAAAACAATCCTTCAGTAGTGAACGTGCCCGGAACATCAACACGCTGAAATTAGAGGCACTTATATCCAGTTCCCTGCATATCGTTTCTGTTGATTCATTTTCAATATCCCGCATCACAAAAACTTGTCTAAATTGCTCAGGCAAGGCATCCAGACATTCTCGGAGAGTAAGGCGTAATTCTTTTTGCTCCAGAATTTCTTCCGGATTAAGTCGAATTGATTCTGTATCCTGAACCATCTCTGTTGATTCAATGGCGGATTGCGTTACAACTTCACCGCCATCAGGATAATCTTCGAGTGATTCCGGTTTTTTCCTACGGTAATGATCAATGATTTTGTGACGCAGAATACTCACAAGCCATGTTTTTGCTGAAGATTCACGCCTGAAACACTCCCAGTCTTTCAATGCGGAAATGAAAGTAATTTGTACCAAATCTTCCGCAAGTTCGTGGCTGTTAACTCGGTTGCGTGCAAAACGATAAAGCAAATCACCATGTTCCTCCACCAACTCTGATATTTCCTCAAGTGGACTTTCCGACTCAGCGGTCTTGTTGAAATCAGCCATCAAGTTGCCATCTCAGTTGCAAGAAGTTTATTTTTATCAAAAATTAATTCTGTCTGTTGATTTTCAGCAACTACAAGTTGTCCGCACGCGCCTTGAATATCCTGCCCTTTCGAAATTCGCAGAGGCGCCACCACATTATGATCAAGCAGATACTTTTGAAACTTCCGGGATTGTTTTTCAGTCGGCGCTTGGTATTTGTTTGCCGGATCAGAGTTGTATGGAATCAGGTTTATTTTGAATTTAAGTCCGTGCAACAAACGAATCAAACCTTTCGCGTCTTCAATTGAATCAGTCAGATCGCGAATCAGAATGTATTCAAATGTGATACGTCTGCGTGATTCCAGTGGGAATTCACTGCAAACCTTCATCAGTTTTTCCAAATTGTATGCAGTGTTTACAGGCATCAGTTTTGAGCGCACTTCGTCTGTGACTCCATTCAGGGAAATTGCCAGATTGGCTTTTATTTTTTCATTACCGAATCTCCGGATCTTCGGTAAGAGTCCGGAAGTGGAAACGGTGATACGGCGCTGCGAAAAATTAAATCCGTGCTCATCAGTCAGAATTTCCAGAGCCTGCATTAGATTTTGATAATTATGAAAGGGCTCGCCCATTCCCATAAAAACGAGATTCCGCAATTTTTGTTCTGCCGGAATATCATGATAAACTGCCAATACCTGATCAATAATTTCTGCTGTTGTTAAATTACGGATCAAGCCCATCGTACCGGTCATGCAGAAATCACAACCCATACCGCATCCTACCTGAGATGAAACGCAGATCGTATTGTGGTTCGTGTGGGGCATAAAAACCGCTTCAATGCTTTTTCCGTCTTCCAGCAACAAACGGTACTTGATTGAACCATCCCGAGAATGTTGTTCCTCTGCCTTTTTGAGTGAACTTATCCAAAAATTCTCTTCGAGCATTTTCCGGGTTTCTTTGCCAAGATTCAGCATTTCGGAGAAGCTTCCAACCCTCTGTTGATAAAGCCAATAAAAAACCTGATCCGCGCGGTATGCTTGTACCTTACTCTGTGTCTTGGCTTTTTCCACCATCCACTCGCGCAGATTTTGACGTGTCCAGTTTTTTATATTGTCCAGTTTTGGCATTTGGAATTTGGAAATATAACTATTTTTTTGAATATGTTATTCTTCATGATAAATAAATGCTTGAGTCTGGTCAAGTAGGAGTAGTTTCAATTCAAAAAAAACTCATTTCAGAAATTGGTCAACAAATGAAATGTCTAAAATGCGGATGGTCCAATTCAGACACCGCGGCATATTGTCAAAATTGCCATGCATATTTGGCGGAACCGCCCGGAATGGAATCGTTAAATACCTTCAAGGCACTAATTTTAAGTCTGTTATTCACCGGAATATTCTATCTGGTTTTTCCGATGCCCATAATTCGCAGCGAATATTGGCATCAATTGTTTTCCGGACGCATCTCAGAAACAATTTTTGCACTTATACTTTGGTCTTTATTTTTGATTTTTTTCAAGTGGCGTCAGTTTCGCCAACAGCATCGGGCCTATGTGGCTTTCAGGAATCAAGTTCTGCATGACTCTTTGTCAAAGGGAATTTACGTAAAGGATGTTGATGAACGGATTTTGGAAATCAGCCAGTTTATGCAGGAGCAAAAAGTAAAAAGATTTCAGGACAGCATCATTTTCCGGAGAGTGCGCCGTACCTTAAGGCATCTGAAAGCCATTCCAAAAAAGGAGGAAATAACTTCAATTTTGAATTACCAGGCAGAGATCGACCACAACCGTATGCAAAGCGGCTATGCACTTTTAAATGTGTTTATCTGGGCAATTCCAATTCTTGGATTTATCGGCACAGTTTTTGGAATTGGACAATCAATCGGCGAATTTTCAGATTTCATTCGCAGTACCAACGGTACAGATTTGAACACGCAAATGCGTTCAGCCCTCGGCGGAGTTACAAGCGGTTTGTCGGTCGCGTTCAGCACCACATTCATTGCGCTTGTCGGTGTTGTACCAATTATGATGCTCGCGTCTTCTTTGCGCAAAAATGAGGATGATTTGCTGCTCAGTGTCGAAGAATACTGTCTGGAAGATTTGCTGCCTAATTTACATGTACGTCCCGGAGATGATCTGCTGGATGACGCTGTTAGTGAACATCTGGAGCAAATGGCGGAATTTTCCGAAAATTGGCGAAAACAAGTTTCACCTGTGCTTGAATCCGTGGAACAGCATTCAAGAGGTTTGGCTGCACAAGTTAGCGGATTGCAACCTTTGATACAAAATTTCAGCGAAACGTTATTTGACGCGAAAGTTGAAATGAGTAACAGCAAAAAAGAAGAAAGTGAGAAAGAAAAGTCCGCTAAAATGAAGAAAGAAGTCATGCAGGACAAGCAAGATCAAACGGCCAACCACCCATCGTCAAATCAATGAGGCATGTCTCTCAATCACCCAGAGTGACTCTTTTTCCATTTCTGAGTGTCCTGCTCAGCACAATGGGGATATTGGCTTTTCTTTCCATCAGTTTTTTACTTGTAGTTCCACAAGACGCAGATTCACCCTCAACACCAAAACGCATACAGTTTGAATGGGTGGGCGCACCAGGTTATGTCAAACCAATTTTCATACGCTGTTACGCGGATCGTGTTGAATATTATAATATGTTTGAAAATGAGGATTACAGCCTTAGTCTTGATGAATTGTTGGATCAACTTCAGGGAGAAAATCCGAAACTGCTTACATATTTGTTTCAACTCTTGCAACTAAATATAAGAATAAAAAAACAGTTTGGAAAAACAGAATATTACCCACTTTTATTGGTATATCCTGAGGGTGTATTAACTTCAGAGTTATTGATGGTTGTGATTGAAAAGATAGGAGGATTGAATTTCGGACTGGAACCTATGCTGCCAAACTGGGAGGTTCCATACCAGGGACTAAAATCTGCGGGATGATAAATGTTTGTATGAGAAACCGTATAGTATTTGGTCTATTTATTTTTTGGATATTTTGGTTTTCCTCAGGTTGCCAGGGATTTTTAATTCCCCCTCGAGATGCACAGGAAAGTAGATTACGCAGTGCAATCCGGATTCATCCCGGACATGAATTAGGTTACGTCCGACTGGCCAAATATCTTGAAAGTCAGCGACGTTACACCGAAACTTTTTCGGTGCTCCGTATAGGCCAGAAGCAGATTCCGGATTCGATCGCACTCATCCGATTGGAGGGCGGGCTTTTTCAAGGTCTAGGTTATTTTAGTGATTCCGAAAAATATTACTCCACGCAAATCCGCAAACATCCTGACGAAGCACTGCTTCATTTAGATCGTGCCCAACTATACTGGCGCATGGAAAAACCGGAGAGTGCCCTTAATGATATACAAAAAGCACTCGCTTTAATGCCGGATTTATTTGAAGCTCTTTTTTTTAAAGGAGTGATTTTAGACCGGAAGACTGCTCCAAATCTTCCGGATCATTCTGAACAGGCACTTGCCGCGTTTATTGCCGCCAGTGAAATCGATAACCGGAACCCCGAACTTTGGTTGCGAATTTCTGCTTTGTGGGAAAGACGCGCTGATATGAACAAGGCAAAACTGGCGATGCTGCGCGCAGTTGAGCTTTCTCCGGAATCAAAACTATACCTCCGTCGATTTACTGTTTTACAGGAAAAAGAGCTGGATCATGCAAGTCAGGAAAACTCAGTAAAAATTTCGGAAGCTCTTCGGCAAACTCTTTTACATATGCTCAAATTGTTTCCGGAAAATAGCTGGGTACAGGCGCATTATGGAAATTGGGCCTGGACACAGAATCAGTTTGTTTTGGCAGAAAAACACCTTGGACGCGCACTTGAATTAAACTCGAATTATCCCTGGGCCAGTTTCCGTTTGGGAGTTGTTTTCCTCTCCCAGGAAAAATGGGAGTCCGCGCTGTTCTCTTTTGAAGAAGGATTAAAAAATGATCCGAAAAACGAATGGGCACTTCAGCAGGTCGGACACGTACTTGAAATGCTCGAAAGAAATGAAGAGGCAATTGTACGTTATGAATGGCTGATGAAAAATTTTCCGGTAAACCTGCTGGTCATCAATCGCCTGAACAGCTTATATTGGAAAGAGTTTTTGTTTGAAAAAGGTGAGGATACTCTTTTACGTGGACTGGAAGAATTTCCGACAGAAACCAAGTTAATTGAGAAACTGGTTTCTTACTATGAATCACACAGGCTTTTTGAAAAAGCCGCAAATGTTTTGTCGTCCTTTGTTCAGTTGGAACCCAACAATTCCGCTGCGCTTGCTAAAATAGGTTATTATGAAAATAACTTAAAACGACCAGAAAAAGCCTTGATTTGGTTTGAAAAAGCGTTGGCTGTTTCACCTGATTTTGAATGGGCACATATTCAAAAAATTGGTTTATTACTGAAAACAGAAAATGTAGAAAAAGCGGAAAAAGAACTTAAAAACTTCCTCAAGCAAAAACCTGATTCTGAATGGGCACTCCTCGAGTTATCCCAACTGAAATTGAAACAGGAGCAATTTTCAGAGGCGGAGGACTTACTCAATAAAGGTCTCGAACTTCACAAAGATTCCCCGGGCTTATTGCAAACTCAAGGTCGTTTGTACAAACTGCAGGAACGTTGGCAGGAGGCGGAACAAGTTTTTTTAAAACTGGTGAAATTGCGTCCAAATAATTCTATGCTGCTGACACATTTGGGATTTACTCAATGGAAATTGAACAAAATTGAAGAAGCACGGCTGAACATAACACAAGCGCTGTATGAAAATCCCGGCAGTCTCTGGGCCTGGAATCTCCATTTGCTTTTGCAGCCTGAAGTTCAACAGCGCCGCTGGATCGGTGAAGAACTTTCTGTGCTGATCCCTGTTTTAAAAGCACTTGTGAGTCAAACTCCTGATAAAGCCTGGCAGAAAATCACTGCGGTTCGAACCGATCCTTTTACTCGGCAGGTTTTGAAAAATTTACACTACTTGTTAGAAGGCGCTCCGGCAGAAATTATCATGGAACCACAGGATTTGACATCAAAACATCTTCCACCATGGATGCATGAACAGTGGGGCTACTTTCATGAAATGCTGGGTAATAGAGAGTTGGCGGCAAAACATTTTGAAGTCGTTTCAAAAGCACTTCCGGACAACGCCTGGATTCATGCCCGTTTGGGATGGGTCAATGAGAGACTGGAAAATTTTGAAAAAAGCCGTAAGCACTACAGCAAATTTTTACAGAAACATCCTCAGGCGTTTGATGTCAGTTTTCGCCTGGCCAACATTCAAACTTTATTAGGCAACGAAGCCGCAACTATTGAGCTTTATGAAAATATAATTGCTATGCGTCCAGACGACGATTTGGTACTGAACAACCTCGCCTGGATCTATCTAACGGCGCAAGACAGGCCGTTGCGTAATATTGAGAAGGGTATGGGCTTAGCCCAAAAATCGGTGGAACTGTTGCCTACAATAGATAATTTAGATACTTTGGCCGAAGCCTATTTTCAGTCCGGTGAAATAAAGAAAGCGATTGAGATTATCCGTAAGGCAGCCAGTGATGTCGATTATCCTCCTAAACGTCATTCCTATTTGCGCAAGCAGTTGCTCCGTTTCCGCAAAGGCGATACTGACGCAAACCCTCCGACTTTATCATGAAAATAATTTTCAGCACAGTTTTGCAAAAAAATTGTTGACAAAATTTTGATTTAGGTCTAGGCTCGTATCTTTTAGCTAAGAAAGTTCATCAAAAAGTATTGTTTGAGTAGCGTTCATGGGTAGCCATGGTTTTATGAATTTTCTTTGACAAAGCTTGGAAGTCCGTATTCTCCACTCTATTTGTAGGGAAAGAATCTGGCATTTATTTCAGGTTTTTTGGTAACAGAAGGACAAACTTTTAAAGAATTATTAGTTTTGTCTAGCTGTTGTAATTCGATTTAATTTATTTTGGCATTCATGTTTGCACTTGCAAACAAAGTTTCCAATGCTATGATAGATTAATTTTTTGGTGATGATGGGTGAGCGGGATAAATCGCTGATGATCACTGTTTCTTTTAATTCAAAGTCAAAGGGGTAAATATGAAAACAATGTTTAAAATCAGTCTTGCCGGATTTGTTCTGGTAATAGCAATGGCTATTTCCTTACCTGCTTATGCAAAAGTTGTAGGGAACAAAATCATTTTAGGCTCTGCGATTTCGTTTACGGGGAAATATTCCTCGAACGGTATCCACGCTTCAAATGGATACAATCTGGGAGTCATACGTGTAAACGAAATGGGTGGCGTCAAGGTGGGCGGTAAGACCTACAAGCTTGAGATCAAGTATTATGATGACGAATCGACCCCGGCACGTGGTGCTCAACTGGCCGAACGTCTTATCAAGCAGGACGAAATCAAGTACTTCCTTGGGCCATACAGCTCAGGTTTGACAAAGGCGATTGCTCCGGTGACGGAGAAATATAAAATTCCGATGGTTGAATCTGAAGGTGCATCGAGGTCTCTTTTCACCCAGGGATACAGGTATCTATTTGCAGTACTTTCCACTTCGGAACAGTATCTTGCAAGTGCAATCGAGCTTGCAGCTGTAATCAACAAGAAGAATGGGAAATCCCCGGGAGACGTCAAAGTTGCCATGGCATTCGAAAATGATCCATTCTCACAAGATGTGCGTGCCGGTGTGATGGATGACATCAAGAAACATGGATTGAAGATTGTAATCGATGACAAACTGCCCAGGGACTTAAGTGACATGACACCGACACTTCGCAAGGCTAAGGCTTTGAAAGCAGACCTTCTAGTTGTTTCAGGCCATTCCAAGGGCGCGGCGACACTAGGCCGCCAAGTTGTTGAACTGAAGGTCAAGGTGCCAATGATTGCAGTCACACACTGTGAATCCGCAAAGTTGATTAAGAAATTTGGCGCGGGAGTTGATGGCTTCCTCTGTCCAACCCAATGGGCGGAAACCCTTACATACAGCGGCAAACATTTCGGTTCCGCAGCAGAGTATGATAAGCTCTTCAAAGCAACATTTGATGGTTACAAAAACGTTCCTTATCAGGCAGCACAGGCATCAGCAGCTGTCCTTGTTTGGGCTGAAGCGTTTGAGCGTGCGAATTCCTTTGATACTGAAGCACTGAGGGATGCACTTGCTGCCACGGATATGAAAACTTTCTATGGAGATATCCGTTTTTCAGAAGCGGGTAACAACATTGCCAAGCCGATGGTGCTGAGGCAGATTCAGAATGGCAAACTGAATGTAGTTGCTCCTCCTGAATGGGCGTCTCACTCTGTTGATTGGCCCCGTTGATTTTCATTTCCTAGTAGTATTTTCAAGCGTTCCCGTTTAAACACGGGAGCGCTTTGCTTTTCCTACCACGAATCTACAATTTCATGTTTGACAACTTAAGCCTGTTGGGTTTGGTGCCACTGCTGAATCTGCAGCTACTTATCGATGGTATTTTGATCGGTTCTATTTTCGCTCTTGCCGCCTATGGTCTGGCTTTGGTCTGGGGAGTGATGAATATCAAGAATCTTGCCCAGGGAGATTTTGTCATCATGGGAGGCTACATTGCTTTCACTCTCTCAGAATCTCCTTTTAATTTGCATCCCATCCTGACTATTCCTTTTGTTTTCGTGTTGATGTTCGTTTTCGGCTGGGTGTTGTACATTACCATCATCCGCCGTGTGATAGAGCGGGATCTTTTCACCTCACTTCTGGCTACTTTCGGCCTGGCCATTGTGATTCAGCAATTGATCAATCTTGCCTATGGACCTGATGTGCAGACGGTTGAATCAGGCATGGCAATCCGGGAATTCTTTGATGGAGAAATTACGATTGCCGATACCAAATTAGTGTCCTTCCTGTTGGCAATGTCAATGGCACTCCTGATTACAGTTTTCATGAAAAAAAGTCGGATGGGTCGTGCTATAAGAGCTACCTCACAGAATGCGCGTGCCGCACGAATCATGGGCATTGACACCGACCGGGTTTATGCTTTCACTTTCTCACTCAATGCGGGGATTTGCGGAATTGCGGGAGTTTTAATTTCCATAATCTGGGTCATTCAGCCATTTTTTGGCATGACTCATTCAATCAGATCCTTTGTAATCGTCACATCAGCAGGATTTGGCAATCTCATTGGGGTGATTCTTTCTGCTTTGGGTCTGGGAGCAGTGGAACAATTCAGTGGATTTATTTTAGGTGCAGAATTTCAACAGGCTACAGTGGTTGGACTTTTGGTGGGAGTTCTCATTATCCGTCAAATCATTCAAGGCCGTCAGCGTCAGGTAGTTAAGTGAATCTCAAACTAAAGAAAATCCTTTTTTACGGAGGAATACTACTGGTCGGAATCTTTGCTCCAGTTGTTTTCCCTGCTTATACCTTTCAACTGGCAATACTTTGGTTGATGATTCTGTTTGCGTTGACCTGGGACATCCTTGGTGGTCAGATGGGGTACAATTCATTGGGTAACATCCTGTTCTTTGGTGCAGGCATGTACGTCTGCGTCGTTGTCCAGATAGGGATGTATTATGATGTCGCAGAGTATACCGCGCATTTTGGCGCAGTAAAAATTGATTATACACCATACCAGTACTTCAGCGGCTTGGCTCTTGGATTGGTACTGGCGGCATTATTTTCTTTGGTTTTGGCGGTGATTTTTGGATGGATTGTCTTTGGCCTTCGTGGACCGTATTTCGCGATCGGTACGCTTGGTGTTGCTATTGCTGCCGGTGAGCTGGTTGGTACATGGGACTACGTAGGGGGAGGTGGAGGTATCACCGTACCAATGTATCCGGGGGATCCGGACGACCGCGCAGTGTTTTTTTATGCTCTCTCTTTTGTTTCTGCAGTCAGCACTTTCATCTTTCTCAAATGGCTTTATTCAACCAGGTTCCAACTGGCAATCAACGCCATCCGTGATGATGAAGAAAAGGCCGAAGCAATGGGAATCCATACCAACCGCTACAAGACTATCGCCTGGTCATTTGCAGCATTTTTCCTGGGTATTTCTGGAGGAATATTTGGCAACATGACTGGATTCATTGAACCTCTTGAAGTGGCATTCCCTACTGTCACTTTTGGCATCTTCATGGTTCTTATGGTATTGCTGGGAGGCAAGGGCACTCTTTGGGGACCTGTCATTGGTGCGGTTCTTTTTCACTTGATTAAAGAAATTACCTGGACCTATCTGCTTGGCTGGCAATGGGTTGCACTGGGGAGCCTGATTATCATTAATGTGGTTTTTTTCCAGCAGGGAATAATGGGTTGGGTGATGGAAAAGTGGCCGGATTTATTTGGTATAAAAGTTGATGAAGATGTGGTTTCAGCTAAAGGAACAAACTCTGTTAATAATAAAGTGGTCTCATGAGTAATATTATTGAGGTCAGGGGAGTGAACAAATCTTTTGGGGGAGTAGTTGCTAACCACGACATTTCTCTTGATGTGCAGACTGGAAAAATTACCGGTTTGATTGGTCCGAATGGATCCGGAAAAACTACCCTTTTCAATTCTATCGTTGGATATCATCCCATTGATTCCGGAACCATCCAGTTCGCGGATCGAGAAATTTCAAAGATGCGGGTGCAAAAGATTGCAAGATTGGGGATTCTCCGGACATTTCAGCAAACAAGAATCTACTCAGAAATGGATTGTGTTAAGAACATGCTGATATCTGCCGCGCACCACCATACAGGTTGGTTTGATATGTTTCGAAAGTATCCTCAGGAATTGACTGAACGGGCTGAACACTTGCTGGAATTCGTTGGTCTTTTTGCCAAACGCCATCTAATTTCAGGCGACCTTTCATTTGGTCAGCAAAAGCTTCTGGAGTTTGCCATGGCTTTGATGAATGAACCCAAGGTGTTGCTTCTTGATGAGCCGACTGCTGGCATCAATCCTACTTTGATCAATGGGCTGATTAATCGTTTGAAACGGGCCAACCATGAATTCGGTATCACTCTCTTTGTTATTGAACACAATATGAGAGTGGTGATGAATCTGGCAGACAGTATATACTGTCTGGCTCACGGGGAAATGCTGGCTCATGGGACTCCGGAAGAAATTAAAAACGATCAAAATGTCATCAACGCCTACCTTGGAGCTCATTGATGCCAGAGGATATCTCTCCTAAAAATACTAAATCTGAATCTTCATTTGGCTATCATGATGGGGAAGTTGAAAACATCATTTCCGTTGAGGACGTCAATCGACAGGCTCAGGAAATTGCAGAAACAGTTGGCAAAGAAAAAATAGCCGGACTTGTCGAGGGTGATCCTTTTTTGAAAATTGAAGGTCTTCACGCGGGTTACGGGAAGATGGAAATCCTTCATGACTTTAACCTGCAGGTTGGTAAAGGGCAGTCGCTCTGTATGATTGGTCCTAACGGAGCAGGTAAATCTACGGTATTGCATTCTATCTTTGGTTTTACAAATATCTATTCCGGAAATATTCTGACTCAGATTGGTGATACTGAAACGACAATCACTCAAATGAGTTCCAGCCAGAAACTAAAAGAGGCCGGAATCTCCTATATCCTTCAGGATAATTCGGTTTTTCCGGACATGACAGTGGAAGAAAATCTGATGATGGGAGGTTATCTAAAGGAAAACACGGATGCCGCAAAGCAATCAACAGAGCGCATATTTGAGAAATATGATCGACTAAAAGCAAGGCGAAACAAACCTGCAAAGGTGCTCTCAGGAGGAGAAAGACGTCTGCTGGAAATTTCAAGAGCGTTGGTAATGGAACCCAACATTCTGCTTGTCGATGAACCGTCGATTGGCCTGGAGCCGCGTTTCATTGACATGGTATTTGAGATTCTCGATGACCTTCAACGAAATGAAGGCAAGACCATTATTATGGTAGAACAGAATGCCAAGAAAGGTCTCGAATTCTGTGATATCGGTTATGTGCTTGTTTCCGGAAATCTAGCCATGGCCGGCAGCGGAGATGAATTATTGGAAAATCCGGATGTAGGACGTTTGTTTTTGGGAGGATAACAAAAGTTGCGGCCTTTCAGTGTTCCTTTGCAGAACTAAATTCTGTCAGCAACTTTAAAGATATATTCCGGACGAAGATGCTTCCTCTTCCGGAAGCGGAGTCCCGTAAGGTTGTTGCGGCTGTCCAAACTGCAAATCATGTGTCCCCACATAAACCAGTCCCAATAAAAGTACGGCGATAAAGATCAGAATCACCTTCTTTTCCTGCGGATCAAAGTTATCAAGCATAATCAAAATTGCCGCAAGAATCTCAGGTCGTTGCCGTAAAAGTAGCGGATATCGTCAATGTTGTGTTTTAGCAGCGCAGGCCGCTCCACACCCATCCCAAAGGCAAATCCACTCCATTCTTCCGGATCATATCCGCCGTTTCGCAAGACAACCGGATGCACCATCCCTGCTCCGGCGACTTCCAGCCAGCCCGTATTTTTACAGAGCCGACAACCGACAGTACCAGAACCGGCTTTGTCTACACAACTGCAGCTCATATCAATTTCGATGCTGGGTTCAGTGAACGGGAAGTAACTTCCGCGGATTCGAACTTTACGTTCCGCACCATACATTTTGTGCGCAAATTCACTCATCACTCCGATCAAGTCTGTTAGTCTGATATTTTTTCCGATTGTTAATCCTTCAACCTGAAAAAACTGATGTTCTGAACGAGGAGTGATTTGTTCGTAACGATAGCATTTTCCCGGAAGAATCACCCGAATTGGTTCAGGATAATATTCCCGCATTGCCCAAATTTGTCCGGGTGAAGTGTGGGTACGCAAAACTACTTCGTCATTGACCCAGAAGGTGTCCCACATATCACGCGCAGGATGATATTCCGGAATGTTCAGCAGCTGAAAATTATATTCGTCACTTTCCACTTCCGGTGATTCATAAACCTGAAATCCCATTTCCTGGAAAATTTGATAAATGCGGCGCAAAGTCTGGGTTGTCAAGTGCAGGTGGCCTGTCGTACAGGGACGTCCTGGAAGGGTTACGTCCAGATCGTCAATTTCCAGTTCTTCATGGAGCTTGCTTTCACGTAGAGTTTTTTGGCGCAAATCAAAAGATTGCTGAAATTCCTGTTTGACTTCATTGATTACCTTTCCCATTGACGGCCGCTCAGCCGCAGAAAGAGTCCCGAGTTGTTTTAGAAAAGCGGTGAGATCACCTTTGCGTCCCAGATATTTATGATACCAATCCGGCAACTGATCGGTTTTGCTTAAGGCCTTAAGCTCGATTTGCCCCTTTTCGCGGAGCATGTTTATTTGTTCAAGCATTTTGAGAGAGTAGATTATTTATTACAAGTCAGTGGCGGATTCCGAAATTTCGGCAGTGCTGAGAGATTCCTCCATTTTTATATCAACACCGCCGCTACGTAGCCTGGAAAAGGATTCCATGACATGCTCCAATTCTTTCAATTCTTTTGCGTTTTTTAGGACACGGTGACTGAATTGCTGAAATGAAATTTGATGACTGCTCGGAACCCTGAGTGTTCCATTCACAAATTCCTGCAAATCAAGATGAACCTCGTCAAATTGGTCACACCAGCGATTAAAACTTAGATATGCTTCCTTGAGTGAAACAATCTCCGGTTCAGGAGAATCTATGCCACCTTTTGAGTTTGGAGAAGCCTTTGTGTTTCCACCTTTATTGAGCATCTGCAATTCCCTCTCAAGTGTACGGGCAAGATCCGGACGACCGAGAGGATCAGATAATCCGCTTACCGGTAAAGTCACAGAAGGAACAGTAACGGCAGGAATTTGTTTCGACGCGGATTGTCCTGCCGGCGTTATTGTTCTTTGTGAAGTACCTGTTTCCAAGTGAGTTATGCGCTGTTGAACCGTGTGTATTTGATCAATCAATCGAGCTAACTCTGAATTCAGTGCGCCAATTTCCGCAATTCCAGGAATTTGGTTTTCTCCGCTTTTGAGTATTTTCGGCATGACCGTCACTTGCTGCCTTTTGAGCCATGCCGGTGTACTTAGCCGTGCCTGCCAGTCCGGATGTTGACTCAACTGTTGCTCGCATGCTGTCAGCCAAGTTTGAAAACTAAAAGGACGATTTGGGATATGGAGTGGTTTATCAAATGAAAGAGGACAATCAAGGTCTGCAAGCCACTGCAACCATTCTTCCCATTTCTTTTTCGTTTCCTGTTCAAGCAAGTATTGCAGCAGGCGCTCTTCCAGTGCATCGTTGGTGCTTGCCATTCCAAATCTCTCTTGATACTAAACTCAGTGTTTGCTGCTTCCGTCTACAGAATAAATAAAGTCCAGAAATGCCCGGATTGCGGAACTTTCACCAAATGTTTCCTCTATAATCCGCAGTGCTTCGTCATTTTTTAGTTCTGAGCGATAATAAATTCTGTGTGCTTCAAGAATTTCGCCGATTGCCTCGCGGCTGAAATTCTGACGTTTTAAACCAACAATGTTTACACCTTTTACTTCAAAACGGTTTCCATATCCTGTCGCGTATGGTGGAATGTTACGGTCAATCAGGGAAGCCGCGCCTGTGTAAACATAAGATCCTACATTCAAAAATTGCGCGACTCCGTTTTGTCCGCCGAGGGTAACATAGTTGTCCAAAGAAACATGTCCACTCAGACCGGTGTAATTGGCCAGAATGTTATGGTTGCCGAGGTGGCAGTCGTGAGCCACGTGCACATAACCCATCAATAAATTGTCATCACCAATCACCGTTTCTCCACCACCGCCTACTGTACCACGGTGTACAGAAACACCCTCGCGAAAGGTGTTATTGCTACCGATTTTTACCAGTGTTTTTTCTTGATTATATTTTATATCCTGGGGTTCGCCACCGATGTAGGCCGTAGGGTGAAATATATTTTCTGTTCCAATTGTAGTCTCCCCACTCAGAATTACGTGGGATTTAAGCTGACATCCGTCACCAATTTTGACGCCCGATCCTATCAAACAATAGGGGCCTATTTCAACATCAGCGCCAATATCTGCACCATCTTCGATGATGGCGGTTGGATGAATTTTTTTCATAAGCTTTAAAAGGCAGTGGAGCGTTTCGGCTTTGTTGCTGTAGCAATTAAAATAATGACCAGATACATTGTGGGCTAAATGGAACCCTAAAGTCAAGAAAACACTGCGGTCACAAGAGGATACCTTGTTCTAAGTCAGCTTGACCTCGGTAACTTAAAAAGCAAGGTTCACGAATTGCATTCATTCTGCTGCATCAAACACTTTTGAAAAACTATAAACAACAAAGAACGATGCTTAAAAAAACACTTCTTCTGCTGACCCTGCTCCTTTTTACAATTCCCGTAAACGCGGCAACTTTACGCCTTAACAGCGGAGAATCTCTGGAAGGTAAAATTCGAATAATGGATGAAAAAACTTTGTTTCTTGAATCTAAACTGACTGCTCAGGAATTAAAAATTGACAGGGCGGATTTGAGCCTTATCGAATTTGACACCTCTGAGCGTAGTCTTGCGCGGAGAATTGGCATAGGTTTCCATTATCGTCCGAATGGAAATGAGGAAAACCTTTCGGTTAAAAACTGGTTGAGCGCGGTTGATTCTGCGGAATTGATGGTTGGTTACAGTTCAGGCGCGACTAACACTTTCAGCTTTGAATTACGTTATGCCAGAGTTTTCAAAGTAGAAGGTACAAGTGACCTTTTTTATGGCGCGGGCACAGGAATTATCTCCAAAGACAGTAAACGTGGTACCGCGTTTAGATTTTTCTCCGGCAGTGAGTTTTTCCCGAGGAGCAGTCCGAATTTTGGTATTTCACTGGAATTAGGCGTGCTGCGTCAACAGGGCGTCGGCGATGTTACTCAGGGGTTCTACAATGCCATTTCAGCACGTTATTATTTCTGATTGCGGGACCACATGGGCCAGAAAAGCTCAACTTCGTCCAGTCTAATTTTTGAAGAATCGGAACAGAATGATTCTTTGATGGAACAAATCTTTGACGGCATCAGCGATGTTCCGGACAAAGAGCCCGCATTGGAAATTTCTGTTTCCAAATCTTCCACGAAAAAAAAACAATCCTCAACCAGCTCTGTTCCCAGACCAGATGAGGAGCTTGACCTGCACGGCAAAACGCGTGAAGAAGCAATCATGATGGTACAAAACTTTGTGATGACCTGTCATAAGCAAGAATTCCGCACCGCCTTGATCATCACCGGAAAAGGCCGCAATTCAGGCGACCGAGGCCCTGTGCTGAAGAGAGAAGTTAAGCATTGGCTTGAGCGTAATGGAAAACCTTTTCTGCGTGATTTTCATGAGGCTCCACCACGTTTTGGAGGTTCCGGAGCAATTTGGCTGAATTTCAAATAATTCGCAAATTAATTTATAACTCCGGGTACTGCAAGTGTAAAGCAGGGAATTGTCACCTCAAATTCTACACCATCTGTGGTTGTCATTTGATAAGTGCCATGCATCGTTCCTACGGGCGATTTTAAATGAGAACCGCTCGTGTATTCATATTCCTCATCGGGTTCCAATACAGGCTGATCACCTACTACTCCCTCGCCTTTCACCTCATTTATTTCACCATTGCTGTCAGTAATAATCCAGTGGCGTCGTAAAAGCTGCACTGTTCTCCGGCTTAAGTTTTTCAAGCGGATACGATAAGCAAAGACATAGCGCTCCTCTTCAGGCAATGAATGCGTTTCAAGGTAAAATGCTTCAACCCGAACCTGAACTCCTTCGGTGATTGCTTCTTCCATGTCTTGGCTTAAAAATTATGTTTTAAAAAACGATTTATATTTTCGTTTGAGTTATACCGTATTTTCTAAAAATGGCAAATAAAAAGAGACAGACATCTGTAAATGCCTGCACGACTTGCCCTTCAAACTAACTTCGAGTAAAATATTGTTTGTTTAAATTCTGTCTTTTTAAGCCAATTTTTCACCTCGTTTTCCGCTTTTTATGAAATTTGTTGATTCAGTAAAAATCCATGTCCGTTCCGGAAACGGCGGTGCCGGCTGTACTGCATTCCGGAGGGAAAAATATATTCCACATGGCGGTCCTGATGGAGGTGACGGAGGGAAAGGCGGAGACGTTTTTCTGGTTGGAAACATCGGCAAGAATACACTGCTTGATCTTTCATTTCAGCAGCACCAACATGCGGAACACGGAATGAACGGAAGCGGAAGCGATAAACACGGACGTAACGGTAAAGAGCTACATATTCAGGTTCCTTTGGGAACAGTGGTCAAAGATATTGAAACGGGAGTTATTTTACTGGAAGTGGTTGAAATAAAAGAATACCTGCTTTTTCCAGGAGGACGCGGTGGACGGGGCAACGCGCGTTTCAAAACGTCAACGAACCGGACTCCTGAATATCACCAACCCGGCGAACCGGGCCATGATTGCTGGGTACGGCTGGAACTAAAATTGATGGCAGATGTCGGCTTGGTTGGTTTTCCAAATGCCGGAAAATCTACGCTGATCAGCAGTGTTTCGCAGGCGCGTCCAAAAATCGCGGATTACCCTTTTACCACGCTTGTTCCGCAACTTGGTGTTGTGAAAATCGCCGATCTGGATCCATTTGTGATTGCGGATATTCCGGGAATTATCGCTGGAGCGCATGACGGTAGAGGTCTGGGCGATCGTTTTTTACGACACATAGAGCGCACGGCAAGTTTGTTGTTGCTGCTGGATGTTTCCGGATTTTCAGAAAATCCTCCGGAGGAAGAATATGCGACTTTGATTGAGGAATTAGAACTGTTTTCGCCAAAACTTTTAGAAAAATCCAGGGCCGTTGCCTTCACAAAAATGGATAGTGTTTCAGATTTTGACGCATTGGATGACTTGCAGAAGATTCTTGAAACTGCGGGAGAAACTGTATTTCGTGTTTCATCTGTAAGCAAAGACGGAATTCCGGAACTATTGCTTTATCTCGGAGAAGTAGTAAAAAAAGAACGTCTTCTTGAAGCTACGGCTCCACCGCAAATTGATGAGGTAGCGCTTCCCGTGGATTCAATTTGGGATGATTAGTGGATTGGAACAAAAGTAAACTACTGGATTTTCTCAGGCATCATACTCAAGAGGAAATCATCCTTGAAGAACAAGGCGGGACGCTGCGTTTTCAAGGCAAGTTGCAGGATGTAGTGGAACTGAATTTGTGCAGCAACACCCTTTTTGAAGCTGAGCTAGTTCCGGCTATTATGGGCACAGAAATTTCCCTGACCTTCCATGACACATTTCTAGGAATAAACATTCTTGCCCGTACAGCGGAAACAGAGGAACCGCTTATTTCTTGTTCTGCACAAATCCCTTACGAAAAATTATTGATAAGTCTCCACTAATGTTTCAAATTAATTTCAGTTGATAAAAGCTTGGCAAGAGTCTTGGACTTGAGTATTATCGCTGCTGATGTATGCTAAAGTCTGACTATCAACAATGCACTCACAATTTCATTTTTTACTCAAGCATTGGAAGAAACAGCCAATTTAAAAAAGAAAAAAGAATGGAAAATAAAAAAATTACAAAATATGAGTATAGGTTTGAAGTAGCGAGTGAAAGGAATAAAATTTCCGGTTACACCCTGATTCCACATAATACCCGTGAAGCGGAAGCACAGCACATGACAGAGCATGACGCACTTCAGGCAATTCAGCGACATGCGCTTAAAGGTGAAACCGAAGAAGTTAAAAGACTCTTGCTGGAATTTCCAGAATTCAAAAGAGAAGACCTCAAGAAAATGTTAATACGAAGTGTTGCAACACAAGGTAGAACTCTGGAGATATAAGGAAATCAACAAAGCACATATCCTTCTTTCCTGAATTCACTCTCCCAGTTCAAGCTGAAAGCCTGTCCTCAACTTGATTGGGGAACAAGCTTCGCCGCAAACCAGATTTTCACACATAGTTAATACCCCGATAATGTACTGTCACTCATGCGGAGTTTGTACTCGTTTTACTCTATCAGCAAGTGGCTTTCAACGTAGAATTTCTTAAGACACATCCATTTTGCATTTTTGATAAACAAACTCTGGATCAAGATCGATTCCCGATTCCCACTCAATCGTGTCAAAAGAAACCTTTATTTTCGTAATAGTTGTTGGAGTTGGCTGTTCAGAGTTAGCGAATCAAGAAGATACTAACATCACTCTTTAAGATAATCAGCGTAAGCTAATTTCCTTGTGATTGCCCGGTGATTTTCTGCAGCAAGTTTTTTCCAAAGTTGACCTTCGCCAGTTTTTTCATCCATCAGTTGCTTGAATATTTTTAATGCCGGCCTGTCTTTTTCCTGCCGCAAGTAAATAGTTCCGATTTGATAACGTGCCCAAAAAACACGTTCAATGATTTCCTTGTTTTTACTATTTTCATAAAGCGAAATTGCACGTAGATAGCTCGCCAGTGCAGTCGTGTTGTTCCGAGCTTTGTTGTGCATGTCTGCTGCCAGGAAATGGCTTTTGATAATATATTCAGGTGTATCCGGATGATCAAGAGGATGATTGTAACTTGAAACTACTGCCTGAAATGCTTCTCCTGCTTCGACAAAATTTCCTGTTTCTTCATGTAATTCTCCCAAATCATAATAAAGTTCCGGAACAATTTCTGCTAAGAGCGGTTTTTTGTTTTGATCGTATTTCCGCAAAGTTTGCCTGTACACAAGAAGTGCCATCGGAAATGATTTTTGCTTCCTGTAAATACGTGCCAATAATTGCCGCGCTTCTGCGTCATAAGGGCTCTCTGGATACTTGTTTAGAAATCGTGCGGTCGTGTTACGCGCCTCATTCAAATCTTCTTTTTCTAAGAGTGCCTGAGCTTTTTCCAACTGCACCAATTCGCCGATTGTTCCTCCGGAACGGGTTTCAAGAAAGTGTAAAATATCCAGCGCCTCATCATAAAAACCCAGTTTGCGGTGGGCAACCGCAGTTTGAAAAAGGGTTATGTCAAAACGAAAATTAAACAAATATTTTGCTTTGTAATCACTATATGCGCTCACCAGTGCAAGCGGATCATCCTGGCGAAAATAGCGGTCGATCAGTCCTTTGAGATTTTCGTCAATGTTTTCCTGAATCACATTTCTGCGTACATATACATTTTGCGGATACTGTTCTATGAATGTTTCTAAAGTTTTAATTGCACGCGAATAAAATCCATAAAGCGTAAGCGTCAAACCCTTTCTGAGCAACGCCTCTTCCGCTTGTGGTGTATCCGGATAGAGTCGGGGTATTTCATCATACACCTTGATTGCCTCAAGATATTCATCGGTATAGGGACGTTTTGCCTGGATATTTGCAATCCGCAATTTGCCCAGCAAAGCAATTTCTCTGGTGTAACTGCTGATGGCGTTTTTGTAGGCTTGAATCGCTTCCTCTTCTTTTCCTTCATCGCGCAGAAAATCACCTAAACGGAGTGCGACCAATTTCGAAAAATCCGCATGAGGATATTTTTGCAGAAGTATTCTGAAAATTTCACGCGCAGTTACATAATCGGCATTTTCATAATAAGTCTCTCCCATGTGGAATAAAAGTGTAGGATCATCCTTGGCATATCCCTTATCCGCACTACGCGCAATGTCAAAAAACTCCCTCGCGGTAATGTATCGTTCAAGCTGGTAATACGCCTGTGCCATTTTATAATGGGTGACTGCGAAAAATTTTGGCTGAGGTGATGAACGTAAATATTCTTTAAAATCCCTGATCCCGTTTTCCCATTGTCTTCGCTCAATGCGACTCATTCCCTGCCAAAAATTGGCTTCATTTGCCTGAAGTGAATTTGGAAAACGTTCCTGCAAAATATCAAAATAAACAGCGGCCTCATGCTGAAAATTCATTTTTTGAAAGGAGCGTCCAATGCGGTAATTTGCGTGAGGTAAAAGAGAAGTTGTGGCAAAGTTGTTTCCGGATTCCTGCGCGATTTTATCCGCATCCTGCGTGATACGGATTGCTGTTTTGTAAGCTTCAATTGCCTGGTGATAATTATCCCCAATCCTGCGCTCAAGCATCGTATAAATCGTGTCTCCAATCCGGAAGAGTGCTCTTGCGGCCAAAGGATGTAGCGGATCGTCAAATTCATTTTTAGTGTGAGCCTTGCCGAGTGCATAGGCTTCTTTGAAATGGCTCACTGCTTCATCGTACTTTCTGGTTCGAAACGCATTTTCACCACGTTGCAGAATAGGATTTATTTTCGAACTTCTAATCCGGCGGGCTTTTTTCTCGGCTTCAATAACTGCTAATTCTTCCGGACTCAGTTCTTCGCCTTCCGGAATAAGAGTAACTATTTTTTTCTTGTATGGAGTGCCGTGAATGTCAAGAATCCATTGGAGTGGACTTGAAACAAAATGCCGTTCCACTCTCACCTCTGTTGCTTTTAGTTTTAACTCAATAAATGTTTGGTTTACGGTTGAAGAGATTTCCGTAAGTTCTAAACGCTTTCCGGAATATTTCAGCTTTTCCAAATCATTTTGAGGCAAAGTGTTAGGCAGCCGAATTGTGAGCCGGGTTTGCCTGCTGTCTTCCAATAAAAATATCCGGGGAGGTTGTTTGTCTTCCGGAACAGAACTCGCAGTTGTTAGACGCCTAGCTTTACTGAAACTGAATGTCAAACGGGTAAAATCTGTATTTTCGGCATCAAATTTGACTTTAGCAAGAAGATACACCGCGTCTTCCGGAGGATCAGGCAAAGGCTGAATTTGGAAAGTGGGGCGGAAATCAATTTGGACGCCGTTTTGCTCCGGGAGCGTAGTGACAGAATAACTTAAATCTTTTTTAAGTAATTTAAACTGAGCCCAACTGTCTCCATCAATTTCTGTAAAACGGATTCCTGCCAGTTGGGAGTCATTGAAAAGGCGCTCCATCCTGCCGTCTGAAAAAACAGCACGTGCGTTTTTGAACTTTACCACCAGAGTTTGGGCGGCAAGGTTTTCTGTGATTTCGTAAACAGGAGGATTGTTGGTCAGCAGACGTACACTAATTTGCTGACCGTGCCGCAGCAACTCAATGTTTTGGATTAAGACAGGACTTGGAACCTCGGACGTTTGCGCCGGAACACTGACAGCAGTCAAACAACTGAAAGTCAGCAAAACTAACAAATTCCGGAACAACCTCATAAAGGCAAGACCAGGTTCATGTGGCATGGTTCAGGGTTCAAGCAGCAAGTTCAAGGCATGTCATTTGTCCGGACTTGAAACTTAAACCTGATTTAAATTTTATTCGTAGAATGATTTGAGTAATTTTGACCGAGTAGGATGACGCAACTTTCTCAGAGCTTTTGCTTCAATCTGACGAATACGTTCCCTGGTTACTTCAAAATCCTGACCAACTTCTTCCAGAGTGTGATCTTTTGCAGAGTCAATTCCAAACCTAAGACGCAAAACATTTTCTTCACGTTTCGTGAGAGTTTTCAAAGCGTCTCGTGTTTTTTCGCTCATGTTGGAAAACACTGTTGCTTCACCGGGATCAATTGCGTGCTCATCCGCAATAAAATCCTTGAGTTGTGAATCTTCATCGTCACCAATAGGTGTATCAAGAGATATCGGCTCCTTTGCGATTTTGAGCACCTTGCGTACTTTATAAAGCGGCATGCCAAGGTCTTCTGATAACTCATCGGCTGTTGGTTCACGTCCGAGCTCCTGAACCTTAGCTCGCGAAATACGGGAGAGCTTATTGATTGTTTCAATCATGTGCACAGGAATCCGAATTGTGCGCGCCTGATCCGCAATTGCTCGGGTAATTGATTGGCGAATCCACCAAGTCGCGTAAGTTGAAAATTTGTATCCGCGTCGATATTCGAACTTATCAACTGCTTTCATCAAACCGATATTTCCTTCCTGAATTAAATCAAGAAATTGTAAACCGCGGTTTGTGTATTTTTTTGCGATACTGATAACCAAACGTAGATTTGCTTCAACCAGTTGGCTTTTTGCAGACTTAACTCTACGCTCAACTTGTTTTAGATTTTTGACCTCACTTTCAAAATCCTCCAAAGAGAGTGTGGTCCACTCAATCATCGTTTTGATACTTTTACGGTTCAGTTCAATTTTTTCAAAGAAACGATTTGCGATACTGAATTGATGTCCGGTTTTAGCCGAAATTTCTTTACTGACTTTCGCTCTATCTTTTTTATTAGAGGCAGAACGCAGTTTATTAAACATCTCATCCATTTCTTCTGTGGACATGTTCAAACTTTTTGTATTTTCTTCCATCTTACGGAAAGTAAGATCAATCTTTTCCTTGTGATTAAACAACTCTTCACACATTAACTCAATTTGTCGGGAGTTAAAATTTATGTTTCGAATTGCTTCCTTGTATAAAATTTCGTTTTTCTCCAAACGCTTTACTTCCGCAGGTTTTAACTTGCGGCTTGCTTGATGATCCCGGATTTTTTTCACCGGACCATAGTATTTCCAAACTTCATCAAGTTGAGCAATTACCTGCTCGGTCGCCTTGTTCTCATCCTCAATGACATTGTCATCTTCATCCAGTCCGGAAACAACATGACGTGCTTTGATTTTTTGACTTTTGAGGTGTCTTGAAAGATTTTGCAGATAAATCAAAATCAGATTTGAATCAGAAAAAATTTCAATCAATTCGAGGTTGCCGCTTTCAATTTTTTTGGCAACTTCTACTTCACCATCTCGTGTCAACAACTGGATACTCCCCATTTCGCGCAAATACATACGCACAGGATCATCCGTAGAATTGTCAATTCCGGGCTCAAGATTCAGCTCATGTGAATCAAAATCTATTTCATGGCCTGAATCTCTGTGCTCATTTCCACCATCAGATTTTTTCTCGGAATCAATAACTTCAATATCCATTTCAGCAAAAATATCAAATATCTTCTCCAGTTGTTCTGCTGAGGGAGTTTCATCACCGAGATTTTCATTGATTTCGTCAAGTGTGACGAAACCTCTTTCGCGTCCTTCGGTAACCAATTCTTTGATAAGTTTTTCCTCTACTTTAGAAAGGACGCTATCATTGTTTTTTGCTTTGCTCATATAATTCTTGCTGAGATTAAAGAGTCAAAATATTGTCAAATATTTGTTTAATTTTCTTTAACTTCTCTTCTTCTTTTCTTCTTTTTAAACCTGCCTGCGCACGTTCTTCGTTGCTGTTACTGCTGAGAATCGACTCCTGAAAATTAATTTCCAGGTTGCGCTCTTTAATGCGCTTCAGCGATAAACCAAAATCGTGACTCGGAATCTCTTCTGCCAACAACAACATTACAGACTGAAATAATTCTGGATCAGACTGTTCTAGTTTAAGTGGATCGAAAGCTTGAAATGCCGCATCAGGTAATTGTAAGAGCTTTGCGAAAAGTTGTTTAAATTGTGGAGTCTGAAACTCTTCTGGATATAGGTGTTCCCTGACTAAAGGCCACAATTCTCCTTTACGCAACAAAGACTGTAACAGCCATTGCTCATCTTGAGAAATATTTGGATTATTCGATAAACAGTATAGATTAACATTCTTGTCTTTATTAAACAAGTTTTTGTTTGCTTTTCTTTTCAATTCTTTTGCAAGAATATCCGCAGAAATTTTCATTCTTTCCCCAATTGCCATCAAAGATATTTGTCGGCGCTTTGGATCACTTATTTCATTCAAGGTTGGCAAAAGTTCTTCCAGTCCTTGCATTCTGCCTTGAATACTGTCCGGATATTTTCTGATAGTCTGCTGAACGAGATAATCCAATGCCGGAACTTTCCGCTCCAGCAATTCTTCAAAACCAGTCTTACCATGCTTTAACAAAAAAGTATCAGGATCATCTCCTTCAGGAAGAGTGATGATGTAGGATTCAAGAGCATGCGGCAGTAAAAGATGGGCGTGCCGTAAGGCCGCATTTTTTCCGGCAGAATCTCCATCAAAAAGTAAAACCACGGTATCCGCATATTTCCTGGCAATTTTTAAATGTTCCGGAGTCAGCGCTGTTCCACAAGGTGCAACGGAATCTGTAAAACCGTTTTCGTGCAAACGGATCACATCCAGGTATCCCTCAACAAAAATTAGTCGGCGTAGTTTCCGGATTGAGGACAGTCCTTCGTAGAGTCCGTAAAGTACTTGGCTTTTCTGGTAATAAGAAGTTTCCGGACTGTTGAGGTACTTTGGTTTATCTTCAGACTTGATGGCACGTGCGCCGAATCCGATGCAGCGTCCGCGGAGATCACGAATTGGAAACATCAAACGTCCCCGAAAAGTATCGTAGTGTCTTCCGGATTTTTCACTAAGCTTTACCAAACCGGTCCGTAAAAGATCTGGAACAGAAATTTTATTTTGCTGAAGACGGTTCAACGCTCCCTGCCATTCATCAGGCGACACACCAAGTTGAAATTGCTCCCACATATTTTCCGGAACCATGCGCTGGCCGAGATATTTCACGGCAAAGTTTCCTTCTGGAGAAGCTAGTTTTTCACAGTAAAATGCAGCGGCTTCCCGAAGACAGCGCAATCCCTTGTCTTCATCTGGATTTGCACGACGGGAACTTCCGGATTCTATTTCAAGTGGAATTCCGGCTCGTTTTGAGAGTTCTTCAATTGCTTCAGAAAACGAAAGACGATCATACTGAATCAGAAATTTTATTGCGTCTCCACTGGTGTTGCAGCCGAAACAATGAAAAAAACCACGTAACGGATTTACGTTGAATGAAGGGGTTTTTTCTGCATGAAAAGGGCAAAGTCCCTTATAGTTTGCCCCTGCACGTTTGAGCGTGATGCCATGCTCAGAAATCAAATCGACAAGGTTTGTGGCGTCTGCCACTTTGCGGATAAAACCTTTACTGAACTGCATTTTTAAAAATTCGGTGGAGTTTTCTTAAAATATTTTTTTAAATTTAATGCACTAAACCGGAATTAAATTAAACCGAAAGCGCACAAATTTTAAGTAGAATCTAGCTTTCCGGCAACAAAGTATTTGCATGACCACTTGCCGAAAAACTAATGACTGTGTTGAAAAAAGGTTCAACTTTTCTTTGCGGTGTTTCTTGACTGTTTTTAACTGACTTTAAATATTCAGGATGTTTACCGAACAAGATCAAAATTCCGGCATAATTTTCGAGCCATTCTTGAATAAAGGGCAAACTGATTTCGTCAAGCCGCGAAAACAATTGGTCTATCAATACCACTTTTGTCTTTGCTGTAACCAACATCAAAACCCAGAATCTAGTAGCCTGTACTGCCGAAAGTTCCTGAACCGGAAGATGCGGAATTCTACCGTTCAAACCTAAACGCTCCATTAATGTTTCAATATTTTTGCGTTTTCCTCCAAACCACGGACGTGTCACAAAAAGTCTCGATTTCATGTTTTCAAGCAGAGACAATCTCTTGTCCGTTCCACCCCAAAAGCTATCATCAGTATGAATGTTGGTTCTGGCGTGAATCATCAATGAGCCGGTTTTGGGCTTGAGCTTTTGCAGAAATATACGCCACAATACTTCTTTCTGCTCCTCATTTTGAAAATGAAAACAAGCTCTGTCTCCGGCATATAATTCCAGACTTAGCTTCCGGATATCCCATTTTTCTCCAGTAGAAATTTCGGAATCAAATGGCCTGGAGTAGCCTACATTTTGACAACTTATTAGCACCCTCGAATTCATGACCGTTTGATGCGCAAACTAATACTTGAGCTATGTTCATTGGAAGATACGGCTGCAGTTGCCAGTACAATGGCAAACCAATTGTTTCCTGGTTCCATACTTTTGTTATGGGGAAATATGGGTGCCGGCAAAACTACCTTTACGAAAAGTCTCTGTGCTGGACTTGGCATACTTCCAGAAATTGTTACTTCTCCAACTTACACTCTGGTCAACAACTATCCCGGACGTTGGCCTGTTTTTCATGTTGACCTCTACCGCCTGACTGCGCCGGAACAACTCGATGATTTTGACCGTGAAGATCTGCTGTGCGATGAAGGAGTCACAATAGTTGAATGGCCGGAGTTTCTTGCAAATTATTTGAGTGATGAAGCGGTTCTCAATCTGGGTTTCGAAACCGTTGCTGAACATCAAAGGCGACTCTGTTTGGAAAGTGAATCAGCTGAGTTTGACACACTTTTTAAGACTTTGGAACAACAGAATTCATCTCTGCAAAAAACTATAAACTCATAATTCAGGGCTTGTGCATGATTCGGCTTTCAGTTGATACTTCATTTGAGCATTTGGGACTGTGTCTGACACGGAACGGAGTGACTTTGGCAAATTATTATTCGTTATGTGATCGGCAGAATTCAAAAATTATTTTTGAAGTCATTGATGATTTGCTGAAAAAATCAAAGATAAATTTAGCAGAAATCGATGTCTATGTTGTTAACTGCGGTCCGGGTTCTTACACCGGAGTTAGAATCGGCATGGCAGTTGTTAAAACTTTTGCTCAAGTTCATAAAAAACCTGTTGTTTCTGTCAATTCGCTGGAATTGCTGGCGGGGCAAATCAGTCAGCTAAAAAATGATTTTTCTGTTTTATTGAACTGTACACGACGCGAAGTCTTTCATGGAAAATTCTGCATAGTCGATGGCCAACCTGTTTCAAAGGCGCAAATTCAACTGACTGATTTGGAAAAATTTGCCGAAAGCAATGAAAACGTTCCGGTCGTCCTCTATCGTATAAGTCCTGAAAGACGCAAACCGGAACCGCTTTTTGAAAAACTGGTGCTTTTGCCTTTAGATTATCCTGTTCCGGATGCTCTGCTTTTAGATCGTCTTGGCGAAATAAAAATGCTCTCAACGGCATTTGATCCGAATTCTCCGGTGAATCCTTTGTATATTAAAAGGGAAGTAGAAAAACTATAATCAATTATTTCAGGCTACTAGAACTTTGACTGAAATCTCGCTAGCGGAAAAGATTAAAAATGCTTTACCATACTTTTTCCACGCAGGAAGAAATTGATCGGGAATACAATCCTCGCTTCAGCGTGGAAAATACTGACGAATTGATTCAAAGCTATTTAACTGAGAGCAAAAGAGTTTCCGGTGAATATGCCAACCTTTCCGGAGTAGCATACGGTGCTAGTCCAGAGGAAACTCTGGATATATATTCAGCAGATATTTCGTCTAGTCCAATACATATATTTTTTCATGGAGGTTACTGGCATTCTCTCTCCAGCCGAGATTTTTCGTTTATGGCAGAAGGACTGGTGCGGAATGGAATTACAGCGGTGCTGGTTAACTACGCACTTTGTCCCGCGGTTACGATTGATGAGATAGTTCGGCAGGCACGTTCCGCAGTGGCTTGGATTTTTCACAATGCAGAGAGTATTGGCGGAAATCCGGAACGAATCACGGTTTCCGGACATTCTGCCGGTGGTCATTTAACAGGAATGTTACTAAGTGTTGACTGGAAAAAAGACTTCAATTTGCCACCGAATATTCTCAAAGGGTTGCTGTCATTCAGCGGTCTATTCGACCTTACTCCATTTCCATTTTCCTGGCTCCAGCCTAAATTACAGCTCAGTTCCGCGGAGGTTTTGCGTAACAGTCCTTTGCTGCTTAAACCAAAGTGCGCACCGCCTGTGACCCTTGCGGTGGGCGCAGATGAATCAAATGAATTTCATCGGCAATCAAAAAACTACAGTGTGTTTCTGAAAAAAAACGGAGTTCCTGCAAATTATCTCTCAATTCATGGAAAAAACCATTTCAATATAATTCATGATTTTGTGGGTGATGGTGGTGCATTGTGCAAACAAATTTGTGCGTGGTCATAGAAAATTGCGGAATTCTCAAACGAAAACTTTGCGACTCTAATTGACTCTATATTCAAGTTTGACACTTGGAGAAGCGGATCAGATAATGGTTACTGAAACGTAAACCTGAATACAAAAAACTATGAATCTTGAAAACGCAAATCAAGCAGAGTTGCAAGTTTGGGAAGAAAAACTTGCAGCAAAATATGCTGAATATAAGGAGGCTGGACTAAAACTTGACCTTACCAGGGGCAAACCCGGAACCGCACAATTAGATCTTGCGGATGCAATGGAAGATTTACCCAAAAGCAAAATGATTTTGGAGAACGGTACTGACCTCAGAAATTATGGCGGCCTTGATGGGATTCCGGCTGCACGAAAACTGGGTGCTGAAATGCTTGGACTTCCGGAATCTGAAGTTATTTCCGGAGATCACAGTAGTTTGACACTGATGTATCTTTACCTGTTACACGCGTTTTATCATGGTTCGCAGGGTCCAGAAACCGCATGGGCCAAAGAAAGTGAAGTGAAATTTTTGGCAATAGTTCCCGGATACGATCGGCATTTTTCCATCTGCGAGGAGCTGGGAATACGGATGATAAATGTGGACATGCTCGCTGATGGTCCTGATATGGACGCAGTTGAAGATTTGCTGCGCAATGATGCTGAAATAAAAGGTATGTGGTGTGTGCCTAAATATTCCAATCCTACAGGATGTGTTTATGCTGAAGAAGTTGTGGAGAGAATTGCCGCACTCGGAAAAATTGCAGGTCCGAATTTTCGTGTGATGTGGGACGATGCTTATTGTGTACACGACCTGCTGGAAAATCCACGGCAACTGGCAAATGTGATGGACTACTGCAGAAAATATGGAACTGAGGATAATTTAATTTTAACCGCGTCAACTTCAAAAATAACCGTTGCTGGAGGAGGAATTTCATTTTTGGGCGCATCCCTGAAAAATTTGGAGAATTTCCGCAAACGTCTGTCCGTCATGAGTATTGGTCCAAACAAGCTCAATCAGCAGCGTCATGTTCTCTTTCTGAAAAATATTGAAGGTGTTCGCTCACACATGAGAAAACATGCAGAAATTTTGAGACCCAAGTTTGAGATGGTACAAAAACATCTTGAAAATGGACTAGCCGGAAAGGGTATGGGCAACTGGGGCAAACCTGAAGGTGGATATTTTGTTTCGTTTGACTCAATCCCTGGACTGGCGAAAGAAATAATCCGCCTGGCCGGAGAAGCCGGTGTGAAGCTCACTCCCGCAGGTGCAACTTTCCCCTACGGAAAAGATCCAAAAGACAGCAATATCAGGCTGGCTCCAACTTTCCCGAGTGTGGAGGATTTGGATCAGGCGATGCAAATTTTTGTAACGTGTGTTCAGTTAGCTTCTGTTAGACAACGTATGTAAAACGGAAAGACACAATCTAATTGAAAACCTTCAACCTGTTTAAATCTTGAAAAAAGAAGTCAACGACTGGGAATTATTCCAGCGGTTTCTCGTTTACGTGCGTCCACACTGGAAAAGTATGGCACTTGGAATGGGAACTGTCCCGTTTTCGATTGGAGCAACATTGTTGCTTCCATGGCTCATCATACGAATTATTGATGATCATGTTATGCCAGGAGACATGGACGGCTTGATGCAGATGGTGACTCTGATGGCAGGAGCAGTTGCTTTAGGTTATTTTTCAGATTCGATTTATACATTTACCCTCCAAAAAACAGGCCAGTTAGCAATCAGTGCAATGCGCAGTGATCTCTATGCGCATATCCTTTCTATGCCGCGCTCATTCTTTGATCAACGTCCGATCGGAGTTGTTTTGACGCGCCTCACAAGTGACATGGAGGCCCTCAACGATTCCCTGGCAATTGGCGTACTTTCCATTTTCACAGACTTCTTGAAAACAATTGCTCTGCTTGTTTTGTTGATTACTCTCAGTTGGAAACTCACACTGGTTGTATTGCTGATTTTACCGCCGATTTATTTTGTCAGTAATTTTTTACGGACCCGTTTAAGGTATTATTACAACCTCACACGAGAAGCACTTGCTGATGCAACTGGTTATTTGCAGGAATGTTTGAACGGTGTTAAAACTATACAGTTATATGCTTCTGAGCGCAAAGTTCAAAAGGACTTTGAAGAAAAAACAAAACACTTTTTTAATGCACAGTCTCATTCTAATTTTTATGATGCGGCACTTTTTTCAGTAATTGAAGGAATTACCTCGATTGCACTCGCCTTGATGATCTGGTATGGTTCACAGCAAATATTGGCAGGTATAGTCTCAATTGGAGTTTTGGTCGGTTTCATCAACACGCTCAATCGTATTTTTGTGCCGATTCGTGAATTTACTCAACAAATTTCTGTTTTCCAACGCTCACTTTCTTCACTGGAAAATATTGATAAATTATTTAGAGAAATTCCGGAAGATCAGGATACAGAATTGGTTTCACAAAAATTCACCACAAAAGAACTGCTGGAGCGTTTTCAGAATTTTGAAGAATTGAAATTTGAGAATGTTCATTTCCGTTACACAAAAGATGATCCGTGGGTTTTGCAGGGAGTTTCGTTTAGTGTCAGCAAAGGTGATCGTGTAGCAATCGTCGGAGCAACCGGTTCCGGAAAATCGACCATTGTCCGCATCCTGACTAGAACCTACACAGGTTACGAAGGATCAATTAAAATAAATGGTGTGGAACTGAACGAAATTTCACGGGATCATTTGCTGCGGATGATTGCACTGATGCAGCAAGAATCTTACTTGTTTGAGGAAAGTATCAACTTCAACATCGCACTGAATCGTCAGGAAATTTCTCCGGAAAAAGTCAGTAAAGCTGCGGAATACGTTTATGCTCATGAATTTATAGATGATTTGCCAGGACAATATAAATATAAATTGCTTGAAGGTGGAAGAAATCTTTCCGAGGGTCAAGGGCGTTTAATTGTTTTTGCACGAGCGTTGGCTGGAGAAAGTGATTTAATTGTCTTGGATGAGGCAACAAGCTCGGTGGATTCTGTGACGGAAAATCTTATTCAAAAAGCAATTGAACGTATTTTTCGAGACAAAACTGTGATTGCCATTGCACATCGACTTAGTACTATCCGGAATTCGGATTTGATCCTGGTTATGGATAATGGAAAAATTGTTGAGCGCGGTTCACATGGTGAATTGCTGGAACAAAATGGAATTTACGCAGGCCTTGTTGAAACTCTGGAAAATGAAACAGAACTTGAAAATGTTAATGTTTAAAATGACACAAAATAAAAAAATGTAAAATAATTACATTTTTTACTTGCGTTTTCTTTATATACTGTCAAACTACAAAGATTCTCTCTTCAAGTAGAAGAGTTTTTTTAATTAATATATAAGGTCACAATGGCAACAGGCAAAGTAAAATGGTTTAACGAACGCAAAGGTTATGGATTCATTGAGCAGGAGTCCGGAAAAGACTTGTTCGTTCATCATTCTGAGGTCCGCGGGGGATATCTCAGAGAAGGAGAAAACGTGGAATTCGAAATTGGAGAAGGACAAAAAGGTCCTTGTGCGGTAAGTGTGCAAACTGCCTCATAATTCATTTTAGAATAATCATTATCCTGACGGGATGTCTGCACAAGCGGTCATCCCGTTTTTTTTTGTTTTTTTTTAAGTTCAATCAGTTGGCACAAACATGAATCAACTTCGTGAAGATTTTAAAGAATTTACAGAGGCACTGTTAACCTGGAAATATTGGCGGATGCTGGTAGTACTGGCTTTCGGTTGTTTTGTTTTCAGTAGCGTGGTTAACGGAATTCTTATTCCTCACCATTTTTTCGCAGGAGGCCTGACCGGTTTAGGTTTGTTGTTTTATGACTCTATCAAAGAGTTTCTTCCTTTCAGTTTGTTGTATGCCTTGATGAATGTTCCAATATTTATTATTGGTTTTCGTGAGTTTTCGTTGAAATTCATTCTGACTTCACTGATAGGAATGGGGCTTTACACAGTAAGTTTGGAATTGACAGAGGGATTTGAAATAGCAATTAAGGACCCTATGTTGTCTGCAATTTTTGGTGGAGTACTGGCAGGATTCAGTACAGGCTTCTATTTGAGCTTGGGCGGCTCAGTTGGTGGTCTGGATATTGTGGGAACTGTGATCAAAAAACGTTTTGCAATTCCAATTGGAACAGTTTTTAATATGGTCAACTTTTTAGTTCTTACCAGCAATGCCTACCTTTATGATCTTGAAACCGCACTCTTTACGGGCGTATTCATGTATGTTTTTACATGGAGCATGCAAAAGGGACAGATAGGATTTTCTCAACGAAAATCTGTTTTCATCATTTCCTCCAAGCCGGAAGAAGTTGGAGAAAAGGTGTTGAAAAAACTAGACCGCGGTTTTACTTATTTGCATGCATCAGGAGGTTATGCCGGGGAAGATAAACGGGTTATTTATACCGTAATAAATCTTTTGGAATTAGGGCGGCTCAAAGAGTATTTGTTTAAGACAGATCCGGATGCCTTTATTTCAGTGCAAAACACAGGAGATGTGATTGGAAAACGCTTTCTAACCTGGGAAGATGAAGGATACAGGACTAGAAAAAAGTAAAGCACAGCAAATTTTTTTTAACTCTTTTCCAAAGTTGAGTATTTTTTGAAGATGAATTTATTATTTTGTCCAGTTTAAATCACTTCTGTTTTTCTGCTGCTTTTAAGATGATTCCTCTGGTCATTGCCAGCAATGAAAGTGAGCTGAGTTCGGTCAATTTGAACCACTTTACCGCGTACGCATCATCACCTGACCGGCATTTTCCTGAAAGCCATTGACCCTGAAAATCTACCAGAGTGTAATGGTAGAGAATTTTACCCTGCTTGTCAGGGACAATATAATCCATCACATCCAGCAGAGCAAGTTGTTCAACTTTGACTCCTGTTTCTTCGTCTAATTCCCTCTGAACAGCTTGTATTACGGTTTCACCAAGCCGCTGTTTTCCTCCGGGTATGCTCCACTGTCCTTTGTTTGGAGCCTTTCCTCGCTGCACCAGCAACACTTCTTCTCCGCGTAAAACAACGACTCCAACTCCAACAAAGGGACGCTCTGGATATTCTCGGTCATTACTCATTCATAACCCTTTAACCAATTATGCAATGAAAGACGTGCCGCTTGCTCTTCCACACCTTCTATGACGGTGATTCCACCTTCTCTTAATATCCGTACTCCCTTACCATTCACTTTTGGATGCGGATCCCTAATTGCCAGTACAACGTGTGATATTTGTTTTTCTACTATAGTTTTGGCGCAGGAAGGCGTTCTACCATGGAAAGAACAGGGCTCAACCGTACAGTAAAGTGTTGATCCTGCCAGAGAATGTCCCAATGCTTCCGCATTCTGAATCGCGTCCGCTTCTGCGTGAAGCCCACCGACAGCATGTGTATAACCTTTTCCAAGTACTGTGTCATCATTGACAATCACACAACCGACCCAGGGATTATCGCCGGTTTTATTTCGTGCCTTTTCTCCAAGTTGCAAAGCAAGAAGCATAAATTGTCGTTTAATTTCAGTCATTAGTAATTTCGGATTTTATTGTAGATCTTAACAAACTCTGCTGCGTATCATTTTTTTCTGCTTGAAATAATTTATTTCGGAAAGTATTGGGACAGAAGAAATGGATGTAATTTTCAAAAAAGAAATCCGAAACCCCCATTTACTTGATTTGAAAATAATTTTACAGAATCAGCAAGAATTACGGCTGTACCGTTAAGTTGACTTTGATAATTTTTATATTCGTCGTTATTTTGGCGGTAACCCAATAATATTTCTCCGCCTAAAAATGGTAGACCGAAGTTCATAAACAATGCTTCACCGCTACTTCTTTCTGTTAAGTAATTTACTCCACTTGAGTCCAATTCTCCTCGTCCATAGATTAAGCGTCCTGTGCCCAAAGTAAAACTGAAAGTGCTTCCAATTGTATATGACAAGTCTAGGCTGTGCTTCTTGAATTTGTATGAAATTCCTTCCAGACTTCCGCTTGTGCGGATTGTGCTGTAACCTACTCCGATTCCATTTGCGAACACCAAAATTCCACTGTGTCCGGAGATAGCAAGTTTTTCTGACGCTTTGCTTGTGCCGCGTGTGATTTCGCTTTCATCTGAAGTTGGAACAAAATAGCGTAAGCGCCAATATTCTTCCGCACCGGCGTAACTTCCGGACAACATCAAAATTACTGTAATGAGGATTATTTTTTTTAAAGCCGGCACATTAATAAAACATAAGTTATTTTCGGAAAATTCATTTCTTTCAAACATGCAAATTGAGTGCTTTTTGCGTCAGCTAAGGAAAATTCGAAAACAAGCAAGCACGATTTTAAATCAAGTGCTGGCAGGATTTTTTTATGTGAGTTAAACTTAGCGTGTCCTAATTCAGCAAAAAAGAAAATGAACGACTCAAATACACCTCAAAAAGTTAGCCTGCAAAAAACAGACGCCATCACCGTGTTTCGCTCAGGACATCAGGCATTAGCAGAAATTGAAGGCTTGCGCGGTTTGGTAATTCGAGGTTTGTTTTTAAACTATCTCATATTTTTTGGCGCAACTATTGTCTTGAACGGCTTGTTTTATTTTCAAGTTCTCAGCCCAATTATAAACTGGCTTTTTGGTGGAGGAGAAGGCTTTTGGGCTTCTGTCGGCACAGTGCTTTTGTGGAGCATTCAGTTAACAGTTGCGGCAGTGATCGCTCTGGTAGCGTTGCGCTTTTCTGTTGAACTGATGAGCTTATGGCATCAAAGTTTAGTGAACCGGATCATTCTAAATTTCAGGCAGATTGAAGAATCAGAATTTTCACTAAGTGCTTTGTGGACAGAACTGCGCTATATTTTGCTAGAAGCCCTCAAGTCTTGTATATTTCCTTTGCTACTACTTTTTGTGGGTTGGATTCCTCTGATGGGATTGCCACTGGTCTTTGTATTGGAATCACATCTACTTGGGCGGCAAAGTGTTATTGTTTATTTGGAAAGTTTAACAAATCCGGAAGAAGCTGTTGAACTCCGGAAAAAATGGCGCTGGATTCCGCTTAGAATTGGCTGGCTGCCGACAATTCTTGCTTTTATTCCGTTAATCGGTTGGTTATTTTTACCGCTGACGCTGACCTATGAAGTTATCGGATTTGCTTATTTAGTTGAAAAATCCCGGAAAAGTTAATCACCAAAGCCAAGCTGCCCCGCGAACACCACTTGAATCGCCGTGCATGGCAGGCTTGATGGGCGTCGTGAATTCTCCCCCAAAAGTCCATTTTTGTACTAATTCCGGAACAGTTTCATAAATCCGGGAGATATTTGACATTCCGCCGCCGAGGATCAAAACATCCGGATCAATCAGATTTACGGCAGTCGCGATTGCGCGGGCAAGGCGATTTTCATAAATCCGCATAACATTCTCCGCAACAGTATCTTCCTGCCCAAGAAGTTCCGCTATTTCACGTCCGCGTTTGCGAATTCCAGTTTGTTTTTCGTATTCATTTTCAAAACCGGTTCCGGAAATAAATGTTTCGAGACAGCCTCGCTGCCCACAGAAACAAGCTATGCCCGGATATTCTTCCGGAGTCATCCAGCCCAATGAAATATGACCCCATTCTCCCGCAATTGCATGGAGTCCTTGATGCACCTTGTGATCGATTGCAATTCCGCCTCCGCAACCCGTACCGATAATGATGGCGAATACCACTTTTGCACCAGCACCGGCACCATCCACTGCTTCTGAAACGGCGAGGCAATTTGCGTCATTCGCAAGGCGCACTTCCCGCTCCAGCGCGGTTTCCAAATCATGGTCGAAATGCTTGCCGATTATCCAGGTGGAATTCGCATTCTTAACGAGTCCGGTTTGCGGTGAGATTGCTCCGGGAATGCCGATGCCAACTGTACCTTTTTGTTTTGTTTTTGCTTCAAGGTCGCGTACAATTCCGGCAATCGCTGCAATTGTTCCATCGTAGTCATGCCGTGGAGTCTCTATTCGTATGCGTAACAATTCTTCTCCTGTGTCCGCAAGAGCGATTCCCTCAATTTTTGTTCCACCCATATCAATGCCGATTCGCATTTAGACTCCACTTTAGTGTTTTAATTTTTTTCTATGTTTTGTTGCAAGCATAATTCTTTTCCAGATTTGCGGATTTTCCATTCTTGCGAAAGACGAAATTCCCATTGACTTCTTCCTGTACTGATTAGCTCAATAACTTTTTGCAATTTTCGGTAATTCAAGGCAAGTCTTGTTTTCGCGGTGATGAACCTATGCAATATTTCTCGCTGGAGTATTGCGTCGGCTTGTTCCAAATCCGCGAGAGACAAGACAGTTGAAGTTTCGTTATCGAAATTACCGGAGTTTTGTTCCCATTTATCATAAGCTGAATCCAGCCACTCATGCAGAAGTTGACTTTGTTCACTCAAATCATTGATACGTGAGTGCAGGCCATGACGGGTTAATTCCTCCAATAGTGGAATCAGTTCCAGTCGCACTCGATTACGTAAGTATGTCGCGCTTTGATTGGAAGTATCTTCCATCCAGTTCAGCTTATTACTGTTTAAATAATCTTGCAGTTCAGATTTTCCGCAATTGAGCAAAGGCCGAATAAATGGTGCGTTTTTCCAGCGCATGCCTTGCAAATTTGAAATATGCGTTCCACGAAGCCATTTAAGGATTATCGTTTCAGTTTGGTCATCAGCGTGATGTCCTGTTGCAATGCAGCCGCCTCCGAGAAATTCAAGCAGCTTGAGGGCCTCATCGATCCGCCAATCACGCGCGGATTCCTGTAAACCGGATTGTCCGGATTTAAGGTGCTTAGCGGTTTTAAAATGGAAAGGGAGTTTATATTGATCGGCCAGAGATTTTACAAAGGCCTGCTCCTGTTTTGCTTCTGGACGAAGCTGATGATTGAAATGCAGAATTTGTAATTCCAAACAAAGAAGTGTGCTGAGACGCTGGAGTAAATGGAGTAGTGCAACTGAGTCACTCCCACCACTAACGCAGACTACAACTTGGAGAGGCGTTTTTGCTGTACGTCTGTTTTTATTCTTTACCGCTGTGTCATTCAGTTGATAATGATTCCAGTTTTTTTGAATTTTTTGTAGAAGATTATCCACAGGAAGATCCGAGTCTAACTTACTTAAAATTTATTGTCTGAATGTTTTCTCTTCCTTGTGGCCAAGTTGAGTCAATGAACTTTCTAAACGTTTCTGGAGTGGAATAAAACTATCATCAACAGTCACAGCAGCATCCACAGAATCTTTACCTAATTTGACCAAAGTCATAACACCATCTTTAGTAAAGCGCATCAAATCGCGGTGAATATAACCGTAATGAGTGATGTTTCCAAACTCAGTTAAAACAGGAAGATCAGCTTTTTTAGGAGTTGATTTTGATGTAAGTTTGAGTGCTCTGCGGTAAGCCACCACCGCAAGATTGAACACCGGGGCCATGTTTTCACGGGCAGTGCGGTCACCACTTTCAATCCGTAACATTTGATATTTCAATGCCTGCATTTGAATACGACCTTCCATGACAAGAGGATAAGTCAGCTTATTGTCAATCCGGCCCAGCCGTTTTGCCAAGTCAAGTCCAGCACTCTGAAGCAAGGGTATTTGCCTCAGCATTTCAATTGCCTGGACTGCTTTGCTGATGATCATATTCTGTTTGTTTGGATTTACTTTTTCTGTTTCGCCACTAAAAAAAGAACTGTGCGCTTTTCCTTCATGGGTCAGTTCCTCAATTTCTTCATGTGAAATTGAGGCAGTCATCTTGTCCTTTATGTTATGAATGACTGTTTCACAATTTTCGATCAAAGACTCTGCAATTTGAATTTCTGTTTTTGCGGACTTCATATCATGAACATTATCATCTTCATCAAAATCTTTATTATCTACATCAATCCCGCTCATGTTTACATTTTTTAATTCTTTTGATCTGATGGCCATCATTTTATGTTTGTGAAGATTTGCCAGACGCTCCAAATAAGAACGATATGTATGTACAACCAACTGCAGAAAGGTAGGAGAAATATCACCAAGATAAATGGGAATTGACGCCTGCAGCATCATGTTTAGATGAGTATGAAGGTGATGGTCTTTGCGGTCTGCCATCACGGCGTTCACTATGCTCAAACGTGCCAGGGGATTGGTCGGATCGCTATCTAATTGCTTGATTAACTTTGAAACCTTTTTGTTATTTGGAACATCACTTTGCAGGATACTGCCGTCAACATGCGGGTTTTCATGTTTGCCGCCAAAGATTTTTTTTACTCCGGATTTTTTATTATGCTCTCTTATATCCGTAATAATTTTAGCTATTTGATTCTGGAAGCTAATGAAATTTACATTTGGAGTTTTAGGATTTTCTACCAGTTCTTTGGCGGCCATTTTTTAGCTCAGTGGCTTGGTTAAAAATGAAAGCAAATCAATTCAGTTGTTTGCATTATTATACGGATTAGACGGCTAAATGGAAACTGTTTTATCATGGCAAATTTAATTACCGATCTTTAAATCTGCCGTTGTTAGCCGTGCATAGATGCTTTGCCGATTTCATCAAATGTTCGACTCATAGGAAAGGGTTTTAAATGCTCGCGTGTGCCAATCGAATTATGGGGCCAGAGCGTGTTGGCGATGCCATTGAGGTAATTCTGCTGAAATTTTGGTGTTATTGGAAAATTGTAATTTGCGCCGTTGACCCAAATTTGCAGGTGGGGTAGATTTGAGGATCGTAAAGGAATTTTTAAGGCAGATAAATTTCGCAAGAATAATAGCCGACATTCCTGGCTGTTGAGACGCATAAAAAATTCTGCTAATGCGGAATCACCACCAATTCTTAATTTTGGTGGTACTTTCTTGATGACAATGTTATGAATATTAAAATTTATCACAAATTGCTCACCAAGATTATCACGTACAATCAGTGAAAGCGTATCGAGTTTGTTGACATGACAGACCATCAAAATGTCTCGAATGTAGTGCATATTTACCATCAACTCTCGTGATGAAACAGCAAATGGCGAAAAAAAAGTTTTTATTTTAGTAGCCAAAGTGAATAATGCACCACCTGAGATTGGATTCATCGCAATATCACTATGAATTTGTGCCGCTGGTTTTTCAAAGGTTGAAAGATGTTTTCCACCAAAACCGACATAACCGCTAAAAGTACAGCGTGCAATACCCTCCACCAGGTTTGATTCAAACATCGGCATCACATTTTCTGCTCCACTTGCTCTGCCGGCTTCCTTGTGACTGAGCATTGAACTAAACTGCCACTTTGCGGATTTTCGTAAAAATTCAATCTTTATCCGTGAACGCGGGATGCTCAAACTCTTAGAAATCGGCAAGGGTACCTGAAATGGTTTTCGTTCAAAGTTGCGTTCAAAATGGAATTTAAAAATCACATTTTCCAATGAATCACCTGCAACCTTTACTTTCGCGTTTGTGATTGTCTTCCGGACCCAACTTTCCTCCATCTTTAATCCAAACTGACTAAAAAAATCAACAATTTTTCCTTGAACACTTTTTAGTTTTTGTAATTCCTCATAGACGATCTTGGCCTGCATTTGCTCAATTTTATTGAGGGGGATTTTCCTTTTAAGTTTTACCAGCACCTTCCGGTCTTCAATCGACACACGTTGATTGACAACATCAAGCAAAGGACTCAGAAATTCTGTTGCTGTTTCTTTTTCAAAACCTTTCTCGCTAAGCCGTGCCAGCTGATTTGATATTTGCTGGAGAGCGCGTGTATGTCCAATTTTGCATAGTTTTTTCTCAACTCGTGTCATTGACTCAAGAAAAAGCTTCTTGAGAATTTTTTCCACTTTGTTACCAGCATCATCCCTGCCTTCTGTAAAACGGATTAGTTCACGACGGTCTTCAGGAATAGAGAAAAAAATATTATAAAAATCAACCAATGCTCTGCTACGCCAAGTCGCGTTTTCATCTTGCCAGAATGCTTTGCCGTCATCTCCGAAGTTTATAACATCAGAAATTCGCATGTGCTGTGCAAAGCAAAAAATAATATTTTTTTGAGTTTCAGAAAGAGTATTGAGTTCAAAATCCGGTTCTTCTTCTTCTTCTTGTTCATAACTTTCAAAACGTACCAGCATTTCAGTAAATTTCAACCACCACGGGTCGAGTTGTAGCGTTGGATAATCTTCTTCCATCTTAATAATCGCGTCAATCAAAGGGCCTTTACGTTGTTCCCGAACAAAATTTCTTCCTTCCGGATTCCATAATAAACGAGTGAGACTTGTAGGCAGATCATCTTCCTTGTCAATACAGACAATCATTTCCAACCACCAACAGTTCAGTAAAGCTTTTGGGAGATTACGGTGGCTGATTTTCTCACTTTCCCGCAAAAAAATAGGTAGTGCGTGACCCAAAAACATTTCACGAGGAATGATAATTTCTCCCCAATTCGGTAATTTTCCCAGCACAAAAGTTTCTTTTTCTTCTTCCAGAATTTGTGCCTTTTCAGCAACATTCTGCTTTAGCTGTCCCTCTTCAATTTTCGTTTGAGCAGTTATATCTTTTACTTCATATTCTGCAACAAGGTTTTGTTTTAGTGTCCAATCTGCTTCAGGAAAAACACCAATTGATGAGAGAATTTTAAAATTCTTGGGCAAATCAAAAGGCATCGGAGTAATACCACAGATCATGGCCGCTGGATTAAGGAGAAAATCGTTCAGCATCAACGCATAAGCCATACTTCCTTCTGGAGAAACCAAAAATGGAGTGTGCTTTCCGTTGCGTTGTTTACGCAAAATGTTTGTAAAAAAATGAATTTCTGTAGTCGGATATTTTTTTGTAAGGTACGCCTCTGCTTGCTGAATTTTGAGATGCAGTGGATATTCAATTTCAGCTTCCAAATCCTTGGCTTGTCCGTCTGAAAAAGTTTCAATCAACATGACCATCCTGGAACTATATTTTATTTCCAGTTTTGACATGATTTTCTTTTCCAGCCCATCATCCAGTATTAAATTTTTAGTGCTAAAGTGTTGCTTTAGTACCTTTATTGCTTCTGAAACATTGGCGCGTGAAATAAAAGCAACTTGATTGGAAAGGTGTTCAAAAAACTCGTTTAAAAGTAATGACAATTGAGAGTTATTGGTCAAACTATTCAAAAAACAAGCATCTTGTTTTTCATCCGGCATAGATTCGGGAGACAAGTTGTTGCCGACCGCAAAGCGCCACAATACCTGGCGCGCACCGGCCTCATCTAGGAAAGTGTTGCGGTAAAATTGAACTAACCAGTTAAGTACCTTGCCTTTGTTGAATTGCTGCAACGAATACGGGAAACTCATTTTATGTAAATCTCCTCTGTTTTTTTTGATAAAGGAGAAAAAATTATTAAGTGGAGGCAACAAATCTTCACAATCCGGAAACTTTTTCAAAGTTGTAATGACAGCTCTCAGGAATAATCCATTTTGATCTTCTGTGGGTCGATTTTGTAAATGTAATTGAATCAATTTGTGCAGTTCCTTGCGGTAACTGCTGGCAAAGATGAACTCAATTACTCGCAGCTCTTCTTCGTTTAAGCCTTTACCGCATTTTTCTTTTAAAATCTCAAATGACGATTTTTTTATCGCTATTTGTTCTTTAGCATTCAGGGCATTACGGAAATAATTGTCATAAAAAGACTCCATCACATTTGCAATCAGTGCAACGAAGAAATCAGCGTCATTCCAGCTGAAATTAAATTCCGGATTTGTGTTGATGATAACTTGCGCATCCATATCCGAATCAGGTTTGTGTCCGATTCCGCCCAAACTTCCAATGGTTGTGAGAGCCTTGATCATCTTTGCTGAGTCTTGTTTGAAATGACTCACGAGGTCTGTTCCAGCAAATTCCTGCTCCAGATGAGCATCCATGCCCGCCTCACCCTTGATTGCGGCAGAAGACAAAAATCTTTCTATTCCTTCAATTCCATGAATTGCTCCTTTTTGAAAAACATCAAAAGCAATACTGCGCATGACCGGCTTGCCAGCTTCATCAAACTTCCCTGTTTTTTCCTGTACTTCCAATACCGGCGAATCTTCCGGATTGATATCAAAAAGGAGCATACCTTCAAACATGGTTCGGTGCATTTCTTCATCAGAAAGTTCCAGTAAACTTGCTAATCGTAAGCGGTTTATCCGGCCCATCTCATTAAATTCCCTTTGGGCGTACTCTTTCCATTTTTTCAAATGTTCTGTGTGGTAGGAGTCTCGCAGAGAATCACTGATTTTGGTGGAACTGAGGGATTGCAACAAAGTTTTAAATCCGCTTGCAGCAAAATCACCTTGAGGATTACATGGTATTTGAGCATTAAACGAACAGAGTAACTCAAGTTGTCTGTCGAGTTGGGAAAGTGTTTCGGTGCTCAAATCAGTATTCATGCAATTGTTCAAAAATGAGTAGAATTATAATGTTGCACAACATTTATAGCAAAAAAACGCGAAAAACGGAATGTAATATTAGTTGAAAAACACTACCTCAGATGTTCTTAACTTGTATAAAAAGACGAGGAGGGACTGGCTTCGCTTAAAAAAAGAAGTTTGCCATTACTGTTAATGCCGGAGTCAATTGGAACTTACTTAGAAATATAACTTGATGCGAATGGTTGGGAAGACAGGAATGTTTTTGAATCTGTATGGAGCCGGTCAGCTACTGTAAAGCTAACCATGCTGAAGTTACTATGAGTAAGTAAATTTCAAAAAACGAGGTTCTGTTTTACTCAGTACCACCTTTGGCAAGATCTCCGAGGCGGCCGAAGAAACCGGCTTTTTGCTTGCCAAGCAAGGGAGCAAGTTTTTGGAGACGTTCCCGAATTAGGCTTCCACTTTGCTGGCGTTTAATTTTTACATTTGGGTTGGCAAGTTTGCTGGCGGAAACAATGTTAGAATCATTTACGTCTGCCGGACGCAAAATTCCGGTTACAGTGGTAATATATCGGACCTGATTACGTTGTCGATAATCAATTTTTTGCCCTTTGATGAGCATATTCCCATCCGGAAGAACCCGGATTACTCTTGCGGAAATTCCATCCAGATTTCGTAAAATGTCGTTTTGTTCCTCTTCAATTTCATCTCTGAGCGTCAAGGCTTCTAAAGCAACGTTTGCAGTTTCTGCTCCTCCTGCCGGTTGACCTTCTGGAGCTAATTTAGGAGGAGGAACATTTACGATTAAACTCATTTCATTTATACTAAGCAAATCTCCACGGAAGCGGGCACGATGATCCCGGAGTAAATTTCCGAATGATGATTCATAGCGCCAGAGAGAGCCTTCATATAGATTTCTGCTCGAGGAAATTCGTTTACGGCGCAGACGTTTTGATGTCAGTATTAATTTTTCATTCTGTTTAATTAACGCTTTTGCCGCTAAAACATCAACCGGAGGACGTGGTTGTGATCTTGGCGGAAGACAACCTGTGATAACCAGCGCCAGCAATGAGGCCAAAAACCAGTTCAACAACCTTGAAAATGTGAATGAAAATCGAAACACTTTTATAATTTTAATTAAAATTTAACACGGAATACAAATCACTAATTTACCACTACCATATTTCTGGTTTTTACTGTTGCAAAAACCACGATTTTGCTATCAAGATTTTTTACAGGAATACGTTCTCCTTTACGTCCTTTGGCTAAAGAAATTCCTGGTGCGGAAAGACGCAAAAATGGAGTTTCAAAAACGATTTGCAATCGATCACCGGATTTCACCAGTGGTGGTGCCGAAACTGTGTTTCCTCGTATCGCCTCACTTGGATTTATGGTACGTGAGGAAATCTTGCCAATTAGTAGATTTTTGTCAGTTACATATTCGCGCGGCATCCGATCCACATTTTTACGGACTTTCAGTATATCCGCCTCTTCTATAACCTGGTTACGCTTAATAGTATCGCGGGCAACAAAAATTTCTTTGTATAATTTCAGATAGGTTCGCACGGTAACTACCCTGACTGCCTCACCGTTTATACTGAACTCAACTTCATAATTACGGTATCCACCTTCTTTTTTATATTTACCTTTTGAAGTAATCACATAACTGACCTGTCCTCTTGGCAGAAAAATATCTCTTGTCTTTGCCAGCAGGCGGGGCTTCAAATCCTCATTTTTGTTTGACTCTCTGATGAATATCAAAACAACTTGTTCAATGTCTTTGCCTGAAATTTTAAGTGCCGCTCGCTGAATGGCGCTGGAATCTGATCCTGGAAAAACAATTTTTTTAATATTGAATTTATGTGAACGTAAACGGGAGAGAATTAAAGAGCGGGTAACGGTTAATTTTCGTCCTGGTAAAGGCGCGCGTCCGATGACAATTTGAGCAAGTTTTTCCAGCAGTAGAACATCTTCACCTTCAAGCTGGGCAATCTCTCCCAGTCGATATTCATCGCTGTCAATGACTGATGAATGTGGAAGAAAAATTTTAATTTGCTGAGTTTCCGAAAGTTTGTTTCCTAAGGAAAATGCTGTTCCGGAAAAGAAGATAAATAACAGTGTCAACAATCCGTAATTATACAGAAAACGTTTCATAGCTCTACCTTTTGATTTAACCACCTTGTGGATTCTGAATTCTTGAT
>Ga0209554_1000155_pt1 | contig 55037 bp, 60 predicted proteins | sample MarorgKNORR_S2LV_5_FD_188221 | JGI IMG/M metagenome (GOLD analysis project Ga0209554, IMG submission 188221) | Marine microbial communities from the Southern Atlantic Ocean, analyzing organic carbon cycling - Bottom_A/KNORR_S2/LV (SPAdes) (version 2) | ecosystem: Environmental > Aquatic > Marine...
GGAACAGCTTTGATGCAAACAGGCCAAGCAGTCGAGATACTTGCAATAACAATGGCTGTTTATTTATCCTTAAGTATAACCATCTCCTTATTGATGAATTGGTACAATAAAGCAATGAAATTAAAAGATAGTTAAAATGAATAATCAAATAAAGCAAGGTGTTAAAAAACCTCCAGTAATCAGTATAGGAGTAATTTCATGGTTGAGAAAAAACCTATTTTCAACCTGGTATAATGTTGTTTTTTCCCTTTTAGGTATTTATATTTTATATTTAGCTATCCCACCTATTTTCCAATGGGCGATTCTTGACGCTGTATGGAGTGGGGATGATCGAACAGTTTGTGAATGGTATGATGAAAATAAAGTAAAATATAGGGCAGGGGCATGCTGGCTTTATATTAAGGTGTGGTTTAATTTTTTTACTTATGGGTTTTACCCAGATGAACTGCAATGGAGAATAAATTTAGCATTTATTATCTTAGCTGTTGCAACTGCTTTACTTTTCATACCTAATTTAAAAAACAAACACTTTGTTGGAATCTTTCTTTTCGCAGTTTATCCATTTATAGCCTTTTTCCTTTTATCTGGGAATGAAACTCTCGGCCTTGAACACGTTGGTACACACAGATGGGGAGGTTTGTTTTTAACATTTCTCTTAGGATCCATAGGAATTGTATTTGCTTTACCATTAGGCATTGTTCTTGCTCTTGGGAGAAGATCCAAATTACCAGTGGTTAGTATTCTATCCGTAATGTTCATAGAATTTTGGAGAGGCATACCACTTATTACTGTTTTATTTTTTGCCGCAGTCATGTTTCCTTTATTTGTGCCCCAAGGCATTGAAATTGATAATCTTTTAAGATGTATTGTTGGTTTAACGGTATTCGGTGGTGCCTATATGGCAGAAGTTGTAAGGGGAGGGCTACAAGCACTGCCAAAAGGTCAATATGAAGCTGCTCAAGCAGTTGGTCTTGGATATTGGAGTATGACGGCACTAGTTATTATGCCCCAAGCACTTCGCATTGTTATACCTGGAATAGTTAATACATTTATCGGCTTATTTAAAGATACCACGCTTGTTTTCATTATTAGTCTTATGGACTTACTGTTAACTGTATTTACAAGTATGTCCAACCCTGATTGGATGGGTTTCCCCTTTGAAGGATATGTTTTTACTGCTCTTATTTATTTTTCTATTTGTTTTAGTTTGTCTCGTTATAGCCTAAGAGTTGAAAAGAAATTGATGGTAGCTCATCAAAAGTAGCCCATAAAAAATAATTTTTCTTCTATATTTTTATTCATTTTTATTGACTTTCTTTATAATTTTAATAAAGTAGAACAAAAGTAGAACAAAATATTATAAAAATTGATAAAAGTATTATTTTTCATGAATTTATTTTAATTTTTAAATACGATGTCTGAATACAAAAATATTGACCTTTTTAGTATCATTAAAAAAAAGCAGATAAATACACCGGTATTTCTGGATAAGGTTTCAGCTGGGTTCCCATCACCAGCTACAGATTACATGGAAAATAAGTTAGATTTAAATGAATATTTAATTAGACATCCTGCAGCCACCTTTATTGTCAAAGCTAGTGGTTCATCGATGGTAAATGCGGATATTTATTCTGGTGACTTATTGATTGTTGATCGTAGTGTTACGCCTAAAAGTAATAATATTGTTATAGCTTCAATTTTTGGAGACTTAACAGTAAAAAAATTGAAGAAAAAGGAAAAATCTTTTTTTCTTATATCAGCTAATGATGAATATCCTAGTATTGAAGTGAAAGAAGAAATGGAATGTTTTATTTGGGGAGTAGTAACTTATATAATTCATGAGACAACTTCCAGCTAATCATCAGTCACTACTACAGTCAATTGCATTGATTGATTGTAATTCTTTTTATGCATCGTGTGAAAGGATATTTAACCCAAAGTTATTGGGCAAGCCAATTGTTGTTTTATCAAACAATGATGGTTGCATCATCACACGTTCAGCAGAAGCTAAAGCCTTGGGAATTAAAATGGGAGAGCCGTATTTTAAGGCGAAAAAAATTATAGAAAAAAATAACGTAAAAGTTTTTTCATCAAATTATTCATTATACGGAGATATATCACAAAGAGTTATGGAAATTCTTTTAGGATTTTCTCCTGAGGTAGAAATATACTCCATTGATGAGGCTTTTTTAAATTTTAAAGGATTTAAAAATCATGAGTTGTTGACGTATTGTAAGCATATTAGACAAACTATTAAGCAATGGGTCGGTATTCCAGTTAGCATTGGAGTTGGCTCAACAAAAACACTTTCAAAAATAGCCAATCATCTTGCCAAAAAAGAAGCAGATTATGAAGGGATATGTATTTTAAAGGGTGATGAAAAAATTGAAGAAGCTTTGAATAGAATTGAAATTGGCGATGTATGGGGAATAGGAAGACGTTTGTCAAAATTTTTAAGAAATTATGGGGTGTGCACCGCTAAACAATTTGCGTTTCTTGATCGACGATGGATCAGGAAAAACATGGGAGTTGTTGGAGAGAAAATCCAACTAGAATTGTGTGGTGTTTCCTGCTTGGATTTAGAATTATTGCCTAGTCCTAAAAAGAGTTGCTGTGTTTCTAGGTCTTTTAGCCGTCCAATCGAGAAAATTGAAGAGCTGCAAGAGTCTATTGCCAATTATGGCTCGCGTGTAGCAGAAAAAATAAGGGAAGAAGGCCTAATAGCACAGTCTATGAGTATATTTGTTTTAACCAACCATTTTAACAAAAAAGAAAAACAATATTCAAGCTCTATAAAGTTACAGCTTGATTACCCAACAAGCGACAGCAAATTGATTGTAAAAAGAGCCGTTGAAGGAATTCAACGTATATACAAGGAAGGTTATCGTTATAAAAAAGCCGGAATAATTTTATATGAATTGCACAGTTCTTCGTCCGTGCGAGGTTTACTGGATTATGATAAGCCAAGAACTGACTCTTTAATGAGATCTTTGGATGAAATTAATTATCGTTATGGCAGTGCAACATTAAGACTTGCGGCAGAAGGTATAAGGAGAAGTTGGCATATGCGAAGAGAAAAAGTTTCACCTTGTTATACCACTAGTTTTGACCAACTAATGATTGTAAAAAGTTGATATGAATAATTATGGTGCACAAAATATGGTTGCGTGTTTAAAAAAAGTTTTAATGAAGAGGCCACAAAAGTTCATGTCTAAGGTTGATCTTCAAAAATGGAATTATACATCACCCCTAGATCAAGATTTTATAAATGAAAATTATAATGAATTTTATAAAATAATTAAAAATTCAGGAGCGGAAATTGTAGATTTAAAATTAATAAATGAGAATGCAGAATTATGCGATTCCATTTTTACCCACGATCCTTCATTAGTTCTCAAAGAAGGTGCTATTATATTGAATATGGGTAAAAAATTGAGAAGAAAAGAAACAGAGGAACATATAAACTTTTATAATAAAGAACAAATTCCAATTATAGGGAAAATTATAAATAATGGTTCAGTAGAAGGCGGAGATTGCCTTTGGATAAACAGCAAGACACTACTTGTTGGTGAAAGTGATAGAACTAATAAATCTGGCATCAATCAACTATCTGGAATTTTAAATAAACATAATATTTTATTAATACCAATAAAATTACCAAAATATGATAATGAAAAATCTTGTTTTCATTTAATGTCTTTAATTTCCATGTTGGATGACGATCTAGCTATAGGATGTATGTCTCTATTACCCCTGGATTTAATCAATTTGTTAAATAAAAATAATATCAAAGTTATTGAAATTCCTGAAGACGAATATTTTGATAGTAAAACTTTGGCAGTTAATATTTTGGCTTTATCCCCTAGAAATCTAGTTGCAATGAAAGGCTATCCCAAAACAATTGATTTACTTTATAAATATGGATGTCAAATAAACTTATTTTCAGGAAGTGAGCTATGTATAAAGGCTGAGGGCGGTCCAACTTGTTTAACAAGACCAATATGGAGAGAATAAAATGGCTCCCCGGGCCGGGCTCGAACCAGCGACCGATCGGTTAACAGCCGATTGCTCTACCACTGAGCTACCGAGGAACACAAACTTGTTGATAATAAAAAAAAATAGAAAAAACAAGATAAATTTGGAGGCTCGGAGCGGAATCGAACCGCTGTGCAAGGCTTTGCAGGCCCCTACATAACCACTCTGCCACCGAGCCTAATTTGGTGGACAATTAATGATTATTTATCTTTAAGTCAATTAAACACATTTGAGATTAGTCACTTTGAGTGGTAATCAGTTGGTTTAGTTATTTAAATACAAAATAAATAATATAATAAGCTATATTTCTTCAATATGAATTTTAGTTATCAAAAAGCAAGAGATATAATGGTGGAGAACCAGTTACGACCAAATAAGATTCAAGATGCTAATATTTTGGAGATATTTAAGGCTGTACCAAAAGAAGTTTTTTTGCATGAAGAAAATAGGGCAGCGACTTATTCAGATTTAGATATCCATTTAAGTGGAAACAGAGGTTACTTAAAAACTCTTCATATTGCTCAGTTAATCAATAGTGCTAACATTAAAAAAAATCATAAAATCTTGCACATTGGAGGGCTGACAGGTTATGTCTCAGTTTTGATGGCAAATTTATGCAAAGAGGTAATCGTAGTTGAGCCTAATAGCAAGTTGAAGTCTTTACTGGAAAAAAATATTATAGCCCAGAATATTAGTAATATCAAAATTGTAGATGGTGAATTAGATTGTGGTTTTGTTGAGGAATCTCCTTATGATTTAATATTTATTGATAGCCCTATTAACCATTTAAAGGATATGATTAAGCAGCAACTTAACAATGAACTAGGAAAAATTATTATGATCCAAAAAGTTGCCAATTACCTTAATCATGCTTATAAAATTATTAAAAATAACAATAATTACACAAAAGAATATTTGTTTGATGTGTTCACTAAATATGAACTATATGAGGAATCAGAAGGTTTCGTTTTTTAGTGAAAATCTTTCTACAAATTTTATTTTTTATTTTTTTAACATCAAACCTAAACGCGTTAAATATTGATGAAGCAATTAAAAGCACAATATTAAATAATCCAAAAGTTAAAATAGCTATTGAAAAACTAACTGAGTCAAAAGAATTGATTTCATATGCTTATGGGTCTAAAAAACCGACATTAACAAGCACTATCTCTGGCACATACGCTAATGCAGATAAAAATACCTCAACAGCATCAACGACCCCAGAAACCTTAACAGATAAGTACCAATTAACTGTCTCACAAAATCTATATGATGCGGGTTATAATGAATTAGAGATTGCAAGATCAAAAATTTTATTTAACGATGAAGTAATTCAATTTAAAATAACTCTTCAAAGTTTAATTCTTGAAGCCATAGAAGGTTACTTAACTGTTATTAATTATGAAAAATATTTAGAAGCAAATCAAAAAAATTATGATTCTATGTCAAAAGCTTTTGAAGAAACCAAAACACGTTTTGATATTGGTTCCGCAACATTATATGAATTACAAAATGCCGAAGCTTCCTTCGCTACAGCTTCTTCAAATTTATTTGCGGCAGAACAAAATGTTCAAATCAGTAATAAAAGTTTTAAACGTGTTGTGGGACTTCAAGCTATAAATTTGGAAGATGTGCTAAATATAAACAATTTGGTTAATTTATCCAACACTATTGAAACTGCCATGGATCAAAATTTAAACTTACTTTTAGCAATAAGTGATATTGAAAATAAGAAAATTCTACTTCTAAAAGAAAAAAAATCTAAAAAGCCTAGTTTGGATATAAGTGGAACGGCTGAATATTCGGATAGTGGAAGGATTGATTCAGGTACAAAACTCACGCAAGGTTCTGTAGCTTTGACTCTCACAATACCCTTGTATCAAAAAGATCAGGATAATTCTAATATAAGAAAATATCATTCACAAATTCTTCAGTCAGAAATTTATTTGGAAGATTTCAGAGAGGATATACAGATACAAATTTATAATACCTATAAAGATTTTAAAATTAGTGAATCAAATATGTCAACCAACCAAATTGTAATTCAATCAATTGAAACGTCTTTAAATAGCTTAAATGAGGAATATAACATTGGAACCAAAACAATCACTGATTTGGTTAATGAGGAAGAAAAACTTCTTAATGCTAATGTTAATTATTTAAATTCAAAAAAAAATTTTATAACAAATTACTTTAAATTAAAATCTCTTGATGGCAGCCTTATAAAGTTGTTTGAACATTATATACCTGCAACTAATTAATCATTTAAATACCACTTTGCATAAGATATAAGTTTCTTTGAACAGATGTCTGAACAACAATCAATAAAAGACACCCTTGATGTTATTAGAAAAGCTTTAGAAGATGATGAATCTTCTTTAGAGGAAATTAAAGACAATGTTTTAATATTGAATAAACTTGTAAAAGAAGATGGAACTATTGACGTTATTGAAGACAATTCATTAACTAAATCTGAAATTAAGGAAATTTTAGATAATAAACTTGAAGAATTATTTGATCAGCATTTTGAAAAATGGCTTAATAGTAAATTGCCAGCTCATTTAGAAAAATATTTTAATAAAAAATAATCAAGGTAACATGCAATTAGAAAAACAATTTAATTATATAAAGGAGGAAGCCTTAATTTACAAAAATTGGGAAAACTCAGGATCATTCAAGCCTAAAAAAAATTCTGAACCCTATAGCATAATGATGCCACCTCCCAATGTGACAGGTAGTTTGCATATGGGCCATGCTTTAAATTTTACTTTACAAGATATTCTCATTCGCTTTCATCGAATGAAGGGCAAGGAAGTTTTATGGCAAGCAGGAACTGATCATGCTGGGATAGCAACACAGATGGTTGTTGAAAGGCAATTACAAGAAAAAAATCTTACAAAAAATGATCTTGGAAGAGAAAAATTTATTAATAAAGTTTGGGAATGGAAAAAAGAATCCGGTGGTAAAATTAGTAACCAATTAAGACGTTTAGGTGCTTCAGCAGATTGGTCTAGAGAACGTTTCACCATGGATGAAAGTTTGTCAAAAGCTGTTAAAAAAGCTTTTGTTGAATTATACAAGGATAAAATTATCTATAAGGATAAGAGACTTGTTAATTGGGACCCTAAATTATTAACGGCTATATCTGATTTAGAAGTTGAACAAAAAGAACATGAGGGATCTCTTTGGCATATAAAGTACCCTATTGATAATGATAGCCATATAGTTGTTGCAACTACTCGACCTGAAACAATGCTCGGTGACACAGCTGTCGCAGTTCATCCTGAAGACTCAAGGTATAAAAATTATGTAGGAAATACATGCATTCTTCCTCTTACAAACCGAAAAATTAAAATCATTGCTGATGAATACGCTGATCCAGAAAAGGGTACGGGTGCTGTAAAAATTACTCCTGCGCATGATTTTAATGATTTTAAAGTTGGAAAAAGACATGATTTAGAGTTTATTAATATTTTTGATGAGTACGCAAAATGTAATGAATTTACACCTAAGCAATTCCAGGGATTAGATAGATTTGAAGCAAGAAAAAAAATCATTCAAGAACTCACAAATTTAAATCTACTTCTTAAAGAGGAAAAACAATTAATGGTAGTACCCTATGGTGACAGATCTGGTGTTATAATAGAACCTTGGTTAACTGATCAATGGTTCTGTGATGCAAAAAAACTATCTGTTAAACCAATTCTGGCAGTCAAAAATGGGGATACTGAAATTATTCCAAAACAATGGGAGAAGACTTTCTATAATTGGATGGAAAATATACAACCCTGGTGCATTTCACGACAGTTATGGTGGGGACATCAAATACCTGCTTGGTATGGACCTGATAAAAAGATTTTTGTGGCTGAGAATGTTGATGAAGCAAAAAAAGAAGCCTTCAATTATTATAAAAAAGATACTGTTTTGTTCCAAGATGGTGACGTTCTAGATACGTGGTTTTCATCTGCTTTATGGACATTTTCAACATTAGATTGGCCAGAAAAAAGCTACGAATTAGAAAGATTTTATCCTGGGAATGTTCTTGTAACAGGTTTTGATATTATATTTTTTTGGGTAGCAAGAATGATGATGATGGGCTCCCATTTTATGAAAAACACTCCCTTTAAGCAAGTTTATATACATCCTCTTATTCGTGATGAGAAAGGTCAAAAAATGTCTAAATCCAAGGGTAATGTTATTGATCCCTTAGATTTGCTAGATAAATATGGAGCTGACACACTTCGCTTCACTCTTGCAGCTTTAATGAATCCTGGAAGGGACGTAAAGTTATCTGAGTCAAGGGTTAAAGGTTACAAATCTTTTACTAATAAAATTTGGAATGCTTCAATATTCCTTAAGATTAATAATTGCAATCTAGATTTAAATTTTAAATATTCTGAAGCTCAACTACCAGTTAATCAATGGATAATTAACGAACTAGCCTCTACAGTAAAAAAAATAGATGATTTCATGTCAAAGTACTTATTTCATGAAGTTGCCAATGAATTATATCATTTTATATGGCATACTTATTGTGATTGGTATGTAGAATTTGCCAAATCTTTATTTCAGGACGATTCAAATAAATCAAAAGAAACTAAAGATGTCTCGATATGGGTTTTTTTAGAAATATTAAAAATAGCTCACCCAATTATGCCTTTTATTACTGAAAAAATTTGGAACTCACATTTTAACAAAGATGAATATTTAATGAACCAGAAGTATATTAATATTCCAATTCAAAAAAATTATATTCAATCACAATTTAATTTTAAAAACTTAACTCAAATAATATCTGCAATAAGAAATTTGCGTTCTGAATTAAACATTCCATATAAGGATAAAATTGACTTATTTATAAATAATTCTGATAATGATTTCATAAATTTTTTAAATACTTTTAAAAATGAAATTATTCATTTATTAAAATTAAATAATTTGTCTTTTAATACTATTTTTTCAAAATCAGATAGTTCTGCCTATATTGTTATTTCTAATTCAACACTAATAGTTCCCTTAGAGGGAGTTATTGATACCAACGAAGAAATTGGCAAACTAAATTTAAAAAAGAAAAAAAAATCTTCTGAATTAATTAATTTACAAAATAAATTAAATAATCCTCAGTTCATTGCTAAAGCGCCAAAAAATATTATAGAACAATTTAAAATGCAGTCAAAAGAAATTAAATCTTCTATTGAAAAAATTGATCAAATAATAAATACTATAAAATAGTTATGGGTGATAAAGGATCAAATATAAAATCAAAATTACCAAGTAGGCACGTGAGTGTAGGTCCTAAAAGTGCTCCTCATAGATCCATGTACTATGCCATGGGCTTGACAGAAGAGGAAATTTATCAACCTTTTATTGGAGTTGCAACTACTTGGAATGAGTCCGCTCCTTGCAATATAACCCTAGGAAGGCAAGCTCAGGCTGTAAAAATTGGGGTAAAGGAAAAATTAGGAACGCCCAGAGAATTTACAACTATTACGGTTACTGATGGAATTGCAATGGGTCATGAAGCGATGAAAGCCTCTTTAGTAAGCCGTGAAGTGATTGCTGATAGTGTTGAACTTTCAGTTAGAGGTCATTGTTATGATGGAATAGTAGGATTAGCAGGATGTGATAAATCATTGCCTGGGTTAATGATGGCAATGGTTCGCTTAAATGTTCCCTCAGTATTCATTTATGGTGGTTCTATACTTCCTGGAAAGTATAAAGGCAAAGATTTAACTATAATTGATGTTTTTGAAGCTGTAGGAAAGCATGCTCTTGGAACAATTGATGACAATGAATTGAAAGCAATTGAGCAAGTTGCTTGTCCATCTGCAGGTTCTTGTGGAGGACAATTTACGGCAAATACTATGGCATGTATTTCTGAAGCTTTAGGATTAGCACTGACTAATTCAACTATGACACCAGCAACTTACGAAGAAAGAGATAATTATGGTATTGAGAGTGGTAGAGCAGTAATGAATTTAATTGAAAAAAATATTAGGCCGAGAGATATTGTAACAATTGAGTCTTTAAAAAATGCGGCTGTAGTAGTTGCTGCAACGGGAGGATCTACAAATGCAGCTTTGCATTTACCAGCTATTGCAAATGAGGCTGGCATCAAATTTACACTGAGAGATGTTGTAGAAATTTACCAAAAAACTCCTTACATTGGAGACATGTCCCCAGGAGGAAAATATGTTGCTAAAGATTTGTATGATGTGGGTGGAGTTCCTGTAGTAATTAAATCACTGCTTGATGGTGGTTATATTAATGGAGATTGTTTAACAGTTACAGGACAAACAATTGCTGAAAATCATAAAGATACCATTTTTCCTATTAATCAAGATGTTGTTTACCCTTGTAATAAACCCATCAGTAATCATAGTTCCGTCGTTGGCTTATGGGGAAATTTGGCTGAAGATGGTTCTATTTCAAAAATTGCTGGATTATCCAACTTGCATTTTAAAGGCAAAGCAAAATGTTTTGACTGTGAGGAAGATGCTTTAAGTGCTGTTTTAAAAAATGAAATTAATGCAGGTGATGCTGTCATTATAAGGTATGAAGGTCCCAAAGGTGGTCCAGGTATGCGTGAAATGCTATCAACTACAGCTGCTATTTATGGTCAAGGATTAGGTGAATCTGTAGCTTTAATTACTGACGGAAGATTTTCTGGTGGAACAAGAGGATTTTGTATAGGCCATGTAGGGCCAGAAGCTGCAGAAGGAGGAATGATTGGTCTGTTGAAAGATGGAGATGAAATTATCATTGATGCAATAAAAGGAACTATCAATGTCACACTTTCTGAAGAAGAAATTGAAAAGAGAAAAAAAGAATGGAAACCACGTCAAACTAATCACAATTCTGGTTCAATTTGGAAATACGCACAGACTGTTGGTCCCGCTTACAAAGGAGCAGTAACACAGCCAGGTGCCAAAAATGAAACGCATACTTATGCTGATATCTAAATTCTAATCATTTATTTCTAAAATTACCGGAGTATGATCCGAAGCTTTTTCCCAACCTCTTGGATTCCTATCTATTTTTACTGATTGAATTAAGTCTGTTATTTCCGGTGATGTTAAAAAATGATCAATCCTAAGGCCATTACCTTTTTGCCAACCACCGCCTCTATAACCCCAGAATGTCCAATTAGTTCTTCCTTTAATAAAAAATTTAACAGTATCGGTAAATCCCGAATTTATTAATATTCTATATTGTTCACGCGTTCTTGGATGTGCGCATGCATCGTTTTTGTAATTTTCTGGAGAATAAACATCTTCATCTGTTGGTATTACATTAAAGTCTCCTCCAATAATAATTGGCCTGTTTTTATTGTAAAGATCTAGAATGTAATCATTAAATTTTTTCATCCATTTAATTTTATAATCAAATTTGTCTGTTTCAATAGGATTTCCATTAGGCAAATATATATTAAATAATTTAACAGATTGTTTAAGTTTAGATAATTTAATTTCAGTTTCTATTATACGTGCATTTTTGTCGTCAATAAAAGTTGGAATTTTATTATTCAGAATTTTTAAAGGATTTTTACTTAGTATTGCAACTCCATTCCATGCTTTTTGGCCATTTACATAAGCATTATATCCGGTAGATTTAATTTCATCATATGGAAAATTATCTTCAGTGCATTTTAACTCCTGAATAAGATAAATATCTGATTGATCTGTTTTAATGAAATTAGTTAGATGTTCTATTCTTGCATTAATAGAATTAACATTCCATGTTGCAATTTTCATTAATTAAATTGAAAAGGAAGTCCCGCAACCACAGGAAGAGGAAGCTTGAGGATTTTTTATTTTAAAAGAGGATCCAATTAACTCATTTACATAATCAATTGTAGAACCCTTAATAAAATTCAACGAAGTATTATCAATAAGAATTTCAATTTTCGATCTCGATATGAGAATATCATCTGAATTTACTTCATTATCAAAATCAAACTTATATTGGAATCCAGCACAACCTCCCCCTAATACGGTAATTCTAAAATATTTTACGTTATCTTTTTTTAAAACATTAGCTATATGTTCTTGAGCATTTTCTGTAATTTCAATATTATTTTCCATAATTTCTGTAATTTTTTAACTTTAGGTAATATAAGGCATTTTTTAACCAATTAAATCATTTTTTATGTTTAATTCTTTATCTGCAAATCCACTTAAATCAAAAGGCCGTTTATATAAAGAATTTGAAGAAGAAACTTCAAGAACCCCCTTTGAAAGAGATAGGGATCGCATTATTCATTCGAGTTCATTTAGAAAACTTAAACACAAAACCCAAGTTTTTATAGAAAGTGATAGCGACTATTATAGAACTCGACTAACTCATTCATTGGAGGTAGCTCAAATTTCTCGATCACTATGTAGAGCAATGAATTTAAATGAAGATCTTGGTGAAGTAGTATCCTTAGCACATGATTTAGGCCATCCTCCTTTTGGCCATAATGGGGAAAATGCCCTTAACACATCAATGAAAAATTTTGGAGGCTTTAATCATAATGATCAAACTTTAAGAGTGATCACTCAAGTAGAAAAAAAACACCCAGAATTTGATGGATTAAATTTAACGTGGGAGAGTTTAGAGGGCATAGTAAAACATAATGGTATAATGAATAATAAAATTCCTTTTCATATCAATTCATATAATAAACTTCATAATTTATCTCTAAATAAAAACCCACATCTAGAATCTCAAATTGCTGCTATAGCTGATGATGTTGCATATAATAACCATGATGTAGAAGATGCTTTAAGAGCTGGTTTAATTAATTTACAAGCACTAAATGAAGTTATGTATTTCCAAGAAATTATTCAAGAGTTAAAAGGTAGATACCCAGATATTGAAGATAATTTATTAACCTATCAAATGCTAAGAATGAGTATTTCAAAAATGATTAAGGATATAATTAAAAATTCTAATAAAAACATTTCACAATTAAAGATTAAAACAAATAATGATGTTTTTAATCAATCTAATTTTCTTATTTCCATGTCAGATAATATGAAAATTGATTCTATAAAAATTAGAAAATTTTTATATAAAAATGTTTATAATCATCCAAAATTAATTAAAAAAAGAGTCAATTCTGAGAATACTATTTTAAAACTGTTTGAATATTTTGAAAAAAATTTTGATCAACTTCCAATTGATTGGTTATCAAGAAATAAAAAACAAAGTAAACATAGAATAATATGTGATTATATATCGGGAATGACTGATAGATATGCGTCTAAACTTTACAGATCATTATATGAATGATTACATAACTGAGTTTAAGAAAGATTTAAATAAGATCATTAATGATCTGATAGAAAAAAATATTATAAACGATTTTAATTTTAATAAACTTAGTATTGATTATTCATCAAAATCTAAGCAGGGAGACATATCAACTAATTTGTTTTTAATTTTGTTAAAACAAAATTTAAAAAAAAATTATGATTTAAAAGATCACATTTTCAAATTTTTATCTTCATTAAATTACATTGAAAAGATTGATATAGTAAAAGCTGGATTTATTAATGTTGTGTTTAAAAAAGATTTTTTAATTTCAAAATTAATTGATTTATTTTCTAATAATGAACAATATGGATTTAACAACATCGGAAATGGAAAAAAAATTAATATAGAATTTGTTTCTGCGAATCCTACAGGCCCTATTCATGTTGCTCATATGCGTGGTGCGGTTCTTGGAGATGTATTGGCTTCAATTCTAGAATCTTCAGGATTCAAAGTTACTAGAGAATACTATGTAAATGACGCTGGTTCGCAAATTAGAGTTATGGGCCAATCTTTATACAAAAGATACCAACAATTATTCGACAATCAAGTTGTTTTAACTCCTAATGAATATCCTGGTGAATATTTAAAAAATATTGCTAAAATTATTTATGATCAGGATGGTGATAAATGGCTGAAAACAAAAAATGAGATTGAAAAATTTAAATATTTTGAGATTTTTGCTGTTAAAAATTTAGTAGCCAGCATTAAAGAAGATTTATCACTAATTAATATTAATTTTGATATATTTACTTTTGAGTCAGAAATAGTTGTTAATAAATTTATCAATAAAGTTTTTACTTTGTTAAAAGAAAAAAATCTTTTGTATGAGGGTGTCTTAGATAAACCAATGAATGAAGAAGAAGGTGATTGGGAACCTCGCAAACAGTTGTTGTATCGATCAAGTAATTTTGGTGATGATGTTGATAGGTCTTTTCAAAAAGCCAATGGGGAATGGACCTATTTTGCGAACGATGCTGCTTATCATTATGAAAAATACTCCAGAGGATATGATCAATTAATAAATATTTGGGGAGCTGATCATATTGGATATATTAGTCGCATGAAGTCCATTGTGGAAATCATATCAAATAAAAAAAATTATTTAGATATTCAAATTTGTCAAATGGTTCATTTAAAAAAAAATGGAAAATTATTAAAAATCTCAAAAAGAGAGGGCAATTTTGTAACATTGAAGAAAATACAACAAGAAGTTGGAAAGGATGCTTTGAGATACTTCATGATATCTTCTAAAAGTGGAACTCCAATGGATTTTGATATGGATAAAGTTGTAGAAAAAAATAAAGATAATCCCGTTTTTTATTGTCAATATGCATTTGCTAGGGCGTCATCTGTTATTCGTAAGGCTAATTTATCTAAAGAAATACCAGATATTCATTCATCAATCGATCAATTATCAAGTAATTATATTAGCGAATATGAATGGAAAATTATTCTTAAAATACTCGCATGGCCATATTTGTTGAGTCAAGCAGCTGCATTTAAGCAGCCACATAGAATAATAATTTATTTAGAAGATTTGTGTTCACATTTTCACTCCTTCTGGAATAAAGGGAAAGACGATCAATCTTTAAGATTAATTGATGAAAAAAATATTAATAAAACAATCTCTAAACTTATTTGGCTTGAATCATTAAGGATTACTTTAAAGCAAGCTTTTAATATTATTGGAATAGATGCGCCAGAAAATATGTAATGGCAAAAAAAAGTTTATTTAAAAAAAGAAAAAAATTTAACTATAATAAATATTTTATCTTAGGATTTATAATAATTATTATTATTTTATTTTTTTATTATTATCCAAATCAAGCTTATTTTGAAATTCCAGATTTTAATGAATCATACTATATCGTACCAGAAGACAAAGGAGGTGAAAAAATCATTAACCAAGATAAAAAAGGATTGCATCTTTCTAATCCGTCTGTTGATAAGATTGAAATATTCAAAGATCCTTCCTTGAAGTTTTCCATTCAAGTATACACTAGTGACAATTATGACGTTATTAAAAATATGATCAAATCCATGATGAATTCGGTTGATTCAATTTTTTCTTCGGATGATTTGTATGTAGCAGTTCTGAAACATAATTTTGGAAACGAATTTTTTTTACTTTATAAAAATTTCAACTCACGCAATGAAGCACTTGATCATTGTGATAAATATGTATATTTTTTAGATAATTGTATAATAGTAAATGTTCAAAATCTAGAATAACAATCGCAGAATCGCTTAAATATCTTATAGTTTAAAAATGTTGCTAGAAAATGATAATACACAAGAAAATAAGAATCAATTTAATATTCTTCTGACTGGGTACGAAGGCCCTATTGATTTATTGCTTGATTTGGCACGAAAACAAAAGGTTAATTTATCTGATATTTCTATACTTGAGTTAGCTGAACAATATATTAAATTTATTAATAACTATAATAAAATTCATCTTGAAATCGCGGCGGATTATTTGGTTATGGCTGCTTGGCTTACTTATCTAAAGTCAAGATTATTACTTCCTAAAGATGAAACAACTGAGGATTTTGCTCCAGAAGATATAGAAGAAGCCTTGAGATACCAACTACAAAGACTAGAGATGATTCAGAATATTTCAAAAAAATTATATGATAGACCTCTAATAAATAGGGATATTTTTTATGGGGGGTCTATTGAGGGAGTAAATATTAAATATAATATAACTTATAAAGCTTCTTTATTTGATATATTAAATACATACTCAAATTTAATTAATAAAGGAAATCAAGCTACTCGTTTGTCTATTGCTTTATCTGAGTTATATTCAGTAGACCATGCTATTCAAAGAATTAAAGGCATTTTTGGAACTATTACAGAATGGACAAATTTCATGAATCTGATTCCTCAATTCGGAACAAATAAAATAATTAATAAATCATCCATCACTTCAAATTTTGTTGCTTCATTAGAATTGGTAAAAAATGGATTTATAGAAATTAAACAAACAGAAACATTTGGCAATATTTTTATTAGATCAAAATCTTTATGAAGATAGAAAGAGATATCAAAATTATTGAAGCTATTTTATTTGCTTCCAGTGAACCTGTTTCAGAAGATGATTTAAGGGAAAAAATTACAAATAAAAGTAATTTTAACAAATATTTAATAAATATTCAAAAATTTTATGAAGTTAGAGGGATAAACTTAATAAAAACTGGATCTAAATGGTCTTTTAGAACTTCATCTGATTTAATTGATGACTTAACTATTTTTAAACAGCAAAAAAAAAAACTCTCTAGAGCAGCATTAGAAACTTTAGCTATAATCGCTTATCATCAACCGATAACCAGATCAGAAATTGAGAATATTAGAGGTGTGCAAATGGGCAGAGGATCTATTGATCATCTTCTTGAGATAGGTTGGATAAAGCCTGGTGCTAGAAAAAATATTCCTGGTAAACCTACTCTGTGGTCAACGACCGATATTTTTTTAGAGCATTTTGGATTGGAAAATTTATCAAATTTGCCCAATAAAGATGAATTAAAAGCTAGTGGCTTCTTGGATAAAAGGGCAGCTATTGCAACAATAAGTGATTTGGCAAATAAAGTCACAGAAGATGCTGAAATACTAGAAGAAGATAATAATGAAGAAGAGAATTTGGAAGATTTTATTTCAAATTAACACCTCAACTTTCCTCTTAGTTGAGGGTAAGATAAATTAATGAATAAAAATAAAGTTGTAATTTTAACAGCAGCAGGAACCGGCATAGGAGCTGATGCTGCTAAACAGTTGGCATCTGATGGTTTTAATATTTCCATTCTATCTTCTTCTGGCAAAGGAGAGGCATTGGCAAAAGAACTTGGAGGTATTGGCGTTACGGGTTCTAATCAGTCAAATGATGATTTAAAAAAAATTGTAGATGAAACTACAAATAAGTGGGGTCGTATTGATGTGCTAGTTAATAGTGCTGGTCACGGACCTAGAGGACCAATACTTGAGTTGACTGATGAAGATTGGCATAAAGGAATGGATACATACTTCATGAATGTTGTGCGTTCTACCAGATTAGTTACTCCCATCATGCAACAACAAAAATCTGGTGTTATTATTAACATATCAACCTTTGCGACATTTGAACCTGATCCTGTGTTCCCAACCTCTGGGGTTTTCAGAGCGGGTCTTGCATCTTTTACAAAATTATTTGCTGACAAGTATGCTTCAGATAATATTAGGATGAACAATATTCTTCCTGGCTTTATTGATAGTTTACCTGAAAAAGAAGAATTCAAAGCTCGGATTCCCCTGAAACGTTATGGTAAAACTAATGAAATATCAGAGGTAGTATGTTTTCTTGCATCAGATGGTGCTGGGTACATAACAGGTCAAAATATTCGAGTAGATGGAGGAATTACAAAATCAGTTTGAATTTAATTTTTTTTGTATTTGGTAACTAAAAAAATCCCTTTTTTGTTGTAAAAATTCATTTATTTCCCTAGTTTTATTAAGTATATTTTTTTATCGTTATAAGATATGAGCTAATTTTTAATAAGGAATAGAGTATGACACCTAGTATATGGCAACTTCTTATAGTTTTAGTAATTGTATTGCTTTTGTTCGGTCGCGGAAAAATTCCACAATTAATGGGAGATATGGCTAAGGGCATTAAATCCTTCAAACGTGGCATGAGTGATGAAGAAAAGAAAGATGAAAATATTGAAAAAAAGATTGACGAAGACAAATAATCTCAATGTTTTCTTTTGGTTGGTCTGAAATAGCACTGACAGTTATAGTTGTTATAATTGTTGTTGGACCAAAAGAAATACCTAATCTCTTAAAACAAATAGGTTCATTTTCTAAATCACTAAAAAAAATTTCTCGTGATTTTAAAAATTCTTTAAAAGAATTAGCTGAAGAAAATGACCTTAAAGATGTAAAGAAATCTATTTCGGATTTAAAGAACATCAAAAATGATTTAGATCCCACAGTTGACTTTAAAAAGGAAATTAATTCCATTAAAGATACAGTAGGTTCTGAAATTAATTCCATTAAAGATACAGCAGGTTCTTTAGATAAAGAGATTAAAGAAATTAATTCCAAAGAAAAAAATACAGATAAATAAATTATGAGCGGTACAAAATTTCAAGAAATGTCGTTGATTGAGCATATAACTGAATTACGTAGAAGATTATTGTGGAGCTTTGTTTATATATTAATAATTTTTATTATTTGTTTTTATTTTGCCGATTTATTATTTGCTTTTTTGGCATATCCACTTGTTAATTTACTCGATACAGATAATGGTCAGGGATTTATTTATACTGCCTTGCAAGAAGCTTTTTTTACTGAGCTCAAAATTGCACTTTTTTTTGCTTTGTTTTTTTCATTTCCCTTAATTGCCATACAAATATGGAAATTCATTGCCCCTGGATTATATAAAAATGAAAAAAAAGCTTTCTTACCCTTTTTAATAGCAACTCCAATTTTATTTTTTGCTGGAGGTTCTATGGTATATTATTTGATAGCGCCCATTGCATGGAAATTCTTTTTATCTTATCAAAATTTAAATTCTTCAGGAATACCAATTAGATTAGAAGCAAAAATGGGGGAATATTTATCACTTATGATGAGGTTTATTTTTGCCTTTGGCTTAGCTTTTCAGTTACCAGTCCTTTTAGGTTTGCTAGCTAAAGCAAATTTAGTTACTCATTATACTCTTAAAAAATTTAGAAAATATGCAATTGTATTGGCTTTTCTTGCTGCAGCTTTTTTGACACCTCCAGACCCCTTTAGTCAATTAAGCTTGGCTCTGCCTATTATTATATTATATGAAATTTCTATTTACATAGCTAAAATAATTCAAAAAAACAAAAAAGCGCCAGTAGAAGACAAAGAAGATAATGCATAATATTAATTTTATAAGAGAGAATGCCACAGCATTTGATAATGCAATGAAACAAAGGGGTGAAACACCTTGTTCAGTAAAAATTATAAAGATTGATGAAGAAAAAAGAAATACACAAACTATTTTACAAAATATTTTAGCAGAACGAAATAAATTATCAAAAGAAATAGGTTTACTTAAATCTCAAAAAAAAGATGCAGATAAAATTATAGCAAAAGTAGAAAAGTTAAAAGAAGAAGCTTCAACTTTAAAGGAATTAGAAAAAATTAAAGAGGAGGAACTGGCAGCAATATTATCAAGGTTACCTAACATACCCTCAGAAAATACTCCACAGGGTAAAAATGAAGAAGATAATTTGTTTTATAGGGAGTGGGGAAGTAAACCTAGTTTCAAATTTAAGCCAAAAAAACATTTTGAAATAGGTGAAAACTTAAACTTAATGAATTTTGATTTGGCAAGCAAGTTATCCGGATCAAGATTTGTAGTTTTAAAGGGAATGATGTCTAAGTTAGAAAGAGCTATTGCTCAATTTATGTTAGATAAACATACATATGAAAATGGATACACAGAAATGAATGTACCATTTTTAGTTAAAGATGACCCCTTGTTTGGAACAGGTCAATTACCTAAATTCTCTGAAGATTTATTTACTGCGGGAGATAGTCATTGGCTAATCCCTACAGCCGAAGTACCTCTTACCAATTTGGTTAGAGATCAAATATTAAATGAAAATTCTTTACCTATGAGAGTGACGTCTTATACTCCTTGCTTTCGTTCAGAAGCCGGAGCAGCAGGTAAAGATACACGTGGTATGTTGAGGCAGCATCAATTTACTAAAGTTGAACTTGTTTCCGTGGTTCAGCCTGAACATTCTGAAAAGGAGTTAGAAAGAATGCTAGAATCAGCTGAGAGCATTTTGAAGGATTTAAACATTCATTATCGTATTATGACTCTTTGTAGTGGAGATATGGGTTTTTCTGCTAATAAAACTTATGATATTGAAGTGTGGCTACCTGGAGAAGGAGCCTATAGAGAAATATCAAGTTGCTCTAATTGCGGTGATTTTCAAGCTCGAAGAATGAACTCAAAATATCAAAAAAATAATAAAAATATTTTTGTTCATACACTTAATGGTTCTGGATTGGCTGTTGGAAGAACGCTTATTGCTATTTTAGAAAATTATCAAACAGAAGATGGGAATGTAAAAATTCCAGAAGTTTTAAAAAAATATTTAAATAATCAGTCAACATTGATTTAAGTGTTAGATGTTAGAAAAATTCGGCTCACACTGGAATTAAGGGAATCTGGTATTTCAGATACTCATGTTCTTTCTGCTATAGAAAAAACACCTCGAGAAATCTTCATTCCGGATAATTTTCGTAACCAGGCTTATGAAAATATAGCATTGCCCATTGGGGATAACCAGACGATTAGTCAGCCGTATATAGTGGCTCTTATGACTCAATCTCTTGAATTGCAAAAAAAACATAAGGTGTTGGAGATTGGTACTGGCAGTGGTTACCAGAGTTCAATTTTATCTCTTTTAGCAAGACGAGTGTATACCATTGAACGTATTAAATCTCTACTAGTTAAAGCTGAAACGAACTTTAAAGAACTTAAACTTACTAATATTGTTACTAAACATGCTGATGGTAATTTAGGATGGAAGGAACAAATACCTTTCGATCGGATAATTTTTACAGCAGCAATAAATGAAATTTCAAATAATTTTTTTGATCATATTGATGAGAATGGAATTATTGTTGCTCCAATTGTTAGTAGATCAAAACAAATTCTCAAGAAATTTACAAAAAAAAATGATGCAATCTTAACAGAAGTTTTATCAGAAGTTTTGTTTGTGCCAAATTTAAAAGGCGTAATAAATTAGACAGAACTTTTTGCCAAACTAATATTTTGAGTTTGTCTTTTCAAAAGATTTATAGAAAATAAAAGCACAAAAATTCCATAAAGCCAATTTATTATCAGTAAACCCCAAAAGACAAATTCAAAAGAGGATTCTAAATAAAATATCAAATACCAAAGTACAATTATAGGAAGAACAACCATCCGTCCTAATGTTAAATACATAACAACATTAGCTTTTTTAAGACCTTGTATCAAAGCATTGCTGATGAAAAATATTGGGTAGATCGGTTCCATTAAAGCTGTAATTTGTAGATATGTCGTGCCGTATTTTATAACTTCTTTATTGTCGGTAAAGAAGCTAACAGCAGTTTCCGCAGAAAAATAAATAATAAAGCCACTAAAAAACATAAAGGTACAACCAAATAGTATGGCCTTGTTATATATTTCTTTTACTCTGTTAAGTTTTTTCGCTCCAAAATTTTGACCTACCATGGATAAAACTGCTGTATTTAATCCAAGAACAGGCAAAAGATATAATTGTTCGTAACGTATTGCCGTTCCATAACCAGCTAATGCAAGATCTCCATATTGACCAATAAAAAATAAAATAATGAAGATACCCACACTGATCATCATCATTCCTATTGATGCTGGAACACCTTGTTTTAAAAGATCAATTAAAATCTTAATTTTTGGTTTAAAGCAATTTAAATATAGATATTTGCCTAGTTCTATTTTTGTAGCTTTGTATATTATATAAACTGTTCCTAATGCTTGCGAAACAATTGTAGAAAAGGCTATGCCTTTAATTCCCATGGCGGGAATAAAACCGTAACCAAAGATAAAAAGAGGATTTAAAACAATATTTAAAAAAAAACTTACAATTAACACGTTTCTATTACTTTTAGTGTCACCAATTGCCGAGAGAGAAGAATTAACTGTCATTTGAATAAAAACAAATATAGAGCCTAAAAAAATAATATTGAGATAATCCATTGATAAGCGCATAGTTACAAAGCTATCATTCATAATTAGTATTATAGATGGACCTAAATTAATCCCAATTAAACTAACTATGACAGAAGCGATAATGGCAAGAATTATAGATTGCGCTAAATAATAAGAAGCTTTTTTAGTTTTCTTTTCACCTAAGGCATTTGCAATTAATGAAGTTGTCCCTATGCTGAGGCCGACTCCTAAAGCAATAATTATAAAGTATAAAGGAAATGTTTGTGCTAATGCAGCCAAAGCTTCAGCCGAAATTTTACCCGCAAAATAAGTATCAACAACATTGTAAAGAGTCATAAATACTGTACCAATACTTGATGGAACTGCTATTCTAATAAATAATTGCATTATTGGATCTTCAATTAAATTAGGTTTTTTTTTGGATGTAGATTTTGAAAACATATTAAATTTAAAATGGGCGTTTTTTAAACTATTTGAAGAAAGTTTCATCAAATATCTACAGTTATTTTATCTTAAATAGTTAACTATTACTTTTTTTTTATTTCCTTTTAACTGTAAACATTTTTGAAGTTCTATAATTGTACCTCTTAGACTCTGTTTAGTTTTGTTATGTGCATTAAAAACTAGTAATCCACTTCCAGTCATGTTTATCTCTTCATTATCATTTTGTATGGGCATTTCTATACGAAGAATATTTTGAATACCTGTTTTTTTAAAACCATCAATAAAATTATTCGTATCATTTCTATTAATCATAGGATACCAAATAATTATAATTTTATTTTCAAGTTGTTCATAGTTTTTGGTAATTAGATTTATAACTTTTTCATGATCATCTTTTTCTTCATAAGAAGGATCAATTAAAATAATACCCTTTTTTTGTTTTTTAATTTTTATTTTGCTAGGAAATCTAAAGCCATCATCATTAATAATTTTGATATTACTGTTTTTTAAAAATTTGTTTTTTAGTAACCTAAATTCATTAGTATGAAGTTCATAAAAATACAATTCATCTAATTTATCAGTTAAATGTTGAATTATTTTTGGCGAACCAGGGTAAAATTTTAACTTGTTTGATTTATTAATATTATTAATTGTTTTTAAGTAAAAACGTAAATATGGATCATTAGTTGTAAAAGATAACATTTTTTCAATACCTGTTTGATGTTCTTTATTTTTTTGTATGTGTTCATTATTCAGATCATAGTACCCACTACCCGCATGCGTATCTATATAAAGTATTGAATTATAAGAATATTTAATTGATTTAATAAAATAAATTAAACATACATGTTTTAATACATCAGCATGATTCCCAGCATGGTAAGCATGTTTGTAATTAAGCATATTTGATTCCTATATGATAAATATCTTGCAATTAATTCAATAATCGTTAACTAATCCTTTAATTAACTAAAGAGAAGATTTATAATTAAACTTTATACATAAAAAAAAATCTTACAAAATTTACCCCAAACATATTTTAAAAAAGGAGAAATACATGGCAACAGGTAAAATTAAATGGTTTAATCCAACAAAAGGTTACGGATTTATTGAAAATGACGCTGGTGGAAAAGATGTTTTCCTACACATTTCAGCTCTTGAAGAAGCTGGAATTGATACTTTGCAAGAAGGTGAAGCAGTCTCTTTTGAAATTGGAGAAAATAGAGGAAAAGAAAACGCCACCAATATTAAAAAGACTTAATTTTTTTTATTACATATCTCAGAGGCTTTCTTTAAAATGAAATCCTCAGATTTTTTAGAGTGGGGCGGTGTTATAACCGCTATTTTATACACACTTTTAATAGCTCTCAATATTGGCGCTGAGTTAATTGGTTTTTCATTATTATTTATTTCGGCTGTTTTAATTGCACTATGGTCTTTTAAAGGAAATCATAAAGGTATCTTAATTTTGCAATTATTTTATGCTACGGCAGCTATATTAGGTTTTTTTAGATGGTTAAGCTAATATATTTAATATTGTTTACTATAAATCTCCCCCTTTTTGTTGCGCAAGCTGAAGAGCTTAACAAGCAAGAAAGAGTTTATTTTAATTTTATTGATTTAAATAATGACAAATTTATTTCATTTGACGAAATAAATAAATCATTACAGTTAATATTCCAATTAGTAGATGAAAATCTTGACGGAAAAATATCTCAAGAAGAAATTATGGAATTAAAAAGTATCATAGAATCACTATCATGAGTATTTGGGGGAAAATTATCGGAGGTACAACAGGTTTTGCTTTAGGCGGTCCATTAGGGGCTATCATCGGAATGATGATTGGAGGGTCTTTTGATCGATCTGCTAGAAAATTTTCTAGTTCAAATCAAATTTCTCAACAACAAAAAAAAAATGTTTTTGCTTTGTGCATTATTGTTTTATCTGCAAAAATTGCTAAAGCAGATGGGCAAGTTACTAAAGAAGAAATCTATACCTTTAAAGAAAAATTCAACATTCAAGCAGAAGAAATGTCAGAAGTTAGTAAAATATTTAATGAAGCCAAAAAAAGTTCATTTGGTTTTAAAAATATAGCTGATCAAGTAGGTAATTTATTTTCAGATAACAAAGTTTTGCTAGAACAACTATTAAACAATTTATTTTACATAGCTGAAGCAGATGGTCTCACTTCTATTAATGAGGTAGAAGTTTTAAGATCAATATCACAATCATTTCATTTCAATGAAACAGATTTTCAAAGAATTTTTCATTCACGCTTAAATAATAAAGAATCTGATCCGTATAAAATTTTAGGTGTAACTCGTGAAGACAGTGACAACAATATAAGAAAAAAATGGATTGAATTAAGTAAAGAACATCATCCTGATTATCTGATTGCAAAAGGAATGCCTAAAGAGTTTATTAAGGAAGCAAATAAAGAATTATCATCTATTAATTTAGCATACGATAAAATCAAGGAACTAAGAGGCTTTAATTGATACCTGATGAACTACAACAAGAAACTATTAAGATAGTCTATTCAAAACTATTTCCCCATATAAAAAAAACACCTCTTATTAAAAGTTGGCCTCTAATAAATGATATCTTTGATACAAATTTATTTTTTAAAATGGAGTTTTTACAACATGCTGGAACATTTAAAGCCAGAGGTGCTATTAATAATGTACTCAATTTAGATGAAGAAAAAAAACAAAAAGGAATTACTGCCGTTAGTGCTGGTAATCACGCTATAGCAGCTTCATATGCTTCTAATAAATTTGGATTAAAAAACAAAATTTTTATGTATAATTCTGCGAATCAATTTCGTGTAAATAAATGTAAAGAATTAAAAGCTAATTTATATTTTACTGACCCACATTCAGCATTTAAAGATGTATTAAAAGCGTCTTCAGAAGAAGGTTATTCTTTTATACATCCTTTTGATGGAGCTTTTACCATGCAAGGAACTGCTACTTTGGGATTTGAAATTTGCAACCAAATGCAAAATATAGATAATATTATAATTTCGGTTGGAGGAGGGGGATTGATTGGTGGAATAGGTTCTTTTGTAAAGCAAAAGTTTCCTAAGTGCAAAATCATTGGTGTAGAACCTGAGGGAGCAAAAGGATTAACTGATAGTTTGAAAACAAATAAACCCATCGAACAAGTACTAATAAATTCTATTGCTGATAGTTTAAGCGCCCCCCTGCATATGCCTTATTCGTTTTCCATATGTCAAAATGTAATTGATCAAATGATAACAGTTACTGATAACGAAATGATTGAAGCAATGTTGTTTATGTATGATAAATGTAAATTAATGTTAGAACCAGCATGTGTTGCGGGAGTGGCTGCTTTACAACGTTATTTTAAAGGTAAATTGAAAAATCAAGATACTTTAATTGTTCTTTGTGGCTCAAACATTGATATAAAATCATGGAATGATTTAGTTTTTAATTGATTTAAGAGTATAAATACCCGCCAGTAATGCTTTTGTTAACTCCTGTTGTATTGGGAGTGCTCAAAGGTAGTTTTTTTAATGAACGTACAGCAAGATAGGCGAACATTTGGGCTTCTAATAAATCACCATTGTATCCAAATTGATCTATCTTCATTATTTTAATTTTAATAAGTTTATTTCCAATTGATTTCATTAAAAAATTATTTTTTCTACCTCCTCCTGTTACAATAATTTTCTTAATATTTTTTTTAAGAAGTTTAATACCCATAATAATCGACATAACTGACATCATCGAAGCAGTATGTATAGAATCAGTGTTTTTTTTATTTTTTAATATATTGAAAAATCTATTAAAATATTCTCTATCAAGGGATTTAGGATAATTTTGTTTAAAAAAAACATCTTTTTGAAAATCATTCAATACCTCTTTTATTAAACTCCCTTTTTTTGCGTAATTTCCTTTATGATCAAATCTCTTTTTATAAAAATAAAAAGTCAAATCATCAATCAAAGAATTTCCAGGACCCATATCAAATGCGATTAATTCCTTTGTTGAAGAATATGTTATATTAGATATTCCTCCTAAATTAATAATAGCTGTTTTTTTTGAAACTTTATTTAAAATATATTTATGATAAAAACTTCCAATAGGAGCCCCTTGACCACCATTATTAATGTCGTTTTCTCTAAAATTTCCAATTATAGGTATATGAAGTATTTTATTTATTTTACTACATGAACCAAGCTGAATTGATATTTTTTTCTTTGGATTATGCAAAACAGTTTGCCCACTTATTCCAATTAAATCTATAATGTTTTTTTTTGTATTAATCTTTCTTAGGAAAATTCTTATATATTTTAGTAAATTGTTAGTAATATAATCTTCATTTTCATAAAAATATTTTATTTGCTGAGATAAATTATTTTTAGGGGCTTTTGATATAATTTTTCTTAATTCATTTTTATAATGAGGTGTAAACTCAAAAGTTGATTCTTTTATAATTTTAACAAAATTAGTTCCATTAGTTTTTATATAACTAAAATCCAGACCATCCATTGAAGTGCCGGACATTATACCAATGACATTATATTTTTTTCGTATAGACATATACTACTTGTTCATTTCAATTATATCTTATGCAAGTTAAAGAAAATACTCCAAAAGCTATTATTTTAATAATTATTGGTATGAGTGTTGTTGCATGTCAAGATACTCTTATTAAACTTTTATCTTCTGAAACTAATATTTTTTTAATATTATTATTTAGAGCGCTTCTTGGAATAATTTTCTTATCAATATTTTTAAAAATTAAAAAAGAACCTATAATTTTTAAAACAAAATTTCCTGCTTTAACACTAATAAGAGTTTTCTTATTTTATACTGCTTTTATTTTATATTTTTTTTCCTTAACTAAATTATCACTAGCTACAGCAGTAACTTTATTTTTTGTCAGTCCTTTTTTTATTACAATTCTTTCTATGATTTTTCTTAATGAAACTATTGGGTTTAGAAGATGGTTTGCTCTTGTTATAGGATTTATTGGAGTTATTTTAGTTATGGATCCTAAGATAAATAATTTTAATATATATGCTACCTTTCCAGTAATCTGTGCTTTTTTCTATGCTGTAAGCATGATTATTCAAAAAAAAACATCTCTTGAAGACAGTTTATACTCTCAAGTTTTTCATATTTACATTTTTGCAATTTTAATTTCATTAATAATAGGTTTGGTTATAGGTAATGGTAGTTATAATGATCCCTCAAATGAGCATTTACAATTTATATTTAGAGCTTGGTACTTAAGTAATATCAATATTATCTTTTCATTATTTTTAATTGCTATTAGTGGATTTGTTGCTTTTTTATGTATTTTTCAAGCTTATAGAATAGGGTCTCCACCAAGTGTTGCTCCATTTGAATATATTTTAATTGCTTTGTCTTTAATATTAAGTTGGATTATCTGGCAAGAAACATTAAATTTTAAAGGTTATGTTGGCCTAGGGTTCATAGTTTTTGGAGGTATTTACACATTTTTTAGAGAAACTCAAAAACACGTTCAAATCACAATTGATAAACCTTTAAGAAGATAAGTAAATTATTTTATAATATTTATTCACAACTTTTCCTCAAATATTTTTATTTTTTCTTTTATTTTATTTGCGTAACTTAAATAATGAAATAGATTAAAAATAATTATTACACGCAAAGGTAATGATGAAATTGATTAAGGGAAACTTTAGTTAGTTTGTATCGGGAGGAAATGCACGGTATAATAAAAGGACCTAGCTTGCTGGGTCTTTTTTTTTGTAAATTTATATTATTTATCTATATTTTTATAGAAATTGCTTTTACTTTTTTTTAGTATTCTTTTAGTTGAAAAAATGAAAAAATATAAAAAACATCTTTAATTATTTTAAACCAATCTATGAAAAATATATACGGAATACTTTTAAGTACGATTTTAGACGAAATTATTCCAATGACAAGAAAAGCTATATTAAAAGGGAATAAGATTTTCGGTGCAGCAATATTAAGCAAAAGAGATTTTACAACAATTGTTATTGGAACAAACAATGAAATTATTAACCCATTAATGCACGGTGAAATATCTGCGATAAATAAATTTTATTTAAATAATTATGATGAAAACATCAATCCTAAAGATTGTATTTTTCTAACAACCCATGAACCTTGTTCCCTATGTCTGTCAGCAATAACGTGGGCGGGTTTTGATAATTTTTTCTTTTTTTTTCCTTATGCAGATACAAAAAAAACTTTCAATATTCCTCATGATCTTAATATTTTAAGTGAAATTTTTTATGTTAAAAATGGCGAATACAAAAAAAATAACAATTACTGGAAAAGTTATTCAATTCTAGATGAAATCAAAAATGATTCAAAATTTACTACTAAAATAAGGAAAATATACTCAGAATACAAAAAATTGTCAGAAAAATATCAAAAATTAAAGAAAAAAAACAATATACCTCTAAATTAATTTGTTAATTTATTTATAAGTGTGTAAAGTGTATTTGTTAAGCGGGAGATACTGTTTTCTAACAGAGCCGAAGGAGCAACGGCCCGGAAACTCTCAGGCAAAAGGACCGCTAGAATTAATATTCTGGAAAACGAGCGGAAGCTCTACCGACGGTGCAAGTGTTAGTTAAAACTCTCAGGTTCAATGACAGAAGGGCAAAGTTAGGATTAAACTTTGTCTAAGACCTTGAATACAGTTTTTTTAAATGATTTCCATATAAAACATAAGGCTAAGTTATTTCCTTTTGCTGGTTACTCTATGCCTATTTATTATTTAAATGGTATTATTAAAGAACATCTTCATGTCAGAGAATTAGTTGGTGTTTTTGATGTATCGCACATGGGGCAAATTTTAATTTCCAACTCAAAACACAACACTTCTTCACTTGAACAATATGTTCCTTTAAATCTCGGTAAATTAGAATTTAATAAATCAAAATATTCATTTTTATTGAATGTAAATGGCGGCATTATAGATGACATAATAATTTCAAAAATTATAATTAATAATAATGAATTTTTTTTTATTGTTTATAATGCAGACAGAAAAACAGTTGATAATAAAATATTCGAAAAGATATTAAATGATTATATTTATATTCACGATCAATCATTAATTTCAATACAAGGTCCGCTATCATACAGCTCACTTTCTTTTTTAAAGATCAAGCCTGATATGAATTTCATGCAGATAAACTCCACCAACTTTCAAGAACAAGAAATTATTATAAGTAGGTCAGGGTATACAGGTGAAGATGGTTTTGAAATCTCTATTCCAAATATTATTTTAAAAAATTTTATGGATAAATTAATGAAATCAACAAATGTCATATTATGCGGTTTAGGATCTAGAGATTCGCTAAGACTGGAAGCTGGATTAAGCTTGTATGGTAATGAATTAACAGAGGAAATTACACCTGTGGAAGCAAAACTATTATGGACCATTGACAAAATTAGATTAGAAAAATGCAATTTTAATGGCTGTAAAACTATCTTACACCAAATAAAAAATGGTGTTAAAAAAATTAAAATTGGGATTAAGTCTGTTACAAAATCTATGCTAAGATCACAGATGAAAATATTTGATGAAAAAGAAAAGGAAATAGGATTTATTTCTAGTGGTGGCTTTTCACCGTCTTTAAAAGTTTCAATAGGATTGGGATATGTTGATATTAATCATCAAGATAACAAATTGTTTTGTTTAATTAGAGATAAAATGGAAAAAATAGAAATTGTCAAATTACCTTTTATTTCTCATAAATATAAGAAAGGATAATTTTATGAGTGAAAGAAAATATTCTAAAGATCATGAATGGCTAGAATTAAATGATGATATCGCAACTGTTGGTATCACTAACCATGCTCAGGAAAGTTTAGGAGATATAGTTTTTATAGAGTTGCCCGATATTGGAAGGTTAGTCAAGTTTGGTGACCAAATTGGAGTTGTTGAATCAGTAAAAGCAGCCAGTGACCTCTTTTCACCTGTTAGTGGTGAAATCATTGAAGTAAACAATGAACTTCAAAATTCACCTCAATTGTTAAATACAGATCCTGAAAACACAGGTTGGTACATGAAAATAAAAATAGATAATACTGAAGAATTAACTAATTTAATGAATTTTAATCAATATAAAGAAACGTTTTAATAATATATTTATGAAAAATTTTTCTCAATTTACTTATCGTCATATTGGTTCAGATAGTAAAAACCAAGATTTAATGCTCAAGGAAATAGGTTGTAAATCATTAAAAGATTTGCTTAAATCAACATTACCTAACAATATTTTACAAAATGATTCTTTAGATATTCCTTTTCTTGATACAGAAATTGAAATGTTAGATGAAATGTCAGCACTATCAAGAACAAACAAAAATTTTAAAAGTTATATTGGTATGGGTTACTACAACAACATTACACCCAGTGTTATTCACAGAAATATGATTCAAGATCCAGGTTGGTATACTGCCTATACACCTTACCAACCTGAAATATCACAAGGTCGATTGGAAATGTTAATGAACTTTCAACAATTAATAATTGATATGACAAAGTTAGATGTCGCAAATGCTTCGCTTTTAGACGAGGGAACCGCTGCAGCTGAAGCTATGACACTTTGTTTTCGTCAAGCTTTTGATAAAAACAAAAATACTTATTTAGTCCATTCTTTATGTCATCCTCAAACTATTTCAGTAATTAAAACACGAGCAAAACCTTTAAATATAAAAATTAAATTATGTGACGAATTTAAAGAATTAGATTTAAAGAGATGTTTTGGAATATTATTTCAATATCCTGATACATTTGGTCATTTAAGTGATTTGGAAAATCTAATTAAAATTTGCCATAAAAATAAAACACTTGTATGTGTTGCTACAGATTTATTAAGTTTAGCTTTGCTTAAACCTCCAGGTGAAATGGATGCTGATGTTGTATTAGGCAACTCTCAAAGATTTGGAACTCCATTAGGATTTGGGGGCCCTCATGCTGCTTTTTTTGCTACAAAAAACAAATTTATAAGATCTATGCCAGGAAGAATTATAGGTGTAACAATAGATAAAAGAGAAAAAAATACTTATCGTATGATTCTTCAAACTAGAGAACAACATATTCGAAGAGATAAAGCAACAAGTAACATTTGTACCTCTCAAGCACTATTAGCAAATGTTAGTGCTGCTTATGCTGTTTATCATGGACCAGAAGGTATTAAAATAATAGCGAAAAATATTCATGATAAAACTAAAGTACTGGCACACGCTATTAAAACAAAATTCAAAATTTATTCTAATAATTTTTTTGATACAATTGTCATTCATACAAATAATATGTCTAATAGATATTTTGTCAAAGCTTTAAATGAATCAATAAATATTCGATTTATAGATGAAGATCGTCTTGGTATTTCTTTAGATGAAACAACTAGTAAAAGAGATGTTCTTAAATTATTATCAGTTTTTGGTATTGAAATTAAATATGAAAATATCGCAAAACAATTAGAAAAGGTTGACATCGGTATTTTCAAAGAAAAAGCAAGAACCTCATCTTATTTAGATCACCCTATATTTAATAAATATCGATCTGAAACTGAAATGATGCGCTATCTAAAGAAATTAGCTGATAAGGATATTGCACTAAATAGAGCAATGATTCCACTTGGATCATGTACGATGAAACTAAATGCTGCTACTCAGTTAATTCCGATAGCGTATCGTGGTTTTGCAAGAATACATCCCTTTGTTCCTATGGATCAAGTTAAAGGATATTTAAAATTAAGTGAAGACTTAAATAAAATGTTATCACATATTACAGGTTTTGATCAAGTTTCGGTACAACCTAATTCTGGTGCACAAGGAGAGTATGCAGGATTAATGACAATCCGCGCTTATCTTAATGATCAAAATCAAGGAAATAGAAATATTTGTTTGATACCAAGTTCATCGCATGGAACTAATCCAGCCTCTGCAATAATGGCTGGTATGTCAGTTGTTGTCATAAAGTGTGATGATAATGGCAATGTAGATATTAAAGATCTACAAATGAAAGCATCTCAATATTCAGATACATTAGCTGCATTGATGATTACTTATCCATCTACACACGGTGTATTTGAGCAAGAAATTGTAAAGATTTGTGAAATTATTCATTCCAATGGGGGGCAATGCTATTTGGATGGAGCTAATTTAAATGCATTAGTTGGTGTAGCGAAACCAGCTTTATTTGGTATTGATGTATGTCATATTAATTTACATAAAACTTTTTGCATTCCCCATGGAGGAGGAGGGCCTGGTGTTGGTCCTATTGCTGTAAAAAAACATTTAACATCATATTTACCTACACATATTTATGATCCTTTCAAATCTGAAAAAACTAAATCTTTTGGAACTGTATCTTCAACACATTGGGGTAGCGCTTCTATACTTCCAATTTCTTACGCTTATATTCGTATGATGGGTGGCTCGGGATTAAGACACGCTACAACAATAGCATTATTACATGCAAATTATATAGCAAAACGTTTAAGTAAATATTATCCTATTCTTTACACTGGTCAAAATAACAGAGTGGCACATGAATGTATAATTGATATACGTCCAATAAAAAAAGAATATGGAATAAGTGAAGAAGATATTGCAAAACGTTTAATAGATTACGGCTTCCATGCTCCTACTCAAAGCTTTCCGGTACCTGGCACTTTAATGATAGAACCAACTGAAAGTGAATCAAAAGTTGAAATCGATCGTTTTTGTAAGGCTATGATATTAATAAAAAGTGAAATTAACATGGTTGGTAAAAAATATAGTAAAGAAGACAATCCTTTGGTCAATGCACCGCATACAGCTGAAGAAATGGTAGAAGACGAATGGAATCATTGTTATTCAAAAAAAGTTGCCTATTATCCTGATAGTAGATTAATTGAAAATAAATATTGGCCTCCTGTTAAACGAATTGATAATGTTTATGGTGATAGGAATCTTTTTTGTGCCTGCCCTCCATTTGAAGATGATAAGAAATTAGACAAATAGGTTAATATTTCAATATTATTCTCAACTTTTTTTAATTAACTCTTCCAAAAAAAGTTTTTCTGGCATTTTCAGACAATTCTATTCCTTCTTCTAAATTATAATTTAAGGTAACAAGTATCCTGCCCTTATTTGAAGTAACTGGAGTTACGCGATGTAGATAGTTTCTTCCGTAGAATAATAACAAGGTTCCAGGTTTAACAGCTATTTTTTTTACTGGATACCTACCAGATAATACATCCTGAATTAGTTTTTTATTAAGATAGTTTTTTTCATAATCTCTTCCCTTGTTGGTATATTCAAATATACCTCCTGAATCTGCATTTTCTATCATCAAAGTTATTGCAAATGACGCGTTATCAAAATGCCACCCCAATTGCTGATTTTTTTCATAATAATTATAATTAATTGAAGAAAGTTTATCTTTGTAGGAAAATATTTTTGGAACATCTAAAGTTTTTTCAATAAAATAAATAAATTCCTGAGATTGATATAATTGATTGAGATAAGAGTCATTGGGGATTAAATCATGAGGAATGCAACCCTTATCACTTGTCATTTCTATATTACAAGGATCATTATTCGACAAATTGTTATCCTTTTTGTTTAGAAGTATGGTGTGTCCTTGAGAACAATAAAAAGCTTTATTGTGAAGAATTTTAGCTTCTTCCTGAATTTTCATTAATGCTTTTATATCCAAAAAATTATCAAGTTGTAGAGAAGATTTTTCCAATATTTCTTTATTGCATGATTTTATATAAACATCTTTGTTAATAGGATGAAGATTTAAGTTAACTATTTGATTTAATGCTTCCATGGTCTATTAATTATAATTTCATTAAATGATTTATATTAATCTATTAATAATTTTTCTTCTAATAATTTTTATACATGAGTTAGGGCATTATTGCGCAGCCCGTTTATTTAATGCTCAAGTTACTGATTTTTCAATTGGATTTGGCAAATCAATCTACAATTTTGTTGATAAAAATAATACCAATTGGAAAATTTCTTTAATTCCACTTGGTGGTTATGTAAAAATTAAAGGTCTGGATACTATTTTTCAAAAAGAGTCAAAATCAGGATACGAAATAGGATCTTTTCAATCCTTAAATTTATTTGAAAAAATTGTAATTTTATTAGCAGGTAGTTTTTTCAATATTATATCCGCCTGGCTTTTTTTACTTATTACACTTTTTTTTGTTGGCATCGTATCTTATACTTCTGAGGTAGGGGAAGTTATGAAAGATTCACCCGCTTCAATTAATGATATTCAAAAAGGAGATATTATTACATCAATCAATAATCAAATTATTAACGAATTTAATGATATTCCTAAAGCTATAGGTTCAGAAAAATTCATTTCAATTGATCTGTTGCGTGACAATACTATTATAACAAAAAAATTTGAATTAAAGTTCAACTCGGAATTGCAAAAATATTTAATTGGTATTTCTAGTACCAATACCCCTAGTATAAAACGTTATTTATTTTTTGAATCATTTTCTCAATCTTTATATTTCATCCCAAATTATTATTTATCCACCTATAAGTACTTAAAACAATCAATAAATAACAACACAATTACAAAGGATTTATCTGGTCCAATAGGTATAGTTAAGATGGCCGATCAATTAATGCTAGATAAAATTAAGGGTATTGTACTATTATTTATAGTAATTTCACTTTTTGTAGGAATATTTAATTTAATACCTGTGCCGTTACTTGATGGAGGTCACATTGTATACTTTATTATAAGACGTATTTTTTCTGATTCATTACCTGAATTTGTTACGAAAATATATCTTATAGTTGGTTTTACAATTATTTCTTTCTTATTTCTTGTAGTCACTTTTAATGATATTTTTTATAAGTAAATTAACAGAATTAATATAACTAAACTTTGTGATAATTATTGAGGGTAAAATATGAGTAATTTTGAAGATGTAAAAGATTTTATGATTACCTACGGCCAAGAGGTTAAAACTAAATCTGAGTTTCCCGAAGAACAAATTATTAAACTGCGCATTGATCTTATCAAAGAAGAGTTAAATGAACTTACCGACGCTATTAAACAAAGAAATTTAGTTGAAGTTGCCGATGCATTAACAGATATTCTATATGTCACTTATGGAGCAGGGCATTCTTTTGGCATAAATTTGGATCTGTGTTTTGCCGAAGTCCAACGTTCCAATATGAGTAAGTTAGGTGAAGATGGCAAACCAATATACAATGAACATGGCAAGGTTATGAAAGGTTCCAATTATACAAAACCAAACTTAAAACAATTCATTAAAGCCAGTTAGGAATTGGCAAGTTATTTATTATTAAAAATTCCTTGTTGAACAATTTGCTATGGTACCTATCTGATTTGTCACAAAGTATAGTGACGATTGTTTTTCCAGGCCCTAATTCTTTAGCTAATTTTATCGCTCCGACAATATTGATGCCACTACTTGTCCCTAAACATAATCCTTCATTTTCTATTAATTTATAAATTTCTGTTAAAGCTTCGTGGTCATTTATACTGTAAGCACCGTCAATAGGTGCTTCTTTAAAGTTGGCAGTGATTCTAGAATTTCCAATTCCTTCGGTAATTGAATTACCCTCGATCTTAAGTTCGTTAAATTTAATAAAATTATAAAGAGCAGAACCTTTAGGATCGGATAAATAAATTTTAACTTTATTATTTTTTTCTTTTAAGGCTTTTCCTACACCTGCAATAGTGCCTCCAGTGCCAGAAGAACAAATGAAACCATCTATTTTGCCTTTTGTTTGATTCCAAATTTCTTTACCAGTATTATTGTAATGTCCATTTAAGTTTGCTGTATTATCAAACTGATTTGCCCATATAGTATTACCGTTATTTTTTTTGTAAATTTCCTTAGCTAATTTTTCAGAAAACTTTATATAGTTATCCGGATCTTTATATGGTTTAGCTGGAACTAATCTTAAATCTGCTCCAATTGATCTGAGCGTATCAATTTTCTCTTTCGTTTGGGTTTCAGGCATTACAATAATAGATTTATATCCTTTTGAATTAGCAATTAGAGTTAATCCTATTCCTGTATTCCCAGCCGTTCCTTCAACAATTGTTCCTCCTTTTTTAATAATATTATTTTCTTCAGCTTCTTTGATTATTGCTAAAGCTGCTCTGTCTTTAACTGAACCACCCGGGTTAAGAAATTCAGCTTTTCCAAGAATATTACAGCCTGTTTCTTTAGAAGGACCGTTTAATCTTATTAAAGGTGTGTTGCCTATAGCTTCAACAAAATTATTATAAATTGAATTCACAATTAGTCTTGAGTGTTGCTTTTAACTTCAACACCGTATGGTTTAAAATTTTCATCTATTTTTTGATTTTTATTAATGTTTCTAGCAGGGTTGCCAATCATAGTTCCATTTTCAGGTACATTTTTTAGAATGACGGTATTTGCTCCTATCCGAGCATTCTTTTCTAAGACAACAGGGCCAAGAATTTGTGCGCCAGAACCAATAATACAATTATCCTTAATAGTTGGATGCCGCTTAACATTTACTTGTTCCTTCGAGTTTTCAGCTGGAGATATTCCGCCAAGAGTAACTCCGTGATAAATAGTAACATTGTCTGATATTTCTGAAGTCTCACCTATAACTACACCCATTCCATGATCAATAAAAAGGTTTTTTCCTATTTTGGCGGCTGGGTGGATTTCAATACCTGTCAAAAAGCGACTAAATTGAGAAATTATCCTAGCAATAAGATAAATTTTTAATTCCCATAATTTATGAGCTATAAAATGAAAAAATACAGCTTTTACACCCGGATATGCTAAAATTACATTAATTTTATTTCTTGCGGCTGGATCTCGCTTGATAATAGATTCAATAAAATTATTCATATATACAATCTTTAAATAGTTATTATTAAGGTTAATTCAATTATTTTTATATTATTAATTCTCTTTGTTTTCTTATAGACATCTTTTCTAATGATAAAATAGTGAATACTTGATTTATATCAAATACAAAAATATTTCTTAGTTCTTATGTTTTTAATCAAGCAATTTTTATTTGTACTTTGTGAGATGGCTGTCTCAGCAATAGAATGTCCTTTTCTATTTGTATAAACAATGTTTGCCATAGATATAATTTTTTGAAAAGTAGTTGTGTTGGATACTATAGTTCCGATTGATATTGCTGGATTTACCAAAGTTAATCCAAGAATTACAATTTCCTTTTTATTTAATATATTGTTTTTTTCTTTAGCCTGAGCACATAATGAAAATATAAATATAATTATTATTAAATATATAATTCTCATATTTTAATACTACTTCACTTATTGATATTTTCAAATTTATAAGGTCAAAAAAGACATTAATGCAAATCTTTGAAAGACCTTGTACCACATATAGTTGCAAAATAAATGCTACATACAATCCATATTAACAAAACAATTTTTTGTTCAGCAAATAAATTAATATCTGAATTTGTAGTTACTAATTTTAAAGTTGTAGCTGACCAAAGAACGGTACAAAATATTGTTAAGTTACGAATTTTTTTTACCCTAAGAGGATGAACAAACTTTATTGGAATGAAAGTAAAAATAAACAAAAATAAAATAATGATTACATTAATAATTGGATGGGTATTTAGAATGTAAAAATACAAAACAACGATATTCCAAACTGCTGGAAAGCCGGAAAAATAGTAATCATTGGTTTTCATATTCATATTTGCAAAGGTGTATAAAGAGACAGCAAACATACCTGCAGGCAAAATGATTTCCCATCCATTAGGTACCATTTGAAACCAATAAATCATTAATGCTGGAATAATTACATAATTTAGATAATCGATTACATTATCAAGTGTAGAACCATCAATATTGGGCGTTTTATCCAAGACCCCAATTTTTCTTGCTAAAGTTCCATCTATACCATCAATTAACAAAGCTAAACCAAGCCACAAAAAAGCACCAACTAAGTCATTGTTTAAAATAGAAATAATTGCTAGAAATCCTAAAACCGCACCTGAGGCAGTAAAACCATGCACTGCCCAAGCAGCAATTTTATCTGTATTAATTTTATTAATGTTCATATTTAACTATAAAAATTTTTATATTTATTAATAATAAACATTTTTTTTATAATAAATAACAAGAATCTCATGTAGATACAATTCATGGGAATAATAACAGATGTAATATTACCTTTAGCTTTGGCTTTCATAATGTTTTCTCTAGGTTTAGGTCTAACTTCTAAAGATTTTAGCCGCGTTATTAAACAACCAAAAGATTTTTTAGTTGGAGCTTTTTCACAAATAATCATTCTTCCCCTTGTTGCCTTAATTTTAGTTTTAATATGGCCCTTATCACCAGAATTGGCTGTTGGAGTTATGCTTATTGCAGCTGCCCCTGGGGGAGCGACCTCGAATATTCTTACTTCTTTTGCTAAAGGAGATGTAGCGCTTTCAATTTCATTAACTGCAATTATTAGCCTTTTATCCGTAATAACTATTCCAATAATAATTTTATTATCTCTTAATATTTTGATGGATACAACTTTAACAACCTCAATATCTATATCCGACATTGCTATAAAAATGTTCTTAATTGTTACTGTACCCGTCTTGTTAGGAATGATGCTTAGAAAATTAGCAAGCAACTTTGCTATAACTTTTGAATCTATTTCAAAAAAAATATCAATTTTTTTATTTGCTTTAGTCTTATTGGGGGCAATTGTTTCAGAAAAAGATAATATAGTCCTATATTTTTCTCAAGCAGGCTTAATCACATTAGTTTTAAATGTTCTGATGATGTTTTTAGCCTATAATATCGCTAAATTCTTAGGATCAGGAAACGATCAAAAAAAAGCGATTACTATAGAGTGTGGACTGCAAAATGGCACTTTAGCAATCGTTGTTGCAACGTCAGTTTTTGGAGGTGGTTTATATTTAATTCCAGCCGCTACCTATAGTTTGATAATGTTTGCAAGTTCTTTAATTTATATTTTTGCAATTAAAAAAATAAATTTTTTTAAACAGAAATAACAGGGAAACTATCACAATCAAGTGGTTGACCATTTTTTAATTTGACTTCAGGAAAAGGAGGGGACATCTCACCTTTTCTTTTTATGTAAGTCGCATCATCACCAGTAAATCTTGCAGAAAAAGCTCTACGTCTATATTTTGTTGTATTACCAGGAGCTCCATGCACTGTTGCAAAATTAAATGCTATTGCATCACCAGGGATTAAGTCATACGAGACAATATCATACTGCTCCTTATTGTTTTCTATATCAGGTATTTTTTCAAATTCTTTATCTACATGATCATAGGTATTGCCGAAAAATTTAGTTGGTATAAATTTTTGATTCCATTTATGTGAATTAATGACAAATTCAGGACAAGATGACTGAGGAATGTTATCTAAAGGTATCCAAAAACTAATGTTTTGGAAACCATTAACACAATAATATGATTGATCTTGATGCCAGGGTGTTTTTTTGGTAGCCCCGACTTCTTTAATTAGCACATGTTCATGAAATATATTTACTTTATTAGATTTCATTAATTGCAATGCAATTTCGGCAATCCCAGAATTATAAAAAAAATCTTTGTATTCTTTTATGCGTTGCCAATTACAGTAGTCATCATAAAAAATATCCTTATCTTCTTTTTTTTCATAAACACATTTATATTGGCTTGGATTTTTAAAATTTTTTTTAATTCCTGCTTTTAATTTTTTTATCCAATTTGAAGAAATTATCTTTTTAACAAGAATTACACCTTGATCTTGATATAAATTAACAGTATCTTGATCTATTAACATTTAATTCTTAATTTTATATCCTTTAGCAAAACTTATGGATATTATTGTAATACAAGAAAAAAGAATAAATAACATAGTAGCTAAACTTGTGAATATGCTTACATCGGCTATTTCGTAAAAACTCCATCTAAAACCACTTACTAAATATAATACAGGATTAAATAAAGACACTTTTTGCCAAAACTCCGGAAGCATATTGATTGAATAAAAACTCCCTCCTAGAAATACTAATGGGGTAATTATAAGAATGGGAATTAATTGTAGTTTTTCAAAATTATCTGCCCAGAAACCAATAATAAAACCGAATAAGCTAAAAGTTACTGCTGTAAAAATTAAAAAAAACATCATAACTAAAGGATGTGCTATGTTCAAATCAACAAACAAACCTGCAGTAGCAATAATAACACACCCAATGATCAAAGATTTTGTTGCAGCTGCTCCAACAAAGCCTAATATAATTTCAAAGCTTGATATTGGTGCGGCTAGTAATTCATATATTGTTCCAGTAAATTTAGGGAAATAGATTCCAAAAGAAGCATTACTAATAGATTGTGTTAAAAGTGTCAGCATTATCATCCCAGGAACAATAAATGATCCGTACGCAACCCCGTCAACCTCTTTTATTCGTGAGCCGATAGCTGATCCAAAAACAATAAAATATAATGATGTGGAAATAAGAGGTGACACTAAACTTTGAAATAAAGTTCTGCGCATCCTGTCCATTTCATGGAGATAAATAGCTTTAACTCCGTAATAATTCATTATTAGACCCTTTCACTAAATTTATAAATATACTTTCAAGTGAGCTTTTTTCAGTATTCATATCTTTTAGATTGATACCTTCATCTCGCATTAAATTTAAAAGTGTAGTAATTCCTGTTCTTTTATTTTTAGTATCATATGTGTATGTAATTCGCTTCTTATCTTCACTTAATTCAAGATTAAATTCTTGTAAAATTGTAGGAATATTATTTATTGTTTCTTGTAGTTCGAGTATTAATTTTTTTTCACCTAGTCTTTTGATTAACTCATCTTTCCGATCAACAACGATTATTTTTCCATGATTAATAATACCAACTCTATCTGCAATTTCTTCAGCTTCTTCAATATAATGAGTAGTTAAAATAATAGTAACGCCTTTTTGTTTTAATCTTTTAACAATTCCCCACATATCTTTTCTTAATTCCACATCTACACTTGCGCTTGGTTCATCTAAAAAAAGTACTGTAGGTTCGTGTGAAAGTGCTTTTGCAATAAGAACTCTTCTCTTCATTCCACCAGATAATTCTCTAAGTTTACTTTTGCGTTTTTCCCATAGAGAAAGCTCCTTAAGTAATGACTCAATATAATTGGAGTTTAATGATTTCCCATACAACCCTCTTGAATAACAGACATTATCCCATACTGTTTCAAAAGCTTCTAAAGTTAATTCCTGGGGAACTATACCAATTAATGATCTAGCTTTTCGATATTCTTTTTTTATATCAAAATTATTTACTAATATCTTGCCAGCAGAAGATGTAACTATCCCACAAATAATATTGATTAATGTTGATTTACCTGCTCCATTTGGTCCTAAAAGTGCAAATATTTCACCTTTTTCAATTTCTAAATTAATTTCATCTAAGGCTTTAAAATTATTTGCATAAACTTTGCTTAAATTTACAATAGAAATAAAGTTTTTCATATTTTTATAAAGATAATTTAAACATAATTTAATTTAACAGATCCAATACTTCCAAAATCGGCTTTAATAGTATTTCCAGGCTTAATTTGTATTGCCTTGGTACATGTTCCTGTTGAAATAAATTGACCTTTTAATAAAGGTTCGCCTTTAAGGGCTAATTGATTAATAAGCCATATAGCTGAATTTAAGGGGTTTTCAAGAACTTTGTTGGTGTTTCCTTTATCAATTAATAAAGAATCAACATAAATACTCACAACATGGTTTTCTAAATTAATTTTATTAATTGGATATACATTTGTGCCATAGATCCAATGTTCAGAAGCACCATTACTTGATATTAAATTATATATTCCAATATTTTTCAATTCTTTGTTGAATCGAAAATCTACAACCTCAATAGATGGTAATAAACCATCAAACAATTCATCAACATTATGAATAGCGAAGGGAGCATTTGTAATATTAACATCTTCTTTCATTCTAAAGGATATTTCTGGTTCTGCATGTGGTTTATAAAAATTATTTGATTTTAATGTGCAATTATTTTCAGATGAAAATTTAGAATATAATTCTCCATAAAAAGGTTCATAAACTTTAATTTGTTCTTGAGCTATTTTGTTTGTACATCCAACTTTTTTGCCGATTGATATATTGTCCTTTAGGGAAAGACATAATATCTTTAATTCATTTTGAATTTGATACGCTTCTTCATTATTTTGTGGAGTACAGTTTGGAGGCAAACTGTTTATTCCTCTTCCATTTAATTTGTTCTGAAAAAGTATATTGGCAGCTTTTAATATATTATTGGTATTCATTATTCAGATTAAAGAAATTTATTTCATTGTATATATCTAAGCATTCATTATAAATACTTAAAAATTCTGAAGGGATATTAATATTTATTTTAATTGAATTATTTCGTTTGTCTTTTTTAAAGTCGTGACTAGATGGCATAAATTGAAAAATGATTATATGTATACAAATATAAACACAAATAATTAATCTTAAAAAAAAGCAGGTAAAACCTGCTTTCTTATAATGAAATATAACCGATTATATTTTATGAGGAAAAATTTAAGCTATATTTTTGTAATTATTATTATTTGTTTAAGAATTTTTTTCTTCAATAGAAAGGAATAAATAATGAATTTTCTAAACTTTTTTAATATAATTAAAAATATAGAAAAATTTTCTTATTTATGTTAAATTCATAAAAATGGATGACATAGACAAAAGTATATTATTGATACTTCAAAAAAACGTTACCATTCCTTTAAGTGAGCTCTCAAAAAGAGTTGGTCTTTCTTCAACACCTTGTTGGAATAGAATTAAAAAAATGGAAGAAGATAAAATAATTCACTCCAAAGTAGCTATTTTAAACAATTCTAAAGTTAATTTACCAATCACTGCTTTTTTATCAATTTCAATTCCAAATCACACACAAGAATGGTTAAAAAAATTTATTAAAACTATTCATAAATATGACCAAATTTTAGAAACTCACAGAGTACAAGGTTCAAGCGACTACTTACTTAAAATTTTATCGCCTTCTTTAGAAGCTTATGATGAATTTCAGCAAATTTTAATCAATGAAATTGAATGTACGAATATGCATACAAGTTTTTCACAAAAAGAAATAAAAAACAATCGTAGTATTCCACTTGATTATGCTTAGCAGTCATCAACTTTATTTCTTAAGCGTTTTTAATCTAAAATAATTTATTTAGACGGATCTGGGATTTTGCGCAAATATGGTTTGATTGTTTTCCAGCCATTAGGAAATAATCTTTTAGCCTCATCTTCTTGTACGGAAGGTTTGATTATAACCTCTTCTCCCTTTTCCCAATTCACCGGAGTGGCAACAGGATGTTGATCTGTTAATTGCATTGAATCAATTACTCTCAATATTTCCTTAAAATTTCTACCAGTAGTCATGGGATAGGTTAAAAAAAGTTTAATTTTTTTGTCAGGACCTACAACGAAAACAGTTCGAACTGTTTGATTGTCAACAGCTGTTCTACCTTCAGAGTTACCTTCTTGTGAAGTAGGTAGCATATTGTACATTTTCGATATTTCCATTCCAGTATCTGCAATAATTGGAAAGCTTGGCTTCGCTCCTGATATATCCATAATATCATCCAGCCACGAGGAAGTTTCATCAACAGTATCAACGCTTAAACCAATAGTTTTAACATTTCGTTTTTCAAATTCTGGTTTTAGTTTTTCTACTTCTCCCAATTCAGTTGAACATACTGGAGTCTTGTAACGTGGATGTGAAAATAGCACCGCCCAACCATCACCAATCCAATCATGAAATGAAATGTCCCCTACTGTTGTCTTTGCCGTAAAATCAGGTGCTGTGTCGTTGATACGTAGGGTCATAAAAAAAACCTCCTATATATTGTACAATAACATTATACTTATATGAATAATTTATTAATAATTAAATTATAATAATATATCAAGAAGTATAAATAATGATTTTTAGACAGTTTTTTGACCAAAATTCTTTCACTTACACATATTTAATAGCAAGTGATAAAGGTAGAGAGGCCTTGATTATCGATCCTGTTTTAGAAAAAACAGATCAATATATTAAACTTTTAAATGAACTTGAATTAAAGTTAGTGAAAGTGATAGATACGCATATTCATGCGGATCATATTTCAGGTTTGGCAGAATTGAGAAATCGGACAAAATGCATCACTTTAATGGGTGAACATGCGCCAGCGGATGTTGTGTCAATGAAAGTAAAGGATAATGAAAATATTCATATTGAGAATATTCAATTAACCTCAATCTACACTCCTGGTCACACAGATGATTCATATAGTTTTTTAATGAATGATCGAGTTTTCACCGGAGACACTCTTTTAATCAAAGGTACGGGAAGAACAGATTTCCAAAATGGCAATCCCTATGATCAATATCATTCATTATTTGATCGATTATTAAAATTACCAAATAATACATTCATTTACCCTGCGCATGATTATAAAGGCGAGAATGTAAGCACAATTGGAGAGGAAATTAATTTTAATCCTCGCCTTCAAGTTACTTCAGTTCAAGAATATGTAAAAATTATGGAAAATTTAAACTTAGATAATCCAAAATTAATGGATGTTGCTGTGCCCGCAAATCAATCTATGGGAATGACAAATGAAACTCAAAAAATGCTGAACGGAATTTCTTATGACAAATTGATCAATCTTGTAAAAAATGATCAATCAATATTAATTGATCTAAGAGAAGATATTGAGATTGACAAAAAACCATCATTGGATAATTCAATTAATATAACTTACTCTTCATTACAAAATTATTTGAATGAAAACAAAGATCTTCTTAAATCCAAAACTTTAATCTTTTATTGTGCGGTAGGGGAGAGGTCTGCCTTAGCTATTCAAATTTGCCAAGCGTATAATTTAAATAATAATTATCACTTAATAGGTGGCATTAATAATCTTTAATCGCTAAAAACGTTCTAGTTTTATATTTTACATTTTCAAATCATTCTTATGCTTAATCGCAATTTAATCATTCTTATATTTTCCCAAATTTTTTCATTTACAGTTGCGCCTGTGACCGTGCTTTTAAGTGGAATTATCGCATCTGGAATGATTGATATTAAATATATTGCGACATTGCCAACAGCTTTAACCGTTGTTGGTACAGCGATAGGAAGTGTTTTCGCCTCTTATTTAATGAGTATTAAAGGTCGAAAATTCGGATTTATTTTTTCTTCCTTAATGAGTTCATTTGCCGCTTTATTAGCTTCATTCGCAGTATTTAATGATTATTTTATAATTTATTGTTTGGCAAATTTAATCCTTGGATTAGGTCTTGCATTTACGGCACAATATCGTTTTGCAGCAGCAGAAAGCGTTTCGAAACAACACATACCGACAACTATCTCCATTATATTATTATCAGGCTTAGTTTCAGCTGTTATTGGGCCTAATATAGCGACTATAAGCAAAAACATAATAACAGACCATTTATACGCAGGTTCATATTTATTCTTGTCTTTAATAACCTTTATACCTTTTTGTTTATTTATTTTTTTTAACAATGAAAAAAATGATTTAGAAAAAAAAGTTATTCAAGGACGTAGCTATTTAACATTATTATCCCAACCTCGTTTTTTCCAAGCTGTTGTTTCAGCAGCAATTGGTTATGTGATAATGTCTTTCTTAATGACTGCTACTCCAATAGAAATGCATGTCATTCAACAAATGAGTTTGAACAAGACAGGCTTTGTAATTCAAATGCATATTTTTGGCATGTTTTTACCCTCATTATTTACAGGAATTTTGATTAAAAAATTTGGACATAGTAAAATTATGTATGTAGGGATTTTGATTTTAATCATTTGTGTTATCATTAATTTTTCACATCAACATTTTTACAATTATCTTGCTGGACTAATTTTACTAGGCATTGGTTGGAATTTTCTTTTTATTTCTGGAACTAGTTTATTAATTATTTCTTATAAACCTGAAGAAAAATTTAAAGCCCAAGGATTAAACGATTTCTTGGTATTTTCGACTCAAGCCGTTGGGGCTTTAGCTGCCGGTTATTTATTGTATCTGACAAATTGGCAATTTATCAATATTTTATGCTTACCTTTATTAATTATTATATTGCTTGCAACTTTGTATGCAGATAAAATTACTAATAATTAATTTTAAAAATATATATGTTAGATAAAAGAAAATTTTATATTAATGGCAAATGGGAAAATCCACTGGCTTCTAAGGATTTTGATGTCATCAACCCATCCAACGAAGAAGTTTTTGCAATTATTTCACTTGGAGATATAACTGACACAAATGCGGCAGTGGAAGCTGCTAAAAAATCTTTTGTTTCGTGGTCAAAAACCCCAAAAGAAAAAAAAATCACTCTTCTTGAGAATTTATATGAAGTTTACAAATCTAGATGGAATGAAATGTCAGAAGCTATTTCCTTAGAAATGGGTGCTCCAATTGATTGGGCAACAGAAGAACAAAGTTCTTCCGGTGCAGATCACATTAAATCTTTTATACAAACATTAAAAAATTTTGAATTTGAAAAATCTTTTAGCGAAGATTCTGATAACCACATTACCTATGAACCAATCGGGATATGTGCTTTAATTACACCATGGAATTGGCCAATCAATCAAATAACTTTAAAAGTTATCCCAGCTCTTTCAGCTGGCTGCACAATGATTTTAAAACCTTCTGAGATTGCACCCATCTCGGGTATGGTATTTGCAGAAATGATACATGAGGCAGGATTTCCTCCAGGTGTTTTTAACTTAGTTAATGGTGACGGCGTAGGCGTGGGTACACAATTATCTTCACACAAAGATATTGATATGATTTCATTTACAGGTTCAACCAGGGCAGGAAGGCTCATTACCAAAAATTCAGCGGATACGATAAAAAGAGTTTGTTTAGAATTGGGAGGTAAAGGAGGAAATATAGTGTTTGCTGATTCAGACTCAGATGCAGTTAAAAGGGGTGTAAAACATGTATTTGGTAATTCGGGTCAATCGTGTAACCATCCAACACGCATGCTTGTTGAAAAACCTATTTATGAAAGGGCTGTTAAAGAAGCTGCAGAAGAAGCCAAAAGCACAAAAGTTAACATTTCATCACAAAAAGGGGACCATATTGGCCCCGTAGTATCAAAAATTCAATATGATAAAATTCAAAAATTAATTCAAAGCGGTATTGATGAAGGAGCGACTTTAGTTGCAGGCGGACTCAATCGCCCAGAAGGTTTAGAAAAGGGATATTTTGTTCGTCCCACAGTTTTTGCAGATGTAAATAATAACATGAAAATTGCCCAAGAAGAGATTTTTGGCCCTGTATTATCAATATTGCCTTTTGAGACTGAAGAAGAGGCCATAGCTATTACCAACAATACTTCTTATGGATTAACTAATTACGTTCAAACACAGGATAAAGAAAAAGCCAAACGTGTTGCAATACAATTGCGCTCAGGAGGAGTTGAAATTAATGGTAAAAGTGTCTCTTCAGGAACCCCGTTTGGCGGGTTTAAAGAATCCGGGAATGGACGTGAGGGTGGCACTTGGGGATTGGAAGAATATTTAGAAGTAAAATCTATTAGTGGTTGGTCGTAACACTATTGTGAACGAAAATACTGTCAAAGTAGGAATTAACAAGGATGCTATAAAGATTGGCTTCATTGGTGCCGGATACATGGGTTATGGCATGGCGCATAATTTACTTAAAAATAATTATTCTGTTTCAGTTATAGCTCATAAAAACAGAAAGCCCATTGATAGGTTAATTGACGAGGGCGCTATTGAATGTAAATCAATGAAAGAGTTGGGTGAAGATAATAATGTAATTGTTATGTGCGTCACTAATACTCCCATTGCAACTGAAATCGCCAATGAAATTGTATCCCACCTGAACGAAGATGACTTGGTAATTGATATTACAACCCATCAAGTGAATGGATCTATTGAAATAGAAAAAATATTTTCAACAAATAAAGTTAATTATGTTGAATCACCAGTGATGGGCGGTCCCGTGCAATCAAAAGAGGGGGTATTGGGTGCGATTGTTGGTTCAAGCGACAATAATTTTATTTTAGCGAAGGAAATTCTTTTAAACTTTTGCAAAAAAGTTGTTCTTTTTGGACCGGTTGGCAATGGAACTAAGGCAAAATTAATTAACAATTTTTTATCCTTGGGAACGGCTACACTTGTCATTGAGACATTAAAAGCTATAAAACATTTAAATATTGATCTTCAAAAATTTTATGATGTTGCTAAATTAGGGTCTGGAAATTCTGGCGCCTTAAACAGAATAACTGATAAAGCGATTGCTGGTGATTATAAGGGCTATATTTTTAGCGTGAATAACACTCTCAAGGATATGACCTATATTAATGAATTATTGAGTGACCTACCTAACGCAGAAAAGCTATCTTCACTTACAAAATCTTTTTACCAGGATGCTGCTGACAGAGGAGAAGGTGACCTATTAATTAGCGAGTTGATTAATAAGGCTTAATTATTTTTAACTAATTTAATCTTTAGAATTTTGGAATTTTTAACAAATAAATTTATATCAATTGTATATTTAATAGGAGTTTTAATATTGGTCCTACCTGGTTTTTTACAAGGTAACACTAAATTTAAAATTGTTATTCAAAACTTATCAATTTGGGTTGCCATAATTTTGGTTATTGTATCCTTAATGGCTTTATTCGGTATGATTTAATGAAAAAAACATATCAAGATTCTCTTTTTTATCTTGTTGTATTTGCCACTTCATACTTTATTTATATTTATCCTTTTGAAATTCTAAGTGATTTCATTTTAAATGAAAAAGTTTCTAGGCAAAATTCATTTTATTCTACTTTATTTGTATCTTTTTTAGTTATTTATTACTTTCGTTCACATAATACTTTTTTTTTACTAAAATTATTTGTTCACGAGGGCATGGGAGTGGGCTTTATTAGTTTTTGGATAATCAATCTTGCTTTAATAATAAGTTTAACAAATTTTCTTAATGATTATCAGCTTGGGATAACATCTTTAACTCTCATAATATTGTTATCAATATATGGATTGGTTAATGCACGTTTTATTAAAATAAAAAAATTATCCATTCCTTCATCAAAAATAAAAAGAAAATATAATTTTGTGTTTATATGCGATATTCATTTGGGGTCCAATCCCGTCTCCTCTTTAAGAAAAATCGTTACTAAAATAAACAAATTAAATTATGATTTTTTGTTAATTGGAGGGGATTTAATAGATTCCAGTGCTTTTGATTTAAAGAATTTATCAATATTCAAATCAATAAAAAAACCAATTTTTTTTGTCACGGGAAATCATGAACATTATATTAAAAAATCCAAAGAAAAATTAGGTAAATTAAACTTATATAATATTACATCACTCAAAAATGATAATTTTTTATTTGATGATTTAAATATAATTGGTATTGACGATTATCAAACGACTGATAATCAAATCAAAACCAATCTAGCATTAGAAAATAAAACTAAATTTAATTTAACTTTAGTACATAAATCATCTATCTGGTACAAAATTTTTGATAACACTGATCTCATGCTTGCGGGACATACGCATAATGGTCAGATTTTCCCTTTTAATTTGTTTGTCAAAATTAAATTTAAATATAGTTTTGGATTATATAGAAATAAAAATTCATACTTGTATGTTTCCTCAGGATCCGGTTGTTGGGGACCACGTATGAGATTGGGAACCTCTAATGAAATAGTTTATATAGAATTAAGTCCTAATATAAATTAAATTTATCTTTATTTTGTATAATTATAAGAAAAAATTATAAATTACTAAGAATGAAAAATATAGAAAGAAAAATAGGGCCTAAATTTGGTGAAAGCTATAAAGTTTCACAAAATAAATTCAAAGCAAGATTATATGAGGATCAAATTGATTTTGATCGCATGCGAATGTATCGCCTTAATAGAGTGAGAGAACAATTATTAAATAATGATATAGGAGCCTGTATTTTATTTGATCCTATAAATATACGTTATGCGACTGATACAAGAAATATGTCCGTGTTTTCTTTTCACTTAATGACTCGTTATGTTTTTATTCCTGCAAGTGGACCAGTAATACTGTTTGAGTATCCAAAATGTGAACATATATACGAGAATAATTGCACAATAGATGAAGTAAGGAGTGTAATTAATTGGGATTTTTTTTCACAAGGTAATAATGTTTATCAAAAAGCATCAGAGTGGGCCAAAACCGTAGATGAACTAATGAAAAAATACAGTTCTGATAATAAAAATCTCGCCATTGACGTTTGTGATCCAGTAGGAATCAATGCGCTAAATGACAGACATAAATATAAATTGTTTAATGCTCAACAATATTTAGAAATTGCCAGATCAATAAAATCGAAAGATGAAATAGTGTGCTTGAAGGCATCAGTAAAAACAGCTGAAATGGGTGCGTCCTTAATGCATGAAAAGCTGCAAGCCAATATGACTGAAGAGGAGTTATGGGCTTACCTTTACAAAACTAATATTGAAAACGGAGGTGAATGGATTGAAACAAGACTACTTACCTCAGGACCAAGGACCAATCCTTGGTTTCAAGAATGTAACAACAGAATTATTCAAAAAGGAGATTTGGTTGCTTTTGACACAGATATGGTTGGTCCATATGGATATTGCGCAGATATTTCAAGAACATTTGTTGAAGGTGGAAAATTAAATGAAGAACAAAAAAAACTTCATGATTTAGCTTATGAAAATATAAAATATAACGAAGAACTTATTAAACCCGGTGTGAGTTTTAGAGAATTTGCTGAAAAAGCATGGAAGCTTCCTGATAATTGTTTTGATAATCACTATCCATGTCAAGTTCATGGTGTAGGAATGTGTGATGAATGGCCTTTTATACCTTATCCAGATAAAGATTATAGTAACGGAGATTATTCTGGAGTATTTGAGGAAAACATGGTGATTTGTGTTGAAAGCTACATTGGAGAAGTAGGTGGTAAACAAGGTGTAAAACTAGAAAATCAATATCTTGTTACTAATAATGGTTTGGAACTTTTTAATTCAACTCTCCCATTAAAAATGGTTTAATTAATTTTAAAAGAAAATATAAATATACATTATGATAAAAAATGATCATCTAGATGAGTGGGATAGAAATTATTTCTTTCATCCTTCTACTCATTTGGCACAGCATGCTCGAGGAGAAATTCCTAACAGAATTATAACAAGTGGTGACGGTTGCTATATCTTCGATAGGGATGGGAATAAATTTTTAGACGGTTTCGCAGGTTTATATTGTGTCAATGTTGGCTATGGAAGAAGCGAAGTTTCAGAAGCTATCGCTAAGCAAGCTAAAGAATTATCCTATTATCATTCATACGTTTCTCATGGCACTGAAGCTTCCATTACTTTAGCCAAAATGGTGATAGATAGGGCTCCAAACAATATGTCTAAAGTTTATTTTGGTTTGGGCGGCTCTGACGCTAATGAAACAAATATAAAATTAGTTTGGTACTACAATAATATTTTGAATCGACCTAACAAGAAAAAAATCATATCTCGTTGGAGAGGCTATCATGGATCTGGTTTGATTTCTGGTTCCTTAACCGGACTAGCAGCTTTTCATAATAAATTTGATCTACCCTTGGATCGCATTTTACACACCGTGACCCCTCATTATTTAAGACGACCAGATAAAGATATGAAAGAAGAACAATTTACAGAATATTGTGTTGAGAGTCTAAAAAAAATGATCGATGATGAAGGGGCAGAAACCATTGCTGCCTTCATTGGAGAGCCTATTCTTGGTACAGGAGGCATTATACCGCCACCAAAGGGATACTGGGAGGCTGTTCAAAAAGTTTTGGAAGATAATGACATTATGTTTATAGTTGATGAGGTTGTTACAGGTTTTGGCCGTTTGGGAACTATGTTTGGGTCTGAGTACTACAATCTTCGTCCTGACATTATTACTATAGCAAAGGGATTAACCTCCGCTTATGCGCCTTTATCAGGCTCTATTTTTTCAAATAAAGTTTGGAAAGTATTGGAGCAGGGCACAGATGAATTAGGCCCAATTGGACATGGCTGGACTTATTCTGCTCATCCCATTGGAGCTGCCGCAGGAGTAGCGAATTTAGAGCTAGTAGATAAAATGAATTTGGTTTCTAATGCAAAAGAAGTAGGCAAATATTTTCTTGACGAGTTAAAAAACGCATTTGACCCTCACCCTCTGGTTGGGGAAGTTAGGGGCGATGGAATGTTGGCGTCTCTCGAGTTTTTAGAAAATAAGGAAAGTTTAAAATTTTTTGACCCCGCAAAAAAAATTGGAATGAAAGTTTCCGCTAATTTACTTAAAGAAGGTGTGATCGGACGAGCAATGCCACACGGAGATATATTAGGTTTTGCCCCTCCTTTATGTTTAAGCAAATCTGAAGTAGATATTATTGTATCAAGTTTAAAAAAATCAGTAGATAAAGTTCATAGCGAAATTTAATAAATTTTAAATATCATGCCAATTAGAGATATTTTTCTAGCAATACTTGTGCCAATAATTTTTGGGTTCGGTTTTGTCATTGCAAAACCTGCAATGGATCAATTACCTCCTATATTACTTAACGGAATACGTTGGTCTTTAAGCGGGATTATTATGTGTTGGTTTTTTCCATTTCCAAAAAAATTATTTAAATCATTATTAATAATTTCTTTTTTAGGTTCTACTCTTCAATATTCATTAACTTTTTCAGGCTTAAATATTGTTGATGCAACTTCAGCAACATTACTAATACAATGTGAGATTCCATTTGGAATTCTCATAGCCTTTTTGATTTTAAAAGAAAAACCCTCCTTAAAAAATCTATTAGGTTTATTGATCGCCTTTATAGGAATAATTTTTTTAACAGGTAGCCCAGATTTACAAAATAAATTATTCGGTGTTTTTTTATTATTATCAGGAGGTTTTCTTTGGGCATTTGCCCAGGTTTTAGCAAAACCTGTATCAGAAAAAATTGGTGGTTTGGCCCTTACTGCTTGGATAGGTGTTTTTGCAGGACCTTCATCTATTTTACTTTCATACTTCATTGAAGGTAATACTTATCAATATATAATTAATACTGATCTAAAGGTTTGGATTATCGTTATATATCTTGGATTAGTGATGAATTGTTTGGGTTATTCCATATGGTACCATGTTTTGAGCAAACATCCTGTAAATTATGTAATGCCAGTACTGTTATTGTTTCCTATTACAGGGCTGATTACGGCCATCTTTGTGTTAGGAGAAACTCCTTCAACTTACGCCTATGTAGGTGGTTTTATTATTATTACTGGAGTAGCAATAATATTGATTAATAAAAGAAAAAGTATTTACTTATAAAAATATAGATTATTTAATTATAGTTTTTTGTAAAACAACGCCAACACTCATAGAAAAAATAAATATCAGAGATACAGGGCTTAAAAAAACTAAAGAAGATATCGCAGGACCCGGACACAAGCCTACCAATCCCCAACCAATACCGAACAATGAAGAACCAATGATTAGATTTTTATCCAAGTCTTTCCTTGAAGGAATTTGTAGTTCATGACCCAATAATGAAGTTTTCTTGTTTCTAAATAAAAACATAAAAGGGGCAGAGAATATAATAGCACCCCCCATTACAAACATCAGTGAAGGATCCCAATTGTCTGTAATACTCAAAAACCCGATGACTTTTTCCGGATTGGTCATTCCGGATATAATCAAACCAATACCAAATATTATTCCACTTAATAGAGAAAAGAAATTTTGAGTCATTAGTGTATTCCTATTTTTTGTAATACAAAAACTGTAATCATGGCTATAATGACAAATAACAATGTAGCAACTATACTTCTAACTGACAGTCTGCTTATCCCGCAAACACCATGCCCCGAAGTACATCCGCTTCCTAGTTTTGTTCCAAAACCTACCAAAAATCCACCTACGATAATCAAGGGAATAGACTTGGTTATTTCAAAGTTAGCGTTATTAATAAGTAAATATATTGATGGACCTATGATTAATCCTAATAAAAACAAAATATTAGCAAATCTATTATTGCTATTAGTTATGGCATTGTCAAATATTCCACTGATTCCTGCTAATTTACCCGTAGTATAAAGATACAGAATAATCGAAAACCCTATGATCAACCCGCCAATCAATGAGCTAAAGGGGGTGAAATTATTTAAATCTATCATAATGATTTATTATAGATAAAGAAATTAACTAGATATTTATATATTTTTTTTTCTATATATTTTATTTTTTTTAGAAAATTATTCTAATAATTATATAATTTAAAAAAAAATAATTTACATTTTTTTTAATAAAAACAAATCGCATTTAATATTGTTAAAGAGGGTTTATAATTTATTAAAGGAAAAAAGTGAAAAAAAGAAATTTACTTGAAAGATTGGAAGTTGATTCTGTTATCTGCGCCGAAGGTTTTCTTTTTGAAGCAGAAATAA
>Ga0209554_1000156_pt1 | contig 54848 bp, 41 predicted proteins | sample MarorgKNORR_S2LV_5_FD_188221 | JGI IMG/M metagenome (GOLD analysis project Ga0209554, IMG submission 188221) | Marine microbial communities from the Southern Atlantic Ocean, analyzing organic carbon cycling - Bottom_A/KNORR_S2/LV (SPAdes) (version 2) | ecosystem: Environmental > Aquatic > Marine...
ATGGAATCAGTCTGAATTGATTTTCCAGTTCCTGCTGCGATGGGTGAAGATTCCGGGATGTAGAAATCCTCGTTGGGCAACGAATCATTGTAATCCCGAGCGGCCCTGGATGCGACGGCCATCGTCTTGTCCGTGTTATTTTTAAGCTCGCTGAAGAGAGTCGTAATTCGCTTTTCAAGTAAATCGAATGCGTGCTCGAAAAGAGAGCGATCTCTTTCGAGAGATCCAGATTTTTGCTGAATCTGCTGATCGATTCGGGAGAGCATGGCCGCCATCGCGAACACGAACGTAGCGACGTCCGCCAGGCGCGCCTGAACCACCTGTCGGACTACGATTTCTTCTTTATACCACTTCGAAACCATTTTGAACATGTGCGCGTGATCTCTGACGAGAGACTCCAAACGCGCGGAGAACGGAGCAAGGGAGCGGTCACGAGATTCAATGCTGGGAGAAGTGGGATTGAATCCTGTATAGAGTTCCAGGGCAAGTGGAATGGCCTTCTTCAAAATTCCAGGATTGACCGAGTTTTTACCGATGCGCCCAACGTTCTGTAAAAATGACTCATCTCCGTCCCACACAAGCGCTTCGCGGATTCCAATCATTTGTTCGCCCAACTGCTTGCCCCCATATCCGAAGATGAAAGGTTGCATGACCTCATTGGAGCCCTCGACAATTCGGTGAATCCGATTGTCCCTCCAGAGACGCTCGATCTCATTCTCGGTCATGTACCCCTCTCCGCCCATGATCTCCAGGGCATCGTCAAGTACTTCCCAACCAATCTGGGAACAGAAGAGCTTGGTCATGGCCGTCTCAACCATGATATCAGTGTCTCCCCGATCCAGCATTCCAGTCATCATGTAAAGCATCGAGTCCATTGCGTAGCCATACGCATACATTCGCGCAATACGTTGCTGGACCAATTCGAAGTCCGCAAGGGGACGATCAAACTGATATCGGGTTTGTACCCACTTCGTAGCCTGATCCGCCCCACGTTTCGCGGCGCCTGTGATGCCCGCCGAAAGCGTACAGCGTCCAAAATTTAAACAGGTTAACGCAACGTGCAGGCCTCGGCCCTCCTCATGGAGAAGATTTTCCACGGGGACCTTCACGTTTTTGAAGCTGATTCTCGCCTGCCATGTACCGCGGATCCCAGTCTTGGAACGATTGCTTTCGAATACCTCTATGCCTGGCATATCGGGAGTGCAGATGAGCGCTGTTATTTTGTCCTCCTGCTCACCCGATTTTTTATCCAGCAGGCTCTGCTTGGCCATTACGGTGAAAATACCGCTCATCGCGGCGGACGTACTCCACTTTTTTTTGCCGTTCAGGATGTAATGTGTGCCATCGGAAGAGAGTTCGCATCGAGTTTCCTGACCAGCCGCATCAGATCCAACCTGTGGTTCAGAAAGACAAAACGCCGACAAATACTCTTTCGCTACACCTGGTAAGTACTTTTTCTTCTGGGATTCATTTCCGAACAACATGATAGCTTTGCACCCGATAGACTGGTGCGCGGAGACCATCACCGAACTTGAACCACAGTGCGCTCCGATCATCTCCAGCACTCGATTGTAACTGGTGATCCCGAGACCCAGTCCACCATATTCTACTGGAACTGTCATTCCCATAACACCAAGCTCGAAAAGCCGGTCGATGGCCCACTTGGGAATAATCTGCTTTTGATCAATTTCAATCGATGGATGCTCATTCTTCAGATATGCTTCGAGCTTGATCAATAAAGCATCGCAGCGCACCCTCTCATCTTCACTGATCCGGGGATATGGAAAGATGAGATCATTGCGAAATCTGCCCCAGAACAGATTCTTGGCGAAGCCCATTTTCTCGGGTTCCGGCCCCATCATGACTTCAATATCGCGGATCATCTTCTGATCCAGCTCTGAAATATTCTTGAGCTTGAGTGTATCGATTCCCATTTTTTCTACTGGGGCTGTAAATATCTTTTATGGACGTGAATTTGCTCTCGGCAGGGCGTGTATCGCGCATTTCGAGCTTCTGTTCCGCACCAATGAGGGGCTGGGACCAGGTCAGGTGAACAGTGTTAACCTACTATGAGCGAAGACCGTTCCTTATCGGTATATTCTGCCGTTTTCCCCCCTTAAATGATGCCCGTAAATTTCCCGTGAATGTGACTTTTTCTCAGCGACTGCAGGACCTACGATCGAGAAAAGGCTCGGTGTTGTGCGTTGGGCTTGACCCGGATCCCTCTCGGATACCGAATCATCTTGTCCAGAAATTGGGTATCGAGTCGGCAGTAACGTCATTCTGTCGAGAGATTATCCGAGAGACATCACCCTTTGCGATAGCTTTCAAGATAAATTTTGCCTTCTTCGAAGCACTTGGAGAGCATGGATTTACGGTGATGCGGAGTGTTTTGGATGCTCTTCCGGAGGAGGTCCTCACCATTGCTGACGCAAAGCGGGGCGATATCGGAAATTCAGCTTCCTTTTATGCCCGATCGGTCTTCGACAATTTCGGCTACGATTCTGTGACTATCAGTCCGTACATGGGCCAGGATTCCGTAACTCCCTTCCTCCAAAATCCTGGAACGTGTGCATTCGTCCTGGCCCGCACGTCGAATCCAGGTGGTTCGGACTTTCAAACGCTGCAGACAGAAGGCGTGCCTCTCTTTCGGTATCTGGCGAATGAGGCGGTTTCGTGGTCCGATGGCGAAATTGGCGAAACAGGACTCGTCGTGGGTGCTTCCGATATCGAAGCCCTCCAGGTACTTCGGGCCTCCCACCCCTTGACTCCGTTCCTCGTTCCAGGAGTCGGCGCGCAGGGAGGCAGTGCTTCAAACGTAATGAGTGCTGCCGGAAGCGGGCCTATTCTTGTCAATAGTTCACGATCCATTCTCTATGCTTCCGCGGACATCGATTTCGCCACTGCTGCAGGCCGGGTAGCTGAAGAAACCAGAAACATCTTGGGATCATGATTACACGTGTCGTTCGACTGACCATACATCCAGATCGTCTGCAAGAGTTTCTGGACCTATTCGAATCCTCCAAGTCCTCCATTCGAGCCTTTCCCGGGTGTCTGCGACTCTCACTTATGCAGGATACCTCCTACGCCAACCAGGTCAGTACCTTCAGCACGTGGGAAGATGACGGAGCCCTTCAAAAGTATCGGGAGTCCGAATTATTCATTTCCACTTGGGCCAAGACCAGGCCCCTGTTCGCTGCGCGACCCGAAGTGTACAGTTATCGCGTTCTCAGCGAGACAGATTGATACCGATGCGAGAAGTCCTTCCCGCCGAGGGCAGACCGAGTTGCGGGAGCTGCAAGGTGTCAAAAACGTTATCCACTCCGCCGAATATTTCCGCAAAGACTCCGGATCGCGAAAAATACTTCCGGCCCGAAAGTCTGATGTTCAACACCACAGAGGTGGAAAGCTCGATCTCCGAATTATCCTCTGCCTGGCCATATGCTTTGCCAGTGTAAATTGCCGTTGCATCCAGTGTCGTTCCCCCGAAGCCGTCCACCTGGACAGAAATAGTGCCAAGCATTTCAGGTTTCTCCATAAGGTGTTGATTCCCATCCTCAACTATGGCCACCGGCCGCATCCAGGTAAAGTGTCCGTCTAGTGAAAGCCTCTCCATGAGTTCGGCGCGCCCGACAACTTCCACACCGTAGACCCGGCTTCCATCGAGGTTGACTCGAAGGCGTTTCCTCACGTTATCATCCATCACATTGATCTGATCGATCGTGTTTTTTGTACGCTGATAGAACAGGGTTGTCTCGAATGAAATGCTCTCACCCAGAACCTGGAGACTGGATTCGGCTATCCATGCGCGCTCGGCTTTCAAGTCGGGGTTAGGAAGGAATCTATTGAGAGCAGTACCAAACAATTCCCGCATGGTCGGAAATCGCGGTTTACTGCCCGCATTCAGTTTAAATGCGACACTCTGAGACAGTGGGGTGATATACTCCATATTGGCACTGAGCGCTTGAAATCCGCTGATCGAAGGTTTGTCGCCGGTTACCGGCGTTGCCAGGCCGTCAAGCGTCAACCCAAGCGCCCAGTGTCCCTCATCGTTGGAGACCGATGCAATTTCGAGGCCCGACGAGTAGAGCACGCTTTGATAGCGTAGCCTGCCTGCAGATTTATCGGGCCCGATCTCTGTATCAATATCTCGCTGAAGGTGCGTGGAACTGGTCACAAACCCAATTCCTCTCAAAGTGAACGGTCCCAAGTCTCTTTCACCTACGAGGCGCATTCCCCAACTCCGGTCCAGATCCTCCTGCTTCTGGGCTACCACCTCATAGGTATGGTCCTGATATTGGTCAATTTCCTGCTGAAATCGCGCTATCCACATAGTTGCGAACAGATCAAAAGGGCCCTTTTCAGATACGCCGTTCAATATAGCCATGGTATTGCGCCACAAAGGATAACGCCAATACCGCACATTTTCTGTTTCCGGGTTCAGATGTCCTTCAGGTGCCACACCTTTTTCGGCGAAAGCGTGTAGGAAGGTGAGCCCCCATGAACCGAAATTTTGCTCCCGATCCAGCCGAACGTAAATATTCCCCACCTGCCGGTCGGTATTGGTACGGGTCTCACCCTGCTGACCGAATGGAAGATTCGCATCGCCGGACACACTCAGTCCTGCCGTCGAGGCAAGCGTCGCGCCGGCCAGGATGGATGTCTGGCCCGACCTGCTGGCGAACATGGCCTTGGTTTGCCACGACTCATGGCTACCGATTTGCGCAGTCAACTCAGATAACTTCCCGTCCGCCTGCAAGCGCCGGCTCTGCAGATTGACAGCCCCTCCAGACACATTGGGTCCATAAGCCGCACTTACCGCGCCGCGCTCGATGGAAATGCTTCCAAGAATGTTGGCTGGCACGAGACTGAGGTCAATCCTGTTATCCCAGGCTACGTTGAGCGGGGCGCCGTCCAGAAAGATGGCAACCTGACGCTCACCTGCTGCTCGGATATAGACCAGTGTTTCTCCCCTCGAGTTGGTCTGAACCGAGGCCGAGGGCAGCAATCGCAAGGACCCCGCGATACCTGGCCTGTCCTGACGAGCCAGGGCCGATAATCCGACTCGATGAACGCGTTGAATTCTAGCACCCTGGCGTACTTCTCCGCCGATTACGATTTCTGATAGATCGTAAGAGAGAAGAGAGTCCTGTGCGACCTGTGCCACGGCCACATCTGCCAGGGCACACAACACTGCAATCCACACCGGTACTCGTAGCCGATAAATCAAATTCGAAGTAACATGCTGAGACGTAAAAAGCGGCGTCCCTGAGCCCAGGGCCGCCGCGTAATCCTTACGGAGGTAAATGATGATGAGTTCCGGGAAATGCCCTGCCCTACATGTTCGCTGTGACGACCTGCTATACGACGATGGTTCATCCATGCAATGGGCAAATTTCCTTCCGGTTGAAACCAGTTGGAGTTTACTACGGTAGACCCACTCTCCAACTATTCACCCGTCTATGAGCGATCTCTCGCAACAACTTGTACTCCTGATCAGGGAGAAACTGAAATCTGCCAGATCTCGGATTCTCCGAATCGACATCGCGGCTGGTGCGACAATCTTTCTCGGATCGTTCTTGACCGCCTGGTTCGTAGCAGCGAGTCTAGAATCGGCTTTTTGGTTCCCCCCGGTTGTGAAATGGGCCGTGCTGGGTGGCCTGTCTGTGGCGCTTATTGGAGTTCTGGCTTGGTACATCGCCCGCCCTGTTTTGCTTCACCTCGGAGTCATAGCCGGGCGTGAAGAGGATCAGATCGCCCGCTCTGTCGGTCGGGCCTATCCGCAAATTGAAGACCGCCTTCTGAACCTGCTGCAACTTGCCAGTGGGCAACACAGCACCTCTCCGGCCCCATTTGTGGATCAGGCGGTCCAGCGCCTAGGCGAACCCATGAGGAAAATGTCTTTTGGGGCGGTCACCTCCTGGAAATTGCCTCTTCGGTATTCCAGGTACGCCGCGCTTCCGCTGTTTCTTGTACTGTCTTTCATGATTGCCGCACCAGGCCCGTTCTTCTCTGCCACCAACCGAATCACGGCCCCGAGTACGGTCTTCGAGCGACCCGCTCCGTATTCCATTCAGGTTTCACCCGGGGATGCCGAGCTGATCATCGGGAACGACCTTGAGGTTTCCATCAGCATCACTGGCCTTCTTCCCGAGCAGACGCCAGTGCTGGAAACCATCCTCGAGGGCGAATTTCGGTCCCGATTTGTAAATCTCGCTGACGACTCAACAGGATCACTAAAACACGTGTTTCAAAATGTCCGCCAGGCATTTCAATACCGAGTCGCGGGAGATGAAGTCGTCACCACGTGGTACAGTGTCCTCATTCTTGAGCGTCCCCTGGTCCAGCAGCTGAGCCTCAGGCTGATCTTTCCACGATACACGAGGATTCCAACTCAAATTCTAGATGTAAATGTCGGAGATTTCAGTGCGCTAAGAGGATCCACGGTAGAAGTAAACATCTCGGCTTCCGGAGCTGAAACACAACGGGCATGGCTCCACTTCGATTCCGGTCGAGTCATCGAAATGAGTGTCGATGGGACTCATATCGAAGGTAGGTTCGGCGTGAGGGGAAGTGATTCCTATCACGTCGTCCTTCAAGGAAAAGACGGAATCCTGAACTTGAATCCCATCTTGTACCGCGTGGAGAGCCTTACAGATGCCCCACCCTCAGCGTCCCTCCTTGCGCCAGCGTCCCTCGTCGACCTGACGGACGATATGCTCGTTCCTCTTCTCGCCCATATAACCGATGACATCGGCTTCAATCGCCTGACCCTCTTCTATCGGCTCTCAGAAAGCCGTTTTGGGAATATTTCGGAAGAATTCAGTTCGCTCTCTATCGATATCCCGAACCATTATCAGCTGGATCAGGACGTCGCATATTCCTGGGCCCTCAAGGATGTAACCATTTTGGATCCAGTGCCTGGCGACATCATCGACTACTACCTGGAAGTTTTCGACAACGACACCATCTCCGGTTTCAAGTCAGCGCAGACGAGGATCTATCAGCTTCGCATGCCATCGCTTGCGGAGCAGTACAAGCGACTTGACGATTCCCAAGACGACACCCAAGCCTCAATCGAAGACCTTCTTGAGCGAGCAAACAAGGCGCGAGAACAATTCGAAGAGCTGAAAAAAGAGCTTCTTCAGAATCCCGAAGCTGATTTTCACGATGAACGACTTCTTGAGCAGCTCCAGCAACGTCAGAAAGATCTGGAGAAGTCCGTAGATCAGATTGCCGATCAGATGGATCAGCTTTCCGAACTAATGGAGGATAATGATCTTGTCTCAGACGAGACGCTGGACATGTTTGAGGAATTGAAAGAAGTGGTAGAGGAAGTCCGGACTCCAGAATTGATGGATGCGCTGGAGCAGCTTCAAAATGCCCTGGAGAACATGAATCTCAACGAGATGCAGGACGCTCTTGAGAAGTTCGAATTCTCTGAAGAAATGTACCAGGAGCGGCTGGAGAGAACACTAGATCTGTTCAAGAAATTTCGAGTCCAGCAGGATCTCGAGGAAATCGAAAAACGAGCAGAAGATCTCTCAGAAACGGAGGACAAACTCGCTGAAGAGACCGCCAAGCTTGAAAATGAACAGAAGACTGCCGAGGAAGCCAACGGCGAAAACCAACAGCCGGGTGAGAAAAACGAGGACCTCGCAAAACAACAAGAGCTGGCTGCCGAGGAAATGAAGGCGCTAGAAGAGAAGATGGAGCAAGTCCGTGAACGCATGGAGGAATTGAACAACATGCCGGATCAGGAAATGCAGGATCTGCTGGAAGACACACAGGATCAGCAGATGGCCCAACAGATGCAAGAAAATGCTCAGGAATTGAGGGATAACGAGCTTCAGCAGGCCCAGCAGCAGCAAGAGAAGATGAGTCAGCAACTGAATCAGCTTTCGTCGCAGATGCAAGATATGCAGATGAACATGCAAGGGGCTCAAATGCAAGTCAACATTGCCGCGATACGTGCCACGCTGGAGGACGTTCTAACGTTATCTCAGAAGCAAGAACAGCTCCGCCACGAGGTGCTTTCCTTGACGCTGGACTCCCCCCTGTTGCGATCCTCTGCGCAAGTTCAGGTGGATCTGGCCGAGAGTCTTACCATTGTGTCGGATTCTCTTCAGTCGATCGCCCGAGAAATTCCGCAGATGAGCCGTGACATACAGGGGCGAGCTGGCGACACACTGAGGGAGATGAGTGACGCAATCGTCGCGATGACGGAGCGATCTGCTCGCAGGGCTGCTGGACATCAGAAAGGCGCTATGACCAATCTGAACGAACTCGCACTCATGCTTTCTGAATTGTTGAACCAGCAGATGAATGGTTCAGGAACGGGCCAGAGTAATCAGTCCATGGAGCAGATGATGGAACAGCTCCAACAGATGGGACAGCAGCAGCAGCAATTAAATCAGCAGATACAGCAGCTACTGAATGACATGCAGGGCTCAAGGCTTACCACTGACATGATGGATCGGCTGCGTCAGATGGGCAGCCAACAGGAGCAGATCAGAAATGAGCTCAGAAAAATGAGCAGAGAGCGTAACTCTCGCAACAAGATTCTGGGAGACCTGAACAAGATTGCTGATCAGATGGTCGAAAGTATACTAGAACTGCAGCAAAATCGGGTTACGCGTACGACCGTCAGGAGACAGCAACAAATTTTGACGCGCCTCCTCGAGGCTTCGAGATCACTCGAACAGAAGGGAAAAGACAAGAAACGCGAGGGTAAGTCTGCGGACGAAATTTTGCGAGAAAGTCCAGCCCAGCTCACGCCCTCCGAACAACTCGAACGCCTGAGACGAGATCTTATTCGAGCTCTTGAATCTGGCTACTCTTCCGATTACGAGTCGTTGATCAGACAATACTTCACTCTGCTCCAGAACGGATCCACCCAGCAACCGTAGCCACCATTCAGAATCTGGTCAGGCCTCTTCAGCAGGTGCAAAACACAGCGCTTCGCTCGTTGCTTGCTCTCAGATGAACCGATCGCGGTCTTCTTCCGTGGGTATTCGGCACGAATCCAGTTTACCGAACCAGTCATATCTATTTCGAGCGAACCATCCGTAAATAGCGTCGCTTATTGTGACTGGAATGACCCGAAACCAGTAAAGAATCGGCCAAATCCCCGTCAATTTTCGCGCGATTCTAAGAATTGCTCGCGAGTTGGCAAATACGTTTCCATCTTCTATCAAGACGATGGAGTCAAGATAATCTTCGGGAAGATCGTACTTCTGCAGGAGGGTTTGGGCCTCAGATGACTGAAGAGCGCCGAACCTGAAATACCCCTTTGGGTCCCTATCTAGCACGAAATTGACTCCGGAATTGCAGAAGTTGCACACGCCGTCGAACAATATGATCGCTGAACTCTGGCTCATCATTACCTGATCCTGACCCGGGTTTTCGGGTGATACGTGCACGTGTATAAAAAAGCTTCGATGTGGTCACCCCTATGCAGAAGATTCGCAAAGGCACATTAGTCTTGAAAAAACAGTCACATATTGGTAAATTACAGGTTCTGTGCGTTACGGATTTGCTTCACTTTGTGGATCATTGCTACTGCAACGCCAGCGCCACCAGACCGGGAATCGGAGGTGCTTCACGATATCATGCTGCCGGCCAGTCCGACAGCATGTGAGAGCCCACCCCTCCCCGTCGATGTTTGTTACACACCCGCTAACTACGTGACTAAGGTATGGCCAACGCGATGAGGATTCTTTTTATTACTGGAGAGGTTGCACCATTTTCCGATACATCGGAAATAGCCAAGATTGTACGGACGCTCCCTGAGTCTTTACATGAATCGGGGAAATACGAGACCAGAATTCTGATGCCGAGATACGGGACCGTCAGTGAAAGAAGGAATCGCCTGCACGAAGTCATCCGTCTTTCGGGAAGCGAAATCACCCTTGGTGATCGCACCGAAGTGCTGCGTGTGAAAGTAGCGTCGATTCCCGGAATCCGCCTCCAGGTTTATTTCATGGACAACGATTACTACTTCAAACGGAAGGGCATTTTCTCGGATCGGCAGGGAGTTCTCTTTGAAGATAATCTCGAGCGCGCCGCATTTTATGCTCGAAGTGTAATTCGCACCATTAGAAATTTGGGCTGGCAACCTGATCTCGTTCACGCATTTGGTTGGTTGAGTGGTCTGGTTCCCTATGTACTGAGAACTGAATTTGCGGAAGACGAGCTTTTCAAAAACGCCAAAATCGTATACACTCCAGAGACCGTTGATTTTGACGCCCGGCTGGACGGGAAGAGTTTTGATTCCCTGAGCCTTGCGCCCCATGACGAACTGATTGGTCAGAACCCATCTGATGCTGGAATTCGATTCGCTGACGCATCGATCTTCCCCTCTTCTATGAAAGACGACGGAGATACCCCATCGTTTAGCGGCGAAGCAGAAACCGAGATGGAAGAGGCCGTGGCGGTGTACGATACCATAATGAGCGGGGTATTGGCATAGCCTGGTTTTTGCACTGTTTTCGGGAAACATCCTGCTTCATGACGGCATTGTACACGCCCGTTAATTAATCTCTATGAAGCCTTGGGAAGCACGTCTCCAAGGCTTGGAGTTTTTTCGAACTGGGACATACGAACGCACATCTCCCCATCGTTTGGGGAATGAGTCAACCCAGAGATCGCACATTCGATTTGATGTTCAAGACCAAGCGCTTTTTTTCAGGCTTCCTCGCACTTCTATCCATTTTGATTCTAATGACCGGTTGCGACGACCGGACTAATGTTGGAATTGGCCTGGTTGATGCTCAGACAGAGGAATCGAAGGTAATAACCCTGAGCGCGAGCTCGTTGCAGGATAACGGGCTGGGAGATGTTACCGGTGGTAATGCTTCATCAGGTGCTTCAAGAGCTCTTGCAGGCGTGGTCGATGATCCAGTTGCGGGACACATGGAGGCCGTCGGTTTGTTGGACTTCGTGGCGTCGAGTCAGTTCGGCACCTCCTTTCTGAGTCAGCCCGTGACCTTTGCGGACTTGACGATGTCCATAGACTACGTGTACGGTGACACGACACAACCTGTCACGCTTGAGATGTACCAGGTAAACGAGAGCTGGATCTCCGCTTTCACTCGCGCGGATACTACTATCGGCACGGGTGCCCTGGTATTAACGACAACAATACCCGCAGTAGAAGGCGACCACGTGGTCACTTTGCCCGCAGAATGGGTATCCGCATTCGATGGTATCCTCCGAAGTTCGACCTTTACGGACGATTTCCATGGCTTCGCCCTCAGAGCAACCAGCGGCAACGCCATTCTTGGAGTAGGATTTTCGGGTACGTCTCTTCGAGCTTCGTCGACTCCGGGGGATACGGTCAGTTTCAGTTTATCTAAGGTTTTCACCTCCTCCTCACGAATTCCAAGCTCAGCGTCCTCAGAATATCTGTTACTTCAAGACGGAGCTGCGAATGGCCTGGATGTGTCTTTTCCATTTCTAAGCGAAGAATTCCCAGAAGCTCTGGTTCATCGTGTTCTGGTGCGCCTGAATACTGTAGATCTTTCAGACCTCTATCCTTCAGGCTTCAATCGACCTGTAGTATCCTTGATTGGTCTGAGGGTTGTCGCGGATGACGACGTGACGAGGCTGGTTGTGGAGGAAGTGGGCGTTGCCTCAGACGGCAGCCTAACGTTCGACAATACCATCCTGACCAACGTCGTCCAGTCGGTGAACTTGGATAAATCCTCTCTGGACAGATTTGAACTGTATCTGCCATCCAATCAAAGTGGTGTAGGGTTTTTGGCTATCCAATTTGGAGCCATTTCGAGTGAGAGCCTGCCACGGGCAATCGTAACGTTCACTCCGCTGAAGTGAGGAAAAAATGAATCATCCTCCCTTTCCACATTCCAACGCGCAGAAATTTATGCAGCGAATTCTCGCTTTAACATTCCTGGTCGTCCTTCTTCCGGCGTACAGTATTCTGGCTCAGAGTCAGAAGGATGGATCCATCTACTCGAGATTTGGACTGGGTGAAAGACAACAGTTTTTCACGTCGAGAAGTCAGGCCATGGGTGGCGGTGGATACGCCCTGGCAGGAATCAGATACACCAATTTCGCAAATCCAGCCGCACTAAGTGATCAGATCTTGACCCGTTTCGCTGGCGGATTTTCTTTCGAATCGATTAAGGTGAGTGCAGAAGGATTTGAACAGGGTACAGTGGCTTCAGGCACGCTCAGCGCTGTCCAGATCGGCTTTCCCCTAATTACCAACAAAACTGGATTGGGAATTTCATTTTCTCCCTACACCAGAGTGTCTTATCGGGTCGACAGCCCTTCGAGTATTATTTCGGACCCGGAAAACGGTGGTGAAACCGCGCTCATCAGCCGCTTTGGCGGTAGCGGCGGGATCCAAAAGTTATCATTGGCTACGGGCCACCGCGTATCTCCCCGAATAAGTCTTGGACTTAGTCTCGACTACCTCTTTGGTATCATCGAAGAGTCTCAAGGATCCAGTTTCAATTCAACGTTATTTGTGGATCGGACAGTTGAAAAAACGCTGCGTTTACGGGGGCTGACAGCCACCGTAGGGGGGCGTTATGTCCTACCGGGGCTTCCAACAGGTAAGGCGCTGGTCATCGGCGGAACGATCTCCCTTCCGACGACGCTGGTTGGCAAACGTGCACTCGCCCTCACGACCAGCGTTGGTAGCGACACTCTGTCGACCACGGCCAGTGGCGACGTGAAATTACCCCTCGCCTGGGCGCTCGGCGTCGCCTACCAGCCCGAAGCGAGGTGGACCTTCATCGCAGATGCCAGCTATGAAGGATGGTCATCGTTCGAAAGTGACTTTGACCTACCAGGATATTCAGCCTCCTCAAATTCCGAATTCGATAACCGGCTCCGTCTATCGGCCGGAGCCGAGTTCTGGCCAGCTAGTGGGCGCCCGTTCGCCAGCTACGGTTCCAGAATCGGCTATCGATTGGGAGTTTATTCAGATCAATCGTACGTTTCTCCTGATGCCGACGAATCCATCCGTTCTGTTGGCATTACCGGGGGGTTGAGCATGCCATCTCTCATTCGTGGCACGAATATTGACTTGAACATCGATATTGGACGTAGAGGAACCACGTCTAACGGATTGGTCAAAGACCGTTACATTCGATTCAGTCTCAACATTAATTTCGGTGATCGCTGGTTTGACCGACAGCCCCTTGGCTAGTCCCGGCGTGATCTTCACTCGCTGTGTATTTCGCACTGCATACCGACAGGTACCATGTCCCTCCGCCAGATTAAATCAGCAAAAATACTTGCGATAATCGCCTTTCTGACCACGGTTGTGGCTTTTAGCGGCTTCGCGAAGACCGCTCAGGCCCAGTCTGAGTGCGTCGAGGACGACATCCCGATGAACTACAGTCTCTACTACGAAGACTATAGAAACGGGGGCTGGGAGACTTCTCTTCCCTACCTGCACTGGATTATAAGGTGTGCACCAGGCTTCCCATCGAGCAACGACCGTAACTATCGCAGACTCGTAGAGGTCTACGAAGGACTGGCTATGGACGCCGAAGATGCCGACACCAGGCGCGTCTATCTGGACTCCGCACTCTACATCCACGATATCGCACCGTCTGCTTTAATGGACGCAGGAATTGAGGCTGACCCGTTCAACTGGATCTTCAATAAAGGCCGTTTTATCCAAAAGAACTTCGAGCATCTCGAGGATTTGCAGCCTTCCGTAGGTGGCATTTATCTCGACGCGTACAATCTTGACGCGTCAAAAATGCAGCACTACTACATCAATGTGATCATTGTTGATTTCGTGACCAGAGATGAAAAGAACGACGCGATTGAATTCATGGAGCGGGTTGAAGTAGATTTTGCTGGCGACGCCGACATATTGACAACGCTCGAAACGTGGCGCGGAACACTGTTTACCTCTCCCGAGGAGCGTATTGGATTTCTTGAAGGGCAGATTGAAAAGAAGCCGGACGATGCAGAGCTGAAGGCGGAATTACTCGACCTATACATGGTTGAGGGAATTCGCGATAAGGCTTATGAAATGGCTGAGCAGGTCATGAACGAATCGCCTACACCTGGACTGTACAGAACCGTCGCTAAAATGCGTCTCGACGATGGTGATACCGTGGAAGCTATTCGCCTCTATGAGGCCTCATTGAACATGGAAGGTGGCGAAGAGGCCGCCAAGGAAGTCTACTTTAACATTGGCATTGGTCATCAGCAAGAAGGCCGCCTGGCGAGTGCTCGCTCGCAATTCCGCCGGGCCCTCAGTGTAGATCCGACGTACATTCAGGCATTGATTGCTATTGGCGACCTGTACGTGACGTCGGTTCAGGGCTGCGGATCCTTTGAGCGTGAAGACAGAGCGGTTTACTGGCTCGCTGCGGACTACTTCAACCGCGCCGCATCTCGCGCCGACACGGAGACCTACAAGAATCAGGCACGCCAACGGGCGTCAGATATACAACGATTCTTCCCGACTGCAGAAGACAAGTTCTTTAAAAACTGGACTACAGGAGACAGATACAAGGTCGATTACGGCTGTTACACCTGGGTAGGTGAAACTACAACTGTTCGGTAGCCAGATCTATTTTCGGCATGAAAGGGTGGGCGCTCCCTGGAGCGCCCACCCTTTTTTTGGCCCATCCTTCCTCACCTACACGAATTGATCGAGAAAAGACGGCACTTTCTTTGTCATTCGGCCTGATCATCCCGATTTTCGCTTCCTCAGACGGGAAATCATTCAGAAACAGCACAAATCATGTCCCTCATCGCAGACATTCATGCCCGCCAGATCTTCGATAGCCGAGGTAATCCGACTGTAGAGGTCGACGTGATCACTGAGGACGGTCATTTTGGTAGAGCCTCAGTTCCGAGCGGCGCCTCTACGGGAGAAAATGAGGCCGTCGAGTTACGCGACGGTGACGATTCTCGATATATGGGAAAAGGTGTTTCGGGTGCTGTCAACAATGTAAATGAGAGGATTGCTCCCGAGCTCGAAGGGTGGTATGTGTTCGATCAAATCGAAATCGACGCATTTCTGAACGAACTCGACGGTACTCCCAACAAAAGTGAGCTGGGAGCCAACGCAATACTTGGCGTTTCTCTCGCTGTGGCAAATGCCGCGGCAAGCGCTGCGGGTCTGCCCCTCTTCCGGTACATCGGAGGCTCTGGTGCGCGGCAACTGCCCGTTCCAATGATGAACATCATTAATGGAGGAAGGCATGCTGACAACAGCGTCGACATGCAGGAATTCATGATAATGCCAACGGGCGCCCCTTCATTCTCTGAAGCTCTCAGAATGGGCTCCGAAGTTTTTCATCACCTGAAGACTGTACTGGGACAGCGTGGTCTAAGCACTGCAGTCGGGGACGAAGGTGGATTCGCACCGAATTTGTCCTCCAATGAAGAAGCCATCGAGGTCATTCTACGTGCAATAGAATCTGCCGGTTATTCTCCAGGTGATGACATTCATATCGCCCTGGATCCTGCTGCATCTGAAATGGCGAAGGATGGCGGATACAATTTCTGGAAAAGTGATCCCGATCGAATTCGATCCTCTGAAGAAATGGTATCGTTTTGGGCCGATTGGGCTGATAAATACCCCATTATTTCAATCGAAGATGGAATGACAGAGAATGATTGGGAGGGCTGGAAGTCGCTGACCGATAGACTGGGTGAGAAAATTCAGCTGGTTGGGGACGACCTTTTCGTAACCAATACAGAGTTTCTGAAGCGCGGGATCGATACTGGTTGTGCAAATTCGATTCTGATTAAACTCAATCAGATCGGAACGTTGTCTGAGACACTCGCAGCCATCGAAATGGCTCATAAAAATGGCTACACGGCCGTCATTTCGCATCGGAGCGGAGAAACCGAGGACACCACTATCGCCGATCTTGCGGTGGCTACCAACGCCGGTCAGATAAAAACCGGGTCATCAAGTCGCAGCGACCGCATGGCCAAATACAATCAATTACTCAGACTGGAAGAGTTATTGGGCTCAGTGGCAGAATATCCTGGAATGAATGCTCTGAGGATTTAGTACCTTAAGGCAGTTACCGCGGACCTTCCTGCACATGTATTGTCAAGGCAGATGGCGATTACAGACAGACTAGCGCATCTATTTGCTCAGTTCCGCCGAGCTGTGATTGTGGGTTTATGCTCTCTGGCTCTGATTTGGCTACTATTTTTCGACAGCCACAGTGTTTTGAGCCGCGTCCAACTGCATCGTGAACAATCTGCGCTACAGGCCGATAACCAGGAATTGAAGACTCGAATATTGGAGCTGGAAGAATTACTCGGTCATTCGCTTACTGCCGAAGAAATTGAAAAAATTGCTCGCGAGCAATATGGAATGAGCAAGGAAGGGGAAACGATCTATCCACTTTTGAAGCAGTAACATCTGGTGCAGGAAACCAGGAGAAATGGCGTAGGTATGCTCGGTGCAGTGCAGGTCACCTGATTTTTCAGAAACACGACGAAAACGGTATCTCTACTGACTGACCTCTCGAAACGTGGGATACAAAGTATCACCTTCGAACGAGGTGCTCACTTAAGCGCAATGACCGCCGTGTTGTTGCTCTCAGCCCTCCTCCCTCATTCCGTTTTTGCTCGTCAGGACACTGAGACAATTACCGAGCCAGTAGAGTTTGTTGCAGCCGATTCCATCGTTTTCCATCTGGGTCAGGACAAACGCTTTGGAACGTTGTACGGCGCCGCTTCCGTCTCCTACGACGGCTCGCTTCTGAGCGCACATGAGATCGATTTGTTGCTCGCCAAGGAAGAGCTTCACGCACGTGGATTACGCTCAGATTCCGGTTGGGTCGGACAGCCTCAAATCAAGCAGGGCGATGATGTCTTCTTCGGGGAGGAGCTCGCGTTCAACCTTCAGACCGGACGAGGTCGAATCGTGCTGGCTAAAACACAGTACGAGGAGGGATTCATCAGGGCCGACGTCGTGAAAACGCTCGAAGACAGCACTCTCTTCATTAAAAATGGTGTTTATACGACCTGTCAGTGTATCGACGACCCGTCTTATTCTCTTCGTTCGAACAAGATGAAAATGGTCGGCAGAAAGTGGATATACACTGGCCCGATCCAACTGTACTTGTTCAATATTCCGACCCCTCTCTGGCTGCCCTTTGGATTCCTGCCTGCCAAAGACGATCGCAGAAGTGGGCCCCTCCCTCCTACTTACGGTCAAGATGAATTCGGTTTCTATCTGCGTGACTGGGGCTGGTATTTCTCCATGAATGACTTCATGGATCTGCAGCTCCAGGGAGGGTTCTGGACCCAGGGAAGCTGGGAATCTCGAACGCTTTACCGGTACCGGAAGATGTATGCTTTCGATGGGCAGATTCGTTTTGACTACGCGCGCTTCAGGAATGGAGAGCCGGGGGATCCGAATTATTCTGTCAAACAAACCTCTTCTTTTCGGTGGACGCACAATCAAACCCTCAGTCCGAGATCGTCTTTCAATTCCAACGTCAATATGTCCTCGTCTTCCTATCTGAGGGCCGTTTCTCAGGACTATGACGATCGCGTCCGACAGGATTTGCAGTCGAGCATCAAATTCACCCAGCGATGGACCGGGCGAAATCTTTCTGTTCAGGTGAATCAGCGCCAGGTACTGTCCACGGGGCAGGTGAATCTTACTCTTCCAAGCCTTTCGTTTTCTCAGAGCAGTTTCAAGCCGTTCCAAAAAACCAATCGACTACCTGGAAGCAGGGAGAGTATTCTGGACAAATTGACTGTCAGCTACAATATGTCGGTTAATAACCGATTCAGCTTTCGTCCCCTTCCCGACGAGGAGCTGCTTGCCCGCGGGGATTCACTCGCCGCTGAGATCAGCTGGTTCGATGCCCTCTTTTCCGGTGAAGATTATACACGTGCCACGGGAGACGATCAGCGATTCGACTTCAGAACCACGCATCGAATCCCCATCTCCGCTCCATTTTCGGTCAGGCGTCTTCCCCTCTTGGGTGACCTGTCTCTCAATCTATCGCCGAGCTTTACGTACACTGAGGACTGGTTTCTGTCTTCTGAACAACGCACTCTGAATGCGGACAGTACGGGAGTGGAGGTGACTTCAGATCCTGGGTTCTTCGCCCTTCGGCAATTCAGTTCGTCCATCTCGGCAAATACGATTTTCTACGGCCTCTTTCCTTTTTCTGGATTCGGATATAAGGGAATTCGGCACACCGTTCGGCCCAGCATTGGGTTCTCGTACCGCCCTGATTTTTTCGATGAGCGGTGGGGATATGTCCGTTCGTATACCGACGCACAAGGAAATGAAATTGATTATGCCCCCGTATCAGGCGTCAGTCGAGGTCGCCAACAGGCTCTAACGTTTTCGCTGAGTAACGTTTTTGAAACCAAAAAGGTGATTACCGACTCCTCTGCGGTCTCGAGACCTGTTGGTGCAGCTAAAATTCTGGACCTCAGTTTATCGAGCTCCTACAACTTCGCAGCGGACTCATTGAAGATGAGCAATATCAGTCTTTCCGCCAGAACGCGAGTCTTCGGAAAGGTTGACATAAATTTTCGAAGCACGTATTCGCCGTACAGTCTCAATTCGTCGGGGGCGTTAACCAGGAATACCTCGTTTTCACTCACCTCTCCTCTGGGCCGGTTGACCTCAGCGAACCTCACCATGCGGACGTCTCTACGGTCCAAAAGGGGCGCAGGCGATCGTCCTCTCACAACTCCTCGGGCCTCCATGGTGTCGACGCAGCCTGGATTTGGCGGGACGGGGCTTTCAACAACTAGCTTTCTGGCGAATGACTTTGGCTCGGCCGGAGGAGATTTTTCCATTCCTTGGTCCCTGAATCTGGACTTTACTTACGGAATCACAAAGGGGAGCCTCTCGAGCATACGCCGCGCCATCATCAATACCACGTTCGATTTCAGCCTGACCCCAAACTGGAAGGTTTCGAGTCGCTCGGGCTACGACATTGAATTGGGCCGGATGGCGACGACAAACATTGCCCTCGCGCGGGATTTCGACTGTTGGCAGATGTCGTTCAACTGGGTCCCGTTCGGACTTTATCAGTCATGGGGATTCGATCTGCACGTCAAGAGCGGTCATTTGAGGGACCTTCTGAGGATTCGACAGCCAAAATCGGATGTGCGCGACCGATTCGGTTCTCTTTTCTAAAGAATCTGGGATCTCGATCCCTTCCTCAGTCATCGTCCTTCAATACCGGGCGACTGGAAGTTATATCAAAGCGCAGCTCACTGGCATCCTCGACCGTCCCACTCACGCGCGCTTTCAACTCTACTCCGTCTGCCTCCAGGGTCAGCTCTGTGATCATCCCCAGAAACTGCCTGTCGATTACACGCGCCTTGTGCTTCCCCTCACTGTTAGGCACGACGTGCTCACGTCTGATCGAGAGAACCTGTCCAGACGCCACGTCCGCGCCGCTGAAGAGCCTGATATGACTCTCAGACGAGACGATATTGCTCCCTCCCAGAAAAGACGCAACGAACGCGGATTTAGGAGAAGCGTATAGTTCTTCGGGAGACCCCATCTGGACAATTTTCCCATCCCGCATCAGCGCAATGGAATCCGAGAGGGCCAGGGCCTCTTCCTGGTCGTGTGTGACGTATATGCTCGTCAACCCCAATCGATGCTGTAATTTTTTTAGTTCGCCCCTCGTCTGCTGTCTCAGAGCAACGTCAAGGTTTGAAAGCGGCTCGTCAAACAGAATGACCTTCGGTTCAATCGCAACGGCCCTTGCTAGCGCAGTCCGCTGCTGTTGACCTCCCGAAAGAGAGGTGACAGGCGTGTCCACGAAGGCCTCCATATCTACACTCTTCAGCGAATCGGTGACCACCTTTCGAATTTCACCTGGAGACATTCTCCTCACCTTGAGTCCGTACGCAACGTTCTCTCCGACGGTCATATGGGGAAAGAGGGCATAATTCTGGAAGACCATTGCAGTCGGTCGTTTCCGGGCCTCCATCGAGGTCACGTCTTCGCCTCCAATCATAACCCGGCCTGAGTCCGGCTGTTCGAAGCCGGATACTATTCGCAGTGTCGTCGATTTTCCACACCCGCTGGGGCCCAATAGTGAAAAGAACGATCCGCCTGGTATTTCTATGGAGACATCGTCAACGGCTGTCAGATTGCCGAAACGCTTTGTGACGCCATCCAGTCGGACCGAAACGGCATGCTGATCGCTATGATTTGCACCTGTCATAATATCAGAGTCCGTTCAAAATTTCAGGATCAAGCTGAGAGCGCTTCATCTACCTTATCAGCGGCTTCCTGGAAGAGTGTTGCCGTCTCAATCTTAAGGCCACTTTCTTCCAGAATTGCTCTTCCCTCCTCCGCGTTCGTTCCTTGAAGTCGCACTATCAGGGGTAAACTGATGCCCACATTTGTAGCCGCTTGCACCACGCCTCGCGCTACTTGATCGCAGCGGACGATCCCTCCAAAAATGTTCACCAGGATGGCCTTCACCCCTGGATCTTTCAGGATAATTCGAAATCCCGCTTCAACAGTCTCGGGATTTGCTGCTCCACCGACATCGAGGAAATTGGCGGGCTCTCCCCCAGCAATCTTGATAATGTCCATGGTGGCCATGGCCAAACCAGCTCCGTTTACCATACACCCGACGTTTCCGTCCAACTTAACATAATTCAGACTGTACTCGGCGGCCTCAACCTCGAGTGGATCCTCCTCATTCTTGTCTCTCAGCTCCGCGATATCGGCGTGCCTGAACAGGGCGTTATCGTCAATATTTATTTTTGCATCGATGGCGAGGACATCGCCGTCGGTGGTCAGAGTAAGTGGATTGATTTCCGCGATCGAGCAGTCGCTCTCTTCAAAAGCCCGATACAGAGCTACAATGAAGCGTACGGCCTGCTTGAAGGCCTTCCCCTCGAACCCAAGACCAAACGCAAGACGTCTCGCCTGGAATCCCTGAAGACCGATTACGGGGTCGATCCACTCCTTCAGGATCAACTCTGGAGTTTCCTCAGCGACGGTTTCAATTTCAACACCGCCCTCCGTGGAGGCCATGATAACAACTTGATTTCTGCCCCGATCGAGCGTGATGCCCAGGTAATATTCCTTCTCAATATCTACGGCATCGGCGATGAGCACCGAGCGGACCTTTTGTCCCTCGGGTCCAGTCTGCGGAGTTTTCAGCATCATACCGAGAATGGCTTCGGCCGTCTCACGTACTTCGTCGGTACTCCTGGCCAGTTTCACCCCGCCACCTTTGCCCCTTCCTCCGGCATGAATCTGGGCTTTTACGACGAAGAGGTCGTTTCCTGTCTCCCGTTCAAGTTTTTGAGCGGCGCTTACAGCTTCTTCTGGAGTCGTCGCAAGCAGCCCCTTTTGAACGGATACCCCAAACTTCGCCAGGATCTCTTTTGCTTGATATTCGTGGACTTTCATGGATCTGGAATTACGTAACTTTAATACTGAAAACTAAGACTGGCCAAACCGTTAATCCGGTACTCATTCACACAGAGCTTCATATTCTCCGATTCTTACAGTGCCTCGATTTCCGCACTGGTCTATGGATTCTGAATGACATACGATCTACACATCGTTAAGCGATTCCTGACCGGGTATGTGCTCCTCATTCTCGGCTTGATCGTCTTTTTTGTGGTCCTCCATTACGTCGAGTATGTCGATGACTTCATGGACCGTGGTGCAACGATGAGTTCTGTGTTTCTCCTATACTACCCAAACTACGTTCCGGATATTATCCGCCTCATCTCTCCTCTTGCCGTATTTATTTCTGCAGTGTTCCTGACCTCCAGACTGGCTCAAAAATTGGAGCTGTCTTCTCTGCAGACTGCCGGGGTATCTCTATACCGAATCCTTGTACCGTTCGTGATTGTGGGCGTTGTAATCACCGGATTCATGTTTTGGTTCAACGGCTGGGTGGTTCCCCAAACCAATAGAACTCGCATGGCATTTGAACAGGAGTTTACCAAAGATGCCCGTGTTGGAGCGGAATACGCCAATATTCACCGACAAAACGCGCCAGGTAGCATTCTTTCGGTCAATTACTACGAGCGAAGATCAAAATCTGCGTCGGTAGTCTCACTCCAATTGTTCAATCAGGATGGAACCATGCAGGAGCGTATCGACGCGGAGCGAATGACATGGATCGACTCGCTAGAGACTTGGCGAATGACCTCTGCTACCGTGAGGCGATTCGATGAGAGCGGTGAAATTTCAAGGCGCTCGGTAAGCGTCATCGACACGGTGCTGAGTATTTATCCCAGGGATTTGTCGAGGCTTCGAGGGGATGTTGACGCGATGACAATCACGGAAGCGAGATCGTATCTGAATACACTACGGAGAACCGCAGCCAGTCGGACAGGGCAAGCCTTGGTTGCCTACTACAGCAAGTTCTCTTATCCGTTCGCCAATCTGATACTCATTCTTCTTGCTGTCCCACTCGCATCTGTTCGCAGGAGAGGTGGTCAAGCCGTGCAGCTCGGCCTGGGCCTGTTCATCGCCTTCGTCTATCTGGCCCTCATGAAGCTCGTCGAGCCATTTGGATACGCTGAAACCATTTCGCCGGTCATGGCGGCCTGGATTCCTCACATCGTATTTATGGCTTTCGCCGTCGTGCTGCTGGTGAAAGTCAGAAAATAACGGACCAGGGCCCTCTAGCACCGTCTGTCGAGCCGCCGGGACTCCAGCCCACCCTAACTGTTCGCCCGTTTGCTCGCGCGCCACACCCAAGCCTGAAAGCCTCTACGCCTCTCCACCCGGCATGCCAAAGTGAATGGCAGGTCCCTGCGAGTGGGTTTCTTCGATCTCACCATGTGAGCGCTCGAAACGTTCTATGTTATCAGCGAGCGCTCGAAGAAGCCTCTTTGCGTGTTGTGGCGTAACGATTACGCGACTCTTGACTCGGGCCTTCGGCACACCTGGCATTACGCGGATAAAATCCAGAATGAACTCCTCGGACGAATGTGCCAACATCACCAGATTTGAGTATGTGCCTTCGGCCACCTCTTCAGAAAGCTCAATATTTAGCTGGGGACCTTTGGGGGGCGATCCGTCTTTTTTCTCTTTCATGATATCGAATTATGATCCGTTAACTGATTGCGCTGTAAGCGCTTCTATCAGGTCACTCTTGGTGATTATTGAAAAACCTTGTTCTTTTTTTCTGACCAGAACCGCACCGGCGGCTTCTTTCAAGAGAGAGGTAAGACCGCTCATTGGAATGTCCGGGTCAACCACCGGAAAAGGAGCACCCATGTTTTCAGCCACGGGCTGCATTCCGGCTTCTGGATCTTCGATAAGTCTGTTCAACACCACCGATTCAGTCAAACTTCCCAGAATTTCATTGTCCTCGACCACGGGTAGCTGTGAAATGGAGGAAGCCACCATGAGATCGATGGCCGACTGAAGTGTGTCAGAGGGCTTTACGAATATCAAATCATCAGCGTTTCGTGGAAGGACATCCGAGGCCCGCAGCTCCCGATCCTCTTCCAGAAAGCCATGGCTCCTCATCCAGGTATCGTTAAAAGTCTTGGATAGATAGCGAAATCCAGTATCGGGCAGCATGACGACGACGACATCTTTGGAGGTGAGCTCCTCTTCGTGAGCTTCGAGCCACTTGAGGGCTCCCGACAGCGCCAATCCACTTGATTGTCCTACAAAGAGACCCTCCTCACGTGCCAGTCGGCGCGTCATCACCATGTTTTCTTTATCAGTAGATCGAACATAGTCATCCACGATATCGAAGTTCATGTTTTTGGCGAGGATATCTTCTCCCGCCCCTTCCGTGACATAGGGATAGATCTCCGCCTCGTCGAATTCGCCGGTGAAGAAATACTTGTGATAGACCGATCCAAACGTATCCACACCTATGATTTTGATGCTTGAATCCTGTTCCTTCAGAAACTTCCCTGTGCCTGAAATGGTGCCGCCCGTTCCAGCGGCTGCGATGAAATGCGTGACCTTTTGATCAGTCTGCGACCATATCTCGGGACCCGACGCCGCGTAATGAGCTGCAGCGTTCGCAGGATTATCGTATTGATTCATGTACACCGCATTGGGCGTTTCTTCCGCTTTCTGCCTCGATACCGAGTAGTAGGACCGGGGATCATCAGGGGCCACATTTGTCGGGCAAATCAGAACCTCCGCTCCCAGCGCTCGCAACATGTCCGCTTTTTCTGGGCTCTGCTTGTCAGTCGTCACGAAGATGCACTTATATCCTCTAATAATTGCGGCGAGGGCCAGGCCCGCTCCCGTATTTCCACTGGTGCCTTCTACGATCGTACCGCCTGGCTTCAAATCACCAGACTTTTCGGCCGCGTCAATCATCGTGACGGCGATCCGGTCCTTCACTGAGCCTCCTGGATTGAAGTATTCAACCTTGACGAGGACCGTACAAGGAAGGTGTGCCGTGATCTTATTCAGCCGGATGATCGGTGTATCACCGATTGTATCCAATATTGAGTCGTGCCACATGTACCGGGGAGTTCCTCCTTTTACGCTTCTGGTGCACTCTATGGCGAGATGCACAAATGATCTATATTTCGAGAACGAACTTTGTGCTGAAAGGTACGGTTCCCTTAATGCTTCTTCGCGGTTCCGATCCGGGATTGCGGGAAATTTCGTGGCACAGAATCGCCGATTGCCAGGCAAACATGTCAGAATCAACGACACATCTTTCCACCATCGAGCCAGATCTGCTCGTTGCTACCTGTCGAGCCGATGGTTCTGTTCTGATCAGAAATGCGGCTTGGAAGGCGATATTGGGCGACGCAGAGGAGCTCTGGACCAATCTTATGCCGTCTGACAGGGAAATCGCGAATCAAAATATGACGGAAGCGGCGGGCGGCTCTCTCGTAACTCACGCCCTGTTTATGGTCGAGTCGAAGCATCGAGATATTCCCGTCCCAATCCTTCTGCACTTCATTCCAGTTGACGCAGGAAAGTCGGAAAATCTACGATCGGTGGCTATATCGGGCGAAGTATTGACGGAGCCGACAACCTGGACCGAGAGCCAAACGCAGCGCCATCGAATGGAAACGCTCGGACGCATGACGATGGGAATGGCCCACGATTTCAACAATCTGTTGAGTGGAATATTGGGTCATACACAGTTGTGGAGGCTTGAAACCGACCTGGATGAAAGCGCCCTCGAACACATCTCCACTATCGAAAATGCGGCATTAGGCGGAGCCAACCTGGTCTCAAAGGTCCAGCAGTACATCCGGCAGGAGGCACGATCTTCTTTTGAACGCCTCGATTTGACGGCACTCATTATTGATTGTATTTCCTTCACGAAACCATACTGGTACAACGAACCGCGCCGTCAAGGAATTGACATCGAAGTGGTCCACAGGCTCGACTCCCTCCCCCCAATCGAAGGATCTCCAGCCGGTCTGCGCGACGTGTTCGTAAATCTCATTCTGAATGCGGTACAGGCCATGCCAGATGGCGGAATCATCCGTATTGAGGGCACGGCAGACGAGAGTGAAATGCGGATCCGGATTTCGGACACGGGAACAGGAATGAGCGCTGAGGTTCGAAAACACGTATTTGAGCCCCTCTATACCACAAAAGGAGAACGTGGGACCGGGATGGGACTGGCAGTTGTGGCTGGAACGATGCGAGAACATCAGGGCGACATCTCTCTTGATTCAGAGCTCGGCAAAGGAACCACATTTACGCTTCAGTTTCCATTGAACGTCTCAGAGTCGGAAGCCCCCGTAGAGCGCCCACCCGTCACCGGCAACGGCGGCGATGAATCCCGACGAGTACTGGTAGTCGATGATGAGGAAATGGTACGAACCGTTCTGTCACGACTGTTGAAGCTCCGCGGACATACGGTAACGGCAGCAGCCTCTGGGAAGGAGGCGATAGATCTCTTTAGGTCCGGTGATTTCGATATCATACTGACCGATCAGGGAATGCCTGAAATGAGTGGTAGAGAGTTGGCCTACCAGATTCGAAAATACGATGACGGGGTTCCCATTCTTTTGCTGACGGGAGACACAGATATCAATTTCAATCCGGTTTACATCAATCAGGTGCTGACAAAACCGTTCAAGATCGATACGATCGATAGCGTAATTGCCGCCCTGACCTGACGATTCAAACACAATTCAGACAAGTTGTCAGGATAGCTTGTTTGGCTTGATTGTTGGATTAGTCGGGACAACGAAGCCTGCAGACACACTATTTGCAATATGCACCAGGACCTTGTTCTTCTTCTGGATGACGACCCGGAACAGAGTATTCCCCTTCCCACGGCGGATGAAGAGAAGGAGATGAGTACGTCCGACATACCGGACTCTCTTCCCATTCTCGCACTTCGCAATACGGTTCTCTTTCCCGGAGTAGTCCTTCCGATTACCGTCGGAAGGGATGCATCCCTGCGCCTGGTCAAAGATGCATTCGGCGATGACCGCCTCATTGGTGTGGTAGCACAAAAGAGATCTGAGACAGAAAATCCAGCCCCTGACGACCTCTACGAGTTCGGAACGGTTGCAAGCATCCTGAAACTCATCAAGATGCCTGATGGCACCAAGTCGATAGTAATACAGGGAAAAAGACGTTTCAAGATTGCTCAGATCGTACAGGAAGAGCCGTATTTCACAGCCCACGTAGAGCCTGTCATAGAGGATCTCGCGGGTGATGACATCGAAATTCAGGCACGTATTCGATCCATCAAAGAACTCGCCATTCAAATTGTAAACCTGTCACCGAATCTTCCGAGTGAGGCAGCTTATGCGATCCAAAATATTGAGTCCCCGACATTTCTCATTCACTTTATAGCCTCGAACCTGCAGATCGACGTCCAGGATAAGCAGGAGCTACTCGAGACTCTTCCGCTTGTAGATCGGGCCGACCTGGTCATGACGTATCTCAATCAGGAATTGCAGGTACTCCAACTATCTGAAGAAATCCGCACTCGAGTCAAGAGTGATGTGGATCAGCAGCAACGAGAGTATCTCCTGCGTCAGCAACTGAAAGCTATTCAGGATGAGCTTGGTGAGTCGGAAGGAGTTGGAAATGAAGTACGCGAACTACGGGAGAAAGCGGACAAGAAGGCGCTTCCCGACACTGTTCGGGAAGCATTGGAGAAAGAAATGGAGAAGCTGTCGAGATCCAATCCTGCTTCACCTGATTATGCGGTCACCCGGAACTACATCGACTGGATTCTGGACATTCCGTGGCTAGATTACTCGAAGGATAAGCTCGATATCCGCAAAGCCGGCAAGATTCTGAATGAAGATCATTACGGCCTTGAAGCGGTGAAACAGCGCATCCTGGAATATCTGGCTGTGCTGAAGCTCAAAGGAGACATGAAAGCTCCAATTCTCTGCTTCCACGGACCCCCTGGCGTGGGTAAGACGAGCCTTGGAAAAAGTATCGCGCGTGCGCTCGGTCGAGAGTTTATTCGCATGTCACTCGGAGGAATTCGAGATGAAGCCGAGATCCGCGGTCATCGAAGGACCTACGTCGGCGCGCTGCCCGGTCGCATCATTCAGGGAATGAAGAAAGCCGGAACCGCCAATCCTGTCTTCATGCTGGATGAAGTAGACAAGCTCGGTGCGGATTTCCGGGGAGATCCTTCCTCGGCGCTCCTGGAGGTACTCGACCCAGAGCAGAACATCGCATTCAACGATCACTACCTGGAGGTCGATTACGACCTTTCAAACGTACTTTTTATTGCCACAGCGAACTATCTCGAAATGATTCCTGCTCCATTGCGCGACCGGATGGAGTTGATTGAGATAAACGGGTACACTCAGGAAGAAAAGCTGGCGATTGCCAAGCAATATCTCGTACCTCGACAGATCGAGCGCAACGGTCTGAAAAAGGACCAGTTCAATATTTCAAATGCGGCATTGAAGCTGGTGATAGACGGCTACACTCGAGAATCAGGAGTCCGCCAGCTGGAACGGACGGTTGGTGCTGTTGCTCGGGGAGTCGCGAAAAAGGTAGCAATGGGCGAGTCGGAAGGAGAAAAAATTGATGCCAAAGACATTGAGTCTTATCTGAAAGCCCGCAAGTACTACTCCGACTTGGCCGAAAGGACCGAAGTCCCCGGTGTTGCAACCGGCCTGGCATGGACACCGGTCGGTGGCGATATCCTGTTCATTGAAGTGTCGGTTTCACGGGGCTCGGGAAGAATGATTCTGACCGGACAGCTTGGTGACGTGATGAAGGAATCGGCCCAGGCCGCTCTTTCATACGTAAAAGCCAATGCATCAGAGTGGGACATTCCTTCTGATGCCTTCAGATACTGGGACCTGCACATTCATGTGCCGGCAGGAGCGGTCCCGAAAGATGGACCTTCAGCTGGCGTTGCCATGTTGTCGGCATTGATTTCGATCTACACGCAGCGCAGAGTACAGAACCGAGTCGCTATGACGGGGGAGATTACCCTTCGCGGTCTAGTGCTCCCGGTCGGTGGTATCAAAGAGAAGGTTTTGGCCGCGAAGCGAGCTGGAATCAAGCTCGTAATCCTGCCCGAGAAAAATCGCAAAGACATCGAGGAGATAAAAACTTCGTCGCTTCGAGGTCTTTCTGTCTCATATGTGAAGCGAATGGAAGATGTAATCGAGATCGCCCTGCAGAAGCGAGCCATAAACAAGCCCAGTGAATTCTTCTCGATTCCAGAGAAAGAAAAAATCAATACGCGGGCCGGATCCAACGGCTCTTCATCGACTTTGCTCGAAACTCGATAGAATTATCGCTTCCCGGTTGAAGATTTCTGGGATGTTGGTTCTGACTTTTCATCAAGAATGACCGCGTCGTCAATTTCTTCTGATGAACCCTCTAAAAAGGCATTTTCAGCCATCGTCCAGACGTCCCCAATGGCGTTTACGGTGTAATCGAAGATCGTTCCGATGGTATTGAAAGCCGTCCCGGCGATAAAAATCGCCTTTCCCACTGGATTCAAGCGATCAAACTCAACGATTTTGTTTTCTTCGTTCGACATACAGTCAGGCGATGAAAACCTGCCGATGGTCTAGGAAGCGTCAGCAGATTTCTTTTTCGGGGCCGATTTTTTAGCGCGTGCCTTCTTGGCAGTCTTCTTCTTAGTCGACGCCTGTTTAGTAGAATCTTCGCTGTCGGTCGAGTTCGTGCTTTGGGAGGAGGAATCCCCATCGGCATCCGCGAATGCCTCTTTCATGGCTTCAGAGACCTGCTCACCTGCCTTCTTGAGTCCGTCCGCCATCGCCTTGACCGCCGACTCGATCAGGAAGAACGCTTTTTCCTCGATGCCGAGGTCATCAAATGCGTCGCGTGTTGATTCGTATTCCTTACTGCGAGTGCTTTTATCGTCTGACATTGTCAACTATATCGTAGATGAACAGGATTATCTGTGCCGAAGTAGACGTAGTCCCACCAGCCATGTTGCACGAAAACGCAATGCCAGACACACACTTCCCCGGAGGGAATATGGGCGAGCTGATATCCAGTAACTACGCGTTGTTCAGATTTGCCTGGGCCGCTGCAAGCCGCGCAATCGGAACGCGAAATGGAGAACAGGAAACGTAATCCATCCCCACTTCAAAACAGAAGTGAACAGATCGAGGATCGCCGCCATGCTCTCCGCAAATACCAACCTTGAGCCCATCTCGGCTGGCGCGTCCCAATTCTGTACCCATACGTACAAGTTTTCCCACGCCGGATATATCCAGAGATTGGAATGGGTCCTCCGGAAGAATTTTACGAGCGACATATTCAGGAAGGAATACGCCGGCGTCGTCCCTGCTGTAGCCGAAGGTCATCTGCGTCAGGTCGTTCGTGCCGAATGAGAAAAACTCAGCTTCTTTCGCGATATCGTCAGCCGTCAGCGCCGCCCGCGGAATCTCTATCATGGTCCCGATGAGATACTCGACCCGGGCTCCTTTCTCCGCGAACACCTTGTCCGCGGTTTCTTGTATTACCGCTTTCTGATTTACAAACTCTTCGACCGTGCCGATGAGAGGTACCATGATCTCTGGTAGGACGCTCACACCTTGCTCCGTCAGCTCAACGGCCGCTTCGATGATCGCACGGGTCTGCATCTCCGTTATTTCCGGGTAGGTGACACCCAATCGACATCCGCGGTGACCCAACATGGGATTAAACTCCGAGAGCGATTCAACCTTGGCGTGCACGATCTCGTAGGTGACACCCATCTTTTCAGCCATATCCCGCTTTCCCTGCTCGTCGTGCGGAAGAAACTCATGAAGCGGAGGATCGAGCAAACGGATGGTAACGGGTTTTCCCTCCATTGCCTTGAAAATGCCAAGAAAGTCTTCCTTTTGAAATGGAAGCAGCTTGTCGAGTGCTACACGGCGAGCGGATTCGTCCGCCGCCAGAATCATCTCTCGAACTTTATCAATCCGGTCACCTTCAAAAAACATGTGTTCCGTACGACAGAGGCCAATTCCTTCCGCCCCGAATTCGATCGCTTTAGCAGCGTCTGCTGGAGTGTCGGCGTTCGTACGAACCCCCATCGTTCTGTGCTCGTCGACCCACGCCATGAAGGTTCCAAAATCACCAGTCAACTCTGGAGCGGTTAAGTCCTGTGCTCCCAGAATCACCTCTCCAGTCGATCCATTTATCGAAACCCAGTCGCCTTCCGATACGGTGATTCCATTTGCACGGAAGCACTTTGCGCTGTAATCGATGACTACTTCGCCGCATCCCGCAACGCACGGTTTACCCCAGCCTCTCGCCACAACTGCAGCATGACTCGTCATGCCTCCTCGTGATGTCAGAATACCCTGGGCTGCATTCATTCCACCCACATCTTCCGGGCTCGTCTCCGTGCGAACCAGGATCACCGCCTTGCCGGCTGCTTCTGCATCTTCGGCCTCGTCAGCAGAAAAGACCACCTGACCGACAGCAGCTCCAGGCGACGCGGGGAGTCCCTTCGCAATCACGTCGCTTTTATATGCGTCAACATCTTTGAAGCCCGGATGCAGTAATTGATCGAGATGTCCAGGTTCGACCATCTCACCTACTGCCTTTTTCTTTGATATCAAGCCGTCCTGAACCATGTCCACGGCCACTTTAATGGCGGCAGCACCTGTTCGCTTCCCACTTCGTGTCTGAAGGATGAACAGATTTCCTTCCTGGATAGTGAATTCAATATCCTGCATATCGGAGTAGTGACCTTCGAGCGTTTGGGTCATCTCAACAAGCCTTTCAAACGCCTCAGGAAACGTCTCCTCCATCTTCGAAATGTCTTCGGGGGTCCGGATTCCCGCTACTACATCCTCACCCTGCGCGTCGACCAGGAACTCCCCGTAAAGTTTATTCTCTCCTGTGGAAGGATTGCGAGTAAACAGAACTCCAGTCCCGCTGTTGGAGCCCATATTTCCATATACCATCGCCTGAACATTCACGGCGGTCCCGACCAATCCGGTGATCTTGTTTATGGAGCGATATTTTCGTGCCCTGTCACTCTCCCATGATCCAAAAACCGCATTTACAGCTAGAGAAAGTTGCTCGAACGGATCATCGGGAAACATCGCTCCCGTTTGCTCCTTGTAGATGGCCTTGTAGCGTTCTACCAATTCTCTCAAATCATCGCCGGTCAGATCTACATCCTCTTTGACGCCCCGTTCGCTCTTGAGCAATTCAATAGCCTCTTCGAACAGCTTGTGATGAACGCCCATCACTACGTCACCAAACATGTCAATAAATCGGCGGTAGGCGTCAAACGCAAAGCGAACGTTTCCCGTTTTGCGAGCCATTCCTTCTACGGCAACATCATTCAAACCGAGATTCAGAACGGTATCCATCATACCGGGCATGGAAACTGCCGCACCACTTCGAACTGAGACCAGAAGCGGATTTTCCGAGTCGCCAAATTGAGCACCCATCTCTGACTCGATGTGGGAAATACCCTCACGAACCTGTTCGTCCAGTTCTGCTGGCCACTGCCCCTCATTCTCACTGTAGAACTTGCACGTCTCCGTGCTGATGGTAAATCCGGGAGGCACCGGAAGACCTATCGAGCTCATCTCAGCCAGATTCGCTCCTTTTCCCCCCAGATGGGCTTTCATCGATTTATCACCTTCCGTGGCAGAACCACCGAATTTGTACACCATCTGAGTAAGAGTCTGTGCCGCCATGTCTGTCATCTGAATACTTTGATTAGTCTGAGTCCTGCAGAGAATACGCCTTCTTGACGCAAGAGGGCCGCCTGTGCCGGCCTTTTACGCCAGCAGCGAATCCTGACAAAGATACAACTTGGACCCACCTGGAGCGCCCTCGTACGTTCTAAGAAATCATTAATCACTGGTAGCGCTTCCAGAGCCACAATTGTCGTTAGCGGAACGCATCGAATGAACGAGCGTGTGAGAGGTCGAATTTTTTACAGTTTCGTTCGCCTCCGAACCTCCAACAGTAATCTATATGAAACGACTTGTCGTCGTTGAGTCGCCCACCAAGGCAAGGACCATCAGAAAATTTCTACCCGATTCGTATGTGGTAGAAGCCAGCATGGGGCATGTTCGCGACCTGCCTCCATCGGCCTCCCAGATCCCCGAGAAATACAAGAAGGAGAAATGGTCACGCCTCGGAGTCAATGTAGAGGAGGACTTCTCGCCCCTTTACATCGTCCCCACTGACAAAAAGAAGGTGGTTAAGCAGCTAAAGGATGCACTTAAAGACGTGGACGAGCTCTTCATCGCGACGGATGAAGACAGAGAGGGCGAATCTATCGGTTGGCACCTTATTGAGGTTCTCAAGCCCAAGGTGCCAGTGCGCCGTATGGTATTTCATGAAATAACCAAGTCTGCCATTCTGGAGGCTCTCGAGAACACTCGTGATATGGACACCAACCTGGTCGAGGCCCAGGAAACCAGACGCGTGCTTGATCGCCTCGTTGGATACTCCATTTCACCCCTTCTGTGGAAAAAAATTGCGCCAAAACTATCCGCGGGCCGTGTTCAGAGCGTGGCCGTTCGGGTTCTGGTACATCGTGAGACGGAGCGTATTCTCTTTATTCCAGCGAACTATTGGGGCTTGAAGGCCGGACTCGGGTTCAGCGGGTCATCTTTTGAGGGAAACATGTCCCATACCGGGGGTCTTCGACTGGCCACGGGTAAGGACTTTGACGATAACACGGGCAGGCTGAACGACGGTACGGTCGACGGAACCGACTGTACTGTTCTTCAGGAAGAACGCGCGCAACGGCTTGAGTCCGTTCTTGCCAGCTCCGACTGGACAGTGAGCAAGGTGGAGCACAAGACCATCACGAGAAAGCCTTCTGCTCCCTTCATCACATCAACACTGCAGCAGGAGTCTAGCCGGAAGCTGAGATTGTCTGCCCGGGAAACCATGCGCGTAGCTCAGAAGCTCTACGAGCAGGGCTTCATCACGTACATGCGTACTGATTCCACCAGCCTATCGTCTGAAGCCATGACAGCGGCGAGAGGCGCTGTAGAGTCTCGGTACGGGAAAGATTTCCTCAGTTCGGAACCGCGTGAATTCAGCAGCAAAGTTCGGAACGCCCAGGAGGCGCACGAAGCGATTCGACCTGCCGGAACTGAGATGAAAACAGCGAGTGAGCTCGGACTCTCTGGTGAAGAGTCTTCACTCTATGATTTGATATGGAAGCGAACGCTGGCATCCCAAATGTCGGACGCGAAAATTAATCGAACCAGCGTACAGATCGTAACTGGCGCCAGCGATGATGAATCGATGTTTCGATCGAGTGGTCAGTCCATACAGTTTGCGGGATTCATGCGGGCCTATGTAGAAGGCTCCGACGATCCAGATGCCGCCTTGGTGGATCGCGACCAACCCCTTCCTGATTTGAAGGAGGGCGACAAGGTTTCTCTCGAAAATCTCGAGGCCAGCGGACATGCCACTAAACCTCCTGCCCGATACACAGATGCAACGCTCATCAAGATCCTGGAGCAGGAAGGCATCGGCCGGCCCAGTACGTACGCCAGTATTATCGATACCATCGTGCGGCGTGGATACGTCAGGAGAGATCGGAATCAGCTGATACCAACGTTTACGGCGTTTGCAACCAACAATCTGCTCGAGCAGCAGTTCTCGAAACTGGTTGACACGGGATTCACCGCTGAAATGGAACAGGTCCTCGATGACATAGCCGCGGGGAAGAAAGAAGCGCTGCCTTATCTGAAGGAATTTTACTCCGGCAAGAACGGACTCGAAGCAGCTGTTGAGACAGGACTCGATTCGATAGATGCTCGTGCTGTTTCCGCAATCTCATTCGAGAAGTGGAAGCCGTTCATTGTTCGCGTGGGGAAATATGGACCCTACGTTGAAATGGGGGAAGATGACGAGAGGAAGGTTGCGTCGATCCCGTTCAATGCTGCACCAGGAGACATCGAGAAAGAGCACCTGCAGGGATTCATAGATGAAAAAGAGAGGGGCGGAGACATTCTCGGGATTCATCCCGAGATGGAGCTTCCCGTATTCGTCAAGAAGGGCCCCTACGGGCATTACGTGCAGTTGGGAGACGACGAACAGGAGGGAAAACCCAAGCGTATCTCTGTTCCCAAGAATATGAACCCAGAAGACGTTGATTTTGCTAAAGCCTTACGTCTTCTCGAATTACCGAAAGAGCTAGGAAATCATCCAGAAACCGGAACGGTAATTCGTGTAAATATCGGCCGATATGGACCCTATGTACAACACGGATCCGTGTTCGCCTCTCTGACCAAGGAAGATGACATTCTCAGCATTGAATACGATCGAGCGATTGAGCTGATCGCGAAAAAGGAGGAGAAAAATAAGCCCATACACGTAATTGGCGAGCACCCTGAGTCTGGAGAACTGGTCCAGGTATGGGAAGGACGCTACGGCCCATATGTGAAACACCAGCGAGTCAACGCGTCTCTCCCCAAGAATCGACCGGCTGATTCGATTACGATGGAAGAAGCCCTCGAACTGCTCGCCCAGCGGGCCGACCGAAAATCAACCAGGAAAGGGAAGGCAAAGAAGAAGAAGAAAAAATAATCTTCGCTCGTGGCTTTGTTGGATCGTGGCCCTATTCGCCCGTGGCTTTGTTGGATCGTGACCCTATTCGATTGGGCTCATCTTCCCACGTCCTGATTGCCCAGTTGCGTCGCTCTCAAGATGTTGATGTAGCTCTCGTAACGCTCTATTGATAGAACGTCCTCCGCGACCAGCTCGCGAATGCGGCACTGAGGTTCATGATCGTGGGTACAGTTCGGAAATCTGCATTCCCCGATGTACTGCCGATACTCGACAAAATAGTGAGTCAGCTCAGCCGCTTCGACCGAATACAAGCCGAACTCCCTCAGGCCGGGTGTGTCGGCCAAATATCCGCCCTCTTCAAGCGGAATCAATTCGGCATAGGTTGTCGTGTGTTTCCCTTTCTGTGTCGACTCGCTTATGGCTCCCGTTTTCAGGTTCAAATCAGGAACGAGTTCGTTCAGCAGAGACGATTTTCCAACTCCAGAAGGACCAACAAACACGTGTATTCCTTCAGAAAGCGCCTTTTTAATCTCAGGGATTCCGCTGGGCGTCTTCACGCTCGTGTAGATTACCTCGTAGCCCAGCGACCGATATAGGTCAGCGAAAAATCCAACATGCTCCTCAGCTTTCGCGTCCAGAAAGTCGCTCTTACTGATAATGATCCCCGCGCCTAGGCCCTGGGCCTCAGTCATCACCAGAAATCGATCGATGAAACCGGGATTGATTCGCGGTTGACGAACACTCTGAACAATCCAGGCCTTGTCCAGATTCGCAATGATCACGTGCTCTCGACCAACTCGTCTTCCGGCTGCACGTCGGCTGAGCTTGCTGAGCCTTGGTTTTCTCTCTACAATGACGCCAGAGTCGTCCGCATTGACCTGAATAATTACCTGATCACCGATCACAACGGGATTGGTCGCATCCTCTTCCTTCAGTCGAAATTTTCCACGGATTGTGCACGAATAGAGGCCCTCGGAGGTCTGCACTTCGTATCGACTTCCCGTCGACCTGAGGACAAGTCCTTCCACCTACGTTCGGGTTCTCGGACCTACTTTGACTGGCTCTACATCCAGTACTTCGTCTTCTAGTTCGATACGACTCGACGGGTCATGTGCTTCCAGTTGGTTTTGACCCTTTTGAAGGCGCGCTAATTCCAGCTCCAGGTCTTTAACTTTTTCCGATAGAGGCGCAGTTGCATCTTCCACCGCGCGTCTCATGAGGCTCTCAAGCTCGCTTGTGGTCATGCTCGAGCCCTCCGCACTTTCATTCGCCTGGCGTCGTTTTCGTTTGTGCCTCAATATCATACTCGTGAAAGTTAGGGTAAACGTTCCGAGGATCATGAGAACAAAAAGGACAAGGATTTCTTCAGGCATAACAGTGCATTACTACGTGTTGAGACTCTTTGACGATCCGATCTCAGGATCTGACTTTCTCCGCTGGTGATGAAGACGAGGTGGTGGATTCTCCTAACCTATCCCCTTCTTCAAGAAGAAGCTCTTTCGATGTGGCTAGAAGTTTTTCAGATTCCAGTTCGTCGACGCGGGCAACCAGAGGTTCGATCGCATCACTGACTGCGGAATCAATCATAGCCTCAAGTTCAGACACTCGAATACTGGAACCATTGCTGTCTCGCTGGGCAAGCATTTTTTGTTTCCCAAACTCCAGCCCCATTTTAACGATCAGTAACACCGTCCCGAAAACGATGGCTACAATGACAACGGGCATCTTCAGCCTCTTGTTAATAATCTGAATTCTCGCTCGAATCCGCCGTGTTACGCCGGATTATGCCCCTAAGTTACGCAATCGAGGCGAGCTTGATTCCCGAGAACTGCTGCCTCTCAAATCAATCGTTCCGGGGCAATCATCAGTTGTGTGACCAAGTCGGCCAGAACGCTCGCCTAGAGATCGTTGCCTCGTGGCGTAAAGGACTGAATTCCCGTCAATTCTCGTCCCAGAATCAGACCGTGAATGTCGTAGGTCCCCTCGTAGGTGTTCACACTTTCGAGGTTCATCATGTGGTGAATCACCCTGAATTCGCCCGTAATTCCATTGCCGCCTAGCATATCTCGGGCCGAGCGAGCAATTTCGAGTGCTTTTCCGCAATTATTGCGCTTCGCCAGCGAAACCATGGCCGGATGAGCCTGCCCTGCATCCTTCAATTCGCCCAGGCGCCAAGCCAGAAGCTGCATCTGAGATATCTCAGTAACCATATTGGCTAATTTAGTCTGAATCAACTGCATGGCGCCCAACGGGTATCCGAACTGTTTTCTTTCCATCACATACTTCCGGGCACGGCGATAACAATCTTCAGCGGCCCCCAGCGCGCCCCAGACAATGCCGTACCGTGCGCTGTTCAAGCACGTGAACGGTCCCTTCAATCCCGTGACATCGGGAAACATGTTCTCATCGGGCACGAAGACGTCCTCCATCACTATTTCTCCTGTTATGGAGGCACGTAAGGACATCTTGTTGTGCGTCTTAGGCGCTGAAAGACCCGCCATTTCCTTGTCGAGCACAAATCCACGAATCACTCCTTCCTCGGAAGGCGACTCTTTTGCTTTCGCCCAAACAACAAACACATCAGCAATTGGAGAATTGGTGATCCACATCTTTGCCCCGTTCAGTACCCACCCCCCATCGCCACGAACAGCAGTCGTAGTCATCGACCCGGGATCTGAGCCGTGGTCCGGCTCCGTGAGCCCGAAACAACCGATGGATTCGCCCGAAGCCAGCTTCGGTAGATATTTCTTCCGAGATGACTCTGTGCCAAAAACGTGGATGGGGTGCATCACCAGAGAAGACTGAACCGAAGCAAATGATCGGTAGCCTGAATCGACTCTTTCGAGTTCCCGTGCGATCAAGCCGGCCGCGGTCTGACTTGCGCCAACACCACCGTACTCCTCCGGAAGCGTGGAACCCAACAAACCTAGGTCTCCCAATTCGCGGGGTATTTCGGGGTGAAATACCTCATCCTGATTTCCTTCGAGTGCACGCGGCTCCAGATAGGTCTGCGCATATTCCCGCGCAGATTCCATGATCAACCGCTCCTCCTCCCCAAGTAGGGATTCGATTTGAAAAACATCGTCGGGATTGAAAAACGGTTTCGACATTTCGGAGTAGGAGTCGTTTTCAGGGTGTCACGTGGCGACGAAGATACGCTGTAGTTCAAGTTCAAACGTGTGGAACGCCCTCTTGCCAAGGAACTTGACGCGATTTACACGAATGACACGTACCTTTCGCGCCGGCTCAATTGACACTGGTCGGCCCACTCGAAATTGACAAGACCCGCAGAAAATGACACCCTTCATTCGAAAATGATACGAAGCGTAGCCATTATTGGAACCGGCCTAATGGGTGGATCCCTGGCACTGGCGTTGCGAAACGCGCAACCGGATCTGGACATTATTGGTGTGGATCAACCGGGTATTCTGGAAATTGCGCTCAGTCGGGGAATAATCACGTCGTCACGAGAAAGTGCCACAGAGGCAGCCTCGGTCGCTGATGTTGTCGTTCTGGCCACTCCTCTCTCTACTTCCGAACGCCTGCTTGCGGAAATCGGCCCCCATGTCCGGCCTGGAGCAGTGGTACACGACGTGTGCTCTGTGAAAGGCAGTATTGCCACGATCGCAAAAAGCGCACTTTCAGACGAAGTACTATTCGTGGGCGGCCACCCAATGACAGGCTCCGAAAAGGGCGGTATTCGACATGCAGACGCGCTATTGTTCGAAAACGTGACCTACATCTTATGTCCGGAAGTGCACGGTGACAAACAGTTGGCTGCCTACGGTGTGTTCACGGACTTGCTGACATCGACGGGTGCCAGGCTGCTGGAAATGGACGCGTCTACACACGATAGAATAGCCGCCAGGGTGAGTCATCTCCCGCAATTGTTATCCGTGTTGATGGTGAATCTTGCCTCGATATCGCGCTCGAAGGATCGGGATTTACTCGATTTGGCAGCCGGTGGGTTCAGAGACATGACCCGAATTGCCAGCTCACCCTTTCCGATGTGGAGAGACATTCTGGAAGAGAATCGGACAGAAGTGCTCGACGCCCTTGATACCTTCGAAAAGCTGTTGAGAGATTTACGCGAGGATCTCAGTGTGAGCGATCTCGATGCAATTGGCGAACGCTTTCGGGACGCTGAACAAACGAGAGATTTTATTCCGGCGGATCGGAAGGGCTTTCTTCAGCCCCTCGCAGATGTCTATGTTTTTGCGTCCGATAGGCCGGGTGCGCTCGTTGGCATAACAGGATCCCTGTTTGACGCCAGCCTCAGTATCAAGGACATCGAACTTCTCAGAATACGAGAGAGTACCGGCGGCACCTTCCGGTTGGGATTTCGTACCGTTGAAGAGGCTACGAAGGCCGTGAAGGTTCTCTCCGAAAAGGGATTCTCGTCTTATCGTCTCTGATGAACACCAGTCCGATGGACAATCTGCCTAAATCAAGAATTGAAAAAGGTGTCGCGATCACAGAGGATTCGATTGCCAAGTTTCGACAGGAAACGTATCATCGCGGCCACCAATTAACATTCAAAACAGTTTCCTCGTGTCACAGGATCACCCATTGAAAGGAACGGCTCTTTACGATCGGCATGTCGCGCTCGGTGCTAAAATGGTCCCGTTCGCGGGCTTTAGCATGCCGGTCATGTACTCGGGCATCATCGACGAGCATAACGCTGTTCGAAATGCGGCGGGAATATTTGACGTGAGCCACATGGGAGAGGTCTGGGTCAACGGTCCAAGCGCTTTCGATTTCGTCCAGAATATCGTGTCAAACGACATATCATCGCTTTATGACGGAAAGGCGCAATACACCGTCATGTGCCGAGAAGACGGCGGAATCGTAGATGACCTCCTCGTTTATCGTGTTTCGGAGGAGCGCTATTTGCTGGTCATCAATGCATCGAACATCGAAGGAGACACCCAGTGGATGCGCTCACAAAATCAGGTTGGCGCAGAGTTAAATGACGCGAGCGACGCCACCGGCCTGCTTGCCCTGCAGGGACCCGCATCTTTCGATATTCTGAAGGCCGCGACCGGCTTTGATGCTTCCGACCTGAAGTACTATCACTTCGTCATTCCGGCTGAAAATAAATTTATGGGGATCAGCGACCTGATCATCTCCAGAACCGGATATACTGGCGAGCAGGGCGTGGAGATCTACTGCCCTACCAAGGACCTCACACAAGTCTGGGATGAATTGATGTCTGCAGGCAACGACTTCGGCCTAAAACCCATCGGGCTGGGAGCACGAGACACTCTCAGACTGGAAAGCGGCTTCTGTCTATATGGAAATGATATCTCGACAGAAACCAATCCACTTGAAGCCGGGCTGGGCTGGATTACCAAGTTGTCCGGTGATCCTTTCGTGGGCAAATCATCGATCCTGAAATTGAAAGAAGAAGGTCTTTCCAGAAAGCTTGTCGGGTTCGTTGTTGAAGAACGGGGAATACCTCGATCAGGCTATGACATCTGCAATAAAGAAGGCGCGGTCATCGGGCAAGTCACCAGCGGAACCCAATCCCCCGTCCTCGGAAAAGGAATTGGTCTCGGATATGTGGAGAACGATAGTGCCTATACCACGGAGGGGTCTCTCATCGGCATTGCTGCTCGGGGGCGAACTTTCAATGTGCGGGTAAAAAAACCGCCATTCCACAAGTAAGTGATGGCATTCACGTTGGCGCGTAGATCAAGAACTGCGTAGATTCAGGCATGCCGACAACCGTACAAAAAAGAAAGCCGGGACGCTCGTCTAAAAACGAGCCGAAACCTCTCGTATCCGACCAGAGGAAGAGGGAAATTCTCGGCTTTGTTCTCATTGTGATTTGCGTCCTTATCGCGCTCTCCGTACTCAGCTACGATCAGGCGGATGATCTCCTGGCGCGCCGTTTCTCGTGGGATTCTATTTTCTCTCCGGGAGCAAGGAATGCAACGAATGCCCTCGGGTTGACGGGCGTGGCAATCGCGCGCCTCCTCGTTCCCGGCTTCCTGGGATTCTGCGTGCTCCTTCTTCCCGCAGTCGGAAGCGTCTGGGGATACAACTGGCTGAGACACAGGACTTCTGAACATCTCAAACTTGCGACTCTTCTGATATTTGCGGGGGCTTATCTGGCCGCGACGTTTTTTGGATGGCTCACCATGTCCCTTGAATCGGATCTATTACTATGGAGTGGCGCGTGGGGTCTAGGTACCGCAGGGTGGATGCAAAGAGTCTTCGGCACAAGTGGATCACTGATTCTGATCCTCGCAACCCTACTTGTCACTTCTCTTCTGCTCATTGACAGGGACATTCAGCGCTCGATGGATCGAATCGAGAACCGTTTTGGCGCGGTTCGCGACGGGCTCAGTGGCTGGTGGACTGGAAGAAAGGACCGAAAAGCGGCTAAGATTGCTGCCCAGGAGCAGCTTCTGGAAGAAAAACAGCGCGAGCGAGAATCTCAAATCAAAGATGAGGCTACGCAGCGTCAAGAAGCCCGACTTCGGCAGTCAGGAAAAACGGACGCGCCCCCGGTACCCAAAGCCCGCGTGCCTGCTCCTTCGAAGGACAGCCCTGTAGCAGTCCCTCCGGTAAAGGAGGATTCTCCAGATTCGGTCGACGGACCCGAAATAGTTGTGCACGAACAGATTGAGGAAGAAAAAGCTAAGCGAACGGCCAGAAACGTGGCTTCCAGCGCCGACTACAGCTTTACGCAACCGGGGCTGGATCTCTTGGAGGAAAGCGCAGAGTCCTCCCACCACATCGATTACGATGAACTTGAAGAAAACAAACAGATTCTGCTGGACAAGCTGGCCATCTACAATATTGAGATCATTGGTATAGACGCGATTGTTGGGCCTACGGTGACGTTGTTTGAACTGACTCCTGCTCCTGGAGTGAAGATCAGCCGGATTACTGCGCTGGAGAATGATCTTGCGATGGCACTCGCCGCGAAAGGAATCCGCATGATTGCCCCCATTCCAGGCAAATCCGCTATCGGGGTGGAAATTCCCAATCGCCACCGCGAATTGGTCAGGATCCGAGATATTATCGAAACGAAGACGTTTCAGGAGCATGACATGGAATTGCCACTCATCCTCGGCAAGTCCATCGAAGGCGAAACGGTTTTGCAGGACCTCACGAAAATGCCCCACGTCTTGATTGCCGGTGCCACCGGTTCCGGGAAATCTGTCGGCGTCAACACCTTCATTGCCGGCCTTCTCTTTTCCGTCCCCCCTTCTCTTTTGAAATTCGTCCTGATCGATCCCAAAAAAATTGAGCTGTCTGCATACGGCCGCATTGCATCACACTATGTCGCGATGATTCCGGAATCGGATGATGCCATCATTACAGATTTTTCGCAGGCCCTGAGAACGCTAAAGAGCTGTGAGAAAGAAATGGAGGGTCGATACGATCTTCTGTCTATGGCTGGAGTCCGATCCGTGAAGGAGTACAATGAGCGCTTCCGCAAAGGCGGATTGAGCGAGGAAGATGGCCATAGACTGCTCCCCTACATCGTCATAATTGTGGACGAACTTGCGGACCTGATGATGACCGCCGGAAAGGATATCGAGGGACCCATAGCCAGACTGGCACAGATGGCACGCGCTGTCGGAATCCACCTTATTCTTGCGACACAACGCCCTTCGGTAGATGTCATAACGGGATTGATCAAAGCGAACTTCCCGTCTCGGATCGCCTTTCAGGTTGCTTCCAAGATTGATTCGCGCACGATTCTCGATCAAAATGGAGCGGAGGGGCTGGTCGGAAACGGAGATCTTCTCTATATGCTGGGTTCGCGTATCAATCGTCTACAAGGCCCGTTTGTATCGGACGATGAAATTGAGCGGATCACTGCATTTATCAGTGATCAGGAAGGACCCGGTCCCTATCTCCTGCCTTCGATCGAGGAAGATTCCGGCCCTGCTTCCCTGGCAGGAAGCGGAGGAGGCCCACAAGACGAACTGTTTGAAGATGCGGCTCGAATCATCGTACGGGCGCAGCAAGGTTCGGTATCGCTGCTCCAGCGCAAGCTTTCTGTAGGATACTCGCGCGCGGCCCGCATCGTCGATCAGTTGGAGGATGCGGGTATTGTCGGCCCTTTCGAGGGGTCAAAGGCTCGCCAGGTACTCGTTGAAGACGAACCCATGTTGGACCAGTTGCTCTCTCAGTAAGCCCAAAACTGTTGACTACCACCTATACCTCTTTTCCGACCATCGGCATCCTGGGTGGAGGCCAACTCGGGAGAATGACTGCCCTCGCGGCAATGCGAATGGGACTGAATGTGAAAGCACTCTCGCCCGAATCCGCAGGTCCTGTTTCCTCTCTTGGCATCTCTCACGTAGGCGACTGGAATGACGAAAAGGTCATGAGGCGCTTCCTTGACGGCTGCGACGTGATCACCGTCGAAAGTGAGTGGGCTCCGGTCGAATTGGCTGAGCATGTTTCTCAGGGGGTAATTCCGGTTTGGCCCTCTTCGGTTACCGTCAAAGCTATTCGCCACAAAGGCCGCCAAAAATCGATACTGAATGCTGTTGGTATTCCTCAGGCTGAGCACCTCTCCTGTCAGACCCTCGACGAAGCAATCGCGGCCCTCGATAAGTTTGGGGGTAAAGCCATGGCCAAGAAATACGAAGGCTCGTATGACGGTTATGGAAACGTGACGGTGACATCACACGATGGTATGCAGGCAGCGTGGGAAAAGCTCTCTGCTTCAGACGGGCTGCTGGTCGAATCATTCGTTCCCTTCGTGAAGGAGATCGCGGTATTAGTCGCCCGGTCTCCGTCTGGTGCCTCTGTAGTATACCCGGTGGTTGACACCGAGCAGCGCGAGCATAGATGTCACGCGGTCAGCGTGCCAGCTCAGATTTCGTCCAGGTGCGCCGAGATGGCTAGAAACGTGGCATTATCAGCTGCAGACGCCGTTGAATCTGTAGGTATCCTTGGTGTGGAACTCTTCGAAATGGCAGACGGCAGCATCTTGCTCAATGAACTGGCTCCCAGGCCACACAACACCGGTCATTACACCATCGAGGCCTGCCACACTTCACAGTTCGAGAATCACGCCAGGGCCATTCTCGACTATCCCCTGGGAGATCCTTCATTGAAAGTACCCGCCGCGGCCATGGTAAATATACTGGGTCATCGAAAGGGGCCAGTCCGTACGGAGGGGTACTCAAAGTCTCTCGATTTATCCCGTGCGACCGTCCACCTTTATGGAAAACTTGAATCCCGTCCGCAGCGCAAAATGGGACACGTAACGGTAACTGCTGACGACGTACATTCAGCCCGAAAGCACGCCGAAGCTGCCGCAGCTTTCGTAAAACTTTAACTACCTGATCTTAGAACATGTCCAGCAACGAGCAGGTCCTTGTCGGTATTGCGATGGGAAGTCAATCGGATTGGCCCATCATGGAAGCGGCTGCAGATATCCTGGCCGAGTTTGGAGTGGCATTCGAGGCGAGGGTTCTGTCCGCTCATCGCACTCCTGAAGCAATGACAGAGTACGCGCAGGACGCCGTCGGCAGAGGATTGAAGGTCATCATCGCTGGAGCTGGAGGTGCTGCGCATCTGCCCGGGATGATCGCTGCGTCAACCTCCCTGCCCGTTATCGGTGTACCGGTCCCGACCAAGAATCTGAAAGGAATGGATTCGCTGCTATCCATCGTACAGATGCCCGCGGGCGTTCCCGTGGCAACCGTGTCAATAGGAGGTGCGAAAAACGCCGGCCTCCTTGCTGTTCAAATACTGGGAACGTCGAATCCCGTCCTGATGACCAGTATTCAGACCTATAAAGCGTCCCTCAAGAGTCTCGTGCGCGAGATGGATCAAGCTGTGACTGAGGCTGCCTCGGCCAAATAACATGACTTTGAAGAAATAAATCTTCAAAGCTATTGAATGGCCGCTACCTCACCTAAGAGCAGGTTATTCCAGAAACAGATCCCTCTTCATCTCGACGTCTCTTCCGGAATTCTCATCTGTAATCTTCACGGTCAGCGTGTACAGGCCAGGCGCCTGATTTTCCGCATCCAGGATGAGGTACTGTCCGTCTTCAGTCGCCTTGACGGTGATGGGTACCCCAGTTGAGACACCACGCCCTCCACCTCCGAACAGATTCCGAACGGCACGAGAAAAACCGTTCCCTGTTTCTTTTGGTGTCAGGACCGCTTCGACTTCATATCTGGCGTTTCCCTCGCTTCCGGTTTCCAGATTATAAACTTCGAAATAGATATAAATGGGCTGATCTGTACCAAACACTGTCCAGGGAGCTGGCTGGATAGACAGGTTATTTCGGAGGATGTCAGCATTACCGATTCGAGTGTCGTCATCAACTTCTTCAATGCGGTACGCGAGAAGGATGTCTGACATCATTAACCTGTCTCCCGAGAAGTCGTGAACGTCGACCTTTCTTCGTTGAACAGCAACCGTTCCTCCTCCGGAGGTTTCGAATTCAACCGATATTTCGTGAGTTCCGGCAGGAATCGTCAGATGCTGCGTATCGACCCACAAGTTGGATTCGTCAAACCGCACAACCTGAGCCGTCGGCAGACCATAAATCGTTCGTCGGCGCTCGACCAGCATGTCCCGGTTTTCTGCAACGACAAATGTACCGGCATTGGCCGTGATGTTGATGAACTCTTGATCCCGATCATAGCTGTCCGTGATCGGAATGGCGTAGTTGACATAGACATCCGACTTCTCGTTCTCGCCTCTGAACGTGGCAACGACGAATGGTAACTCTATCTGACGTCCCGGAGCTTCGTAAACGTAGCGCTCTGGGGTCTTGTTGATCGTCTCAGCAGCCTTGATCGTGTAGTCATTGACCCAGGGAAGCGCGCCAGCGGATAGTTCGGCTGCTGAGGGACTGTAAAGCCTGTACTCTCCGTTACGGAACGGATCTTCGAAGACGAACTTGAAATCACCGTAATCCCAGATATTGAATGTGTTAGCCTCTTCAAACATGTCGAAACCCGAGCCAAAACGGGCTACCTGGATAGCGAGTCCTGAATCGCCTTGTGGGTCCTCAACGGTTCCAGTCTTCGCCGGAGCCCCCAGTCCGATTCCTGAAGTGGATTTAGGAATAATCACGACGTCGCCGTTGGGCACACCATATCGCACAAGAATCTGTCCGCGCTGAGTATTCCATCCCCTCAAATCTACTGCAGTAGAGCCATACAGTAAATCAGCGTACGTCAAACGAGCGTAGTGCTCAATTTTTCGTTCATTGTACGGGGTCAAGTAGCGCGGGTCCTTCGAAATCCAGAATCGAGCCGTATAGGCCGCTTCATCTGCTTCGTACAACTTCAATTCGCTTTTCGGAAGGATATTTTTAAGGTGTGAATAGGCATAAACTGTCTCGTCATCCATAAATCGAAAAGATGTTTCGAAAGACTTTGACGCCGCCTCAAGATTGCCTGCGTGGTAATGTGAGTAGCCGAGATAGGTCCACAAATCGGGATCTTCTGGGAAAAACACATACATCGACGAAAGCATCTGTAATGCATATTCGTACTCTCCTTTCAGCGAATATATTTCCATCAGGTGGTCATATACGGAGCGTTGTCGAGGATCTGATTCCAGCGATGCATTCAGATGAATAATCGCCTTATCGTATGCTTTCTGTGCTCTGCCCGACATGTCAATGACCGGAATGCCCTGCGACTCCAGAGCCTCAATATCAAATTCATCCGCCATAAACACGGTGTTTGGATTCCACGCGATTCCAGCCTGGTCAAGCAATTGTGGTGAGGATTCCTCTTGAAGGCCGCCATTGGCTATATCATACTCATTGGCTTGATCCACGAGATAGCCCGCCATGGGGTCGTACTCGTTTGATGCTCTGTACTCGGCTTTGAGAAAGTCGAGGGCAGGAAACATCAGTGCATTACGATAGCGCCAGAAATCCCGAATGTAGGATGCTCCGAGCTCTTCATGCGCGAACGAGTTCGAATCATCAAACTCAAGAATTTCCTTGGCCAGTCTTCGCCGTCGGGATTCTCGAGATTTGTCGACCATGAAAAGAACCGAATCTTCCCTGAGCTGCTGGAGCAATGCCACCATATACTGAACATTTTCGGGTTCAATCAGCAGGGCAGCTTCCAGCTCTTTTCCCGCTCGTTTGGCGTCACGCAGATCGGTTTCCCAGTAGAGACGTGCTAGGAGAAAATGGGCTTCAGCGTTCTGGTCGTCCGTTTTAACCGCTTTCTCGAACAGGGTAGCGGCCTCTGCATACTCTCCGCCTCGGAATGCCATGATTCCCGCCGTCATTTCATCCATATCCTGCGCGGATGACAGAGGCACGAACAGCATCGCCAGAACAGCGATACATGTAATTTTAAAAATCATTTTCGGGGACCTGGTCATAGTGTGATCCTGTTATTACAGAGAAAAACCGGCGTTCAGGGCCGCCTCGTCATCAATTCTGAATGTAAAACTGTCATAGTATCCGCCACTCACAAAGCCGAATCCGTTGGATACATTTGAAAACGTACCGGGTTGCACCAGCAGCTCCGAATCGAAAATTCCGATTGGACTCTCCCACTCTTCTGACACGACGAACGCCTCTACTTTAATCTCGTCCAGTAGTATCGGATTTCTTCCCGGCTGAAGATTCAGGATTGTGAAGATAGCTCCAATATCATCCGATGGGAGTATAGTCACAGTCCACGTGCCATCGGCGTTCTCTTCTGCTCGACCACTCTTTAATACCACCCGAACGGTCGTAGTGTCACTCCCATCAGGAAACGGTATTTTTACCGCGTAGGTGACTCTTGTATTGATGATTCTTGGCGCATCAGACCAGGTCAATCGTACCACAACGTTTCGGAGTACGGAAAACACATCTTTAATTTCTGCCTGCCCTTCTGGCGGCACATTGAAATCTACCGTAGAGCCCTCCCCATCAGATTTCGTCACTGTAAGGGTATAGGGTGTATCAAGATCCGGCCTAAACCTCGCGTAAAAGATGTGGCCTATCCGCGAGGTGTAGAACGTGACTACGGAATCACGCCAGACAATCGACTCGCCAGTCCTCCGGTTGATCGACGTGACCGATGCATCGAGAGGTCGATCGGGGGCCGGTTCGAGTATCCCATCAATCGAGTACACTCGAATGGCCTGCAGGTCTTCGCGAGGGTTCAGATACCCATAGATTGAAAATACCTCGTCCGTTCCAAGTACGGGATCAACGCCCTCTTCGCATCCCGCCGTCAGGAACAGAAAAATCAAGATCCACAGACCACTGATTGTTGTTAGGTGTCGCCCTCTCATTCGAATTCGATCTTTACCCCGAAGGTTGGAATTAATGGCAATTGATCCACTCTTCTGAGTGTGAACACGTCTAAATAAAAGAGATTCCTCCGATCGTACGCATTGATTAGCCCGACCATAGTCGTGAGTTGGGCTCTCCCGGGCAGATCGATCAGCCGCTGTAATGTTATATCCAGACGATGATAGGTGGGAAGAAGCCCGTTGTATGGCTTTTCATAGATGACGCGCCGATTTCCGGCATCAGTGAACACATCCAGGTTACCATCTACCAACAGGAATCCATCAAAACCCAGTGCACGATTGTATGGCAATCCAGAGCCGTACTGCCAGCGCACGTTTACATCGAATGGTCTCAGGTCGAAAGAGGCTACTACGTTCAGTTGATGCCTTCTATCGTGAGCTGGCCGGAAGTCCAGCGACTTCTCACCGTACCAGAGTTCGATCCCTTCCTGTTTCGCGGTGTACCGAACGGAAGAAAGACCATAGGTAACGAACCCGGAAAACGTCTTGTTTCGATATTCGAGCCTTAGATCTCCCCCGAATACGCGTCCATCAGCAGACTGAAGGCGGGTCGTGAAGCGAGGGAATGCGGTCCATTCTGGGATGAACAGATTATTCAGTTTTTTGGCGTAGCCTTCGATGCTTATCTCAGTCGACTGACTCAATGAGCGGCGGTATCCAAGAATCAAATGGAGCGCCTCTGGCACCTTCCGCTCATACGGACTCGAGGTCCAGGCTGTGAAGACGCCGGCGGCATCCCTGCGGTCTACCAGTCCAATGATTTCCTGATGGAAGGATCCCATCGCAAACGTGTACTCATCCTTGTCATTGGTTTTAACCGCTCGGAGGCGAGGCTCAAGAAATCCGCTGTTTTTACTTGGGAACGAATGGATCCGAAGCCCCATTCTGATCTGCCACCCATTATAGGTTCGAATTTCAGGCTCGACATAGATCCCCACCTCTGTATTGTACTCCGTCCGATCGCTGAAACCCTGAAAAATCCCATCAAGACTGCTCTGCATCTCGAGAGTTCGTGCAAAAAGACCCCACTTGATCTCAGCATTTCGCTTGAAGTGGGTGACATTCACGTTGGTATTTATACTCGACAACTTGGAAAACCGAACAGTCTCGTCTGCTCCACTCTGGGACGTCTTGAGCCTCGATCCCGAAATGATAAACTCGGCCATCACGGGAAACGCCCTGGGAAACACGAAGTAGCGAACGCTGGCAGCACGATTCTTCCATTGAATAATCTGCTCGGGCTGAAACTCATTCCCCTCAAATACGGAGCCCTTGTCATTTGTCCTCAGAAGGGACAGGGATATCTGAGAATTGGAATTAACGAAAGCGTGCACCTTGGCAAACAAATCGTCGAACTCAAAAGGCAGGTCACCTTTCACGAGGTGGGAAGCGCCCTCCTCGATAACCGACGTTCTGTAACTGACCAGAAATGATAAAACATCGGTCACTACCGGTCCCTCGAGAGAAAATCCAGACACAAAGGGCGCAATCGAACCCGTTCCCGCATATTTTCGCTTGTCCCCGTTCCTACTCGTCACGTCGATGACGGAGGACAATCGACCGCCATACTGGCTGGTGTACCCGCCCGCGTAAACATTTACTTCCTTCAGAATCTCAGACGGGAATGAGGAGAAAAATCCAAGGATGTGAAAGGGTTGATACACCCACATCCCGTCGAGCATTACGAGATTCTGCCAGGGTTCTCCACCTCGGATGAACAACTGTCCCCCCCGATCTCCAAGCGAGACAATTCCCGGAAGTGTCGTCAAAATATTTACCAGATCCCCAGACACATCCGGCGAGGGGATCCTGTCGACATCGGCGGGTGTGATGGTAGTCTGTCCGGCCAGGACGCGCGTAATGCCCGCACCCCTGTCCCCCTCGACGATGACTTCTCCCAGTTCCGTCTCCGCCACCTCTAGGACTAGATTGATGATCAATCTGTCGTTTCGCCCAATTCGCAGGGTTTCGGAGTACATCGCAAATCCGACAAACGTCGCTCGCAAAACGTACGTCCCCGCCATGAGTTGGGGTAGCGCGTATATCCCGTCGGATCCGGATACGGTGCCTGTTACCAGTGAATCGCTCTGTAACAGGACGATGTTGACACCAGGTATGGATTCCCCGTCGCTCGCAGCGACGACTGTTCCCCAAACGATTGACCGTTGCGCGTGGACGTTCACTCCCGTCAGCAGTGCGAACACGCCGACGAGCATGATCGATCTGAAGGTCCTTGATAGTAGATTCCTGCGCATCGTAACTATTCTATGACAATCTGACGACTGACTATTACCTGCTTTCCAGTTTTCTGCTCGGTGATTTTGAGCGCAAGCACGTAAGTACCGGGATCCACTGTATCCGTTTCGACGATGAGATATCGGGCATGAGATTTCTCACTAACCTCATCCATAAACTCCACCGAGACAACCGCTTCATCGCGGCGACCGAAAATCCGACCTAGCAATGGCGTAACATCTCGCACCCTTTTCCCAGAAACCAGCGCCGCCTGAATAGAGAGCATCGTCTCGGGATTTTGCGCCGTTATGTCTATACCATATATCTCGAAATACAAATTGATGGGGTCACCCGCCATGTATCTGGAGCGTGATCTGGGAAAAATCAGATGACCACGCCGGACGAATGACCCGGGTTGGTGAGTTCCTCCCGCACCATCAATCTCCTCAACAAGATCTGCGAGGAGAAGATCACTCGCTCCAAAATCTTCGTCACTCGCCTGCTCATCGATGTCAAACCTGTAGACACTCGTTGCCGCAAAGCCCTGGGCCTCAATCGAAACTTGTCGTCCCCTGAAGTCGGTTTCGAAGTGTACCAATGCAGCAGTACAGCTTGATGTCGCATAAAATTTGTGAATCAGAGCTTCTGCGGGCACTGGTGCATTCACTTCCCGGTCATAAACGTACAGACCATCCTGTGTGGAAAAGCGGTTCCGGGGCGTGCAAACGGGGATAACAACTTCTCGCGAGTGATCATTTCTGAACACTGACGGCAACGCTTCCATAGCCACCACACGAGACTGATCTTCCTGGGTTCGATTGGGATCGTCTCGAAAATACTCCGTGGCCAGGAGTACATAATCTTTTATCAAATTTGTATTTCTCGCACCCTGATACGCCCTTGAAGAGGGAGAGTAAAAGATCAATTGGTCCGCTCCGGCCAAGTCCAAAAACAACCAGGAACGGTAACCGTAGTGCATCAAGGCATATCGATTTTTATCGTCTTGAAACTGCGCTGTCACTTGAGGCCAACCGTATCTAACGACTACCTGTCCTGGTTCAGTTTCCCACCCTCTTCTCCCTTTTCGCGGTCTTCCCCAAATCAGATCCGCATACACAACCCGAGCTTGATGTTCAATAATCCTTTCGTTCGAGGCTGAACTCCAGAGTGGATTTTGACGTATCCAAAAATCAGTTACCAGCGTATCTGTCAGCACACCATAGTCGTCCTCATTTGTGGTGCTAACTATAGTTTTGGGATCCAGATAGATTAGTCGATCCTCGTCTGACATGAGATCCAATCCTTTCTCGAACTGGACTCCGGCTTCGGACAAATTTTCCTGCCGATACAATGCCAGTCCAAGAAACAGGTAACCATTTACCCGTTCCGGGAAATCTCGGATGTATTCTTCGGCCACAATACGGCCCAGTTCATACCGCTCTGCTCTTTGAGATGCTTCAATCAGATTGCGCAGCGCTTCAGCGCGAAGTGGCCCCGAAATCGTTGCGCGAAGGAGATACATTATGGCCTCATTCGCCACTTCGTCTTCCTTCTCATCATCCCGAACCACACTAACTGTGGCCTCCCCCTTTCGTCTAAATACGAATACCACGTCTCCATCTTTCAATTCAATCTCGACTGATTCCAGTATTCCGTCGAGTTCGAGTCCGATGGGAAAACGCACGGCTCCGTCCAGATCTCTCAAGTCTTCCAAACGAATAATTCCAGCGACCAGGTTGGCGATGGGATTCAGAGGATCGTCCGCCAGTAGTTTCCTCGACCGTGTTAGTTGCTGTGTCTGCTGAACCGCCGGAAAAAACATGCCACCGTATCTGTGATCTCTCCAAAGGTCAAGGGATTCGATGGGCGCAGTATTTCTAATCTTCCGTGGGAGTCTCCTCAATGTGCGTTGCGCACTCTCTGGATCTGGACTCGGACCAAAAAGGTGAACGGTCGCCATGAGAGCAAGTCCGTCTAGGTCTCTGGGCCACCTGTTCAGAATCTCCTGGGCTTGAATTCGGACGGTTGCATAATCGTCTCGGGCAAGAGCTACTCTGGCCATCTCGACGCGTTCGGATCTCGTGAGTGATTGCGCCGTCGCCGGCTTGCACGAGACGACCAGAATAAGGGTCAGGCACGAGCGTACAATTATGCGAGGGAAATTCATGTGGACGGGCTGAAAGTTTCACAGAAGACAAATGTAGGACCAAAAGTTGTCCCTTTCATAGACAGGGCAGCGATTTCGCCACTTCAAGACCCGATCAGGTCACTCAGAATCGAGAGTTCGTCTGACATCAACCCGCTGCATTCTCCTCTTAGAGTCCCTCTCCGCGATATCTGCACGCTTGTCGTAGAGTTTCTTCCCCTTGCCCAGACCGATCTCCAGTTTTGCGCGCCCTCTCTTAAAATATATTTTCAAGGGCACCAACGTGTACCCCTTCTGGGCAGCGGCCTTCTCCAGTTTCGCGATTTCCCGTTTATGTAGTAGTAGTTTTCTCGGTCTAACCGGATTGTGATTTGCCAGGTTACCGTGATCGTAGGGAGCAATGTGGCACTGGCGAAGAATCATTTCGCCCTGTTCTACAATACAGAACGCCTCTCGAAGATTGGCATTACCTGCCCGGAGTGATTTCACTTCGGTTCCGTTCAGGACGAGTCCGGCCTCTACCCGGTCTTCGATGCGATACTCGTGTGTCGCTTTTCGATTCGAGGCTACTATTTTTATCTGATCAGGCATCAGCTTGGTTTCTCTTCCGCCGATTCATCCGGTAGGCTTACAAAGACTACTGGCTGAAGGTCGGTAGTGGCTCCAACATAATACAAGTGCTCAGACAATTCGACGAGGCTGGCGACCGCCAAGTCGTCGAGCCTCAATCGTAGATCATTCAGAAAATAGGATTCCATCACCACGTCATCTTTCCACCTGGAGACCAATTCGACGCGATTCAAATCGATGGAGATTACGGCGTCGCGAATGGCTTCAATCGTGGCATTGTCCGCCTCGCCCTTCCGCATGGCAAAAAGAGCCCAGACAAAAGGATAATTCGCCATCTCAAACCATTCTTGACCCAGATCAAGCAGTACAGGATCAGTATGGGCCTCCGCGTCCCCCCCATCCTCAACGGATAGAATCTCATAATTCTGCATTTCTGCAGGCATTTCGTCCTGTTGGCTGAGCGTTGCGCCTATTGCGTAGTGCTCCTTCAAGACAATGGCGGACAGAAGCGCGGAAAGCTTGCCATCTTCGGTATGAATGATCTTGAGCGATTTCGTGCTCAGCCCCGTTTCGACCTTTAACCAGGCGAAGGGATTGTTCCACGATGATATGGCGACCGCCGGTAAGAGATCGAAATCGTCGGAGGAAGAGAATGCAACGTCCGTCGGGATCAGGGCCACATCGGCGAGCCCCGACTTCAGGTCTGCCAGGACTTCATCTCTCGTTGCGCTCGACACGGATTCGCCGAACACGTTCTTCAGCCCCTCAAGAACGGGGGCCGTCACAGGGTTATTCCAAATCGTTAATCGCATTCTGGAAGATCGTAATCTTTTTTTGCCAATATCATTCGGGCCGTCGGCGATAATTCGCCGACGGCCCGAAAATCACACTTTTAATATCGTCAATATCATCAAAAACGCCGACAGTCTCTCCGCACCACACGTGATCGCGGGGTACATCGCCCCATGCACGGGCAAACTAGCACGGAGTAGATCCTCTAGCGACGGCGTTCCTTGATGCGAGCAGCCTTTCCTCGGCGATCGCGAAGGTAGTACAGCTTGGCGCGACGAACGCTGCCATGCCGGATCACTTCAATTTTGGCCAGTTTTGGCGAATACAGCGGAAACACCCGCTCAACACCAACACCGTTCGAGACCTTTCGGACCATGAAAGTTCTCCGCGCACCAGAGCCCTTAAACGCAATTACCACTCCCTGATATTGCTGAATACGTTCTTTGTCACCTTCGACGACACGTACGTGCACGTTTACAGTGTCTCCAGAATCAAATTCAGGAAGATTATCGTGCGTTTGTGACGCTTCAATCAAGTTCATCAAATCGGTCGCCATTGCGTACCTCTCTCAATCAATAAGTTGTTATCAAATCAAATCGTCAGTCGGATTGCTCCCTCTCCTCTCCTGCGAGAAGATCGGGGCGTCGCTGCCTGGTTTTTCGTATCCGCTCTTCATCTCTCCACTCATCTATGCGTCGATGATCCCCGGATGTCAAGACTTCCGGGACGAGCATTGCTCGAAAATCTGCTGGCCTTGTATAGACCGGCGCGTCGAGCAGACCATCCTGAAAAGAGTCCGTCAGCGCTGATGATGAGTCACCCAGAACGCCGGGTAGTAATCGAGCAATCGCGTCAACAAGAACCATTGCGGGTAGTTCCCCTCCACTGAGGACGTAATCTCCAATGGAATATTCCCTTGTGATCAAC